>Ga0210050_1000188_pt1 | contig 85113 bp, 83 predicted proteins | sample CryGey132114_all_FD_185463 | JGI IMG/M metagenome (GOLD analysis project Ga0210050, IMG submission 185463) | Groundwater microbial communities from aquifer - Crystal Geyser CG22_combo_CG10-13_8/21/14_all (SPAdes) (version 2) | ecosystem: Environmental > Aquatic > Deep subsurface > Groundwater ... | reverse complement strand
TCAAGCTCCTCGCTGGGGCAAAAATAAATGTGGACTCCGTTCCACAAGACGGCCGCATTTCCATTTATCTGACAAATGAAAAGCTCGACATTCGTGCCAGCTTTTTGCCAACCGCTTTTGGAGAATCCGTTGTGATGCGTTTGCTTCGTCCAAAGGCAATTGCCCTTGAATTTGAACAACTTGGAATCCGCGGAACGGCGCTCGAACGACTTCAAGCGGAAATCGAAAAGCCAAACGGCATGATCATCACAACCGGACCGACCGGTTCCGGTAAAACGACGACTTTGTACGCCATTTTAAAAAGATTGAATCGTCCCGAGGTAAAAATCATTACACTGGAAGATCCGGTGGAATATAAACTACAGGGCATCAACCAGAGCCAAATCGAACATTCCAAGCATTATGATTTTGCTCAGGGACTTCGCTCTATTCTCCGCCAAGATCCGGATATCGTTATGGTTGGTGAAATCCGAGATATTGAAACAGCAGAAATTGCTATTCAAGCTTCCCTCACGGGTCACTTGGTTCTTTCCACCATTCACACCAATAGCGCCGCCGGTGCCATTCCTCGCTTCCTCTCCATGGGAGTAAAGTCCTTCCTGCTCGCACCTTCTCTGAACGCCATTATCGGTCAGCGTCTTGTGCGCCGCCTCATTCCGGAAATGTCTCGACCGGCGACGCTTACCGCTTCGCAAGAACAACAAGTAAAAAATATCTTAAGTACCATTCCAAAAAATTCCGGATATACCGTCGACATGAAAAACTTGAAATTCATGGAACCGGATCCGGAAAAACTCACCAAAACGAATGACGGGTTTAAAGGCCGTGTTGGTATTTATGAAATCTTCACCATGACGCCCGCGATTGAAGATATCATTCTTTCAAAAACGGATGTCTCAGAATATAAGATTTTGGAACTCGCGCGCGAAGACGGAATGATTACCATGGCGCAAGACGGCATCCTGAAAGCACTGGACGGCCTGACGAGCGTTCAAGAAGTGCTCCATGTTGCAAACGTGGACTCAACCATTCTCGAAAGCGCCACGGGAGAAAAGGAGCCTCCAAGCCCCGAAGAAGAGTCCCCTGAAAAAAATCCGGCTTAGCCGGATTTTTCTTTATCGAATGCGGACATGTCGCGTCTCATGACGCGGATCAACGGTAATATGCATTTCTATTCTCGGATTCCGCAGAGGCTGAAGCCAGTTACCAAGTTTTTCAGGCCATTCAACCGCGAGCACACTACCGGGTTCTACAAGCTCATCCAAACCAAGTGCAAGGGCTTCCCGTTCGGATTCCAAACGATACGCGTCAACATGTACCAACCGATCTATCTGTTTTGTATTTTGTAATTTATAGGTTCTCACAAGCGCGAAACTTGGACTTTTTGGTATTTTTTTGGAACCGAGTTCTTTCGCCAGCGCCTGAACGAATATCGTTTTCCCGGCACCGAGCGGTCCGGAAAGCAGAATCATTGTACTCGGCGTAAGGAGCGAGACAACATGTTTCGCTACAAGAGACCAATCCTCAACTTTAGAAACAAGAAATTTCATATTATAAATTCCACTCAGGATTCGCATCTAGCTTTCGCCAATCTCGCGACTCCCCTTTTTTCAAATGCCAGGAACCAGCCGCCGCGATCATCGCAGCATTGTCAGTAATATATTTTTTATCGGAAGGAAGAAAAGCGATGTCCGGAAAGACTTCATGAAGTCGCGCTTCCAACGTTTCTCGAAGGACAAGATTCGCGGAAACGCCTCCAACAAGCAGAACGCCTTTTACATGATATTTCTTTACCGCACGTAATGTTTTTTCTACCAGCACATCCACAATCGCTTGTTGAACGGAAGCCGCAAGATCTTTTCGCGTCTGCGCTCTTCGTTCTTCTGAAACCGTTTTCCAAGATTCCCAGGCCACGCGCACAGCCGTTTTAAGTCCGCTAAAGCTCATATCCAAACCGGGGTCCTTGAGCATCGGCCGAGGAAGAGGAATAGCTTCCGGGTCGCCTGAGAGAGCGAGCTTCGCAATTTCCGGGCCGCCCGGATACGGAAGCCCCATTAATTTCGCACTTTTATCAAAAGCTTCTCCTGCTGCATCATCACGTGTCTCCCCAACGATGCGATAAGAACAAAAGTCTTTCATTAAAACAAGCTCCGTATGTCCGCCGGAAACAACAAGCGCGAGCAAAGGAAACTCCCATCGCGCTCTATTCTTCGGATCAAGCCAGGCGCTCGCAATATGCCCTTCCAAATGATTAACACCGATCAAAGGTTTTTCAGAAAGGAAAGCAAGCATACGCGCTGCCTCTACGCCGACACGAAGAGCGGTCGCAAGACCGGGGCCGGACGTAACAGCGATTGCATCAAAGGCGTCCAAACCGCGCCGACCTAAAGCCTCGGTAAGAAGTGCCACTGTTTCAGGAACATGCGTTCTTGCCGCCACCTCTGGAACGACCCCACCATACTTTTGATGAATGGGTATTTGCGAAGAAACAAGATTCTTTTTTACAATAAGAGAAACGTCTTTTCCTTTTCGCTTCCCGACTTCCAAAATAGCCACGGCCGTTTCATCGCAACTGGTTTCGATTGCGAGAATACGCACTTTGTCCCGAACATCCTTTTTCTCTATGCGTTTTCGGGTTACCATAGTAAGGATTCTACCAAATCTATGTGGATTGTCTATGGACTTCTCTCTGCACTCACAGCAGCTCTTCTCACAATTGTGGGGAAAATTGGTTTAAAGTCGGTTGACCCAACCCTTGCGACCGCTGTACGAAGTTTATTTATGTTTCTCTTTATGGCTGGCGCCGTCTTTGTCAGCGGAAAAGGAAAAGAACTTTCTTCCATTAGCGCAAAAGGCTATGGCATTATTGTCATCGCCGCTGTTTTTGGCGCGCTCTCCTGGCTCTTTTATTTTCTTGGCTTAAAAGAGACCACACCCTCGAAACTCGCAAGCCTTGATCGACTCAGCCTCCCGCTCATTATTATCTTAAGCCTCATCTTTCTCGGCGAGAGCCTAAATTGGAAGCTGGCTCTCGGCGGGATTCTTGTGACCATCGGAGCTATCTTTGTTGCCATTGCCTAAAAGCTTATGAACGAACCTTCAAGCATTCACTCCATCACAAGAAGCCCCTCCACTTATTTGAGATTACTTCTCATTGCAACCGGCGTCACGCTCGCAATGATATTTTTGCGACAGCCGAATGCAGATATCGTAGACTTTTTAAATAATCAAGCAAAAAACCTCACCGTTCTCTATGCGATCCTCGTTGGTTTTATCGCGGCAGAAGTTTTGTCACGCCGTCGAAAAATGGATGAACATATCGCTCTCGAACTGAACAAGGTTCGACGGATGTATCATCTCTCCCTCCATCTCGCAAAAGCAAATCCGGGTCTTCAAGCCTGGTTTGAGCAAATGAAGGAATCCATCAAATTTTATTTAAAGTCATTCGAAAAAAGAAGGTTTCTAGAATACGAAAAAGGAAATCCATTATTCCGAAAGATCACCTACACAATTTACAGTCTTCCGCTTGAGAAAATGAAATACGGAAATGACATGTTTGCTTCCCTCCTGAGCGCTGCCGCATCCGCAACAGAAGCTCGCGAATACATTCGCCAAACACTCTACCAACAATACGTCGGAAAATTCGCCTGGATGACACTCTTGCTCGTCTCCATCACCTTTGGAAGCTTCATCATTCTCTCCACCCCAGAAGATGCCCCACATCGCTTCGCAGCAGGAATCATCGTATTCAACCTCTTCCTCGTTCTCCAGCTCATCTACGAATACGGACGCATCAACAAAATAAAATCCAGAGCCTACAACAAACTGTATCGCCAAGATTTGATTAGTCTTGGGCTGAATGGGAATAAGGAATAAGGTCTAGCGTGTAATTTTCTGAAAACAAAAAAGAATCGGTTTATCACCGATTCTTTTTTATGGTAGCCCGTAGGGGAATCGAACCCCTATTTCCAGGATGAAAACCTGGCGTCCTAACCACTAGACGAACGGGCCAGGCGCGATGAGAATATCCAAAAATGCGCCCCTCGTCAAGAGGTCTGCATTATGAATAGCCCCGTTTATTCTGTACAATTCAGAAGAAAATAATCTCCGTCTTCAGACTTCGGACTTTTTCTATGAAAACACCTCCTCCAACACAAACATATTTTTGGTCCTATTCTTTTGATAAGGCTCTGGACATTCTCGAAGCGCGCATCGACGGCCTGAATGAAGAGGAAGTTAAAGTGCGTCGCGAACAATTTGGAAGCAATGAAATTCCAAAACAACATCGGTTGAGCCGCCTTCGCATTGTCTTCAATCAGCTGAAAAGTCCGCTCATTATTATTTTACTCGTCGCCGGCGTGGTGACGCTTTTTCTTCAAGAATGGGTGGACGCCGGCATGATTTTTGCGACGGTGCTGGCCAATACTGCTCTTGGATACTGGCAAGAAAACAAGGCGGAAACGGTACTTGAAGAATTACGCTCTTATATTCATACGCGCGTACGTGTGCGCCGCGAAGAACAGGAGCATGACATTGATGCGCATGAACTTGTGCCGGGCGACATCGTTCACGTTTCCCAAGGCGACCGCGTGCCTGCGGACGGACTTCTCTTTCATACGAATGATCTAAAAATCGATGAATCCGTTCTCACAGGCGAATCTCTTCCCGTACATAAACAGGAGGGTGTCTTAGGAAAAGGAACTCCTCTTGCGGAACGAACAAACATGCTTTGGAGCGGAACGCTGGTGAATGAAGGCTACGGAGAAATGCTCATAACGGCTACCAATGGAAATACGGAATTCGGTAAAATCGCCACGCTCGCAAGCCAGCACGAAGACGAACAAACGCCGCTACAAAAAGCGGTTAGCCGTTTTGCTCAACTGGCCGGCATTGCCATTCTTATTCTCGCAGCCCTTCTCTTTGGTGTCGGCTTCGCCCTTGGACGGAATCCGTTTGAAATGTTTTTTATCTCCGTAGCCATTGCTGTGAGCGCCGTGCCGGAAGGTTTGCCTATCGCCCTGACCGTTATTCTTGCCATCGGTGTAGAACGCCTCGCTCGAAAGAAAGGCATCGTAAAAAAACTCCTCGTTGCGGAAACGCTTGGTTCCACAAGTCTCGTTTTAACCGACAAAACCGGCACGCTCACGGAAGCGAATATGAAGCTGATAGAGGTATTGCCTTCCGCGGGGAAAACCGACGAAGCAACGCATCGCCTCTTAAAAGAAGCCATACTCACAACGGATGTTGTTGTAGAAAACCCGGAAGAAGAACCCAGCGAATGGCATGTGATTGGCCGCGCCATGGAAGGCGCCCTGGTTCAAGGCGCGGGCCGAGAAGGCGCTCAACTCCCCAAAATCCTGAAAGAAACAACAATCACGGACAGAATTCCTTTCAATTCAAAACAAAAATATTCTGCGGTTATCGCGCGAACCGGTGGTACATATCAGTTGCTTGTCCTGGGAGCGCCAGAGATTCTTCTTGGCTTCACCGTTCTTGAAGAGGCAGAACAGAAAAAGATTTTTGAAGAAATTGACCGCCGCGCACGCAGCGGCGAGCGCCTCCTTGGTGTTCTCTCAAAAACCGTAGACGCAGAAACCGAGCTCGAGGCGCATGTAAGTCACGATGGGTTTTCCTTTGAAGGTCTTCTGGTATTTCGCGATCCGATTCGCAAAGGCGTTAATGAAGCGATAAAAAGGATTGGGAAAGCAGGCGTAAAAACAGTCATCGTAACCGGCGATCATCGTGGAACAGCGGAACATGTCGCAAGAGAACTGGGGATCCTCCATGGAAGAGGCCTCGTTCTCACGGGAACGGATATCGAAAAAATGGATGAAGCGGCTTTGCGAAAAATTTTGCCGGAAGTTCGCGTCTTTGCCAGAACGACGCCTGAACAAAAGCTGAAACTCGTACAGATGTATCGGCTGGAAGGAGAGATTGTGGCCGTAACAGGCGACGGCGTGAATGATGCGCCCGCATTAAAATTTGCTGATGTCGGCGTGGCGGTTGGCTCAGGAACGGAAGTTGCGAAAGGAGCCGCCGATCTCATTATTCTTGATAATAATTTTGCCACCATCGTAGAGGCCATCGAAGAAGGGCGAGGCATTTTGGATAATATTCGCAAAACGCTTGTCTACCTTCTTTCAGATTCCGTTGATGAAATTCTTCTGATCGTCGGTGCGCTCTTATTCTCAATTCCAATCCCACTGAGCGCGCTTCAAATGTTGTTTATCAACTTTTTTTCCGACAGCTTTCCTGCCATCGGGCTTGCCTTTGAACATTTGCGAGATTCAACCAAGCGCCCAAAAGGAAAAGGAAGCTCGCTTATTCTGACGCATGAGGTGAAATTCCTTATCTTCGTTGTAGGAACCGGAACCAGTATTTCGCTCTTCGCCATGTATTACTTTTTGCTGCACATGGGCTATCCGCTGGACTTGCTCCGCACCTTTATTTTCGCCACATTTGCAACCTATACGCTCTTCGTAGCCTTTAGCGCGCGCAGCTTAAAACGAAGTATCTTCACCTATAATCCATTCGGGAATCTCTATGTCATAGGAGGCGTTGCGATCGGCGTCTTTCTCACGCTTTGTGCGGTGTACATTCCATTCTTTCAACATATTCTTGGAACCATTCCCCTCCCACTCCCCTGGCTCGCCGGTGTCTTTGCTGTGGGTCTTTTGAATATTCTCGTGATCGAATTCGGAAAATTCTTGTATCGCAATGCCGACGAATAAATAAAAAAGAGCACACCCGCGTGAGCAAGTATGCTCTCTGCGTAGGCGTGCTCAAGAAGAAGGCTCCTCAGAGACAAGAAACGGGAACGCCGGTTCCGCCCGCCGGAAAGGTGGGAAGAGGTCCGCCAGGCCCATCATGGACAAGACCGTTTGCGAGACGATTCACACCGTCCGCGGTATAGGCCTTCACACATTGCGGGACGGAACAGACATGGGGCCAATTGCGGTAATCCCAGGCTCCGCATCGAAGACCGGTACGGATGAAGGAACTGCCACCGTTGGTGTTGACGTCGACCGTCAGCGTTCCAACTCCGGGATCGGAGGGAACGGCACAGCCGGCCCCGTCATACATGATAACTTGCCAGCCGCTTGGGCAGGACCCGAAGGTCGTATCCACGCAGGCCAAGTTGTATGTGACGCTTTGCGTACCGCGCCAGTCATAGGGAGAGCGGGCGTCACGACAGGTATCGCGCGCAGCCAAGGCGCCCGAGGGCGTCGTATCCCGGATGACATTGGCTTGCGAAGGTCGAGGCAATGCCTCGCTTTCCAGGCTCGTCTGGTTCCCCATGTCTACGGGGCCGTAGCGCAAGAAAACTGCGGCTACAACGATAAGGGTTACCGTTAACACAATGGACAATACGCCGATCAGGGGGCTGTTCTGGTTTTCCAAGGTTGAACTCTTTCTCCGCCGAAGCGGACTGCCTTTTCAAAAAAAATTTACGTTCCGCGTCTTTACAAAACGGTCTCGGACAGAAGTCTGAGACACCGCAATATTGCATGATCCAGAAGATTTGTCAATCAATGCCCTTTTCTTTAAGAAAAGAAAAGCAACCTAGCTCTTTTTTCTTCTCCATTCTTCTATTTTTTTATGATCGCCCGAGAGAAGAATATCCGGCACATCCCACATTTTTTGTTTCTTCCCCTTCGCCTTTTTCTGTACCAGATATTTCTCCGGCCGTGTGTACTGGGCGTATTCAAGTTCTCCAGAAACCGTGTGAGACTCCATGACAAGTGATTCCGCTTTCCCGAGCACGCCTGGAATAAGGCGCGCAACAGCATCCGTCATTACGAGTGCGGGAAGTTCGCCACCGGTCAAAACATATTCCCCTATCGAAAGTTCTTCATCGGCAAGGTGTTTGGCAACGCGCTCATCCACACCTTCGTAGCGTCCGCATAAAAAAACCAAACGATCATATTTTGATAAACGCTCTGCATCTCGTTGTGTAAAAATTTTACCTTTTGCGCTCGTTAAAATCACGCGTGTCTTTTTGGCCGTCGCACTTTTCTTTCCCTCTTTTGTTCTCACGCGCAGAGAAGTAAGCGCGCGATGGAAAGGCCCTACTTGCATAACCATGCCCGGACCGCCGCCAAAGGGTTTATCATCAACCGTTTTATGTTTGTCACTCGTCCAAGCGCGCAAATCATACGCGGCAAGCTTTAAAACCCCCGCCTGCTGACCGCGTTTTAATATGGAAGCCTGCAGATAAGGCTCGACAATGTCTGGAAAAATTGTGACGACATCCACCTTGAGGTTTTTTTTCTTGGCCATAATAGCTCTACCATAACAAAAACCGGCCCAATGTACATCAGGCCGGTTTTTTTACGAACAATTAAATGCCGAGTCCGGCAATATCTTCATCTGTAACGAGTCCGGAATCGCCATGCGATTGCGGTGCTTCGGGCTCGCTTCCTTTGTTTTCCTGATGCTTCCGACGAAGCTCTTCCGGCTCATAAATCACCATGCTCACGCGAGCATTGTCTTTTGCGCCTACCGTTTTCAAAAGAATGCGGAGGGCGCGAGCCGTTTGACCTTGGCGGCCAATGATATACCCCATGTCTTCCGGATTGACATATAGTGTAATTTTAACGCCTCGATCATCGATCTCACGATCGGTTTTGACGTCTTCCGGATGGTTGACGAGAGCCTTTACAACGGTCTCGATAAATTCCTGATCTTTTTGCTTCTCTGCCATATCGGCTATGAACTCCGCGCCTGTAAGGGAGCGGACGAGTAAATTGTCAAATGCCCTATTGGGCTACCGGCATCCTAGCAAACGGGGACTAAGGAGGCAAAGAAATCCATAAAACAGAGCTTAATCTTGACGTTTTTAGCAAGCTCAAGTACTCTCTTTACGTGCTCTTAGCCATCCCCGCTGGCGGTGGGAGATCCTAAGAATCTTATATTAAAAAACATGCTCACCATAAAATTGGCACGTATCGGAAAGAAAAAGGCACCGCATTATCGCTTTGTCGTTATAGAAAAAGCACGCGACCCATGGGGCCGTGGAGCAGAAATTGTTGGTCATTATAATCCCCGAACAAATCCGGCAACGATTGAAGTGAAGGAAGATCGTATCAAATACTGGCTCTCGAAGGGTGTTCAGTGTACCGATACCGTCTGGAACCTTCTTATTGATCAAGGGATCATCCAGGGAGAAAAACGTAATACCGCAAAAATTTCAAACAAACGTCGTGCGAAACTCGGCAAGGTAGCGGAGGAAAAGAAAGTTGCTGAGGAAACCGCCAAAAAGAAAGCCGCGGAAGAAAAAGCCGCAGCCACCGAAGCAGCTCAGGCTGCAGAAGCAGCCGCCGCAGCAGGGGGAGCTTCAAAAGAAGAGGCCCCTGCTGAAGCAGCCGCTCCCACCGAAGAGGAGGTAAAAACCGAAGCTCCTGAAGAGCCTAAAGCAGAAGAAAAAGCAGCAGAATAACAAAGTAATACAAAAATCCCTCGAATGTTCGAGGGATTTTTGTATTAGGCGTTCTTTCTTAGATTTTCGATTTCTTCCATTTTAACAGAAAGCAGTTTTGAGACCCCATCATCCCCCATGGTAACGCCATAGAGCACATTTGCGTTCGTCATTGTCGCGCGATTATGTGTGACGACAACAAATTGCGTTTTCGTTGAAAGGGTCACAATAATTTCAGCAAACTTCCGCGAGTTCGTTTCATCGAGAGCAGCGTCAACTTCATCAAGGACAACGAACGGAGAAGGATTGGTCGCCATGATAGCGCAGATAAGCGCAATGGACGTAAGCGCGCGCTCTCCTCCGGAAAGAAGCGCAATGGACTTAAAGCGTTTTCCGGGAGGCGTCGCCTGAATTTCAACACCAGAAATCGCTCCCTCAGGAACTTCTTCCAGAATATTCCCTTCTTCATCCATTTCGGGTGTGGGGGCAATTTCGACAAGCTTTGCATCTCCGCCGTCAAAAAGTTTTTTAAAGAAATGAGAAAATTCTTTGTCCAGTTTTTTAAACGCGATGGAACTTCGTTCTCGAATGGTCGATTCCAATTCATCGACAATGGTATCGAGCGCCGTAATGCCGGCGCGTAAGTCCTCAATTTGTTTTGATAAAAATTCAAAACGCTCTTCTGTTTCCACATGTTCCTTGAGGGTTTCCGGATCGATGCCGCCAATCCACTCAAGCTGCGAACGGATTTTTTGAATACGCGCGGACGCATCAATATTTGGTTCTTTCGCTGTGCCCGCAAGCGCGTCAAGCTCTTTCTCAAGCGCTTCCGCATGAAGACGGATGTCCTGCAAAAAACTCTCTCGCCGCGTTTCTACGCGCGCAAGCTCCACCTCCGCTCCGGACGCAAGGCGTTCAGCCGCTTGGCCCTCCGCACGCTTGAGTGAAAGTTTTCTCTGTGTTTCAAAAATATGCTTTCGTTTCCCTTCTTCTCTCGCATTCCAAGCATCCATAGCCGCCTCGGTTTTTGCGATCTGCTCCGTAATATCCGCAAGCTCGCTCGTAAGTTCTGCGAGTTGTTTTGCTGCTTTTGGATCTGTTTGTTTTGCTTTTTCCGGTTCCGGAGCCGGACGCTGTAGCTTACCAACAAGCTCAGTACTCATGCTTCGCAATTCCGCTGCGAGGGGTTTGAGTCGAGAAAGATCCGGCTTTTCTGCTGCGAGAATTTCATCGAGCGTCTCGTGTTTTGCTCGCAACGTGTCGACGCTTTCGATAATCTTTGAAAGCGGGAGCGGTGCCCAGGGTTTTTCTGCACGAACTTCGGCGATAGCCTGCTCCGTTTCAAACTTCATCTGCTTTTCACGCAGCGAAGCGCGCTTCGCGACCAGGCCATCAAGCGTTTGGCGTAATTCGCGAAAACCCTCCCCGACCGGAACCGCCTTCTCCATCTCGACGAGATCAGCTTCGAGCTGAGAGGCTTCCTTCTCCAACGCAGCCTCTTTACTGCGCGCATTCTGCACATTCGCCGTAAGCTCATTGAATCGTCCAGAAAGCCTCTTCCACTCATAGCCATAATGCGCCCGTTCGAGCGTTTGAAGCTCTTCTTCCAGCGCTTCGCGCTGCGACAAACGATTTACTTGGCGCTCCAGCGACTTAAGGCGCGGTTCAATTTCACGAAGCAAAGATTCGGACTGAACCAAGTTCTTTTTTGAATCATCAATTTTATTTAAAGCCTGATTTTTCTTCAGCTGAAATGGACGCAAACCGAAAGCTTCATCAAAAAACTCTTTGCGCTCCGTCGGACTCGCAACAAGCACATGATCAATCATACCCTGTCCTATAACGCTGTACGTTCGCTGACCAATGCCGCATTGTGCGAGAAGCAATTGCACATCCGTGAGACGCGCGCTTTGCTTATTCACTTCGTATTCGGAATGTCCATCGCGATAGAGGCGGCGCGTAACTTCAACTTCTTTTAAATCAAGATCCGGATGCGCGTCTCCAGGACCGTCGCTTGCAAGCGTCATGGTAACTTCCGCAAAGCCGGATCGCGTGCGTTTTTCCGAACCGGAAAAAATCACGTCTTCCGATCTTTTTCCGCGAAGAAGCTTTAAGCTCTGTTCTCCCATCACCCAGCGAATCGCATCAGCAATATTGGATTTTCCGGATCCGTTCGGACCAACAACCACCGTAACGCCACGTTTCCCGGAGGCGTCAGGCATAAATTCGAGAACAGTCTTTTGCGCAAAGGTTTTAAAACCCTGAATTTCCAGACGTTTGAGATACATACTGAATGTGCCTATATTAGCGTTAAATACCCGTTCTGGCTAGCGGGTTTCCCCCAGTGTTTACGGCTCCCCGTTTCCAGTCTACGATCTCGATATATGGCAAATCGTCTTGACGCAAGCTTTGAACACCTCCGAGAAGCCTTTTCCGAAGTACTGGCTAAAAACGTGGACTTTCCGCTTGGCGTTATCGTCACGGTTCTTGATGCAAAGGTAACGGCCAATACCGCCCACGCGAGGTTCAAGCTTTCTGTCTTTCCGGAAACAGCTGAACCGGGCATTCTTCAAACCCTAAAAGAATATGATCATGAAATAAAAGATGCGCTTGCAAAACGTCTGCGCATGCGACGTATTCCGCGGCTCCATTATGTTTTTGATAAGACGGAAGCAAAGGCAGCAAAGATTGAAAAAACGATAAATACGCTGAAAGAACAGGGCGAGATTTAGAACGCATTTTAGGCATAAAGCTTGACCAAAGGCCTGTTTTGGGGTAGACTCATCCATTCCTATGAAACGGGATTCACGGATATTCCAGCAGGTTGTTCAAGCGATTCAGCAAGCGAATCGCATTCTTATCGTATCTGATGGAAAGCCTGATGGAGACTCTGTCGGTTCAAGCTCTGCCGTATGGAACTGGCTTCAGCGCGAAGGAAAAGATGCGACGCTATTTTGTCCAAAAGAAATTCAAAGCGTCTTTCGCTTCATAGACGGCTATGCGCATTTCGCGCAGGATCATTCGATTCTTGAGCAGGGTTTTGACCTTGTTCTTGTCTTTGATGCCAGCGATTTGGAACATGGCGGAAATGACGTTCTCCTCGCAAAACTGAAAAAGCCATATACGCTCATCAATATTGATCATCATTCAACCAATCTTGGCTATGGCGATATCAATCTCGTATACACAGACGCCTGTTCCACTTGTGAAGTGGTCTATGATTTTTTTGAAGCAAACCACATTCATATTGATCATCGCATGGCCACGTCTCTTTTAACGGGATTATGTACGGATACTTCAAATTTTTCCAATGCCGGAACCAATGTTCGCGGAATGGAAGCGGCTTCGGCTCTCTGTGCAGCCGGCGCACGCCATTCGGATATCCTGCGGCATCTTGTACAAAATAAAACCGTCCCCGCTCTTCGCTTATGGGGATTGGCGCTTGAGCGTTTACATTTCCGACCGGAATATGATCTCGCCATTACCTATTTTCTCGCCTCAGACATTGCAGAAGTCCCCGGAGGCGATGAAGCCGTTGCAGGCGTCTCAAACTTTTTAAATGCAACCTGCGGAAACTGCGACACGATTCTCGTCCTACGCGAAGAAGACGGTCTTGTGAAAGGTTCGCTTCGAAGCGTAAATCGTGACATTTCAAAATTCGCAAAACTGCTCGGCGGCGGCGGCCACAAAAAAGCCTCCGGATTTGCCGTTCCAGGAAGAATTGAAATACAGGACGAACGCATTCGGATTATGCCCGTACGCGCCTAAAAGCTACGGATACACTATCTCCAGAAAAGAGCTTTCATTAGCACTCAGACAATTTGACTGCTAAATCTGGCTGGGCTAGAATGAAACGGTTATGAAAAACCCCTACGAAATATCCAATCTCACACCGGAAAACTACCTTATCCCGACTGTGATCGAAAAAACACATCAAGGCGAACGAGCATATGACATTTACTCTCGCCTGCTCAAAGACCGCATCATCATGCTCGGTTCCGGCGTGGATGATGAAATTGCAAATGTAATTGTTGCGCAGCTTCTCTTTCTTGAAAGCCAAGACAATACCAAAGACATTAAGCTCTACATCAACTCACCGGGCGGCTCCATTACCGCGGGCATGGCAATTTACGATGCGATGCAATATGTAAAACCGGATGTCTCTACCATTTGTATTGGCATGGCCGCATCCATGGGTGCCGTGCTTCTTGCCGGCGGCGCCGCGGGAAAGCGCCTTGCGCTCCCAAACTCTGAGATCATGATTCACCAGCCTTGGGGCGGATATCAAGGACAAGCAACAGATATTAAAATCCACGCGGAACGCATTATCAAAATGCGTGAAAACCTAAACAAGATTCTCGCAAAACACACAGGCCGACCATTGAAAGAGATCACCGACGATGTCGAACGAGATAATTTCATGGAAGCGGACGAAGCAAAGAAATACGGATTGATCGACAAAGTAATCAAATAACAAAAAAGCCCTGAGCGGGGCTTTTTTGTTATTTATAAACTTGTGTGAGTTCGATGCCAGTATAGAAGTATCTGAGAATACGCTGCCAATCCCAACCATCATTTGCCGCATCAAGTGCGCCGGTAGCGCTCATGCCAACTCCGTGGCCCCAAAGTGTTCTGTTCTTTGCCGCGTCCCATGGCACGGGCACGGAAACGAGCCAAGGATAATTTGAACCGCCATACCAAACCTCTCCCCAAGAACGCGTCCGACCATCGGAGCGAGAAAAATACGGCGTAATGGCGAGGGAACCGTTATACGTCACAATATGTCCGCGCGTCTCATCAACGGCCTGAACAATTTTCGGACTGCGCGTTTCGGAACCATATCCGCGATACACCTGGTCATAACGCGCGTCTACATGGAAGACGCCTCCGTGCTTCGTATTATGCGTGTAATGATACATCGCGTAGGTTCGTGCTGCAGTAAGCAAAGCTTTCTGATATTCGAGCGGGCTCAGATCTGATGTTTCTCCAATACCGTGAAGATACGCTTCCATGGGAAGTTCATTTATAACCCAAACATTTCCAGTATCAGCGACATAGCGAAGCTCAAGCTGGCGGCGAAAGGTATTATCATTTGCTCCGGGAAGCCAGGAAACCGGTCGGGAAAAATCCGCGAGCTCCATCGGCGAAATATCATCATCAGCGTGAAAACGAAAGACGCCCGCAGATTGGCTGGAACAAGGTCCGCCGGAAAGCACATACATGTTGGTTGTGCGATTGAAGGCCACAGCCGATTCTTGCCCAACAGCCAAGTGACAAACCGAAACTCCATTTAAGATAACGGAAACCGGAGCGTATTTTGCGCGAACGACCATGCGATTATCATTTGTTTCAAAAAGTCCTACGCGTATCATTGGCTCATCCGGAAGATTCGCGACTGATGCGGACGAAGGCACTGACGGAGATGTTTCAAACACACCGTCCGAGGTGACCGTGACGGGAATATCAATCCATCCGCCATCAACGGGCTGGTCATCCGCATAGAGCTGAAAACTTGCCGTGTAATTTCCAACACGCGCAGGTCCCTTTACATTAAAAGTCACAAAACCGATCTCCCCCATCTTTGTATCGCTCGTTACTTTTACCGGGAGAGAAGCATCGACCCAACTCGGATCACGGAAGGAAGCAAGGCTCGCCGTTGCACCGGCGACGCCGACTAATTTTACATAAAATTGTTTCCAGGTTTGCGCCCCCTCATTCTTGAAGCCAAGGATCATTTGTTGGCTTTCATTTCCGGAGACCTGGATACTCTGTGCGGAACGTAAAAGAAGCGTCGCCTTATACCCGCTTGCGGCGGCTAAAGCTTGTTCCGTTGCAGCGGTTGTTGCGGTGCTCGCGGATGATGGCTGCGTTGCGGCCGCAACTTGAGGAGTTCCCGGAACAACGATCGGGAGAGAGAAGGCTCCATTCGCCATCCAAGCCGTATCTTCTGCGGCAAGCGTAAACTGTTCATTATAGTTTCCGGGAGCATTCGGAGCGCGTATTTCAATCTTAAAAGAGCCAATTTGCCCAGGTTTTACCTCTGTTTCGGTTAATTTTACGGCATGCGAGTTACTCATCCATAATGCGGTTCTAAAAGGACTGGCACGCTCGCTGGTCGTACCCGCCGTGGAATACACGGAAGCGTAGCTCGTTCCGCTATTACGCCAGGTTTCGCTTCCCGTGTTTTTGAAACGCGCTATCACAAAAACGTTTTGGTCAGGATTAAGCTGCCACTGCGTTCCGCCAAGACTCACGAGCTCCGCACTCCAACGACTATTCGGTTTTGGCTGCGGGATGGAAGAAGCAACCGCAGAACCTGCAGAGGAAGAAGAGGAAGAAACAGTAGACGCTGTTTGTACGGAAGTCTGGGCAGCTGTATCTCCGACAACGATATCAAAAGAGAATCTTCCTCCGGACATGCGCGCGATCGATTCCGCGACGAGAACATATTCCTCGTGATACACGCCTGGCGTGGACGGAGCTTTAATAGAAAAAGTAAATTGTGTTGTCTCCCCGGGATTCACACGCGAGACAGGAAGCTTTTCCGCCTGCTCTTTTGTCACCCAATTAGAAGTCGCAAAAGGACTATCGGATTCAATATGCGCCGTCGGATTAAAATGATACACCGAAACATAATAGGATCCGGAATTGCTCCAATAGGCGCTTCCAATATTTTTAAATCCAACGGAAACCGTTCCCGTTGCGCCCGGCTTTAATTGTCTGGAAAATGTAAGAGAAGTTGCGCTCGCCTGAAAGTCGCTTCTCGTTAAAGCAAAAGCTTGTTTTGGTAGCAGGGATACAAAAGAGGCGGCTATCAGTAAAACAGCAAGGGTATTTCGAAAACGTGACAAAGATAATTTGCCCGCCTTTCTACCAAAAAAGGACGCTATCTGCATAAGTGCTTCACATGAGTATCCTACCATTCAATAGGCCTACATAGAAACGACGTATGAGTGGGGAGAAATATTTCACCTAAGCCTAGCGCCAAAAGGACCATTCTTCATTCTGTCACTCTTTTGACAGAATCGGGGCTGTAAAAATGAACACCTCTTTTGCCCAAAGCGCATTTTCCCACTACAATTCATCCATGTCTCTCACAAGATCGCTCGCATTGAATACGGGTGTTCAAGTTGCCGGGAAAATCGTATCAACAGCGCTCGGTATTGCTATTATAGGGCTTTTAACCCGACTGCTTGGAACAGAGGGATTTGGAGCTTATTCCACCGCGAATGCCTTTTTACAGATTTTCGCTCTTCTCCTCGACTTGGGACTCAATGTCACGCTCGTCGCACTTCTTGGCGAACATGCCGGAGACGAAGCCTATGAACGGCGCTGCACAAGCGCGCTTTTTACGTTGCGCATTGTCATGGCGCTTCTTGTGCTTGGAATCTTCGCCCCATTCGTGGCATTTCTCTCTCCCTATCCGCTCGAACTTAAACTGGCAATTATCGCATTAACAGGCTCTTTCTTCTTTCCAAGCTTAAACCAAGTTGTGACAGGCGTAGAACAGCGCCATCTAAAAATGCATGCAGCCGCCATTGCAGAAAATGTTGGCCGCGTCGTCACGCTCGCTGGACTCTTTATTGCCGTCGCCTTTCACTTCGGGATTGTTCCCATTATGTGGATCATTTCCTTTGCGGGCTTTGCAAACTTCTTTACCAATTTCCTGAGCGCCAGAAAATTCGCTCACTTCGGATGGAATTGGGATCCGGAATTCTGGCTTGAAGCCCTGAAGCGATCCTGGCCCGTCGGACTTTCCATTGCATTTGGACTTCTCTATTTTAAAGCCGATACGATCATCATGTCTTTTTCGCGAAGCCAAGCAGAGGTTGGTATTTACGGAGCCGCATATCGCGTGCTGGAAATATTAATTACGGTTCCCTTCATGTATGCCGGCGTGCTTCTCCCTATTCTTTCCAATGCCTGGGCAAAAAGAGATCAAGCTCGTTTCAAAAAACTCTTGTCCGCCTCCATCGACGTAATGGCCGTTCTCGTTATACCGATCATTGTTGGTACGTGGTTGCTCGGCGTGCGCATCATGACTATTGTTGCCGGACCGGAATTCGCCGATTCCGGACGCATTCTCTCCGTGCTTATTCTTGCCATCGGCGCCATTTATTTGAATACCGTTTTTTCTCATTCCGTTGTTGCCATTGATGCGCAACGCAGTATGTTGCCCTTTTATGCCTTCGTCGCCATCAGCGCCCTAACCGGATATCTGATTCTCATCCCTACATATGGCATGTGGGCCGCTGCGTGGATCACGGTCGCTTCGGAAGTCATTATAGGGCTAGGATCACTCTATGTAACAAAAAAAGCGCTCCCGATCGGATATAAGCCAAGGGCGACGCTTGCTGCTATTGCCTCTTCAGCTGTGATGGCACTTACCGTTTGGCCACTTCGAAATATGTGGATTGTTCTTCCCATTTTCGTTGGCGCACTCACGTATACAATCATGATTGTCAGCTTAGGCGGTATCCCTATGGAGATCATTCGAGAAGTTCTCAAAAAGAAAAAAGACACCACTCCTTTTTCCCCGCTCACATGATCATAAAAAAACTTTCCTTTGTTCTTATTGCCTCTCTCTGTCTCGTTGGGACTGGTTGTTCTCCTGAAAAGAAATTGGAAACTGCAGCAAGCATTCCTTCGACCTCTGTAGAAACAAGCGCCCAAAATCCCAAGGTGGAATCTGTAGCGGATGGATTGGAAAAAATAACATTTCAATTTGGGGCATCCACGCAAGAGCATTTACTGCTCTATAAAATTGATCCGACGCAATATGACTTTTCAATCGAACACACAAGTTCCGCGAGAAGTATTGCGGACTGGCAACTTAGTTTAGGCATACCAACGCTTGTGGTAAACGGCGCATACTTTCATGAGGATTATTCCCCTTCCGGAATGCTGATTGTAAATGGAGAGCGCGTCGGTTCACGTGCATTTGATCTTGATAAGTCCGCACTACTCGAACTCTCACCGCTCCCGCAAATTATTGATACGCAAACGGAAGTCCTTCCCGCTCAAACAGAACATGCGCTACAAAGCTACCCCTTGCTTGTACAGAATGGAATGAATGCCATACAAAGCGACAGCGGACTTGTCGCGAGAAGAAGCTTCTTCGGATTTGATGCAGACGGATTTGCCTATATTGGAATCTTGCCGGATGCTGAGCTCAGTCTCTTTGAGCTTGGCCACGTTCTCGAAAGCATGAATATCAAATGGAAAAAGGTTCTCAATCTCGACGGCGGACCTTCAAGCGGACTTGCCGTTGCAAACGGAGATATTGAAAACAGTATTTTTCCGGTTCCGAATGTTATTGTCGTAAAAGAGAAAGTATCAAAAAAGCCTTAAAAACAAGGCTTTTTAGCTTCACAAAAAAAATAAAAACCCCGACATAACATCGGGGTTTTTATTTTGTGCAACTCTAACGCTTTACCCAGGCAAGAATCATGAGCGCAACGGCAACCAAGTTAAGAACAGCATGCGCCATCATCTGCGAAGCAGGTAGTCCCACCAAAAGCATATACACATGTGTTGCAAGAACGACTACGGCACCGATCCAAAAAGACCACATCGACAAAGAACTTGCTTTGTTCATAAAAAGAAAATGAGTGGCCATAAGGCTAGCCTCCCTTTAAGGATACAGGGAAAAACAGAGACGGAACATGCGCGCTCAAGCTAACAAACTTTCAATCAAATATCGAAATCGCGCACTGCGAATAGCGGCCATGTGCAAGTTAATTGGTTTCACAAGAGGAAAAAATCGTTCTTCAATAAGCGTATGACGCATTCCCGTTAGCCCCGCTCTTGGTCCATTCAGTATCCATGAAAACAACAGATTCGGATCCCACGGACAATAGGTATTCACAATTTTCAATGCTCCTGATTGAATGCGCTTCGCCACCGTCTCAGGAATAAAAACTTCCGAAGCGAAAATATCCGCTTGATTGAATACAATGAGGCGCACAGAGTCCGGTAAAGTTTCCTTTTGGAGAAATTGGAAGAATAAAAAAGCTCCTAAGGAATGACAGATAATAACTTCCGGCGATTCCTGTTCCAAGAAGCGATGAAGCGCGTGATGCGTTTCTGCACGCTGTGCAATCGCACGCTCGCGGTCATACACTCCAAGTGTATAAAAAGGATTCAGCGACTGCAGAAAAGAAGCCTCCTCTTTAATATCCCATCGAAATGCTTTTACTCCCCCATTCTCAATATCCGAATGAAACGCAGAAAAGCCAGCATCGATCCCCTGTGCCGGACGAAAAACGGAAAAGTGAATACCCGTTGCGAATCCATGAACGAGAACAATGCGAGACATGATGGTGTGTTAGTACAGTAAATACTAAGAAATGTCCATTTAAAATAGCCTAATGACTAAGAGACGATCTAAAGAATTCGGGATATGCTTTTTGAAGCTCGCTAATCCCAATGACTTGGCCATAAACTTCAGATTCGCAGGCTATCGCTGTAGGAATACCCAGAAAACAGTCATTCGAAGTGTCCATTGTCGCCCCCCCCAGAGTTTCCATGATCGATCTTCGCAGATATGACACATGACCCGTTGTTACCGTTTATGCCGCTTATAAGACTATCCGTAACCATAAGATTTTCTTCTGCTATTCTAAATGAAAATCCATGCACACGTAAACTATCTCCTATGTGCGCCTGCTCTGGCTGGCATACTTTGTACGGAAGTCCCGAAAAGAGCTCTTCACCCGTTTTTATTAATCTAAAAACCCAAATATCTTTTTATGGGTCTTCCAGCAAAGAGGGACCGATAAGATAGACACTGTCCGTATTAACCATGCCTCGGTTATCTGCCGTCACAGCACCGCAAGCACCGCCCGCTGGAGCCCTTACATGATAATTGCTTCAAACGATTCCACTCGAGCGAATTACAGTGCCCAAACCGGTGGAAAGCGGCTCAGAATAAGTATCATCAGCAGAACAAATATTTTCAATAACGGATGGGATTATATTAGACTGGTCAGTGGTAACAACGGGCTAATATTTTTTGATAACCTCAACAGTCTCGCTTGATAGAAAAAGGCCAGAATCAATTTGGAAAAATCCGTCCCCATTATCTACTAAAGAATACCTTAGAGTATATCTCTGTCTACGTAGACCAATTTTATCATTTTCAGTAGCGATAAATTCAACAGCGCAGGATTCATCGGTGCAAGATACGGACTCGATGTTGTAGTTAAGAATATTCCTATAACCAGCCTCCCATTCATCGTATGGATGATGTGCTTGGAATGTAGTTGCTAAAAGGCTATAAGCTCTTTGCTAATCCTGATCATTCAAATAGCTGAAAAAGGCCTTCATTGTTTCTTCTATTGCATTCACATTTATCCCCTTATTATGAAATGAAATACTCTCTGAAGGCGTCGTCTACTGGGGCTCTTGAGCCACGTCCGCATCCGAAGATAGACAACCCGCACCAAGGAGAGCTGGGGCCACCAAAAAAAAGAAAGGTTTTTCATAATTTTATTCATGCATAACGTACACAAATGAAGCGCTATGCACAAAACACCTTTTTATGATTATATGATTTTCCCCAAACACGAAACCTTAGTATTCCTGCTAAGGTTTTCTAGTCCGATAAGGTGCTATTCCTACATCCGCCCGCATCACAGACCTCATTGCAAATATTATTAGCATCGCACGAATAGCCGCAATCAAAATCGATCAAGCTTTTCTTTTTTCGCTATTGTTGAACCGGTCTACAGACACTCGCCTCTTGATCCATAGTTTGCGCTTTGTGCCGCGTAACCATCTTTATAGAGTGTCAGAGTCCACTATGTACAGCTAGCACCAAAAAGCGCAAAACCAATGAGAGTGAGCGAGATTTTTTTATTCTGTACATAGGAATAAAAATTACAGATACCGATCTAGTAATGCTGACGAGACGCCTCATAAGATAACCGCCGTTAATCATCAACTATAATATCAGATTGTTAAGCTCTAAAAAGCAAAATAGTTGGAATTGAAATGCACGGATATCATAACGCCCCCACAGGAGAACCCTGTGGGGGCGTTTGCTCTTCATGAGCAGTTGGGAAGCGTCGTGGGGTATTGGAGTCCAGCTACGCTGCCCTTGAAGTGGTTCGGAGTGTAGATGCCGGAAGAAACGGTCACCCCCCTCGGCACATTGCAGCCGGGAAGAAGCACTGTCCCAGGCTCAATCACTGAACCCGCGCCAATGCGACATCTGTCGCCAATGATCGCCCCAATCTTCCGACGAGGCAGCTTGATCTCTGCGAGCTTCGCATCGCGATAGTCCCGAATGACGACCCCGTCGCCATTAAAGCCCGTGCGATGCAAGACATGCACACCCGGCTCGATGAAGACATTATGCCCGACGATCGAGTCGGAGAGCACAACATTTTCTTCGATCTGGGTACCGGCGCAGATAACGGCTCGCTTCACGACAGAATTCGTGTTGACGAAGGTCTTGTCGCCGATAAGTGCCGGCCCGACGATCTTCGCGCCAAAGCGAATGGTCACCCGCTCCCCGAACCAAAGCGGCGACCGAAGCACCGAATGCGAATCAAGGTTCACGAGATAGCCCCCGAAGAAGTTCCGAGAGCCGATCGTGTGAATGGTTGGATGGACCGCGGCGAACGACGCGCGCTTCTCCCGAAATTCGGCCTCGTTGCGGATGGCATACAGTCCATGTTCACTGGGCTTGTACTCCCGAAGACATATGCTGGCGGATGAGCCCTTCTTCGGCTGATACCGCATAGGTGGCATGCGGCCCCTAAGGTCATCGTCACCGAGCTCCTTCGCGTGCCCAAGGTAAAGCCTCTTGGCCTCCTCACGGTCCACCTCGCCGTCTCCTCCCACGGGATACCAGTGATCGAAGGGATCCACGAGGTTCCCGAGGAATACCTCAATCACCTCCCCCATGTCTGAGATAAGCTCTTCCATCCTAAGCCCCAAAGCTGAACTACCCTTTTTCATGCTTCCTCCTAACGTTGACTGAAAGCATAAGCAGTGAAGCAAAATTACGCGAAATTTACAAGTAAATGAAAAGACGGCTCATAATGAGCCGTCTTACCCAACAGAACGTCAGGTGTTTCAAGTGCAAAGAAGGGGAGCCTGCGCGAGTTTGTCAGGATCATGCCGAGACAGCCTGCGCTCCAGCTTGTCCGCCAGTGACGTAATCGCCACCCCTTCGGAGAGAAGTGGCGTGCGGATAGGCCGGTAAGACGTGCCATCAAGATCATCCACCACAAGCGGTGTCCTAGAGATCTCTACGTACTCATGGATCAGTTCGTCCGTTGGAGCCTCATTATTCATGATAACCGCATTGATTCGACCTTGACCGAGTTCCTCCTCGATCGCCTTACAGAAACAACTCGCCGGATAGCCTTCGGTCTCGCCTGTCTTGGTCGTAAGATTCATAACGAACGCGCATTTGCCATTTGCGCCACGGATCGCTTCCGATACCCCATCAACGAGGAGCGCTGGAATGATGCTTGTGTAGAGATCACTGGGGGCCCAGCACGATGAGATCAGCTTCACGGATTTCCGTAAGAGCCTCTGGATCCACCGGCACGGCCGGCTTAAGCCAGTATGTGCGGATCGGCGCCCGCGGACCACTCGGAACATCCGATGATATGCTCGCCCTCGGTGAGGGTTCCATCCTCCAACCTAGCGTAGAGATGCGCCGACACAGCAGACACCGGAATTACCCGGCCTTTCACGCGAAAAATCTCATGTGCTGCATCAATCCCCTGGATAGGGTCATTTACAAAGACCTGTTACAGGCCGAGCAGAAGACGATAATATTCAGTTTCTTATCTACTGGCACGTCCTTTGTTAAAGGGAGCAGGTTGTTATTTAATAAGAAAAGACCCGCTTTATCTAACCCCAAGTAACACAAAAGCCCAGCAAAATGCTGAGCTTTTCTGGTCCGGCAACGGGCTACTCTCCCAGGACCGGGTTGGGTCCAAGTACCATCGCTGCTGACGAGCTTAACTTCCGTGTTCGAGATGGGAACGGGTGGGTCCTCGTCGCTTGAGCCACCGGCCTTTGCACCGCAGAATAGGTATCTGCGGAGAAAAGGCCGATGTATTTTCAAAAGAAAGCTTATGGGGCTTTCCCTTGAAAATAATCGGATCGAATCGTTATACGTGCAAGGCACTTTTCTTACATAGATTGCAAGACACGCCTTTACACGGCGCCATCCAGCAAGAGCCGGATGGCCAAAACATGGGACTATTAGTACAGCTCGGCTCAACACTTCACAGTGCTTACACCTGCTGCCTATCAACCTCCTCGTCTAGAAGGGTCCTCATACGAAGGTTAATCTTGAGGTTGGTTTCACGCTTATATGCTTTCAGCGTTTATCCATGCCGAACGTCGCTACCCGGCAGTGCTCTTGGTAGAACAGCCGGTTCACAAGAGGTTCGTGATTCCCGGTCCTCTCGTACTAAGGAATCGTCCTCTCAACCTTCCGCGCGCACAGTAGACAGGAGACCGAACTGTCTCACGACGTTCTGAACCCAGCTCGCGTACCGCTTTAATAGGCGAACAGCCTAACCCTTGGGACCTGCTCCAGCCCCAGGATGCGATGGGCCGACATCGAGGTGCCAAACCTCCCCGTCGATGTGGACTCTTGGGGGAGATCAGCCTGTTATCCCCGGAGTAGCTTTTATCCGTTGAGCTTCCGCCGTCCGATATCGTACGGTCGGATCACTATGTCCTGGTTTCCCATCTGCTCGACTTGTAGGTCTTGCAGTTAAGCTAGCTTTTCCCATTGCGGGATCAGCGCGATTTCCATCCGCGCCTAGCTAACCTTTGTGAACGCCTCCGTTACTTTTTGGGAGGCAACCGCCCCAGTTAAACTACCCACCAGATACTGTTTTACAAACCGGTTTCACGGTCCGTAATGAGAATAACGACAGGGCAAGGGTGGTGTCTCATTGGTGCTTACGCTCCCACCTACTCTGAACATGCCAAGCCGTTACCCAATATCAAGTTGTAGTAAAGCTTCACGGGGTCTTTTCGTCTGACTGCGCGTACAGGGCATCTTCACCCCACTTGCAATTTCGCCGAGTACTAGGTTGAGACAGTTGCAAACTCGTTATGCCATTCGTGCGGGTCGGAACTCACCCGACAAGGAATTTCGCTACCTTAGGACGATTATAGTTATCGCCGGCGTTCATCAGCGCTTCGATTCAAGGCTGCCTCCCGAAGGATTCACCCCTCCTCTTAACGTTCTGACACTGGCCAGGCATCACCCCCTATACGTCACCTTGCGGTTTAGCAGGGAGCTGTGTTTTTGGTAAACAGTCGGTTTGCATCTTTTGCTGAGGGCTGTCTTGCGACAGCCAGGCCTTATCCCGAAGTTACGGCCGCTGTTTTGCCGAGTTCCTTAACCTAGTTTCTCTCGTACACCTTGGCACACTTATGCCCACCCACCTGTGTCGGTTTCCGGTACGGTTTCCTCATGCTTAGCCCTAGAGGTTTTTCTTGGCACCGCAGTCCCGATCCTTGTCCTGCTCTCGCAGGACTTGCGCTTACCCCGAGGCTTATGTCTGGCGGATTTGCCTACCAGACACCCCTGAGTACCCAAAGTCTCATTCCAAGAGACTCGATCAGTTGAACGATGCGTCCCCCCATTGGAAACACAAGGAAGTGCAGGAATATTAACCTGCTGTCCATCGACTACGCCTTTCGGCCTCGCCTTAGGACCGACTAACCCAGGGACGATTCGCGTTGCCCTGGAAACCTTGGGTTTACGGTGAACGGGATTCTCACCCGTTTTTTTGCTACTTATGCCGACATTCTCTCTTCTGTACGCTCCACGGTGGCTCACGCCTTCCGCTTCGACGCTGAACAGAATGCTCCCTTACCGATGCAGCGTCCCGAAGGACACTCACATCCCGCGACTTCGGTATCATACTTGAGTCCCGGTAAGTTTTCGGCGCCGGACAGCTTGACCAGTGAGCTGTTACGCTTTCTTTAAAGGATGGCTGCTTCTAAGCCAACCTCCTGGTTGTATAAGCCGTCCGACCACCTTTCGCACTTAGTATGAATTTTGGGACCTTAGTCTGCGATCAGGGCTGTTTCCCTCTTGTCCGATGGAGCTTAGCCCCCATGGACTGACTATTGGGAACGCAATGGCGGTATTCGGAGTTTGGTTGGGGTACGTAAGCTTGCGCCCCGGACCCCATTCAGTGCTCTACCCCCGCCACGCTATGGACCAACGCTAGACCTAAATCTATTTCAGGGAGAACCAGCTATCACCCAGCTCGATTGGAATTTCTCCTCTAGCCACAACTCATCCCCGAGTGTTGCACGGCTCGTGGGTTCGGACCTCCACGCACTTTTACATGCGCTTCATCCTGGTCATGGCTAGCTCGCCGGGTTTCGGGTCGTGTATATGCCACAAACGCCCTATTCAGGCTCGCTTTCACTGTGGCTTCGTCCCCTCGGGGACTTAACCGAGCGACATATAGCACACTCGTCGGCTCATTCTTCAATAGGAACGGTGTGACGGACCTAAGCCCGCTCCACCTCCTTGTAAGCATACGGTTTCAGAAACTATTTCATCGCCCTCCCGGGCTGCTTTTCAACTTTCCATCACTGTACTTGTTCACTATCGGTCAGTAGGAGTATTTAGCCTTGGCACATCGTCGTGCCTGCTTCCTACGAGGTTTCACGAGCCTCGTAGTACTCTGGATCTGGACTCGGTCTATATTCTTATTTTCATCTACAGGACTATCACCGTCTTTGGTTTTGCTTTCCAGCAAATTCGATTAAGAAGAATATACTCCGTGCACTATCGCGGGATGTGCATCGTCCGTCCGCAACCCCCATATAACGAAAGCCCACGCTCGCCCTTACGTCCCCTTAGAAAAACTTGCGTTTAACTTTGGCAACATAAGTTAGTTATATAGGTTTGGGCTGGTCCCGTTTCGCTCGCCGCTACTAAGGGAATCCTGCTGACTCTTTATCCCGTCGCGACCAAAAAATGATCGTGAGGGATAAAGAGTCAGCGTAAATTTGTTTCTTTTCCTTTGGGTACTGAGATGTTTCACTTCCCCAAGTTCCCTCCCTATTCCTATGTATTCAGAATAGAGTCTGCTGAGTTCATCAACAGGGGTTTCCCCATTCGGACATTCCCGGATCAAAGGTTGCTTGCCACCTCCCCGAGACTTTTCGCAGGCTGCCACGTCCTTCATCGGCTCCTCTCTGCCTAGTCATCCACCGTACGCCCTTTCGTGTTTTAGCCATCCGGACCTCCTGCGATTGCAGGAAATGCGGACAGCACCAAAGGTGTGTACTTGCTATTGCTTAATGTAATGATTATGCCTTGCACGTATAACGTTTCGATCGTTATGCCGCGCATCTTCAATTGTGAAGTTGCACCTTGTCCGCTTCTGGAAGAACCGGTGAGTCGGACAAGGACGAAGTACGCTTCGGAAGCGTCACTCGTCCATGGCAAACTCGTGAAAACAAAAAGGGCTTGGTTTGGGGCCAAGTCCTTTCAGGGATCTGAAGATCTCTGATTAGCTTAGCCGTGATGGCGAATCGATGTTCGCAAGATAGGAATAGCTCATTGAGAGTCTCCAGAGGTTCACATGCTTGAAGCATTAGTGAACGTGGTAAATTGAAGTGTCACAATAGTATAGAAATCCAAAACCCTTGTCAAGCGTTCGCAAATCATCGCAAATTTCCTAGAAATTCGCCCAAAATAAAGGGATCCGCCACAGCCAATTTTTCTTCACAATTCTCTAGTTTTTAGAAAAGTATGCACAGATGAAAAACAGCGCTGGACAACTTCATCCAGAGGCTGAAAAATAGACCCATGAAAAGCTATGAAATCCGCGCCATCGGAAAGACAACAGAAGCCTGGCAATCCGAAGCGATCAAGAGCTGGCTCACGCGACTCTCCCCTTATATAAAAACAAGCATCAAGGAACTCCCGGAAGGTCATGAAGGTTCCGTAAAACCCGACCTCGCAAAAACGCGAGCACGCGAAGCGGAAGTGCTTTTAAAAAAACTTCCCGAGCAAGCGTTCATCGTCGCACTTGATGAGACAGGAAAAAATATTTCTTCAGAAGCGCTCGCGCATGAACTGGAACAACAAACAGATAATGGAACCGCAATCGTTTTTCTCATCGGCGGCTCGTGGGGACTCGATGAATCGGTACGCCATCGCGCCAACCTTGTGCTATCGTTTGGAAAGCAAACGCTCCCACATAATCTCGTAAAGATTATTCTGCTCGAACAACTGTTTCGAACAGAGGCTATCTTGCGAGGAAAGACCTATCATAAATAATATCTTCCCATTGACAAAACGCTTATTTTCTGATAATATATTCTGTTATGCCACGATTTGAACCATCCCCGCTTGCCGATGCAAGCCCCGAAGAAATCAAGAAGGCCATCGATAAACTCGATCCGCCTCCAAATGAAAAAGCCAAGATTATTCGCTTGGAAGATTATCGGAAACAAAAAGAAGCTGCGAACGTAACAGAATTGTCCGAAGAAGACTTGGAAGAAATTCCGAATGGAGAGCTCGAATTATCCGAAGCGGACTTAGAAGAAGTCCCGGAAGAAGAAGAGTTCGCCTTATCCGAAGATGACCTGGAAGAAATGCCGGGCGGTATTCACAAAGCTGAATTGCATGCCATCGAATCCAAGGAAGGCAAATGGCGTTTCAAAATCGGTGCGGCTTCGGAAGCTTCGCCAGCACATCCCGACCGAAATGAAGACGCCTATTACTATTCCGCAAAACGCGGCATTCAGTTTGTCGCCGATGGTATGGGCGGCGTCCCTGCCGGAGACCATGCATCCGCAGCGGCGGCCGAACAGCTTACGCGTATGCAAGTTGAATCCATGGCTCCCGTTACAAAGAAAGTGTATGAAGCCGACATGAACACGCCTCTTACAAAAGAGGAAGTTGAAACGGCAACGGGTGATATTTTGCAACGCATGAATGATGCCGTGGAACGACTTGGTCAAGAAAACGAAACCGTCCAAGCAAAAGCGCGCGAATCTTTTAAAGAACAACTCGGGCAGGATTTTAATCCGTCAAAAGAAAGCCACAAGAAAGTGATGGATATTCTTCTGAAACAGATCGGATGTACAGCCTCACTTTCCAAGGTCTGGCGCAACACGGAAGGAAAAGAACAAATGACTATCGGCCAAGTCGGTGACAGTCGTATTTACCGATTGCGCAAAGGCAATCTCGAACGACTCACCCGCGAAGACTCCCATGTTCAAGTTTTGATTGATGAAGGAATCAAAGATAAAAACGGCGAGCCCGTTTTAGACGATGCGGACGTCACACGGGAAATTGATAAAAAAGATATTATTGCTCTGGCGGAAAAACGAAAGGAACTTGCGCCGCTTGTGATGAAGCTCGTGCGCAATCCGAATCAATATGTCACGCTCGACAGTTTTCGAAACATGATTACGCAAGGCATTGGCCTGCAAAAGATTATGAAAGAACAATTCGGCACCGAGTTTAAACCGCGCATTAAAACGGTTGAACTCGAAGATGGCGATCTCGTTCTTACCGTCTCGGACGGTGTCGGTGATAACCTCACGGATGCGGAAATCCAAACCATTCTGGTACAGAATGAAAATGATCCGCTCAAAGCGGCTAAAGAACTTCAAACCATGGCGACCGAGCGCGCCATCCGAGGAAAAGATGGAAACGCGCGTGCAAAAATGGATGACGTTACTGCCATTGTCACTGCCTATAAAAAAGCCTAAATAAAAAGGAGAATAAAAAAACACGCCGCGAGAGAAATCTCGGGGCGCGTTTTAAAAGAAGAGGGAGCTCTTGGAGCGCTAGCTCTCGTCATGCGCTTCATTGAGGCGTAGGACGGGCACACTCCCAGAATTGTCAAAGACTTGTCCCGCCTGGCTGAAGGAAAAATGAATGGTGCGACTGTTTGCGAAACCACGCAAAGCTGAAAGCGTAAGTTTGCTGGGGATGACCGCGGGGTCTTCCCTAACCGGCTGCAGGATGGCCGTGAATTGCGAGCCTTCACGATCCTTCCAGTACGTTTGGAAAGCCACGGTCTTGTTCTCATGCGTGAGGTAAACCGTGAGGTCATCCATAACGATGTCGCCGGGAAGACTCTGCAGTTTCCCGGGCTTGATGTGAAGTCGAAGAACGAGCCGATGCTCGCCGTCATGACGACGTTCTCTATCACAACGAACGCTCGCGCGCGCGATGCTGAGGAGAACGCGCTTTTTCCAACCTAATCGAATGTCCACTACCATGTGTTTTCTCCCTTCATGGTACTTAGAGTCCTAGCAAGTTTTTCGGCTTTTGTCAATGGATACCTCGCGGGATGATTTCCATCGTGTTACAATATGTTTGTAAATTTTTCACGTCCCTTATTATGCCCCCAAGAAAAACAAAAACGAAAAAAAAACCAACCATCCAAGAAGAAGCTGTAAAGTTTTGTCCGCCCGTTAAAGACGGATACGGTGCCCACTGGCATGTTGTAATCTGGATCATTGTCCTGGCCGTTTTACTTTCCTCTGTCACAATGATCTACGCGACATTCGCGTTCACAACGCGCATTTCAAATACGGAATCGCTCAATGCAAATACGCAGCTGCAAAGCAGATTGCAGAATGTAAATGATCGGCTCGATCTCATGGAAGGAGAGCTACAAAATCTCCGAACGGATCTCAAACCTGCAGAGGCGCCCACGGTGAACGCAACAAGCACACAATAAAAAAAATCCTCCCGCCTCGAGAAAAGGCGGGAGTTTTTTACGCAGGACAGTCGTCTTGCGGATCAGAGTCGGATAGAGCTTCCTCCGCCACACAAAATTGATTGGGAATAGCTTGTGCGAAGCTGCCTGCGACAAGAAGGAATTCCTTGATAGGGACAAGCTCATCCGCCACCTCCGTTTGAAACACAGGAGGACAGGGAGAGACAATGGCTCGGAGAACGTTTCCACCCAGATCCGTCCAATGCAGATCAAGCGGGAGAAACATGGGCTTTTTCAGATGCCGCGCTCTAATATGAAGCGAGGTGCGGATCCAATAAGGAGGAATGGAGCGCTCGCGCTGGAGATAGATTTCCAGCTCCTGTTTTGCGCTGCTATAGCGCGGCCACATGCGCTCAATGCCCTGAAGAAATTCGAGATGTTTGTGTACAAAGAGGTCAATTGGCTCCTCTGTCATAAAGGGCTCCTTTCTCTATCTGCCTATATGATTTTGCGCTCCTTGTCAAGGTATACGCATACATTCATGTTATCATCGAAGCGTATGGAAATGAATCCTTTTGAAGGCTGGCATTCCACTCCCGCGCCGCATCAAAAACCAGAAGCGCTCACATTCGAGCGCGTGGAAAGTCCTTTTCTGGAAGTAGGTTTTGCAACACGCGGAAAGGGAGGACGGTTACGCAATGAAGACACTGCCTACTATGACATGGATCGAGGAATCTTTTGCGTAGCCGACGGCGTGGGCGGATCTGTGCGCGGAGATCTTGCATCAAAAGCTGTCGCGGAATCCCTCCAAAAAAGCGCAATCCTCGCTGAGTCCAATGATCAACTTCGTGAAGTATTCAGTGAAAAGGAGGAAGCGCCACTCCAACAAGAGGATGTTGAAACTGCTATACGCGTACTCGCCAGCATGTCTATTTATAGACGTGTACAAGCGCTCAAAGGAGCCGACACAACACTCTCGCTCGGGAAGTTCTGGGAAGATGCGCGTGGGCAAGAAAAAGTGAGCATCGTGAATATTGGAGACAGTCGAATCTATCGGCTGCGCGCCGGAGCCTTAGAACAGCTCAGTAAAGACGACTCCATTGTTCAGATGTTTATCGAACATGAAGTACCCGATGCGGATGGAATTCCAATTATGGATGCGGAAGATATTTCCCGTTCCGTCCGAGTATCAACGCTAAAACAATATGCAAAGAAAGATAAATATTTTCTAAGCATGGTCGCCTTCGCTGACAAAGTCGCAAAAGAAGAAAACCGAAAAGTCGACCAGCTCACACTGGAAGAAGTGCGGCATTTTGTCTTAAATACCGTACTTATTTCCAGCCATCCTAATCCACAAACCTTTGATGTAAATCGCGGTGATGTTTTTCTCGCTATGAGTGATGGAATTCATGATAATCTCACGGATGAACAAATCGAAGCCATCACAAGAAAATACGAAGACGACCCGGAACGAGCCGCCCAGGAACTCACAAGAGCAGCTCTCGCTGTTTCAGAGGAAGACGACGATATCCGTTCAAAGCCGGACGACATGACCGTGCTTGTGATAAAAACAAAAAAAACCTAACAAAAAAGAGCGCCGGGGCGCTCTTTTTTGAATCGTTATAAACGTATGGTGGGCAAGGTGGGACTTGAACCCACAATCCTTTTCAGGAACTAGGTCCTAAGCCTAGCGCGTATGCCAATTCCGCCACTTGCCCATCATGCATATACAACTTTGTGCGAGCTGGAGCGTATCTTAGTTTTGAGATTTTTTCAATCCCAGAGCTACTGAATATTCGCTACAGCAAACACAGTTTGAAACGGCTCCGAAAAAATAACAATGGACTTTGTTTGGTTTATATCAAAGCCTTCAGGCAAATCATATGTCTGAATACCAGACGAAGCCTTGAGCTCTCCGAGTCGAACTGCGCCGTTTTGCTCAAGCGCTTTTTTATCGCTTGGACTCAAACCGTTGCTAGCCGAAACAACAAGCCGCGGTCCGGCCGCCACGGAAAAATCTTCCGAAAAAACCACTTGATAATGCATATCATTCTTCACGATCTTTGCGCTCCCATCTGCGGAAAAGGCATTCATTCCCTGAAAATCGGCAAAACGCTCAATACGCCCCGCTTTCATAAGATTAATCGAGTGCATTAATTCCTGATAACGTTCATCCTCCGATAGGCTCTTCGGCGGATCTTTTTCGAGCATCGTCTGCATATTTGCATGTATATCCTCAGGGGTCATTTGCTCCAGCTGAGCAGCTGTCGGTACTTCTCCTGGAGTGTAAGGAGGCACCGTGGAACAACCACTTCCTAGAAGGACAAGAACGAAGAAACCGGAGCCCAGAGAGCGCAGTATTTTCATGTCATAAGCTTATCAGAAAAGCTGAAGTCAGTGTAGAAAATATTATCTGCCATGGATTGACAAAATCGCATCTTTGTGCTACGGTTGGCTTTAAGCTACATAATATATTCTATGCGCAAAACTCTCATTTCCCTACTCACATTCGCGCTTATTGCCTCCCCGCTTATGGGTCTTGGCAATACTGCGAAAGCTGCAACAACAAACACCGCCGTTCGCGGTGAAAGCGCCTTAACGGTGTATTGGTATGCTCCGGACGGAAAACGCTATACCTTTCCGAATGCAAGCACCTATTTCACCTGGTTCCCATCATTTGACACCGTCACAAATATCTCGGATGCTGATCTCCAGGCCATTCCGCTTGGCAATCAGAACGTGACCTATCGCCCGGGTGCGAAGTTGGTCAAAGTTCAAACAGATCCGAAAGTCTATGCTGTTTCAAAAAACGCCTTACTTCGCCACGTGACCAGCGAATCGCTTGCACATGATTTGTACGGTGCCGACTGGCGCCTTCAGGTAAAAGATATCCCTGACACATTCTTCACGAACTACACAGTTGGTACACCAATTTACTCCGCATCTGATTACAATGTCAGCAATGAATACAATGGCGTTACCTATCCGCATGAATCGTTGAAAACGGCGACGACTGGAAGCACGAATCAAAGTGGCGCGCTTACGCTGAGCGCGGATCGAACATCCATAAACTCAGGCGAAGCCGTGACACTTACAGCTAATTATAATGGAACGCTTCCGGCCAACGGACGTATTGAAATTAAAGAAGTTCGCACGGGTAACATTGTCCAAACTTGCTACAGCGGTTCTTGTTTGATCACGGTCAACCCAATACAACAGAGCGGTTATGATTCCCTTCAATACATGGCGACCGTTAAAGATCAGTATGAGAGCCAACTCGTAACACAGTATTCGCCGGTTGTGTCTTTCAACACAACGGCACAAAATACAGCGTCTAACGACGGCATGAACTACGTTAACGGTCTCACGCTTCAGGTGGATCAAACATCCATTGCTTCCGGTGATAGAATTAAACTCACCGCTAATGCGTTTAACGCAGGTAACTGGAATTACATAGGTAACCGTATTGAGATTCGCGATCTTCGCAATGGCTCAATCGTACAGACCTGCAATGACCAAAGCTGGTGCGTTGCTAATATCGCGGTAAATACGCTAGGCAGCGAAACCCAGGCGCAGTTTGAAGCGCACATCTACGATCGCAATGGAGCCTTCTTGATGAGCCAGATCGGCCCCGTGATTTACCTCACGAGCACCGGTTCAACCGGCACATCTTCAACCGGTAGCACGACGGATACGCTCACAGGAAATGCGAATGTTGAATTCAACCCAAATTCGAACTTGCGCACAAATGGGACTGTCTACATCTCCGCAAATGTATTGAGCACAAATGCTCGTACGGCTGATCTCGTAACGCGTATCTATGACGAACGTACGAGCTCTCCGATTGCGACTTGTTACGGCGCCATGACTTGTACTGCAAGTTATTTCACCGGCACGAGCCCAATCAACACGCATATCTATGCGACCGTGACCTCGGTTTCAAACCCGGGATCCATTGAAACCTCGCATTATCAGTTAACAACCACAAACTAAAAACAAACTAAATTAAAAACCCCCGCCATTCGGCGGGGGTTTTTGTTATTTTGCGCGTTCCACGTACTCCCCTGTTTCTGTATTAACGATGATTTCTTCCCCCGCTTTGATAAACATCGGAGCGCGGATTTTTAAGTCGCCTTCAAGCGTAACTTCTTTTGTCATGTTTCCTCCACTCGCAGTATTTCCCGCGACAACTTCCGGCGCTTCAATAACTTTGAACGCCATCTTTTTTGGAAGCTCGACAGCAAGAGGCTTACCTTCATAAGCGGTGATATGGACTTCCAAACCTTCGCGAAGATACTTCCCCTGCTCACCTACATCTTCTTCCGACATGGTGGCCTGCTCATAGTTTTCATTATCCATGAACGTGTACCCACTCTGATCTTTGTATAAAAACTGCATGCGCCGATGATCCACGGCTACAAGATCAATCGTCTCGGCAGACTTAAACGTACGCTCAAGAACTTTGCCAGATTGAATATTTTTCATCCGCGTACGAACGAATGAGCCGCCTTTCCCCGGGTTCACGTGCTGGAATTCAGACACAACCCAGAGGCCCTGCGCGTCTTGAATTACGACGTTCTTTTTAATTTCATTTGGTGAAGCCATAACACGGTGGAATAGTTAAAATCTGACAAGAGCATGCTCGACCAACGCCATTTCGTCAACTAAAAGCGCTTTCGAACCGGAATAGGCATGACATCACTAATAGAATCAGTGCCCGCAAGGAGCATCACAAGACGATCGACGCCAAAAGCCATTCCCGCCGCATTTCCCATGCGAGGAAGCGCTTCCATAAAACGTTCATCAATAGGCCAAACCTCTTTTCCAAGAGAGCGGCGCAAAGCTTGTTCTTCCTGAAAGCGTTTTCGCTGTTCCACCGAATCCGTGAGCTCCGCGAAGCCATCCGAAAGTTCCAAGTCTCCGATATACAGCTCGGCACGCAAAGCAAAACGTTCATCGATCGAATTCGCTTTTGCGAGCGCCGCCATCGACAGCGGATAATTCCAGAGAAACGTCGGCTGACACTTGGAATGATCTTGATTCCATCCAAGATACGGTTCCACTTCCGACAGAAAGAGTTTGAAAAAAAGATCATCCCACGTATCCGTTTCCTGCACGCTCTGCTCATGCAAACGACAGACTTCGCTCATCTTTTCTCGATCGCCAAGAAGGGGCAAGAGATCCATGTTGGCGTAAAGTTTCATTGCTTCACTTACGGTGAGACGACGAAACGGACCGATAGGCAAATAAGGAGCTTGCGGGGCCTCTACCTGCGACGAAACAAAACGTACCAGCTCCTCCGTTTCATCCATGAGAGCCTGAATTCCTATTTGCTTTCGATACCATTCAAGCATTAAAAATTCCGGATCATGCGTTACGTCCCAAGGCTCCTCATTGCGAAAGCAGGGACCAAGATCGTAAATCTTGTCTAAATCATTTCCTAACAAGCGCTTCATCGCATACTCCGGCGAAGAAATGAGCGCCGCTTTATACGTAGCGCCGTCCTGCTCGCGCACAGACGACCACATCGGTTCAAGATAGGGTTCTTGTCCGGGGAGACCGACGAGCCGCGGCGTTTGCACTTCAAGATATCCGCGTTCATCAAAAAACTGCCGCATGCGTTTGACGACTTGGGAGCGAAGTTTGAGACGAGGAAGAGACATATCACAAACCCCCTCCTTGCGGAGGGGGTGGTTTCGAATTTATTTGACCACGAAAGGCAAAAAGCCCATGAACCGCGCGCGCTTAATGGCTTGTGCGAGTTTACGCTGATGCCAAGCACAGACACCGGAACGCTTGCGCGGAACGATCTTTCCAAATGAGGAAAGATAGCGGCGCAATGTATCCGTATCTTTGTAGTCGATATGCTTCACATTGTTCACGGTGAAATAGCATGTCTTCGGCTTCTGCTTTTTCGTGCGATTTCGGCTGTATGATTTCATACTGAATTTTATGCTTTGAAAAAAATTAAAAAGGAATATCTTCAAGTCTGATCTCTTGATCACCCACGCCCGGATCAACCTCAGATGAAGAGGACGCGTCGGAAGATGTAGAGGACATATCTGTATTTGATCCTGGAACAGACGGGCCTCCCACAGGACCGGAACCGGGACGATCCAAAAGGATCATATTATCCGCAACGATTTCTGTGCGATTACGCTTCTGCCCGTCTTGGCCTTCCCATTCGCGCGTCTGAAGCCGGCCTTCGACATATACTTTTCGTCCTTTGCCGAGATATTGCCCGCAGATTTCAGCAAGCTTTCCCCAGGCGACGAGATTATGGAACTCGGCACGCTGTTGTTTTTGACCGCTCGAGTCCCTCCATTGCATGTTTGTCGCAACACCGAATGAGCAAACACTCTGACCGGATGCGATGGTACGCACCTCCGGGTCGCGAGTAACATTTCCGATAATAGTTGCACGGTTTAAATCCATAGAGCGAATGGGCTAGGCTTCTGTCTCGTCTTTCTTTAAAGCAGACTCAATTTTTCGTTCGACTTCCTCTTCAGAGATTTTCAACTTTTCTTCTCCGGTTTCTGTAGAATCATTAGCCGGCTTCTTTGTCTGAACGGCTTCTTCTTCTGCCTTCTTTTTTGCGTCCATCTTGCGACGGCGCACATGCTCTTCTTTTGCCTCAATATTTATCTCTTCATAGGGAACGAGATTAAAGTTCGGCGTTTCGCCTTCCACGCGCAAGATAAGGTGGCGCAAAACCTCAGACGTAATACGAAGTGTTCCCTCGAGTTTGGCAAGCATCAAACGATCAAGCGTAAAATATACAAGAACATAATGACCATGACGCTGCTTTTTAATGGAGTAAGCAAAACGCATTTTTCCAAGACGTTGTGTCGACTCGATAGATGCCCCAAGCTTTTCAAGAATGGCGGTGACTTTCTGTTCGACGGTACCAACTTCTTCGTCGGTAAATGTCGTTGGAATAATATATAACAGCTCGTAGCGTGCTGGAGGGTTTTCGGACATAGATTTCGACTGGCTCCTATTGAGAGCGCCCCATAAAATCGGGGCTCGGACAGTCGTACTTAAGAATAATGAAGTGGCCAAAGCTTAATGAAATAAGCTTTTTTTGTCAATGATAAAAAGAAAACCCCGTTCAACAGCATAGGCTGAAGAAACGGGGCAGTTTGGGAGAAAAAACGCTAGTGAAGACCTAGAGCCAGGAGCTCGGTTTCGGCCTCCTCCCGAAGGCGGTGTTCATTCTCAAGTTGTTCGGAAAGGCGATCATTTTTCTCAGAGAGATCGGCAACCTCTTGCGCTGCTTCCTGAAGCACGTGCTCAGAATGCTTGCGATACGTGAGTTCCTGAGCCTGCAGCTCGCGAATATGCGCTATGAGTTCCTGCTCGGTTTGGGCAAAAGTGGAAATTCGCGCAGCCTGAAGGCCCAGTTCTTGCTGCGCGTGGAGAAGTTCTTCTTCAAGTTTGAGTCTAAGCTCCGCGTCCCTCGCGAGCTCAGCTTGTACGCCTTCCGCTTCTTTGACGGCTAAGGAAAGTTGAGCGCGTACAAACTCAACCTCATCCTTCAGATCAGCATAGTCTTGCTGCATTCGGTTCTTCGCGCGCTGCTCACGATCATGAGCCCGGCGAATTGCATCTCGGTCGGATTGTAGTCGCAGTCGAGATTCTACCAAAAGAGCAATTTCGCGGTCCTTGGCCCCAAGCTCGCGCGCGAGACGTAGATTCTCCGCATGGGCATCTTTTCGGATAGTCTTCTCAGCCTCTGAGAATCGCTTCTGCATGCGATCGTAAACGAAAGCGAAGAGAAGAAACAGAGCGCTGAGCGCCAAGAGAAAGGCTAGAGAAAAATCCCGCCAATTAACCCGCCCGTCGTCACGAGAAGATTCGTTTTGTGGATAGCTTCCTTCAGCGAGATTTGACGATTCGTCTTGTGAACGATTCGCCAGAGATTCCGCTGAAGCCATGTGATCCCCATGAGCAGCTTGCTCGGAAGGGAGAAGCGCCTCGTTATGTTGCGCCCGCGCATGCGGTGCGACAACCGAAGGAGCAGTGCTGTTTCGAAGTGGAATGCGATACGTTACGCCTTGAACAAGCCAACGAGCTCGATGCACAGGATCGCATTGTTCATAGAATATTGCGGGATCCCGCGCTAAGCTTGGGCGCTCCCCATCGCTGCGACAAAGATGAATAACTTTCCCGGGGTTTTCTCGAGCAAGATCTTCCTCGGTCGCGAGAATGGCATCAAGATCACCGCGCATCCATGCCGCTTGGCGCACAGAGTGGAAGAGATTTCGAAAGGACGCTCGACCCGTCACGCGGACCGTGGCGTACCCTTGTTCATCGAAACGAGGAAACGTGAACGTGCGCTGAGCGAAGCTGCTCTGCGGAAAAATCATGGCCAAAATGACCATCGTAAAAAACAGAAAGACTGCACGAAGAATAGCCATGACGAGCTCCACTCTCTGTTATGAGGTACGCGAACATGAACAAGACATGTCCGTGCAGTTAGCTTGGCCAAAAAAAGGCTTTTTTGTCAAGAGAAATTAGGGGAACGAAAAAGACCCCCGACAGATGTCGAGGGCCCAGTTCTGAAAAGTAAGAAACCGAAGCTTCTCGTAAAAAGAGCGGACCTTTCAGTCTTCGCCATCCTGCTCGTCAGCAGATGGCGGAGGCACCACGATGGGAATCGTTGGAATACGAGACCCGAGGTCATCCCCACGAGAGTACCCCTCCTGGCGAAACCTTCTTATCGGATCTCTGTCCGACACCTCGGTCGCATCCTCCTCGCCCGGTAGCCGGACATAGGGATGCGTTCTCGTGCGAGGGAGTGGCTCGCTGCTCACCGTAGTGGGCGAGGAAGAAAGCTCCTCCCATGCCCCACTTCGCTTTACGCGATTTGGGTCAGAGAAAACCCGCGTCCCGTTGGGATCTGCTACCGATGGCGGCAAAGAACCGCCAAGAGCCAACTCGTCTGCAAGAGACGAAAAAAAGCTCTCCAGAGGTTCCATGACCTCCTTCGTTGCTCGCTCCAGACCCTGCAAAAACTCACGAAGGCTATGGAAGCGCAGCAGATTATGACACTGCGATGGATCCTCGATGTAGGGGTTAAGTTCCCCAATAAGAAGCCTCCCCGAGGAGACGCTGCTCCACAAACTCTCCAAAACTCGTTTCCGGAAAGCTGCGAATGCACCGTCGAGCTCTTCGAGCTCCTGCCTAGCGAAAGCACCTTGAGCTCTCTCGTTTGCGACCTCCTCATGGAGAAGCTTGATCGCAAGCGCCTGTTCCTCGTTCTCCCGCACGAGCTCTTGGAAGCTCAGAGTATCCTCGGTGCCGAGAACACCCTTGGGGAGCTTGGGGGGTTTTATGCATTCCAGCTTATTATTCGATTTGACGATGGGCGCGTCCTCTTGGACCTCCCCGAGCGCATCGAATTTATCAGCTTTCTCGCAAAGCTCTTTCAAGAGCTTCTCATCAAGCTCACCACGGCGATTATCGCATGCGCTCTGCAGCGCCAAATAGCGATCGATCAGACAAAACGCATTGCGGAGATGTTGAGGAGACAATGTCATGTTCTGAGACACCGCTTCGGAGTACCTACTCCAGCAAATGCGAAGCGTCTCATTAAGCTTGCTCTGTTCATCACGCTGCGACAGCGCAATCTGAACGTTGTGCAGGAGTACGGACTCACGCTCTTTTATGCGCGAATCTCGTTGGCGTAAGAGGAGAAAGAAGACCAAGCAGGACACGCCAGCGCCCACAAGGAGTCCCAAAAGAAGGATAATGAACGAAGGCAGACCTTGGGAAGTCTGTTCCGCTGACGAAAGATTTTGTTGAGTATTCCGAGAAGCAGCCGTCGTCACAGGCGCTTGCGAGGAGGCCGTACGGCCGGAAGCATCTGCCTGTTGCAAGGGCGGTCGAATCGCGGGCAGTGCCTGCGCATGGTTCAGGTTCGTCTCGGCGGAATGCTCCGACGAAGCTTCGCCAGGCGTCCGCGTAAGCGTTCGCCCGATCGCCCCGATCACATGACGCGCCTCTTCATATGTTGGAGGCTGCTCTTCGCCCATGAGATCATGGAATTCGGTAAGCCATCGCCCGAGTTGAGCGGGAGCCAAAACCGTTTCCGCGACCTCCGTGCCATCAAGCGTATTCACCATCTCTTCCGCGCGTTCGCTTGGTGTGAGATGGCGCGCAGCGGGCACGCGATAAATCATTTGATGCCGCGGGCCTGAGGCGATGAGCCACCGACCACAATGCGAAGCATCTGAACAAAAGGCATCGTAGGTCAGGCGCTCGCGCGAATGGTTGTAGCTTTCGCATGCCCCATTCTTCGCGAAGTGTTGATGACCATTGCGACCGCGCACGAAGAGCACGCGACAAGGATTGGCAGCTTCGAACTGCGCCATGGAAACATGCTGCGAAGCATTCGCAATATCGCGATTAACTCGCGCAAGCAATGTGTCCGGCGAAAGCTGCGCTCCCCGAACATACGATCCCACGAGGAAGCAGCGGTACCCGTCAGGGCAACGTGCCTCATCGCTTCGAAGTTCTCGAATCTCACCGGGGCCGGGCAGAACGATGTCCTGCGCCAAAGCCTGAAGAGGCAAAAGACACATGAACAGCACGCTCGCCACAAGGAGGTTGAACCGGTGCATCTGAGTTCCTTCTTTCTCTGTTATACCTTCACCTGATTGTGAAGATGCATGACCAAAAACCCTTTGGTTAATGGACATTTCAGCTCATCATACAAAAAACGCTCTGTCAAGGCTGTACCAAGAGGCGTTAAGTAGGTAAAATTCCGCTCAATGAAGCATTTTCTTCTCCTTGGCAGCCAGCCAAGACTTTCCTTAGCTGAGGCCCATGCCGTTATTGATGGCCCTTCTCCCATGCGTTATGACGCTTTGGCCGTGTTTTCAAGCGGTTTTTGGGATGATGTCTTTTTTCAAAATCGACTCGCCGGAACGGTAAAACTGGGCGATATTGAGACAGAGGTGCCCATAGGAGAACTCACACCGGCTCTTCTCGCAGATATTATTGAAGCCCATCCAAGAGCGGATCGCATTCTCTTTGGACTCTCTATTTACGGAGCAAAAAAGAAAGAAGCTCAAACGCTGAAGAATCTCCCCATACAACTAAAACGAGAACTGAAAACACGAGGAAAATCAGTGCGCTGGGTTACCGGTGACGAGGGGAAAATTTCCCCGGCAGCCGTTGCAAAACTGCATCTCACAACGGAAGGTTATGATTTCATGATCGGCATCGCCGACGGGAAGGCGTTGATCGGACTGACGACACAAGTACAAGATGCGGACGCCTGGAGTAAAAGAGATTTTGGGCGTCCCTTTCGAGACGCAAAAACCGGCATGCTTCCCCCAAAACTTGCGCGCATGATGGTAAACCTTGCCGTCGGACTTGAACCCATTGAAGACGCCACGCTTCTTGATCCGTTCTGTGGAAGCGGCACCGTCATTATGGAAGCAGCGCTTTTGTTCCCAAGTCTGAAACTGGTTGGAGCGGATATTGATACAAAACAAATAGCAGGAAGTCAGGAAAATTTTAAATGGCTCGTTCAGCAAAATCTTCTTCCTGAAGAGAGTCTGCAACGCATTACGTGGCGCGTGCATCCGGCGAAAGATCTGGCAGCTCATATGGAAGGCGGTCCGATACGCTACATTGTCACCGAAGGCTTTCTTGGCCGCCCACTTCAGGGGAATGAATCCATAAAAGAATTGGAGAGCCGAATGCAAGAAGTAAAAAATATCTGGGAAGCGTCTTTACCGGCACTCGCCGCCCTTCAGCCCCAAGGCGGACGTCTCGTTTGCACATGGCCGACCTATAAACTCAGCGAGGGTCTTATCAATCTAGAAATGGACGACATCGAAGACTTGGGATACCGCATTCTTGACCCGCTCATTGACTGGAGCGCCAATCAAGAACCAATTCTTTATACCCGCCCCGACCAGCATCTCGCCAGAAGAATCGTTGTTCTTGAACGTATTTAAATAAAGTCGAAAAGACCTTACAGTATTGACAAAAGCCATAAAAAATGGAAAGGTTAGACGTTCCCGTATTTCGCGGGATCGCTCCTTACAGGAGGGCATCATGTCCGAAAAAGTCACTGATCACCGAAGCTCGCAGCCGTCTCAAGCTGCGGAAGCGGTCGGGACATTCATGCCCGGCCAAAAAATCGTTTCGTTCCTCGAGAGCACGCATACGGCGTTTCTCATCATCGATGGCTATGCCTTGCTCTACACGCTTTCCTCGCAAGGAGAGCCGATGACGAAATCCATCAACGAGCTACGCGCGGGCGACATCGTAAATCCGGAACTTCTCATACATGAGGATGTATTGGAAATCGAATCGGCCTATGAGGTTGTTGCCAAAACGCATGTACGGGTCATTCCTCTTACGTTCCGAGACCTCTGGGGCCAAGAGACTCCCCAACATAAGCGACTCGAAAATATCGAGCATACCATTCATGCACTTGCCCCCCTTTGGGCAAGCTGTACGAATGAGCGTGTCTCTCGCCAAGAAGAGATGGAGAGCTACAACGAAGCATTCGAAAAGCTTCGTGCAGAGCTGGATCGCGCTACGCAACGCGCGCAAGATCTCGAAAACGAGAAGGACGACCTCGAAAGACAGCTGCACCAGCTCCACGGATTCAATCAGGGCCTCACAAAAGAGAAGGTGAACGCCGTGCTTCTCGAAGCGTACCGTAAGGAACGTAAGCAAAACTTGGCGCTAAGGAGAGACGTCTTCAAACGCACTATGGAAGCCCAAGGAGCTCTCAAGAGCGTTGAACTACTCACTGAGTATATCGAGGAACTGGGAGAGCTTCAAGACCTCTCCGTGCTCTGTGTGACAAATGCTTCCGCCTTCCAGAGCGAGCTACACCGTTTTTTCATGACGCTCGCGCAGATGCCTGAGAACCCCACGCTGACACAGCTCGGCTTCCAGGGCATCACCGTCCTTTTCGACCAATTCGGATTGAAGGATCACAAAGATCCATTCTCCTCTACCTGAAAAACCCCCGTCCGACGCATTCTGTCGGACGGGGGCTTCTTGTTTTAATGCTATTTTTTCTATGGATAAATCTGATTGCCTTCGTTATCGTAAACAATAATGGCCTGCGTAGGACAAGATTGAGCCGCAAGTAAAATTGTCTCATCATCGGCACCTTTTTGATCAACGATATACGCTTTATTTTCTTCATCGAGTTGAAAAACGCCCGGTGCAACCGTCACACAAGGCGCCGCACCAATACAAAGATCACGGTCTACTTCCACTTTCCCGATTTTCAAGACTTTCTTTTCTTCTGACATATAGTGGATTGCATTATGCGCCAAAATGCTTCTCTTTGTAAAATCGAAGGAGTTGTTCAACATCGGGAATACAAGAGGGATCTCCCGTTCCAACTTTTATTTTTTCTTGAAGCTTCTCAAGCGTATCCGCACCTTCAAGAACCGCTTCTTCGATATCATGGTCCGTAATTTTCAAAACTTTATCAACTAAGCGTCCATGTTCAACTTCCACCCGATCATGCTGTCCGGACTTGCGAAAATAGTCATTGATAGCCGAGCGAAGCGCTTTGTCTCCAAGAACGGAGCAATGCACTTTTCTTGCCGGCAAACCACCAAGACGCTCCATAATGTCCTGCGGGCGAAGTTTAAGCGCGTCCTCCACAGGCATGCCACCCTCTTCGGTAATCATCACAGAAAGCATGGAAGTCGAAGCAATCGCGGAAGCACAACCAAATGTTTTCCATTTGAAATCTTTAATCCGCTCAACACCATCGATCGTTTCAATCTTAAGCCACACCTTCATTGCATCTCCACAAGCCGGCGAACCAACCATGCCAAGATATGCTTGTTTATAACTGGCTTCATCTTCAAGAAAGTTCTTCGGAGAAAAGAAATGCTCTTTAACCATGTCCGTGTAAAACCAGCCCTTTCCTTTTGCAGGAGTTACAACGTCGCCTTTTCGCGCTTCATGTGTTGGTTTGATAATCGGGTCTGACATAGGATTATTGTTTTTCAAAATACTTCATATCAAGATTCACCGGGCTCATGTGCCGCAAACGTTCAACCACGCCCGGCATGACCTGAAGCACATGCTGAACATCTTCTTTCGTTGTGGAGCGCCCAAGCGTAAAACGAATGGAACCATGTGCTGCTTCATAGGACAGACCTGTTGCAAGAATGACATGCGACGGGTCCAGAGAAGAAGAAGCACATGCGGAACCGGTTGAAGCCATAATGCCTTCCGCGTCAAGATAGAGAATGGCTGCCTCGCCTTCAATATCAAGAAAAGAAACATTAACATTATTCGGTAGCCGTTTTGTTGTATGTCCGTTTAAGACGGATTTTGGAATTGTAAGGAGTTCTTCGGCGAGCGCATCTCGCAGTACCGTCAAACGAGAAGACTCCTCTTCTCGAGAGGCCTGCGCAAGTTCGAAAGCTTTTGCGAGGCCAATAATACCGGGAACATTTTCCGTTCCGGAGCGCAGATTTCGTTCTTGTCCGCCACCGATAATCAGAGGAGCAAGTCGAATGCCTTTGCGTATGTACAACAGCCCAATACCTTTGGGGCCATACATTTTTGAAGCATTCAATGTCAGCAAATCAACATGCGTTTTTTCAACATCAAGATCAAGATAGCCAGCCGCCTGACAAGCATCTGTGTGAAAAAATGGATATGGTGTCTCTCGCTCTTTTCTCCAGGAGAGAATGGCACGGCCAGTATCTGCAATCGGTTCAATCGTACCGATTTCATTATTCGCCATCATTATGGAAACGAGTAGCGTATTTTCTTTTAGCGCCTTCACGACATCTTGAGGCGCCACCATCCCCTGACGATCCACGTCGAGCACGGTTAGCTCGATCTCCCCCCGCTTCTTTAAAAATAACAGCGGTTCAAGTACGGCATGATGTTCAACGGAGCTCGTAATCACATGCGGAATCGTTTCCTCGCCAAGTTTTGCCCGAAGAGCGTCGAGATGTACCTTTGTCCTTGGAATACCTAGAACAGCAAGACTGTCTGACTCCGTACCGCCTGAGGTAAAAATAATATTTTCCTCCTGCGCATTCAAAAGCGAAGCAATGCGTTTTCTTGCTTCTTGCACCGCGCGCTTCGCCTCTATGCCAACCGAGTGGAAGGAAGATGGATTCCCGTACACGGAAGAAAAATAAGGTAGCATCGCTTCAAGTACGCGCGCATCAACCGGCGTAGCGGCTGCATGATCCAAATAAGAAAGAGAAAGAGACTTCATAGCGTGTTTTTGATGATAGAAGAAAGGGTTGTGTCCTGCAGCGTTTTTCTCAGGCTTGCGTAAAGAAAATTCCACAAGGCTTTGCTCTGACAAGCTCCTTCAACAGGACATCCGTTTGAGTGGCAATCAACCAATGCCAACGGGCCTTCCACGGCGCAAATAATTTCTTCCGCCGTGATTTCATTCGGAGCGCGTTTAAGGCGGTAACCACCACCCGGCCCTTTTCTCCCCTCAATGAGATCGGCCCCGCGCAATCGTAAAGCGATTTCTTCCAAATAGCCGGAAGAAATATGCATACGGTCTGCAATTTCAGAAAGTGAAAGAAAAGAAGTCGGATCAGAATAAGCACTCGCAAGCTCGGTCATAAGAATAAGACCGCTATGATGCCGTTCGGAAACGCGAAAAAGAGAATTCATGAGAATAAAAGTAAAATTCCTAGCCAGTGACTAGGAATTTACTCTTCTGAAAAACAGTCGTCAAATCATCAAAGAAGACTGCCTTTATACGGGTCGCAGAGAGCGCGAAATACGCAAACTATTTGCGAGCACGCTGACGCTCGAAAATGCCATTGCTACTCCGGCAAAAAGCGGATTCACAATCCCAATCATCGCAAGCGGAATTAAGATGATGTTATACGCAAAAGCCCAAAAGAGATTTTGTCTCACTGCCGAGAAGGTTTTACGCGCAAGACGAAGCGCCTCCGAAACTTTCATAGGCGAACCGCCCATCAAAACGATTTGTCCCGTTGCAATAGCAACTTCTGAACCGGTGCTGACCGCGATACCAAGGTCTGCTTGTGCAAGCGCTGGGGCATCATTCAGACCATCACCAACAAAGGCAACCGCTCTTCCTTGCGCCTGCAATTCTTTTACGCGAATTGCCTTATCCATAGGAGAAACTTGAGAAAAAATTTCTTCGATGCCCAACTGTTCGGCGACAGCTTTTGCCGTCGCTTCATGATCTCCCGTAAGAAGCGCCACATGTATGCCCTGTGCCTTAAGAGAAAGAATGGCCTCCTTCGCATCGGCTTTTATGCGATCTTGCGCCGCAATGGCGCCAAGAAATTCCGCATCTCTACTGACAAGGATTACCGTCTTTGCTTCATGACGAAGCACGGTAATTCGATTTTTCTCCGCATCCGGAATATGAACTTGGTTTTCAGATAAAAAAGCTTCCGTTCCCAGTCGAATCATATGACCATCGCTTTCACCCTGAATACCTTTTCCTGGCGTGGCCTCATATTTCGTGAAAGAGGCAAAGCTGGCTCCGCGCTCTGTCGCTGCAGAAAGCACAGCTCCGGCAAGCGGATGTTCTGATGAAGCTTCAAGTCCCGCTGCGAGAGAAAGGAGCTGCTGCTCAGAAATCGTTTCTACCGGAAGAATATCCGTTACGGTCGGGAGGCCCTGTGTGAGCGTTCCCGTTTTATCAAAAACAACCGTTTGAATATTACGCGCCGCTTCAAGCGCGGAACCGTCTTTTACAAGAATGCCCCGCTTCGCTCCAGCACCGGTGCCGACCATAATAGCCGCCGGCGTCGCAAGTCCCATCGCACAAGGACAAGCCACAATAAGCACCGCAACCGCATGACGAATGGCTTCACCAAGCGGTACATGAAGAAGGAACAGCCAAGTCAAAAAAGTAATAATGGCCAAGACAATAATTGTCGGAACGAAGACGGCGCTCACCTTATCAACAAATTTTTCTACAGGAGATTTTACGGCAAGCGCATGCTCAACGGTTTCAACAATCGCGTCCAGCATCGTTTTCCCCGCTTCTACGGTAATTTCAAAAGTAAAACTTCCGGTTTTATTGATTGTCGCACCAAAGACGTCATCTCCAACGCGTTTTTCCACGGGAATCGGTTCTCCGGTTAACATGGACTCATCTACGCTCGAAGAGCCTTCGACAATACGACCATCCGACGGAATAGCTTCTCCGCTTTTCACGAGACAGCGATCTCCCAATTGCAATTTACTCGGTTCCACGTCTTCTGTCTTTCCATTTGAAGTAATGCGATGTGCAAGTTTTGGATGCAAAGTAAGCAGCGCTTGAATTGCTTCTCCCGCTTTTTGTCTTTGACGTGCTTCAAGAAATTTTCCAAACAAGAGAAAGACAATAATGATTCCCGCACTCTCAAAATAAATTTCTCCGCCGACAAAAAGCGCAAACGTGCTCCAAAGCAATGCGCTCCCCGTTCCAACGGTTACAAGCGTATCCATCCCAACGCGCATATGGCGAAGCTCCTTCCAGGTTCCTATGTGGAACTTTCGACCGGCACGCGCGACCAAATACCAAGCGATGCCAGCAATGAGCACTCTCCACGCGGAAACACCCAAAACCGTTCCAATATCCGGTTCATAAAACATTGTCAGAACAAGCGGGAGAGCCAGGACAGCCGCTAATATAAGGCCGTTTTGCGTCACATATCCGCCATGCATCATGTGATTTCCTCCCTCATGCGACATCTCCCCCTGGTTCATCTCATGATGCATAGCCGGTTTTTCCGATTGGACATCATACCCCGTATCACGTACCGAATCTTCCAGCGCCTCTTTCGAAACCGAATCATCGTGCATAATGGTTGCGCGTTCGGTCGCAAAATTAACGTTTGCCTCTTTTACACCAGGCAAAGCTTGAAGCGCCCGCTCCGTCGTCACCGCACAACTCGCGCAATGCATTCCGACAATATTCAATACAGTTGTTTTCATAGACACTAAGAAGCCTACTAGACTAAAGCAAAAAGAAAAAGCCCGTATAGGGCTTTTTCTTTTTTCGAAGAAAAGATTTAACGAGTAACCTCAATCGTCTCACCTAGCTCAGCACCAGGAGCCCTAACCGTGATACGCGGGTTCGTCGAAGTACTTTTTGAGATAAAATACCCCGTTCCTGTCGCAGTCAAGGCACTCGGATCGGTTGGAATACCTACAAGATAAAGCTGATCCGCTGTAAGCGTGCCAAGGTCAACACCAGGTGAACAGGTACTGGTTGATACGCCACTACGACAAATTTCCGTTGAAGTAGTTGGGATAGATGCGGGAAATGTACCCCCATTATCGATAGTATACTGATATACAGCATCCAATGCCGTGTTAACATCGGCCCTTCGTTTTGCATTGTTTGCCTGAGCGAGCTGACGCGCCGGGTCAATAGCGATAATAACGATCGAAGCAAGGATAGCGATGATCGCGATAACGAGGAGGAGCTCGATGAGCGTAAAACCTTCTTTTTTGTGTGATGGTATGTGCATAACTTTAAATAATATTAAACTCATGTTTACCAGTATAGCACAATTTTATAATTGAGTACTAATCCGGCATAACAAAGCTAAATTGCTTTTGTTTTTTGCGCGGACGAACAGCAAGACCAAAAACAACGGCGCTATGCGCTGGAGATATTTCTTTGATATCAACGGCAAGTTGCGCCTGTTTAACAGGAATTCCAATCTTTGTTGCAAGCTGTTCTCGTAGTCCCTCCAATAAACTCGCTCCACCAGTAATAAGCGCAAGCTTAATCTGCCTTCCTGTGCGCTTTGTATAGTATGTAGAAGCTTTTTCAAATTCTTTCCCAAAGTTTTCTACATAGGCTTGGATGATATCTTTAACACTCGCATCGCTCAGGCCTTTATTCTTTTTCAAAAGCTCCGCGGCTTTTTCCGTGAGCTTCTTTTTCTCCATAATCGCCTGCGTGATCGAAATACCTCCTTCCGGATAGCTTACGGATAACCAAAGTCCATGGTCATCAGATAAAAGCACATGTGTCGCCCTTCCCCCCATATCAATAACGGCTATGCCCGTTTTTTCATCCGTTTTTTGAGAGGAACCGAGAGCGCGGACCAAAGACAATGATTCTGGTTCGAGCATAACCAGTTCGAGCCCAGCAAGCGTCACTGTGTGTGCATAAGCCTCTACCACCGCTTTCGAAGCAGCGGCAAAGAGGACTTCTTGTACATCAGGCCCCTTATAAAGCGGTTGATAATCCCATGCATACTCATCAAGATTGAGAGGCATAATCATCTCCGCTTGACGTATAACTTCCTCATCAAGATGTTCCCCTTCAAAAGCAATGGGTACAACAAAGTGTTCCATAAACGTAACGGCCTCAGGAAGGGACATTGATACACGCGTTGTCTTAGGTGGCTGTGGCGTGGCTTCAGAAACCAGTTTTTTGATTGCCTTAGCAAAGGCTTTTTGATCCAAAATTTCTCCATTCTCTATAATGCCCGCGACAAGCGTGATTCTGCTATAGGCAAGAACACGAGGCTTCTTTTTACTAGAGGATAGCTGAAGAAGCGCAAGCACGCGATCAGACACGTCTATGGCGAATGTCGGGGGCCGAAAAAAAGAAGAAAAAGGAAACCACATATATTTTCATTAAAAGCTTACCACATCCTTCCAAGAAGAGATGGACATACTCGGATGTACTGCAGCAATGGAAATGAGGATTTTTCTGGTAACACCATTAATAGTACTTGATGCTTGAATAGTTCGATTCAGGTTTCCCGAACCTCCAACCGGACCGATCTGACACGATGCACTATCAACCTGAAGCGTCTCATTCCCCGCATAAGAAAGAGAGCCATGGAGATTCATGAGGCCCCGTTCTGCGCAAGCCGTTGCAGCGGCCTCCGCATAACTAGAAAATTCCTGCTGGCTTAGCATTCGAGATTCGCTCGCGGCACGAATAAGAATACCTGTTGCAATAAGCACACTAACCGCCATGGCGACCAGGACGGTAAAAAGAGCGACATAACCGGATTGATATTTCATAGACGTTTGCGTATGGCCGAAGTGCCCCAAAACTGCTGCCCGGCAGTATAGGCCGGATTGCCGGACGCGCTCGTGGGACTAACAGAGAATTGCATACGAAGCGTACCGGATGTACCCGTGGGGCTTACATTTTGAAACTGCAGATCCGTAATCTGCACTCCTAACTCCGTTAAAACAGCGCTTGCACTTGAGCCTTCCTGAATCATGAGCCTGGTTCCGGATACAAAAAAGGAAGTGGGGTTTGTCGCCGGATCATCTGTGACAAGCACAAGCGAGGAACTTGTCGCGCCCACAGACGGGGAGGTAATCGTATCGGCATTTCTTACAGCGAGCTGCATTTGAGCAAAGGCAAATCGTCCGTTCTGACTCACCGTACGAATGGCTCGCGCCTTCACCGCACCCTCTTGGAGATTTAAAAGTAAGAAAGCTGTAATGGGAAGCAAGATAGCAAGAATAGCCAAGTAAAGGATAAGCTCAACAAGCGTAAAACCTTTTTTAGCTTTCGTATACATACTCATGGACCGGGAACAATAATAACTAATTCGGAACTGTGATTACTACTGACGGCATAAGCTGCGTCCGGTGTAACGGCTAAGCCCAAAATATCCGAATTACCTGGAAGGTCTACTGAAGCGTACCGAAGCGGAGAAGACGGGTTCACAGCATCCAAGATAAGAAACTCCGCTGTAGATGATGACCCACCGAGATTCACATATCCATTTCCGGTACGAACGGAGTTAAGCACGCCATCATATTCATAATAGCCAAGAGAGCTTGGAGAAGAAACATCTGAAACATTCACTGTTTCAAACTCCGGCTTTGATGATTCATCCCTCCCGACATACGCCACCGATCCTGATGCTGCCACGCTTAATCCATTAGCGGATCCTGAAAAATTTATGTGGCCTGCTATCCCGGGGTGCTGCGGATTCGAAACATTTACAGACAAAAATTCTTTGTGATTACCATGGCCAGCTAAAAACACAAAGTCATTGTTCGTTAGAGAGCCTGTAACATCTCCCGCACCCTTGAAATTCGCATACTCGCTCGTTATCTCAACCGGAGCAAGGGGGTTGCTCACATTAACAATCGCGAGCGTAGGGTTCCCTATCCGAGCGATATAGAGCATCGTACCGCTCACGTAAACTCCCTGAGGATCCCCGTTCTCTTGAAGACCTAGACTCGCAACTTCCGTGGGTGAGCTGGAATTCGTTATATCAACAACATGTAGCTCAGAACTATTGCTTGGTGTTACAAGGAAAGCGTAGCTTCCATCTGAAGACAAGCCTATGTCGGTGACATCAGTCCCAATGTCTAAGCTTCCAAGTACAAGAGGATTCGTTGAACTGGAAGCATCAATAATCACAAAATTATCTTGGCTCGGGTTGGAGTTATGTCCATGTTCACCGGAATTTCCATGTTCACCGGACTGTTCTCCGCCACCGGAGCTCTGTCTTCCCACGTAAACAGTCGTGCCAGTCGCGGCGACAGCCAGAGCATCCGAAGACCCAGACAGGTCTAGTTGAGCAGCCAGCTTCGGCGTTGCCCATGAGCCATGACCACCGCCCGAAGGCTGCTGCCAGTTCGTGAAAAAGGTTGTGAACGAAACTTCTCTCGACTGGGTATCTGTAAAATTCCAAGTGACGGTTGAGGTTACGTATCGCGTATCTGCATCAAGCTCAGAAATTTGTATCTGTCTTTGATAAAGATCATGCGTATCGCTCGTACCGGAAAGAGTCCAAACACCGCCATCAATTGCAAGACCATAGGTACCTGCGGCGAGCGTAGCAAAGTTTACATCTCGTACAGATCGAATGGCATCCAAACCCTCATCTGCATAAAAAATAGCTTCCATGCGTTCAGAAGCTGCACGCTCACTTGTAAGAGCATTTAAGTACACAGTAACCACCGTCGAAATCCCCAGTACAAAGAGCGCAATAGCTAAGAGAATCTCTACCAAGCTCTGTCCAGAGGAAACGTGCGTAAATTTCTTCTTCATTACCTGAAGTATAGCATTACTACACCACTAACTGCCACTGATAAAACCTTCAGCTGTTACTTCAATTGTTTTTGAAAACCCTCCGTTTGTAACCGTCCAAGTTCCAGGAGCAGTTGTGGTTCCGCTCAATCGTCCAAAGCTTATCTCTCCTACATTACCCGAGATAACAGAGGATCCCGGATAACTCATTACCTGGTCAAAAGAGGTATCCCTCGCTGCATATGAGTTTCCTTTAAACAGAACAATCTTTTTTGTCGAGGTATCCGTTTTTACGCCGTAGGGTGAATCGTCCTGCATAGCCATTGCATTCGCCCTCGCACGCAATAAAGTATCCTCCAACGAAAAAGCTGTGTCGGCGACAAGCTGATTCTGATAAAAACTAACTAATACAGGAGCAGTAAGCGCCATCAAGACAGTGCCGATTGCGATAACAAGAAGCATTTCCGGGAGCGTAAACCCGGCCCTATCGCCCTGAACTGGAATGCGCTTGAATACCGCTGGTAATTTCATAAATAGGTGAAATAAGCGCCACGGCCAGGAAGAGCACAATCAAACCAATGAAAAACAGGAGGAGTGGCTCGATAAGTACCGGCAGGCGCTTCGTCTGCATATCGACCTCGCGGTTATAGTAACGCGCAAGATACATGAAGGAGTCATCAAGTTTACCACTCGACTCTCCGACGGAAACAAGAGCAGTTACATGCTGAGGAAAATAAAAACTATCTTTCTCCAGAATAACGGCAAGCGGAACGCCTTGGACAAGGTGCGTAGAGGCTTTACGCAAAATGCCTTGATAACAAACATTGGTCATTGCATACGCTGTTGAGCTAAGCGCTTCATGGATAGTCAGCCCGCTTCGGAATAAGGCTCCAAAGATTTGTGAGAACAGAGCAAGTTGATAATCTCGTATAAGTCTCCCGATCAAAGGAATTCGCAAAGACACATTTGATAAAAACCAACGAACGGCCGGAATGCGCGCTAAGAGCGTCAACAGAAAAATCACGACAGTCAATACAGTAAAAGAAATCAGGCCATTGTCACGCAGAAATACGGAGAAGTCTAAGAAGAGCTGTGTAACAAAGGGAAGCTTTACGCCAAGCGTCTGAAAAAGTGGCACGAGCCTAGGAAGAACAAAAATCGAGATTCCGCCACCAATAAGAAAAGCGAGCACGAGAACAATTTCCGGATAAAGCATCGCGGATTGAATACGCTGGGAGAGTTCGCGTTTTCGGTCAAGGAGATCCGCAAGATATTGAAGGTTCTCTTCAAGCGTACCGTTTACCTCCCCTGCTTTGATCACGTTAATAACCAGAGAGTCCGAATCTCCGTCATAAGCCTCTAAGGCCTTCGAAAGAGCGACTCCCTGCTGAACTTCATGTTGTATACCTTCGATAAAGGTGCGAATGCCTTTAGATCGATTTTCAATAGCAAGCACGCGGAGAGCCTCATCAAGAGGGATACCGCTTTTTGCCATGATGCTAAGGTTCTTAACAAAATCGGGAAACTCCCGCTTAAATGCGCTATGAAGAAAAGGGTGAGGAATTTTCATGTCTGCAAAGAGTATAGCGCGTTTTTGATTCGCCGTCAGGATTAAGTTTTCGTTGCGCGAATAATTTCACCAATAGTTGTTTTCCCTTGGAAAACTTTTTCGATACCATCTTCAATCATGAGCCGCATGCCACGCTTATGAGCAAATGTGCGGATGATCTCTGAGCTTTCCTTGCTCACAATAAGCGGGCGTATAGCTTCATCAACTTCTAAGAGCTCAAAAATGCCCATACGTCCTAAATAGCCCGTATCTCCACAAATAGAACATCCTTTTCCCCGATAAAAACGACGTTTTTCTAAATCTTTTTTTCCACCAATTTTCTGAATAAGCTTGCGAAGCTCCTCATCCCCGGCGACAAGTTCAAGTTCATCACCTCCAAGCTGATAGCTGATCATACAATGCGTACAAATCTTGCGCACCAAGCGTTGAGCGATAACAAGGTTCATGGACGAGGCAATTAAGAATGACTCAACATTCAGTTCGTACAAGCGCGGAAAAGAGGCGGCGGCATCATTGGCGTGCAAGCTCGAAAGCATCAAGTGACCGGTCAATGCCGCATTAACGGCGATGGACGCCGTTTGTGGATCGCGGATTTCTCCAACCATGATCACATCAGGATCCTGACGAACGATAGACTTTAATCCGGTTTCAAATGTGAGGTTTGTTCTTGGATTTACTTGAATCTGACGAATCCCACGAACGCTATATTCAACCGGATCTTCAATAGTCATTACATTTACATCCGGCTGATTCAAAATTGTCATCACCGCATAAAGTGTTGTTGTTTTTCCTGAGCCGGTTGGACCCGAGAGGAGAATCATTCCATGTGGTTGTTCTGAAGCACGTTTTACTTTCTCGAGATCATCGGATTGCAACCCAAGGTCTTCAAGAAGAAGGCGCTGAGACCCTTCAAAGAGAAGACGCATAACAATATTCTCGCCATATGTAATGGGGAGAATGGATACACGCAAGCTAAGCCCCCCTCCGGGAAAAATCAGCCCAAAACGTCCGTCTTGTGCTTGTGCATGCTCATCCGTTCTGAGTTTCGACAAAATTTTAATGCGAAATACAACTTGATCATGAAAATCTCTAGGATAACGAAAGGCTTCATGCAATCTTCCGTCGATACGGTAGCGGACAACCACATTCTCCTTTTCCGGCTCAATGTGAATATCGGAAGCATGCCGCTCATAAGCCGACTGAACCATCAAAGTAACTAATTTAGAAACGTCCTCTTCATGCAGGCCTTTCTCCATTGCCTTCAAAAGCAACTGAACCTGTAAGAGCACATCCTCTTCATAAAATTTTAGAGCCGATTCTACGCCATCCGATGTCGCGTAAACGACATGAACCGGCATATGAAAAACCTTTTCAACTAATTTGAAAAATTCGTAATTATCTACTTTTGATGTTGCAACCCAAAGTTCTCCTCCGACGCGTTTCATAGGAATCGCTTCCTGCGCTTTCGCAACCTTTTTAGGAAAAAGAAGGAGTGTGTTCGGCTCGGGCCGTTGTTTTACAAGGTCTACAAAAAAATATCCGAGCTGTTCCGCCAGTAATGCTCCAATTTGCGCATCGGACAAAAGCCCCAACTCTAGAATGGCCTGTGGAATACTCCAATTCCGTGAGCTCGCCTGGTCAGCAGCCATATCAAACTCCTTCGCCCGAAGAAATTTTCCACCGACAAAAAGTTCTTTAAGAACTTGAGGACTCAGCTGGACAGAGGGATTTGGCATCTATTTTTTTAAGTGCTTATTAATGAGGCCGACAATCTCCTGAAGCGAGGAATCTGACTTCACAATATATTCCACTGCACCGAGCTTAAGGCTACGATCACGATCGCTTTCCTGCCCAAGATTTGAGAGAACAACGATAGGAATCTTTTTCCACTCAGATTTTTTTTGCATCTCCTCCAAAAAATCAAACCCGTCCATGCGGGGCATAACGAGATCTAAGAGAATGATATCCGGCCTGGTCTTCTTTAAATATTCGATGGCTTCCATTCCATTCGAGGTGCCTTCTACATGAAATCCAAAGTTCGTTAAAAGCGCCTCATAGGCTTTTATAAGAAAAACGTCATCTTCAATAACGAGCACTTTCTCCACTTCTTTCGTGACCATATATAAACAATAATAATGAATCAACAAGCACCTGACAATGGACTTCTCTTTTAAAACTTCTTCTTGCACACAAAAAGACACAGCGACCATACAGAGAAAAAAATGCCAGAAGAAGACGTAAGGCCCGCTTCCAGTTATAAAAACATCCCACACGTGCGGGATGTTTTTATAATGAGCTGGGTATTTATTTTTTTAAGTGCTTATTAATGAGGCCGACAATCTCCTGAAGCGAAAAATCTGACTTCACAATATATTCCACTGCACCGAGCTTAAGGCTACGATCACGATCGCTTTCCTGCCCAAGATTTGAGAGAACAACGATAGGAATCTTTTTCCACTCAGATTTTTTTTGCATCTCCTCCAAAACATCAAACCCGTCCATGCGGGGCATAACGAGATCTAAAAGGACAATATCGGGAAGATCTTTTTTTAAAGATTTGATCGCCTCAATTCCGTCATGAGCGATCTCTACAGAAAATCCGGCGCCGGAAAGACTCGTTTCATATGCCTTTACCAAAAAACTGTCGTCCTCAGCGACAAGTACTTTTTTTCCCCTCTTCGTAGCCATGCATACGCAATACTAATGAATAAACGCGTACCTGACAATGAACCCTCTTGAAGCTTTCTTCATAGCCACAATTTAAAGAAACAGAATCCTCAATATTGAAAAAAGATCATACTTCTTTTAACAAAAACTTTTATAAAAAAAACTATCCATGTATAGTGGCTCGCATATGGCTAAAAAAGAGCTTCTCGAAAAGACGACACGCCCATTCAGCAAATACACAAACTTTCCAGTTATTATCGGGCTGTCTCTCTTTGCTCTTGCGCTGATTGAACTGGTTACGGATAGCAATTTCTTTTATAGCAGCGGTCTCGTACACCTCTTTCCTGTTCTCCTTGTTCTCTTCATTATAATAAACCTCGTTATAAGCTATCCATTTAAGGATAAGCTCTTAAAAGGTTTCCTCCATATCCACCTATTCGGCCTTGCTTGGTTCGGCGTCATTCATATCTACGAGTACATTCAATCCTCGAACATCTATGCGAAAAGTGACCTTTTAGACATGTCCGTTGTGCTCGGATATCTTTTTTGGATTGTCCTCACCATCCAAGCTAATGAACGTTGTTATGGAATCATTCAAAAAACTGGAACAATGTTGAAAAAGATTCTACGCATATCCACACTCGTCCTGATCGGTATCGCGATAGTTATTACAGCTACCAGCAATGGACTTGCGGAAGAAACGATCGAAACCCTAAGCCTAGCCTCTGTTGGCCTCGTGTGGATATTTGGTGTAGCGGCTATATTCAGCTACTCCCGTCTAAAGCGAACCATCCCTATTTTCAGAGGATTTTCTACATATTTAACGGTAGCCGTTTTACTCGTTATGCTCGCCGCCGGTTTTGAATTCTTGGAACCCACAGGGCTCCTTTTACGTTTCGGGATTCTTGATGCACAAGTCGTCTATCTTTCTAACGCTGTTTTTCTTGCCGCGCTCAGCGCCCTTGCTATTGGCTTCGGAAGGCTCGTAAAACTTCCCGGTGTATACAAGGATCTCTAAGAGAGCGCACTAAATTCAGCTCAACAATCAAAAACATCCCACGTGTGTGGGATGTTTTTGTAGCGGACTCGGTATTTATTTTTTCAAGTGCTTACTAATGAGATCAACAGTCTGCTGAAGCGAAAAATCTGACTTCACAATATATTCCACTGCACCGAGCTTAAGGCTACGATCACGATCGCTTTCCTGCCCAAGATTTGAGACAACAACGATAGGAATCTTTTTCCACTCAGATTTTTTTTGCATATCCTCCAAAACATCAAACCCGTCCATGCGGGGCATAACGAGATCTAAGAGAATGATATCCGGCATAACCTTCTTTAAAGACTCGACCGCCTCAACGCCATCAAGAGCGGTTCTCACATGGAACCCCGCCTTTGCTAAATGCGCCTCATAAGCTTTTATAAGAAAATTATCGTCTTCGACAACAAGTACTGTCTTTCCTGCTTTTACAGTCATACAATAGCTCCATGGTACTAAATTAATATGTGTCTGACAATGGGCTTCTTGTAGAGAACTCATCCAAATTAAGCAGGCAGAAAAGACTCACATAGAATGAGGCGTAAATTATCTTCCCCACTAAAAATATCCCCTGTATACTTACCGCATGATTAAAGAAACGTGGGCCAGAAATGCAATGCATTTTATCAATAGATACATAAACGTGCCGGTCATTGTCGGATTAAACATCCCGATAATTGTCCTAGCTAAAACAACCGGAGGTGGACTAAATAAAAATATTATCGAAATTTTAGAGAGTCTTTCCGTTGCGTTCGTATGGATATTTGGCATAACAGTTATATTCAGTTACGTGCGTCTGGGACGAGCGCTCCCGCTCTTAAAAGGGTTCGCTACATATTTAATGCTCGCAGCCGGACTCATTATGTTAGCAGCCGGTTTCGAATTCTTGGAGTCCACAGGGATTCTATTGCCCTTAGCTATTCCTCATGTACAAGTCATCTATTTTGCACACTTTGCCTTCTTTGGTGCGCTGAGCACCATCATCCTCGGCTTTGGAAAACTTGCCGAACCAACGGGTATATATAAAGACTTAATGAAGGTATCCGACCAGATCTAAAGAAAACAAAACATCCCGCAGACGCGGGATGTTTTGTTTGGCTGATGCGAAAGAAGTTCACTGCTATTTGAGTCAAAATACACGCGCCTCCAGTCGAATTCACGCTATCCTATACATTGACAGATTCCTCACAAAGCGCATAGTCTAACCACACTTCACGGTCCAAACCTAAGGAGGAACAGTGGACACAAAAGATTGCGCAACTTTTTACCAACTTTACGAGGCTGAAGTACGCTCTGGAGCTCCAATCAATGAGGAGGTCTTCGCCTTTTTGGAGGAGCATCTCCATGAATGCCTCGCCTGCTGCGACTGGACTCGCGCATACGACCAAGCTATGACAGAAAAACTCCGCGAGATCACCGGGCTCCCTCGAGGATTGGCTGAGCTTAAGACAAAATGAATCGTACCTGCACTTCTTTCTTCCGCACCGCCATAAGCTTCTAAGCTCGGCGGTGTTTTTTTTAGAATCACATTTTGTTAAGCAGAACAAAAACCGCGCCCTTTCGAGCGCGGTCTTTCTTGGCGGAGAGGGTGGGATTCGAACCCACGGTACCGGTAAAGGTACACCAGATTTCGAGTCTGGCACATTCGACCACTCTGTCACCTCTCCTCTTTTATTGTTGCGGAATCCTATCGCTCGTCGACGCTTCGGTCAAGCTGGAACTCGTTGTGAAATAGAGCAGAATCCAGAAAATAACGGCAAGATCATTCTTGAAAAAAGGAACATCAACAAGCCCATGAACGAAGTACGCGATCGAAACAACAAGCACGAGGAAAAAAGAAGAGCGCGAATGTTTCCAAGCTGTGCGAAACCACGTGATCCAAAGCCAGCCAAATGACAACACACCAGGTAAACCCGTCTCGCTCCAAAAATTAAAAAGGATATTATGCGGATATTGAAAAATCTCGATAAAGGTTGCTTTGTGATATATAGCAAAGAGCGCCGGATATCCTCCAAAGCCCGCTCCGAAAAAGACATGGTCTCGAAGCATATTCCATGTCTCCCCCCACATAATCAAACGCACCTTTCCCGACCAACCCTGAAATAATAATTCATGAAGCAGTGGATCACAAATGGATGGAAAAGCAAAAACGACACCTACCGTAGCTCCCGCAAGCATAAGCGCGACGATACGCCGGCGCTTAAAAAACAACATAGCGACCCAAGTTGCGGCGAGAAGAGCGAGCATACCTCCGTCACTGCGCGTAAGGAATGCTGCAAAAAAAGCAGCAATCCAGGAAAGCGCAAACCACCAACGCTTTGGTTTACAGAAGAACGTAAAGCCCGCCCAAGCACCGATCGGCACAACAAAAAGAGCGAGCGCGTTTGGAAATGGAAACGGTCCCGTTGCGCGACGGCCTTCCGCGAGAGAAACATTCCATGGAGAAGGGATGCCCATTCCCGTAACGAATTGAACGATTGCCCAAAGAAGAAGAAAAACAGGAAGAAGCGCGAGAACTATTTGCATGCGTGCGCGATCTTTTTTCTTTTGCAAAAGCGTTGGGAGAATAAAGAAAATCAAAATCGGTTCCAAGACATAGGCGCGCCAAAGACCAAAACCGGTCCATGGATGCAGCGACCACCCCGCCGCGGCAAGGGAAACGAGCAGCCAAACAATAATCGACCAGCGTAATGTTTTCTGTTTGTTCCAACCCGCTTTCCAGCCGACGCTCCCGTACGCAAAGGAGAACAGGAAAAGAAAAAGAAGAATCACGCTTTCAAGAAGCGTCGTCGGAATGGGGCCGATATGAAATCGAATCACATAAAAAGGCAAAGCAACCAAAAGGAGTGGCAGCAAACTTGGAAGCCAAGTGCGTAAAAGTGATTGCAAACGTCTTATCATAGAGTTCTATCTAAAAGCCTACTTGATTCGAAGAAAAAAGGCACGACTGGCGATCTCCCCAAAAGCGCGTTACCCTAGAGGCATATGGCAACAAAAGAACAGCTCTACAAGATGTGCTTCAATGAAGACGGCTCCGTAAAGCCAAAAGCCGAGTGCCGCGCGGAAATGATAAACAGCCTTATTCTTGATGAAGTGATGGATATTGATGAAGCGGAAAATTTGATTGATAAAAGCCTTCTCGAATTTAATCTGTGGGGAGAGCCAAGTCTCGCTGAACTTTTGAACGACTCGGACGAAGAAAACGAAGCGTAAAATTTTACAGGATACAAAAAACCCCTCGATGTATATCGAGGGGTTCCATTACCGGCAAGCATGGAACCGGCAACGGGTTTTGTGATCGCCGTCCTCCACTCGCTCGCGCGACAAACACGAGAATCGCGTTCCTCGCGCGAGCGAGTGGACGAAAAAAACACGCCTAGACAGCGTGTGGACCTGACGCGAGAAAGACAAAGGCGAAGCCGGTGGAACGCACCGGAGAAAGAAACGTCGCTTGTTTTCTTTGCATCATGTCATTGTCTTACCATATCACCGCCCAACGTCAATATCGCGCCGTGGATAACTTTTACGACACAACTTCGAAGATTGTGGCCTCCTCATCCTGATATATTTTTTTAAAATGCGCGTCCTGTTCAAAGGAAGGAAGCAAATTTTTATTGCGCACGAGATCAATGAATGCAAAACGTGCTCCGAGCGCATCATGAACGAAGCTATAAATTTTATCCGTCGACTCCCCCATCATAAGAGCGTTGTATGTGCGCGAAATATCCGGACTACGTTCAAGCAAGAAGGTTGAATCCAAGCCGGAAACATACTGAAAGCGATCATTCAGAACAAAGAGCTGTGGAAATACCACCCAGTTCGAATGATAAATCCGCTCCCCCGGCTGTGCACGCGTCGCAAGGACTTGCATCGCTTTTTCATATTGCGAAAAAGGCATCGCCGCTTTGCGAAACTCTGCGTGCATATCCCACGCGGCGTGAAAAAAGAGCAGGAAAAAAAACAAAGCGAACACGACGAGAAGCGATCTTTTTATTTTCTTTACTTCAAGCAGAAAGCGCGGTCCATCAATACAGGTCGCGAGCAGTGCCAACCACAAAATAAAAACAGGTGAGAAATATTCTACGAAGCGCGCGCTTTTTAACATGATCGCAAACAAGAAAGCGAGAAGAACAGAAAGCGAAAGGATTTCTCTCATGCGCCACTGCTCCGGCTTTTTGCGCATGGCAAACACAAGACCAAAAAAAACGACAAGCGCCACCACGAGTCCAAGCGCGAGAGTGCGTATAAGAACCGCGGAGGTATACGGATACCATTCATTTCCAAGCTGCACCTCCTGCACGGGTGTTGCAATAGCGATATGTCCGATTTGAATCAAAAGAAACTGAAATAAGCTTCCCGCATAAGGATGCATCAAAAATCCCACTACCGTTCCAAGAAATAATGCAGCAAGTATGCGCAGTGGCGATGCGATATCCGTGAGCCAATACGAAAGAAGAGCTCGCATCTTACACTCGCAAATAACGAGCTCATAAAGAACTTCTCCGCAAAGAGCAAATGCATAGGCAAGAAAAAGCAGCGGCCAGCCGCCATGCGTTAGAACGAAAAAAAGGCCGGCAAAAAACGCCACCCAAGGACGACGCTTAAGGAAGGCAAAAAGCCCGAGAAGAAACAGCATGATCGCAAGCGGAGAAGCTTTTCCAAGAGAGAGTCTCCCAATCATGGGAGGTAGAGCGGCTAAAAGCGCCGTCCAAAGCCAAGCGTTTTGAATACGTAATCCTCGAAGAATGAGGAAAAACGCAGTAATACAAACCGCCGCAAAAAAGACGGCGGCAATCTGCGTGCCGTACAGCATGCCAAACGCCCTAACAAATGGACCCAGAAGTACATGAAATAAAAAATGCTGATTCGTAAATGGATGCGCAAAACTCGTCAGATCCAGCCAAGGGAAGGATCGCAGTATTCCCTGATCGGACAAAAGCATGGCCATTTTTGCATGATAAAAAGCATCCGGATCAGCGAAACTTCCCCAAGCTTGAAAAAAAGAAAACCAAGCGAGGGAAAAAAGAAAAATAACAGCCCATTGAAAGCGGCGCATACCCAAACAATAGCAAAATAAAACGCGCCCGTCTCAGAGTGATCTGAGCGGGCGCGTGGAGTGTATCCATTTCAACAGGAAGTCGAAACGGAAGAGTAGAAAGGACTACTGAGTGCAGCGGCCGTGGGAAGCCTCATTTTGAACGAAGCTCTCCACGAACCCCTCTTCGCGAAGTGAATCGCAGGTTGGGGTTTCTTCGGTGGCTTGCGCTACCGAATGTCGCCGTGGCGGATTGAGCGAAGGTGACAGAATCGTCGCCGTCGCAATCGTCCGCAGGTTTGCATCCCGTTCGCGCCTCGAGAGAGGAACGTTACCGGGACCGAGCAGTGTCGCAGGTGAACCTCCGACGCGCTCATGGGGTGTTGCGCCTCCATCGGTGGATTGCCGAAGGAGATCTTCCGTATTCACAGCCGGAGCCGTAACGGAAGGAGCACTCGAAGGCGGAGCGATCTCGGCCTGCGTATCCACGCCGGCCAAGCTTGCCGCCACACCAATGAGAGCTGCAACTACGGCCAAACCGAGCACCGTGGATGCAACCCAACGGAAGCTCTGGCCAACCTTGGATTCGGGCTTCATGTTGAGAAGCCAGAGGAACACGCCACCGAACAAGAGAAGAAATCCCGCCATGGCACATGCTCCCATACCGGTGAGGCCGTTCCACCAGACCAACCCCAGATGCTGAAGCGAGTCTTGATGACGAACCGCAGCGCCAGCTGTTCCGTTGATGATCACTCCATACATGTGGTGACCGCTGAAAGCCAGGTGCTCGATAATGCGATAGATCCCGACGAGGACGCCGAGAAGGGCGATGACGCGACCGGCGCGCTTCACGCGCTCCGTCACATCATTCCCGAACTGCTTCGAGACCTGGGTCGTGATTCCCAGAAGAACTAGGATCCCGAGCACGATGCCCTGATCAGACAGACCGGGGAACAGAAGCTGGCAAGCGTAGTAGCTCAAAAGGAATGTGCCCGGCCCACTGAAGGTGATGGCCACGAAGGCCTTCCACAGATTTCCGAATTGGAGATCCGGGAGAAGTTCCTTTGCCTCTTCGCCCTCGATGTTGGGAAGAGCGGTGACGATCGAATCCCAGAGAGCCCTGAAGACTCCGCGCGCGGCTCCGCCCACGAACTTCGTAGCCGAACCCAGGATAAGAACGCCGACAGCGACAGACACCACCGAGAGGAAGAAGAGGGCAAGAGCGAGCGTCTTCAAGACGAGCACAGCGCCCCAACTCACCCCCGCGTCGTAGAGCACGGACGAAAAGAGTGCAATCCCCACACCAAGAAAGGCATAGGAGCCGAACATGATGAGCAGAGTCCCGAGACCCATGACTCCCCGCTTGCCGAACTTGTCAGCGAGCGCAGCTTCCTGCCTCTCAGGCGCGAGATTCGCCTTCACTGCGAGAAACGCCTCGACCTCATCCACCGATAGTGGCTTGATATCCTTGATGGACCACCAGCGACCAAAGAGGAAGATAAGGAGCAGAACTGCGAACGCGAGCAACGACCAGTAGGCCGTAGCGGTACGAGCATCGTCGATCGCCGCCGCACAGAAGTAGGCGACAAGCGCGGTGACCGCGCCGTTGATGCACAGACCCCAGATGAGCGCAGGGCGCAACCAGGTGACAAGGCGGTGATGCCGCCAGAGGCTCATTTCTTTGAGCCCATAGAGCACCGCTTTACGGGACCAGCCCGCAAACTCCTTGACAGTGTCCTTGCCAGCCACGATGGCGGCAACAAAAACCGCGAACCCGGCGAAATCCATCGCCTTGCTCACAGCCTCATTCTGATTTTGATCCGTCACGATAGGCCTTCCTTCCCAATTTTATTGGGAGTGAATTGTTGTTGTTTTGTAGAGAACGTTTGAGGAAGAAACAAGTCTTCCATTTGAAGGGACCAAAGATTGATCCATTCGAATGGAAGGGGGAGGAGCACTGAATGTAAATTCAGTGCTCCTCCCCCAGTAGTAGAACGACCTCAGTATCCGAGCTTGGAGAGCATCTTCGTTCGCTTACGAAGTTTCTCTCCGTGCTCCGAAAGTCCCTTGTTGAAGGCCGCGACCTTCGGGTGGTCCGGAGCGAAAGAAGATTCGGTGAGACCAAGACGCCGAGCCGCCTTGGAGAGCAAGCTCTCCGTAAGCGAAGGCTCGGTATCGACGAGCACCTTCAGCTCGATGCGAAAGGCATCGATCGAGGGTGCGTTGCAAAGCGCTTTGACGCGTTCAGGCGTCGTCGAAACGTTTGCGAGCTTCGTGAGCCACTCCCCCCGCTGCAGAGAAGTGAAGTTGAACGGGTCGTAGAGGAAGTTGCGAAACTTCTCCTGAGTGCCCTCCGGCGCTTCCGCCAAGAGGTTGAGGAAGCCCAACTGTTTTGAGCTCTTCTTTTTTTCGCCACCAAATCCGAACATGTTTTCCTCCATGTGCTTGAAGGCTGAGAAGCCTGGCTGCATGGTAATGATACCATGCACGAAGTCTCGACGACGCTGAGGGTCTTGCGGGATTTCCCGAGCGCGCTCACCAATCGTCTCGAGCGTCTCTTTGGTCAGCCGCATGAGGCCGATTCGGAGAGGCTCTGGGAGACCCCTGTGCTGCCCAATGGCGAGCGGAAGAAGTGCGATTGCGTCTTGCACGTCATCCTTGTTTCGTATACTTTCTGGAATCGCATCAGCGATCGTCAGAAACACATCGTTAGGCAGGGCCCGAACGAAGAGCTCAGCCATCCGTCCGAAAGCGAACTCAGAGAGAAGCTCTTTGAAGATCAGGCGACCAAGGCTCTGGCCTCTAGAAGCGTTTGCCATTTTGGACATCCTTTCGAAGATGTGAAATTGCGAGTTTTTGTCATTCAGGAGCAGGGAATCTGCTCAGAATTGACTGTATAAAATAGCACATTTTTGTCCAGTTGTCAATGGACACTTCATAGAGCATCCCCCAGTAAAAAACGAAGAAAAACTCATTAAAACAGGGCTCTTCTTTTTGGCTAAAATTAGCTTTTTGGCTAAAATTAGCCAATAATATACTTGACAAGACTGTATTTTTCTGCTATATTGGATCGTTCGAAGCTGGGGCAGGTATGGTACCTGAACCCGAGAACAGCGCCCTTTTCACCGATCATAGAGAGTAAAAACCGTGACGAAGACCAAGAAATACACGAGGTTCTGGCAGGAGGCGGGTTTGACCCTGATCCTCAGCCTGTTCCTCACCGTCCTCTACTCCAGCGGATGCAGTAGCTATCACAGCCTTCATACGTCGCCCTACGGCAGCATGTCTCAAAGCTCGCGCGGAGTCTACGGCCCGATCAGCATCGGGTCGGACACGACCTCCGCCGGCGACCTCGCCGGATGCCTTCGCGATCGAGAGGCACAAGCCGCTCGCATCACAGAGGCACAGCAACAGCAGCTGCAAGCCTTCGGGCAGCAGTTCTGGGCGGTCATGCCGCCAAGCTGGCAGAACCCGGCATCCATGACAGATGATCATCTCCTCTGCCTCATGCTTGTGAGCGGCGCCGATCCCGGCTATGCCGTCTCACTTGCAAGAGACTCCGGCTCCTTCTACGGAGGAGGCTTCTCCCCCATGAGCTACGTCGGCGCACCGGGGGTGCGATGATGAACAAGTTTATCATCTTCGTCTTCATGGCGATCACATCCAGCATCGGCTGCGGTGCATCTGCCACCTGGCACGGAAGCCATGGGCGCGACTACAATCAAACGCGAACGGCCTACGGCCAACCCACCACTCGCTACGGGCGCGGATACGAGGCACCAAGTCAGTCGGTCAGCGGCTACTATGTCTCGCAGTACGTGGGCAGCGGCTACGACCCGCGAACGCATCCTGCAATCGCGCAGTGGTACGCCCTTCATCACGAAGCGGTTTCGCAACCGCGAGCAACGAGCGTGCCCGTCGCGCCAAGCGCGGCACCGCAAGCAATCGTGCAAGCCGCCGAGTCGCCCGCAAACAACGATGCCACTTTCGCAGCATTGCGAGAGCAAGTCATCGCGCAGCAGCGGGCTATTCATCAGCTTCAGCAAGAAGCCGCAGAGCACGAAGAAGCGCCAACAAACATCGACGTCCTCACCACGGGCGATACGATCTAGCCGCCTTCACGCGGCAATACTCTCGGTGATGCCTCGACATCCAAACTCGGAATGTCGGGGCTCCCAATCGAAATGATCAGCGCACTGGTCGCGTCGATTGGGAGAACGGTTCTCTCAAAAATTCCAGATCGCAAGATCCATAGTTCAACTTCCGGAGGTTCTCATGAAGTACAGCGTTCTTTTCATCTTGATCATTCTCGCGGGTTGCGGTGCCATGGCGACTTCGCCAAGGTCCACTTCGCCGGTCGAGTCCAATACCGTCGTTCTCTCTCGAGGAGAGTACGATCAGTTTCGCGAAGACCATGAGCGTCGTACGGCGCTCATCGACGGGCAGATCACGGACGAAGAGCGGCAAGCCGCTCTCGCTCAGTACGTGCACGAGCACATGCCGAGCAACACGGCTTCCGCGAACCGAACCCCGTCGCAGGCTACGCCGCCCCCCGCCATGCGAGGAGCGACAGCCATGCCCCTGCCGTCTCCGGTGCGCTATGCCCCTCCAGGCATGGTCACCGAAACGCAGGCCTTCGTTGGCGGAAGTGCTCCATGGCGTCGCTATGGAGCATCCACCGGCGGACTCGAGCTTCTCGTGCGAGTGAATTCCCAATACGCCATCAGTCTCTCGATCGATGGCCAAATGGTTCAGCCACAGGCGGGTATGCCCACGGCAGTCCCAGTGGTCACGGCTGGCGGACTCGTAGAGATGCCCGTCATTCCGCCCACGCGCGAAGGCGGTTGGCGGGGAACAATGCAGGATCGCGAATATCGGATCCTCCTAGATTCCCCGGGAACACGTCAGGTCACCTGGACCTGTTATGCAGTCGCAAGCGGCCGCCCCGGAATGCGCATCGGATCCGGCAGTCGGATCATCACAGGAGGAAACGGCGGTTCCCTCTACATCGCAGACAGCAGCTGTCACTAACCGGATTGAGTCCTTCCTAGGATTCTCCGCTCGTCCCCGAATACCAAAAGGTGTTCGGGGACGTTTTATTTTCTTGACGAAACAAGAAAAACAAGCAACGGGGTATAACATGCCACTCAAACATCATCACATTATCTACCAGCACTATCTTTCTTAGCCTGTAATCTAATCTGCCATCTCGCTCTCTCCCGCCGTAACCCTTCTCCTTGTCACCTCCGCCTCTCTCCTTGTCACCCTCGCGAAGGTGGGGGTCCAGTTCAAAATAAAGGAAAAAACAAATGATTTGGGGCTTCTGTTATAGGTCTGGGTTCCTGCCTTCGCGGGAATGACAAAAAGAAGGGCGGAAATGGCAAGAGAGGAAGTGGGAGGATTCACGCTTTATTCCACAGGTCTGGGTTCCTGCCTTCGCGGGAATGACGGAGTACGAAGGAATGACAAAATTCTGCCACCCTCGCCTCCTTTGTCACTAAAATCTTCTTTGTCACCCCCGCTCCCCTTGTCACCCCCGCGAAGGCGGGGGCCCAGTCCAGAGCAATGAAAAAAACAAATGAAAACATTCCACATCTACATCATGACAAATAAACGGAATGGGACTCTCTATGTCGGTGTAACTTCCGATATTCAAAAACGAATCCAAGAACATAAGGATGGATTTTGCGAGGGCTTCACGAAAAAGTACCAGCTAAAGTGCCTCGTCTATTATGAAAGAGCCGATTCGGCAGAAGCCGCCATAAAAAGAGAGAAGCAACTCAAAAAATGGAATCGTCTTTGGAAGTTAAGGCTTATTGAAGAAATGAATCCTAAGTGAGAGGACTTGAGCTTTGCGTTGTAGGACTGGGTTCCCGCCTTCGCGGGAATGACGAAGTGAGTGGAAATAGCGAAGTGAACGGGGATGACGGAAAGAAGGGTGGAAATAAGCGAGGACTTTTTCATGCGAAACAAAAATCCTCCGACTTTCGACGGAGGATTTTTGTTTCGTTGCGCAACGAAGTATTACGTTGTCGCAGTTACCAGCGACGACAAGACGAAGGTTGAGAGGGCATAAGAAGCAACAATGATAATCAAACCAATAATGGCATTCTTAATCATTTCTTTTGCTTTGGTTGCGCCTTCTTCAGAACCGCCTGATGTCATCCAAAGGAATCCACCCCAAATGAGGTAAACCAAGAGAACGATACCAAGAAATCCGAGAACGATATTAATGATGTTTCCAATGATGGTTGGCAAGTCAGACGAGCCGCTGGCAATACCAGCTGCACTTCCCGTTTGACCAACAAGCTCACCCGCGCGCTGGAAGGGATTCGTTCCCTCAGCGAACGTTACCATTGGAAGAACAACACCAAGGGTCGTTACTCCTGTCTGATACATGAGTTTTTTTAGTTTCATAATCCGAATTCAGTAATTAATTTTATTTCACTATGGCGCAGGACAACAGGCACTGTAATAAGGGTCTGACTCTTCTAAAGATGGGCAATAGCTTCTCGCCGCTGCACAATCAAATGCTCCGCCTCCCGAATCAAATGCTCCGCCTCCCGAAATTGCCCCGAGCTGTGAAATGACAAATGTTGTAATAGCATAGGATGCCGCTATAACGAGTAAGCCCGCAATAGCATTCACAATACTTGCACGAGCCGTCTTTACTTTGTCCGTATCCCCACCCGCCGTCATCCAAAGGAATCCAGCGTAAATGAGAATGGCAAGAAGAACGATACCGAGAAAACCAAGAACGATGTTAATGGCTTGCCCGACAATCTGTGAGAGACAATCCGTACCCGTACACCCTCCGGCAAGACCGCTTCCTGCGGCCGCAGCCTCAAGGCCTGTACCTGCCGGCGTGAGTTGAGCAAACGCAATAGCCGGCATCCCAATGAACATAGGGACCACGAGTATCGTTACAATAATGGAAGATAAACGATTCATGGGTTGCTGCCGGCATTACGCCGTGCGTGTTTAAGATTAACCACTTGTTGCTGATAAGAGCTGTCCAATAACAAAGCTCGTAATAGCCCAAGCGGAAAGAATGATAGCAAGACCGATAATACCGGAAACGATAAGATTCTTCGCTTCGCTGGTTTTTTCTTCGTTTCCGCCGGAGATCATATATTTGAATCCTCCAACAAGAACGATAACAACGGCGATGATTCCAAGGAATCCGAGCGCGACGTTAATAATATTAGCTGCTGTCTGACGAACGTCTCCAGAACCGAGCTTAATATTGTTTGAAATGGCGTTGACGCCGAGGTCATTAGCCGTAAGACCTTGTGCGAAGGTGACAGCTGGCAAAGCCGTGCCTGCCGCAATCGTCAAAGTAGCGACGAACCCCACAAATTTCTTCATGCGTGATGTCATGTAGGTGTCACCTCCTTTCTTGTCATAGGATAAATCGTTCCGCAAGAGCGGCGAACGATATAAAAAGTATAGCACATGGATCCTACATAGTCAGGGTCCTTATCCACCCGTCAAGCTTCCAGCAACCGAGAACAACACATTTAAAATCGTGTAAGACAAAGCAACAATAACGACTCCAATAAGAGATTGCATTAAGGCGGATTTCGCCTTCGTAACTTTTCTAGCATCTCCCCCGGCCGTCATCCAGAGACCTCCGCCATACACGAACACCGCAAGAAAAATTGCCCCAACAATACCGAGCGCAGCACGTATCACGCGATTAATAACCGTATTGATTGTCGCCGAAGCTCCAAGCGGATTCTGATAACCAAAACTCCCGGGAGAATAATCTGTGCGTCCCGACCCCGCCGCGTCAGCTGTACCGGTCGCGTCTTGATGGGGGGTTGTGTAAGCAATATCCACAGCAAGAGCGCCTTGCGCAGAAAAAAAGACTAAGCAAAGACTTGCGCTGCCGATAAGGAATTTCCAAAGTTTATATGACATAATCACGGAGCAAAAATACTAAAGAAAATAGAAATGATCGAGTAGGAAAAGAAGATCAATAGTAATCCGATGGTCGCGTTTTTTAAAATATTTTTTGCCATTGTAACCCGCTCATCCGAACCGCCTGATGTCATCCAAATGATGCCACCATAAATAAACATCAATAAAGCCACCGCGCCAATAACGCCAATCACGGCACGAATACCTCGGCCGATAAAAGAAGCAAGCGTCACGCCGGAGCCTAATGGGTTATAGAGTTCGGTGGATGCAGCCGGAGTCGTATCTCCTGTAGAGGAGGTAGCTGAGACAAACCAGGGCGTGCCCACACTAAATCCGATGATTAAAAAAGCAAAAAGAAAGGCTACGTAATTCTTCAATTTTCTCTTTCGTTCCTGAATTTTCATAAAAATTATGGCGTGCTTGGCGGACAGCAGACGATGTTTGATGCTCCGGAACAAAGCCCCGTCTGGCAGCCACGATTCGAGATCTCCGTACTTAGATTTGCTACCGGAAGCGTCTGACAAGACCAGGTTGGATGCGCCGCTACGCAACGATCTGCCGTTCCTCCTTCGCCACTACTGGAGCTCAGAAAAGCATTATAAATGAAGGCAACCAATACACCGGCGCTAATCACGAGCACCATACCGATGGTGGCATCGACAAGTTTTTTCTTTGCCTCGGAAGCGCGCCCGGCATTCCCACCGGCTGTTAAATAAAGAACACCGGCATACACAAATATTGCGAGAAAAATAGCTCCGGAAAGTCCGAAAAGAAAATTCGCAAAGTTGACGCCCGTCTGAATAATATCCTCGAGCTGACAATTTCCGGAATCAACGCAGCTCGGAAGAACAAGCCGTCCAATGCCGCCGGAAGTCGTTCCGCCACCGGAAGTTGGCGTCAGGCGCGGCGAACCAGTTCCTGGTTTACAACATTTGATATCCGTGCCACCGGAACAAGCATTATCAATACAATTTGAAGAACGTTGTGAAGGAGACAATGAACCAACATTCTGGCAGGAAAAGTCTGCACGACTCGACGCTCCGCCGATTCCATTAAGCTGTACTTCCTGTTCCGCACTCAAATTTGTTGTCGCAGCACAGCCATCTCCTCCTCCGGCCGTCCGTGCCTGTGCTACGTGAAATCCCGTAAAAAGTGCGACGGCTACAAACAAAGCGCCAAATGTGTTCAACAGGTGCTGCCGCGAATAAGTCATAGTATCTCAAGTATACCAAAGAAACGTTCTAGCGTATTGTCTGAGCAATTTTTTCCGCTGCGAAACGCATCGCATCATTTATTTTCACTCCGCTGCGAATATTACGTATCAGCTCTTTGAGAGCATCTTCCATCTGCGTGGGAGAGGAGCCTCGATACCAACTAAAGGCCGTCAGAACTTGCGAAGCAAATACGCCCACGCGTTCATCCTCAATTTGCGTCGTTAATAAGTCCTTTTTCGCTGATGGCTCATGCGAACTCGCCAAAATCTGCGTCAATGTATCGGAATTTGTGAGGCTGTTTAAGAAATTCCAAGCGACGTCTTGATGTTGTGATTTTTTTGAAACAGCGAAATACCAATAGTTCGCAATATTTTTTGGAGGATTTCCTGCAATTTGAGGAAGCGGAGCGATACCAAGATTCAGCTTCGGTGCTCTTGAGCGAATCGTGTCGTAGTCATAGGCATAGCCGAAATAGAAAGCGGTCTGTCCCTGAACAAATGCATCCAGCGCGTTCGGCATCGTTTCATTCCAGGTATAGGTTTCTTTCGCGGGATTCGCGAAGTCCGTATAGAACGTAACCGCTTGATACGAAGGCGGCTCGGTACGCACATCACGAAGCGCCGGCGGAATCTGATGGAAAATTGGTGATCCGTTTGCATCCGCCATCTCTGTTCCATTTTGAACCATGAGCGCCGTCAAAAGATCCGTAGAACGATCTATATTATCCGCCGTTCCAATGCCTGCAGCGGACTGAATAATATTCCCATTCGCATCAAGCTGCGTAAGTTGCGGAACTTGAGAAGCAAACTCCGTCCAAGTTGTAGGCGGCGTCGGAATATTCGCAACATTGAGAATATCCTTATTGTAATACATGCCCATGGTATCCACATTCGTTGGAATACCAACCAACCGTTCCTGCATATTTGGAGTACTCGCAGTTCCAACGTTCAAGGTGCGAAGAAGATCATTTTGTACAACATCCGCATATTGCGCCTTGAATTCGCGCCCGCTGATCGTCGGTTCCTGACGCAGCTCATAGGTAATTGTTCTTCCCTTCTGAACACGATAAGCGACCTGTGCTGAAGGAGGTAGGGAAGAAATTTTGGGAAGATACTTATTTGTCCACGTATTGTGAATAAGGAAAATATCCGGTCCGCGATCTTCCGCGAGCGCATTAAGCAGCTCCCCTTCATATTCCTCAAGGCGAAAACGGCGATAGTTAAAAGAAACGTATGGATGTAAAGCGCGATACGCGTCAAAAATCGGACTATACACGCTGAAGCCATCAACGACTCCCCAGACATTTATGGTGATGGGCTGAGAGGCTTGCGTTGTCGCCTGAGAAGGAGCTTTTGTACAACCCTGACCGACCAAAGCGAGGATGGCGAAAACGGCGACAGCTTTTTTAAGATAACAATTCATAGGAAAGAAAACTCAATGAAAAAAATCGATGCGGTTTAACGCATCGATTTTAGCATGGCGCGCGCCTCTTTGCCTAAATCTTCTCTCCAAAGAGCCTCAGCGACATTCGCTTCAAGCCAACCGAGCTTGGAACCTGTATCAAAATATTTCCCATCAATTTCCCGCGCGTATAGGGGTCGCTTTTTCATGAGAGATGAAATCGCATCAAGCAAAACATACTCCCCGCTATGCCCGGGCTTCAGTTTTTTCATATGAGGAAAAATATCCGGCGTTAAGACATACCCGCCAATAGCCGCAAGTCGGGAAGGCGCCTTTTTCGGCCCCGGTTTTTCGATAACATTCTTTACTTCGTACACGCCCTTCTGCACGCGTGCCCCCGGATCGATGATTCCATATTTTTTTGTCCCTTCGGCATTCGTTTTTAGCGCCGCAATAACCGGATCGCCATAGTGTTCATATACATCAAGCATTTGCCGAAGACGCGGCGTTTTACAAGAGAAGACATCATCGCCAAAAAGAACCGCAAACGGTTCATCTCCAATAAGATGCGCCGCATTCAATACAGGAATGGCATTTCCATATGGTCCTTTTTGTCGAATATAAATAAAATTCGCCAGTTTTGAAATCGACTTAATATCTTCAAGCGCGCGCTTTTTTCCGCTCTTCTTAAGCCAGGATTCAAGCTCGGGATTATCATCGAAATGATCCTCTACCGGACGCTTGGTCTGACTCGTGACGAGAATCACATCCGTAATTCCGGATGCAACCGCTTCTTCAACAATATATTGAATGACCGGCTTATCAATAATCGGAAGCATTTCCTTCGGCATGGCCTTGGTCACCGGAAGAAATCGCGTGCCATAACCGGCCACGGGAATAATGACTTTTCTTACTTTGGTTTCCATAGATGAAACAAGCATAACGAAGAATCCTCTCCATTTCTAGGAGAGGATTCTTTTACACGACAATGCTCACAAGTTTTCCTAAAACGTAAATCACTTTTTTTGGAACCTTTCCTGCAAGATACGTTTTCACCTGTTCTGACGCGAGCGCGCGGGCCTTCGCATCTTCCTCCGAAATATCCGACGAAACCTCAAACTTCGCACGAACTTTTCCATTCACTTGTACAACCAGTTCAAATGTCGCCGCTTGTAATTTGCCTTCGTCATACTTCGGCCAACCGGAAAGATGAATCGATTCGGTTTTTCCCATTTGGAACCAAAGCTCTTCTGCAAGATGTGGCGCAAATGGAGCGAGCAACTGAAGATAGGCTCCACGCATAGACTGCGGAACACCACCCAAATCCTGAAACGTATTTGTGAGAATCATGAGTTGAGAAATGCATGTATTAAATTGCATCTGCTCAATGCCTTCGCTTAGTTTTTTGATGCTTTGGTTGTAGACGGTTTCAACGGCCTCCGTGGAATCCGGAGAAGTTGCCTCTGTCATGAGCGACCACACACGATCAAGGAAGCGCTTCACGCCTTCAATACCATTTGTATCCCAAGGCACCGGCTGATCGAACGGCCCCATGAACATTTCATACATGCGAAAAACATCCGCGCCGTATTCCTGCACAACATCATCCGGATTCACGACATTGCCCTTGGACTTCGACATTTTTTCCCCGCCTTCCGCGAGAATGAGTCCATGCGAACGGCGTCTGGCATACGGTTCATTTCCACATTCTTCCGGAACAATTCCGAGGTCCCAAAGAAACTTGTACCAAAAACGCGAATACAATAAGTGAAGCGTCGTATGCTCCATACCGCCGTTATACAAATCAATCGGCATCCAATATTTCAGCTTTTCCGGATCGGCGAGTGCCTCATTATTCTGCGGATCGCAGTAGCGTAAAAAGTACCAGCTCGAGCCGGCCCAGTTTGGCATCGTGTCGGTTTCGCGCTTCGCCTTTCCTCCGCAGGAAGGGCACTTAACTTCGACCCAATCGGTCATATTTGCGAGCGGACTTTCTCCGGAGTCTGTAGGCTCATATGCTTCAACATCGGGGAGCTGCAGCGGGAGCGCTTCATCGGGAACTGGAACGAATCCGCAATGATCGCAAAGAATAATTGGAATCGGCTCGCCCCAATACCGCTGACGACTAAAGACCCAGTCACGCAACTTGTATGTAGTCGCACGTGTGCCTTTTCCTTCTTCCTCGAGCCACGAAATCATGTCGTCTTTTGCTTTCCACGTTGGGAGCGTGTCGAGAAAGCCGGAATGAATCGCTTCCCCTTCGCCGGTGAATACATTATTTGATTCGTCCTTCAAACGAGCAAGCCAATGTACATGCTCAACAAGCAAAGCGCCCGGCTTCTCAAGCTCAGCTTCCGAAATCCACTCTGCTTCATGTTTGGCAGATTCTTCCGCATCAACTTCATCGCGCGCGTCACTCGCCAGATCAAAAAGCACAGCCGTAACATAGGCAACGCGATTTTCATCTTTATGCGGAGCGAAATATTCTGCGCGCATCGGACCGCCAAGAACACGCACGACATTTAAATCTTTATATCCTGTTTCCTCCTGTACTTCTCGACGTGCTGCGGTAATCGCATCCTCCCCTTCATCAATGCCGCCGATAACAAAAGTTGTCCAACCAAATTTTTTCCATTTCATGGCAAGAAGCTCTCCTGTTTTTGGATTACGCACGACGGCATGAACGGTTTGCCGTGTAACGGTTTCCTTATCCTCCTGATGAGCGCTGCCTTCGTCGATTAAAACAGGCGCGACAACATATTCAATAGGAAGTTCGAAGGTTGTAGCGAAATCAAAATCACGCGCATCATGTCCCGGCACCGCCATGATTGCGCCTGTACCATAACTGGCAAGAACATAATCTGAAATCCAAACCGGAATCGATTTTCCATTCGCCGGATTCACCGCTTGAAGTCCTTCAAGAACAACGCCCGTCTTTTTCTTTCCTTCCGCCTGGCGTTCAATGTCCGATTTTTTGGCCGTGTCCATTTGATAGTCACGAACGGCTTCCGCATTTTTTATATCACCCTCCCCAAGCCAGGTTTCAATAAGCGGATGTTCCGGCGCAAACACAAGATAGGTCGCACCAAAAAGCGTATCCGGACGCGTGGTGAATACGGTGACTTTATCCTCCGCGTTTTTTGTTCCGTGAATTGCGAAATCGACATACGCGCCCTCGCTCTTCCCAATCCAATTCACTTGCTGAGCTTTAATCTTTTCAAGATAGTCCACTGTTTCAAGATCTTTCAAAAGACGGTTGGCATATTTTGTGATGCGTATCATCCATTGTGCCTTTTCACGCTTTTCAACCGGATTGCCACAGCGTTCACAGACGCCGCCCTGTGCTTCTTCATTTGCCAAACCGATTTTACAGCGCGGACACCAGTTGATTGTGCTCGAAGCTTTGTAAGCCATGCGCATCGAATTGCGATACGCATGAACCGCTTCTTCTCCATTCGCAATCACGTCTTTTGGAATCAGGAGTTCTTCAATCGGACGCGCACGCTGTTCCGTTTCATCAAAATAGGAGTTGAAAAATCGAATAAATTGCCATTGCGTCCATTTGTAATAGCTTGGGTCCGTCGTATTAATTTCACGCGACCAATCAAAACCAAAACCGATCGATTTGAGCTGACGCGTAAAATTCGCAATGTTTTTTTTCGTTGCTTCCTGCGGAGCCATTTTATGTTTAATGGCAAAATTCTCCGTCGGAAGACCGAATGCATCCCAGCCGATCGGATAGAGAACGTTTTTTCCTTCCATGCGTTGTTTGCGCGTCAAAACATCAATCGCGGTATAGGAACGCGGATGTCCGACATGTAAACCTTCTCCGGAGGGATAAGGAAATTCAACCAGACCGTAGAATTTTGAAGCGTGATCCGCCGCTTTGGCCTGATACACACCCTCTTTTTCCCAACGGTCTTGCCACTTCGCTTCAATTTCGTGAATAGGTCTTTGTGCCATAGAGACAAAAAAACGGTATCACATTGCCAATCTTTGACAATGCGCGGGGCTTGCAAAAATATCTCAAAGCTGTTAAGTTCGCCTGGCTTTTATTTACTCACGACGTGCCGAAGGCTTTGGCTTTCGCTCACGCATATCCGGCCCTTCCGGCCCGAAGTCGATTCCAACGGATCGCTTGGGGCCGAAAGACGCCGACGAGCTATGTTAACACCAGGCAAAAAGAAACGCATCATTGAGAAGTTTAAAACCCATGCGACAGATACCGGTTCTCCGCAGGTTCAAATTGCCATCCTTACAGAGGAGGTAAAAGAATTGACAGAGCACCTCAAACTGCACAAAAAGGATTTCTCTTCCCGCCGTGGTTTGATCAAAAAAGTCGGAGAACGCCGCCGCCTCATGAAATATCTGAAGCGCGAAGACCAAAAGGCCTACGACGATTTGATGGGAAAGCTGAAGATTTAAAAAAAATACCGCCTAAAGGCGGTATTTTTTATTTAGACAAGTATATTGACAAAAACAGTCCTTTTTACTTAAATAAACGTTGTTCTTTCAAAAATCCTCCAACGAAGCATGCGTAAAATGCGCTTTTATCTATGCTCCGCTGGAGGAAGCCCGCGGGATTGAAGGGTTGGCAGTAGATTCTTCGATCATATCCTTTTACTGCGTGGAGAGTGTCATGGGAAATAGCTATATCATCGAGGAGCTCCTCGGCAATACGCTCGGGGAGAAGCGGACTCAAGACATCGAAGTCCCGGACGGCAAGTGGGTGGCTCGCGCCTCAGTCTTGCGAGAGATCGAGGATGGTGAAGAGCTCACTCGGGGGCACTACCACGAGGAGGATGCAGGGCTATACCGCATCATCGGGACAAAACCCGAGGAGAAGTATACGACCGAGACCTCGGAGGACAATGCATCCTACAAGGGAATCAGAAACAGCTCGCTCTACCGCGTGTTCATGCTCGTCGGAAGCGAGCCCTTCGGGATCGTGATCTACGAGACGACGAACTCCAAGCGTGTGGGCGGTCTCTACTTCGAGTCTGCCCGACAGGTTCACAAGGGTGAGCTCGGACGCGGCCTCAAGGTCGCAATGCCAACCTGCGCTCGCGAAGCACGCGAACCGGATCCGGAGGATCCGCAGCCTCGCCGTGACAGGCGGCGACACTACGCATGCTGGGCGCGTCTCAGCGAGGTAGCGGCACTCATGGGGCTCTCGACCAAGGAAGTCCTCGAGAGGTTCCATCTATTCGCCGACGCCGACGCCCGAGGCGTTCCGGTTCTCTTCGCCTCAAAGCGGGATGAGATCCATGGGAAGGTCATTTCCAAGAGCGCCGTCAAGCGCTTCAAGGAAGCCGAGTTCCCGCAGCTCTTCGATCGCGACCTGTCCACCATCTGGGTACGACAGGGCTTCGCAAAGACGGTGCTCCGTCTGCACGCCCTCAACTACACACCGGACTGAACACCCGGCTCTCAAGACCCCGCAAGCGCTTCTCGCTTGCGGGGTCTTCTATAAGAAAAATCCTTTGAACATGGACAAAAACAACAAAAACAGCTACGCTTCCTACGTTCGTTTTTAATCAACTTTTTTTTCGCGAAACGCTTTTTTGTTTCGCACCCTTTTTTTATGATCCAAAGACCAGATCAGCGCGTTGCCGTTTTTATCGATACGCAAAACATGTATCACTCGGCAAAGCACGTTCATAATGCGCGTGTAAATTTCGGCTCTCTTTTAGAAGCAGCTGTCGGTTCACGCCAACTCATTCGCGCCATTGCTTATGTGGCCAAATCGAAAACCGGTGAAGAGCAAGCTTTTTTTGAAGCCATGCTCTCAGGCGGGATTGAATTAAAAATCAAAGATGTTCAGGAATTCTCAAGCGGCGCAAAAAAGGCTGACTGGGATGTCGGTTTGGCGGTTGATGCCATTTCCATTTCTCCAAAAGTGGATGCCATTGTTTTGGTAACAGGTGATGGAGATTTTGTTCCCTTGGTAGAATATCTCCGCAGCCATGGCGTTATCTGTGAAGTCGCTGCATTCGGTAAATCAACAAGCCAAGCTCTTCGCGAAGTCGCCGATGCTTTTATGGATCTTTCAGAAGCGCCTGAGCAATTTCTCTTGGGAGCTACGCGTACACACAAACACACAGCAACTCCAAAGAAAGTGGCTTCCACCACAAAAAAACCCGCACGCGCTACAAAAAGCGATGAGAGCACAGAAAGAAAAATTCGCATCACCTACTAGCCAGAAGGCTGGTAGTTTTGTGGGCTGGTGCTATCCATAAACGGATCCCACGAACCCACATTCTACTCGTCTAATAGTCTCGCCCTGGAACGACGGTCCCGCCTTCGAAAAGGCGCACTCCGTTCCCGGGTGAGTCACACAATTTATGAAAGAACAAAAGTTTTCTATCGATTTCGCCGGGCGCAAAATGACCATCGGCGTAAATCAGCTTGCCCAACAAGCGAGCGGTTCCTGCACAATACGTTTTGGCGACACGGTCGCTCTTTGCACGGCAACCATGGGAGGTGTCCGTGAAGGCATCGATTATTTCCCGCTTTCCGTAGACTTCGAAGAGCGCATGTATGCTGCCGGCCGCATCAAAGGCTCCCGCTTTATGAAGCGAGAAGGACGCCCAACAGATGAAGCGATTCTCTCCGGACGTTTGATTGACCGTGCGATTCGTCCGTTGTTTTCACATCAAATTCGAAACGAAGTTGCCGTCGTCGCGACCGTGCTTTCTCATGACCAAGAAAATGATGCCGACATCCCTGCTCTTATTGGAGCAAGCTGTGCACTCGCCATTTCAGACATTCCTTGGAACGGACCAATCGCAGCTGTACGCGTTGGAAAGCGCGAAGGAGAGTTTGTACTCATGCCAACCTATAGCGACATGGAAACAGGCGGACTTGATCTCGTCTTAGCTGGTTCAAGCGACAAAACCATCATGGTAGAAGCCGGCGCCAATCGCATTCCGGAGCAAGAAATGCTTGCAGCTATTCAATTTGGCAATAAAGCCCTTACCGACCTCGTCAACCTGATTTTGGAAGTACAAAAAGCCGTTGGAAAAACGAAACAAGACTCCGCTTCACCAAGAGATGAACATGAAGCGGCGCGCCGTCTTGAAGTTCAAGCGGTTGAAAAGAAAGTATTCGACTTTCTTACGACGAAGCGCGGTTCGATTTTCGTCACACCGATGAAAAGCAAGGCGGATCGCAAGCTGGCCGTTGAGCAATTAAAGAGCGAGCTCGGAGCAAACTTCGACGCCCTCGCTATCGGCGAAGCAGATCGCGAAATTGCGAACCAAGCCGTGGACGCTTTCATTGAATCCGAAGTTACGCGTCTCGTTCTTGAAGAAAAACGCCGCGCAGACGGACGCGCGCTTGATGAAGTACGCCCTATCGGCGTTGAAGTTGGTCTCTTACCGCGCACGCATGGTTCCGGTCTCTTTGACCGCGGGGCAACACAAGTACTTAGTAGCGCAACGCTTGGTTCTCCGGGCATGGAACAAACGCTCGACACCATGGAATTCCAAGGAAAGAAACGCTATTTCCACCATTACAATTTCCCAAGCTATTCCGTCGGTGAAACCCGATCAAATCGCGGTCCGGGACGTCGTGAAATCGGTCATGGCGCTCTGGCAGAACGCGCACTGATTCCTGTCCTCCCGAAGAAAGATGATTTCCCGTACACCATTCGCGTTGTTTCGGAAGTTCTTGGTTCAAACGGATCAAGTTCCATGGGAGCAACTTGCGGTTCCACGCTGGCGCTTATGGATGCTGGCGTTCCTATCCTTGCTCCGGTTGCCGGAATCGCCATGGGGATGGCTTCCGATGAAAAAACCAATCGGTATCAAGTCATTACCGATCTTCAAGATCTTGAAGATGGTGAAGGAGGCATGGACTTTAAAATCGCAGGAACGCGCGATGGGATTACCGCCGTTCAAATGGACACAAAAACAAGCGGTCTTCCCTGGCATGTCGTAGAAGAAACATTTGCGCAAGCAAAGAAAGCGCGTGAATTCATTCTGGATCAAATGGAGGAAATACTCGCAAAGCCACGAGCGGAGCTTTCCCCATTCGCACCGCGTATTCAGTCCTTCCACATTAATCCGGAAAAGATTCGTGATGTGATTGGTCCGGGTGGAAAAATGATCAATGAGATTATCGCCGAAACGAATGTTGAAATTGACATCGAAGATGACGGTCTTGTTATGGTGACATCCGCCAATGCGGAGTCCATGGAAAAAGCAATCGGATGGATCAAACAGCTAACGCGCGAAGTAAAAGAAGGTGAAACCTTTGAAGGACGCGTAACACGTATTCTTGATTTCGGAGCTTTCGTGGAAATTCTTCCGCGCGTTGAAGGACTTGTTCATATTTCCGAGCTCGCGCTTCAGCGCGTTGAGAAAGTAGATGATATTTTGAAAGTCGGAGATATGATCAAAGTACTCGTATATGAAATTGATGCTATGGGACGCGTGAATCTCTCCATTAAAAGACTCGACCCGAACTACAAACCGATGGAACGCGACAACAAACCGCTTCGTGCAAATAAGCCTTCCGGCAATAACGGCTCAAGAGGCCCTCGTGAACAACGATAAACATGGGAGAAACGATTGAATTCGGCAAAGCTTCAAGCTTTCTCCTTGCAGAAGGAAAGCGCGGCCTTTCAAAAGTGGCTTGGTTTGCGCTTTCCGGTCTTGTGCTTGGTTTGGCGGCGGCGGTTCTAGGTATCCTTTGGTTTTACCTGAGCCGCCCCCTGCCGATTCCGGCTTCCCCTGTACTCCTGCTCTCCAGTTCTCCAAGTTTTTTAAAAACGCTTCCCATTTCGGGAAATACCCTGCCACCGGTTCTGCAGCATTCGAATTCAAAATGGCCCGCGATTGTCGGCATTTATTTTGATGAAGGTCTTTGGAAATACTTTGTCATCGGGCCAAACTGGATGTTCAACGGTCTGCCAAAAGAACAAACAGTTCACGCCGGCCTTGCGAGCATCTATTACCCAGACAGGATTCCCACTCAAACACGAAACGATACCTATACGAAACAATTTACTTGGGGAGGTTTTCCTTCCGCATCCTTTGCGTTCCTTCTGGAACCAAAGCTCCTTTTTACCGACACCGGAGCCGATAGCTCGGCCGAAGGCTCTATTCAAGGAAAGCTCCGAAATGGCATTTTGGAAACAAACGTGCCCTTTCAAGCAAAAAACCAAGCACCAATCGCTCTCAAAACAGCGGACTTTGCTCTACAAATTCCCCCCGATGGGAATATGAACGGTAGTCTCTATGAAGTTATTCGCAGGCTAAGCAATGGTCGCCTCGATCTTACCGAGTCTCCCAGACTTTCTGAGTTTCATATTTGGTTCGATGATCAAGGCCGCCCCGCAAACACCATTTACACCTTTTCAAATGATCTGACGGAAACGGATGCCGCAAACCTCCTTGGTTCCTATGGTTTTTCCTCAACAAGAACCATTATTCTCCCTGATGGCACGGCGAGCACGGAACGTATCGCACTTACCGCAACCACCACAGACCCCTTATTTGGAACAAGAATAGATGAACAGGGAGAAGAGCTCGATCTCACAAAGCGAGAACTCCGCGTGAACGCAGGAGATTCTCATTCGGTTGAATATCCCGTGAAGAGCGCCTGCGAACCAAGCCAGCCCTGGATGCGTCTTTCCGGAAAGACGCTTGAACTCATTTTCACATCACTCGGTTGGGAAGAACCCCCGGCAAATATTCCCGCGATACAGTTTGGCGAAAAAAACGGACGCCTTATTGCCTGCTTCGAGTAATTATCCACAGTATTGTGGATAATTTTTTTAAAAAGTTTAAAGAATAAGTTTGCTTGTATTAGCACTCTTTTTGACTTATACACAATGTCTTTGCCAAAAGCTCAGAATAACTGCTATACTATAAGAAGCTCACAGAGCTAACGCACCTTCTTTTTACAGCGCACTTTTCTACTCGTCTCATTTTCTACGCGGGAAATTCGCCTCTGGAAATAAAGACATTTATTGGGGCCGCTAAATGCGACCGATCAACCCTGTACCTTCGCACATTAAACTGCTTATAGGACCGATCACGATCGGCATATTACATGCCTTGCGCTTCTGCGCGTTTGATGGTGATCGATTCCATTCTTCCACTCCACCCGGTTTTTCCGACTTTTCGTCGGAACCAGGAAAATAAAAAACAAAATCTTAAACTCAGTTAGGCATCCCCTATCTTTGGACCTTCGGGTCTTCATGGGTTCTTGCCAGGGCGGGGTAGAAGAAGCAGCTCCTCATAGACCTCGGTTCATAGCCGTGTCAAACTCTTGTCCATCTGGGTCGAGCTTTCGCTCCCCTACGTGACGAGGCAGACCGCGAATCAAGGCCTAAAGCGCCGCACCGCCTAAAAATTATTTCTAGGGCGCATCTGCGGCGCTTTTTATTTTGCTTAAAAATAGTGCTCACTTGATCAAACTGTCTATTTCAGCTAAACTAGCACTAATATGAACGCCAATTTTATTGAGAAGGTCACGAAGGTCCTTGTAGAAGAAAAAGCCCGATTAGAACGGGATATGAAGGACATAGGCTATTCCGTTGATGCAAAGGGGGAAGAGCGCTTAAGCTATCCGGAATCCGGCGGGAACTCGGATGATGACAATGCGCTCGAAGTCACAACGCTTGCAGATGAGATGTCTGTCGTTGAACGGTTGCGTTCCGATTTACATGATGTAACCAAAGCGCTCGCCGCTCTTGAAAAAGGCACATACGGAACATGTAAATATTGCAAAAAAGATATTGATGAAAAACGTCTCTTAGCTCGCCCAACATCTTCGTCTTGTATCGAATGCAAAAAAACGTTGACGCAAGAAATGTAATTGCTCCCATGTATGCGGGACCACTATTCACTGCAACGACTGCGCTTGCTGCATTTGCGATAGACCTCATTACAAAAAATATTTTATTTGCAAAACCGGCTCTCATGACCGGTTTTTCGTTTTTCTTTAACCTCGCTCAATTTACAGACTTCAAAAACTTCGGCATTAGCTTCAATATTCCGCTTCCTTTGCCTCTTACCGTTTTTATCACGCTTGCTGTTGTTATCAGCCTTCTCCTCTGGCTAAAAAAAGAACGCCCCGGTGTCGGGATAATGACGCTTGGTGCCGGTCTTCTTATTGGCGGCGCTCTCGCAAACCTTTTTGATAGAGTCACGCTCGGCTATGTACGCGACTGGCTTCTTCTTTGGAATCGTTCCGCAATTAATCTTGCAGACTTAAGCGTTCTCACGGGTATTCTATTCCTGTGGCGATTTTATAAACCAAAGGACAACGCGTCCGCATCTTGACACTCGAACAAATCCGTGGAACGGGGTGAGCTATGGCAAGCCATGTTCTCACCGCAAGCGTCATTGGGCTCGAAGCCCATCGCGTTGATATTGAAACCGATATCTCGCAAGGCCTTGGAGCCTGCATTATTGTCGGACTCGCCGATACCGCCGTACAAGAAGCGCGTGAACGTGTAAGAAGCGCTCTCAAACACACCGGAATCGTATTCCCGCGTACACGCATCACGGTAAATCTGGCGCCCGCCGACTTGAGAAAGTCCGGATCTCACTTTGACTTGCCCATTGCGCTTGCTCTCATCGCATCGTCCCGCGGCCTGGATGACGCCGCTTTCAAAAAGCGTTTAATTGCTGGAGAACTGGGACTTGATGGCTGTTTGCGTCCGATACAAGGAGCCTTGTCCATGGCTATGCTCGCAAAATCCGCAGGAATAAAAGAGCTTATTATCCCAGAGGCAAATGCGCATGAAGCGGCTCTCGTTTATGGAGTGGATGTCTACAGTGCCTCGTCTCTCGCAGATGTCATTGACCACGTGACAGAAAAAAAGTCTTTAACAAAGTTTGAAAATAACCTCGACGATATCCGAGAGACGATTATTTATTCCTATGACTTCTCCATGATTCGCGGGCAAGAACAAGCGAAGCGTGCATTGGAAATAGCTGCGGCCGGAGCACATAATGTTCTCATGCAAGGTCCTCCGGGTTCCGGTAAAACACTTCTTGCAAGAACATTCTCCAGCATCCTCCCGCCTCTTGACGGAGATGAAATTCTTGAAGTCACACAAATCCATTCCGTCGCAGGAACATTGCCGCCACAAGGCGTTGTGCTTGAACGCCCCTGTCGCGTTCCTCATCATAGTGCGAGCATGCCTTC
>Ga0210050_1000179_pt1 | contig 87966 bp, 87 predicted proteins | sample CryGey132114_all_FD_185463 | JGI IMG/M metagenome (GOLD analysis project Ga0210050, IMG submission 185463) | Groundwater microbial communities from aquifer - Crystal Geyser CG22_combo_CG10-13_8/21/14_all (SPAdes) (version 2) | ecosystem: Environmental > Aquatic > Deep subsurface > Groundwater ... | reverse complement strand
CAACAATCGCAGTTTTATCTTTAAATTCTCCGCTTGGGAAATAAAATTCAATTTGTGATAAATCTTTGCTCATGGCTTCATTTTAGCAAAATAAAAAAGAGGCGGAAAGCTGTTAGCTTTCCGCCTCAGTCATCACTCGAAAGGGTGAGGGAACTTGGTTAGCTGACCGTACGTCATCTTTCCGCGCCCAAACCTCTCGGCGATTTCGTACAGGCGCTTCATTCCGGCAGGTTCTTGCCGATAACCAAAGGTCATCTGAACAGTTCCAGGAACCAGCACTCTGACAATACTGAGGTCGCCGTTTCCACCATAGTCATCCAAGAGTTCGAGCGGAACAACCAGATGTTTCCAGCCCTTGCTCTCAAAACAACCAAGCACATCGTCCCATGCCTTGGAAGTGTTGCCTCCCACTTCTTTGAACGACAGAAATCTCTGGCTTGTAACCAAGAAATCTGCACGGCGAAAGTATCGCTTCTGACCGTATAGACGACCGTGATCGTTAGGCCAAACCACTTCGTCTGGACGGATCTTGTCTGAGACTCCGTGCTGCAGTCGGTGAAGAACAGATGCCTCCACCTCCATGAGTGCATGACTAACAGCATGCTCAGTGTCGAAACTAGAGCAAGATGCACATGTGGTGAAAGTGTGCTCGGTACTTTGAGCCATAACGAACACCACAGGGGCCAGGTCGAGAGAGTGGTCAACAATCCACACCTTGAAACCGATATCTCGAAGTTCTTGGATACGCTTCTGGATTGAACCAGGTAGAGTATCTTCAGAAACAATCGGCATATCAAGCTTACAGAAGTATGAATTAATAAACGCATCCCGCTCGATCAGTTCGAGAGTCCCAGTCTCAACTGCTGTCTGCTCATCAGGATGCGCCGCGCATCCTGATGAGTTTGAAAAACAATAGTAAGGCGTTTCTGGAAAATACGGGAAATAGACATGGTCGGCAAGAATATAAAATTCATTACCATCCAAATCCAATCCCTTTGTCCAGTTGTACCTCACCTCTTCATCAAACTGTGCAAACGGAAACCTTTTGATCCTGTACTGACTCTTGTGGAATCGGATAACTTCTCGAGGATCGATAACATTATCCAATTCACGGTAAGTAGCACAAGTCAGCTCTGGAATGCATCCGCAAGAAGTCCATTCTTTGGTTTCAGAGATAGCCTTTTTCAAAGCCATTTCAGGAGAAGGATCTCTGCCATGCGACCAGCTTCGTTTTTCTGACAAACGAGCCGATGCAATAGCAAAACCAGGGACATACCCCTTAGCCATTGGAATCGCCCAATCGACTTGTAAGGTCGAAAGTTTTTCCGGATCAACTTGATCGCCTTCTTTACCAAACGCAACAAGAGTAAGCGGCTGGTAGTCATCAGGAAGTTCAATAGACTGAGCAATGAGCTCGTCCACGAAACCTCCGATTTCCAGAGTCGCAACACCTTGACGAGTAGCTTCCAGAAGAATGTTCTGAGCTGAATGCCCAGCTTCCAAAGGAACGTACAGCATACTTCGATTGCCATATTTTTGGTTCGATGCTTTGAAAGAACCGCTAATGACAATAACCCCGTGAGTTCCTTTCTGTATTCCAGCAGGACTCAAGAAGGATCTGGTAAACCTCAATACGTCTTTTGAGACAAACCTGAAGCCGACATGACTCTCTTGATCGTAGAGCACTCGATATACCCCAGGATCCAGATCGCCTGTTCTTGCGAATAGACCGACATGGATCATCAGAGGATAAAGTGCTCCAGCGGACGGCACAGATCGATGAGGCTCTCCATCAGCTGTCAGGCATTCTCCATACGCACTCCAGAGCAGATCGATGACAGTTTGAAAATCAACGGTCTCTCCAGAAAAAACGCGGACGGATTTACGACGGCTGATAATCTCAGAAAGAGCACTTTTTGAGGGCGTAAAAGTCTTCTCCAAGCTCTCTTTGCGATGCCTTTCAGTGGCCTGAGTAATCAGATGCGCCACATCTTCATCACTAACATTTCTGGGAAACCTCATTGGATTCATGACAGTTTTCCAAAACATGTTTTCAAGAGTTTTTCCGTCGAGAATTACTTGCTTTTGGAACAACTCCTCAAGGAGACTCGCAATCGACACCCTATCCCAATCCTGAGACAAGATATCGATAACTTCATTCAACTTCCTGCCTCCGTTGCAGGCATCCAGAAGTTGGATAATAACGGTCCGAGGTGCTTCAACCACAACCTCTTTACTGAGAGTGGTGAAAGTTGTTTTATTGTTCGTGACGAGGGCTGAAGCCCACACGATAGGGATACTTTGCGGGTTCATGACTCATCCTTTCGTTTGATTTTGTTAAAGAACTATCTGACGCGACATTACAATATATTTATTCTTTAGTCAAGAACAAAAATGGTGAATTATTTTTCCATCCCGAAGCGAGGACGGCTCGGCAGGAGGGGTTCAAGGGGAGGAATGCCGAGCTGTCCGAGCGTTAGTAGCCCCGCCACACTGCCCGAATACTTGGAAGGCAGAGCCCAAAAAGAGAAAATGTTCCTTGCTTTTTCTGATTTTCGCGGGGGTAGATTTTTTCTAAAATGGAAAGGACATTTTTCTTTTCGGGGTTGCCGAGTGAAGCGAGGCAGTGGCGGGGCGTTCGTCGAGCGTACGATTTAATTCAGAGCCACCACGCGCTCCGCGCGTGGTACATCAGCGATTTTGGAAATAGGTGCGAGCTTGGTACAATAGAGACACCACAAACGAACTAAACGGCTTTTTGAGAGCCAGTTCGTTTGTGGTGTCCAGGAGAGGACTCTGTCACAAGTTTTGCTACGGGCAAACTCGCGACCCCGCCTCGCGCTTCTGAATACTGCGGTATTCAGGCTTCGCGCGCTCCGGCTTTCGAGTCCTCTCTGAACAGTAAAACAGTAAAGCCCGAATGCTTTCGCATCCGGACTGACTGTTTTATGTGCCCAGGAGAGGACTCGAACCTCCACGTCTTGCGACACACGAACCTCAATCGTGCCTGTATACCAGTTTCAGCACCTGGGCATATACAAACTTTCTCCAGTAATAGCTAACGCCCTGTCAATTTTATCTTTTTTCCTAGATAGACATATGACGCCTCTAGTATGATACATTTTTCTCAAGATTTTTAAAGAGTCTTTTTTCGCAAACCGCAAGTATGGCAACCCTTGACCTGATGAACTTATAGAACCCGATACTTTTTCAAAATTATTAATTTTAGATAATATCCACTTTAAATGGTCTTTACTGTAAGAAATAAAACTCAAATAATACATAAAACTTGATTTCCATCTAGGATCCCAATAAGAATAAAAACTTCCGTCTCCATCCAAATGTCCGCGTAAAAAATCAAAGAAATATTCATCCGGTATATTCAGCGCAGAGACTGTCTTTGTTTTAGCAGTAGTTATTCCTAGTTCTGATAAGAACCTATACAACCTAACATCTGAAAATTGCAAGCGAGAGCAATATTCTCCAGTATAACCAGATTTTTTATAGCTTATATTAACTGAAAGGTTAAAGGCTTTATTGAAATTATGTAGTTGCTCTTCATCTTTAGAAGTAAAATCAATATGTCTACCATCCTTAGACAAAGAGCCATCAGTGACCATTAAACCAACACCGTACGCAATATTGCTACTCCAACGTATGTCGTACTTTCTTTTAGGCTTAGGACCTCTTTTAGACATAGTTTTATTATATCTCAACCTTTATGCGTCTACCATTCGCTTATTCACAAGCCAACAAAAAAGAGGAGTGTTACTCCTCTTTTTTTTCTTATTTTGACTCTTCTTCTACTGGAGTAGCCTCTGCTTCTACCTTTTCTTCTGCCACCTCTTCTTTCATCTCTTTTACTTCATCCTCAGGAGATTCTTCTACTCGGGTTGCGGTGTTTTCTGCCTCTCGAAGAGATTCTTCTTCTAATTCTTTTTCGAGTCTACTTTGATATTCCATATCACTTTCCGTCGCAACATCCATAAATCGTGACCTTCTCATTTGTCGACGAATTTCTTTTGCTGCCTTTTCTCTAATGTGATAAAGCTTTGATCGTCGTACCTTTGCTCGTTTAAGTATTTCTATCTTATCAATATTTGGTGAGTAAATAGGATAAATCTTTTCCATACCTACACCATTTGACACACGACGCACCGTAAATGTCGCACCCGCTTCACTGCCATGCTTGCGCGCAAGTACTACACCCTCAAATGCTTGAAGTCGTGTTTTACCTTTATCCTCAATTTTTTGCCATACCTTTACCGTGTCTCCTGCTCTCACATCAAGCGCCTTGCGCTCAGCAACATTCACGGGTGATATAACATTGTGTAAAATCTTTGTCATATTTTTAATTAAAGTAGGACATACTCTAACATACTCCTTTACTCTTATCAAGTCTCTCCTGCTGTTTAACTATTGCCGAAGACCTCTTTTAAAATCTTCTGGATATGGTGCTGTCACTATCATTCTCTGGCCGTCAGGAAGCAAGAAAGAGATCGAAAGTGCATGAAGGGCAGTACGCTTAAATCCAAGCAAACACTTGTGGTTTGGTGCATAAAGAGCATCACACACAAGAGGGTGATGGATGGCCTTAAAGTGTACACGAATCTGATGTGTTCTTCCTGTTTTTGGATATACTTCTACAAATGACCACTCATCTGTAGCCTTGATGCATCTATAGTCAGTAACTGCTTCACGCAAAGCTCCTCTTGCACCTCTTTGGGCTGACCACTTACGAAAATCACTTGCACTTCTTCCTATTTGACGATCTATGCTACCCTCCATATCTTTTATTCTTCCATAAACAAAAGCACTGTAAACTTTATATACCTCACGCAACTGAAACTGCTCTTTTAAGAACAAAAACACATCATGATTTTTTGCGACAAGGATAACTCCGCTAGTATCCTTGTCTAGCCTGTGCACAATACCAGGTCTCTCTATAATCTCCCCACTTGCAAGTACTATATTTTCTCCCGCCCCTACCACCTCTGGTCTATGCTCCTTTATCCAATCAACGAGTGTTGGGCCATTTGGTCTTCCGTCACCATGCACTAAAAGACCTGCTGGCTTATTAAATGCAATCACTAAATCATCTTCGTAAAGAATAGAAATATTCATATTTTTTTAATTAGTCTCTTCTATAGTGAGAGTAACTGGATTGTGGTCGGAAATATCACTTTCTTGTGTTTCTACAACACCTTTTACAGGATAGTTTATAAGAAAAAAATCTAATACATAATCCATACTTATAAAAGAAGCAATACTTTTGAAGAAGTTGCCCATAAAAAGCCCTGGTTCAAGTTTACGGGTATGGTATGTATATTCCTTTGGAAAAAGAAATTGAAATCGAGGATCTACAAAAAATTGCAAAATATAATGTTCGTAAGGAAAAATACTATTCCAATCCCCACCTATTACAAATGGTACTTTTGGTGAATATTTTTTTTGTAACATTTTTATTCTTTTTATTGTTTTTTTTAGATATTTAATCCTTCGTATAAGATGCAGGTATGCAGGCATATGAAGAGAAGAAAGTATGTACATATGACCTTTCTTATTTTCTACTACAAGAGATATTAATTCATAAAAATACTCTTTCTCATTATTTATCTCTTTTTCAAAAAGAGAGTATTCTTCTTCATGAAGGGTATATACATTTTTTAGTAATATAGCAACGCGAGACTCTTTCACATGTATATCTTTATTGTATATACATGAATAGCTATTGTGGGGGTCAATAAGAGAAAGTATTTCTTCAGGAAGTTCTTGCAAAAGAAGTGCATCATATTCATTTGATTCAATCTTTTTTGAAAGAAACCCTACAAGAGCATCCTTATGGTATGCATGCTGACAATTCAGCGTCATTATTTTCATATACTATAGAGGATACCAGATACTTGCTAAAACATAAATAATCGTTTAATCTAATCTGCATAAGGGGCGTTTAGCTCAGTTGGCTAGAGCAACTCGTTTACACCGAGTAGGCCGGGGGTTCGAGTCCCTCAACGCCCACAAAAAGAAATGAGTCCAATCTGAAAAGGTTGGGCGATTTTCTTTTGTGCCCTCGCCAAGATATCTCACTCCTTAGAAACCCACGGTTTTCCAACGCTCGCTTCGCTCACTGCCTTCCTCCACGGGGAAACAGGTGTTTCCCCAACCTCCTTCCTGTTCGATTCTTGGCGAGAATAGCACTAGATATGAAAAAAGAACGGTATAAAAACCGTTCTTTTTTCATATTGTGCCCTCGCCAAGAATCGAACTTGGAGCGGGAGATTAGAAGTCTCCAGTTTTATCCATTAAACTACGAGGGCAATTTGCTCTATATACTACTTTTTGTTTCTACATGAGTATTTTTACTACTCATCCACTACCAACCCGCGACCTGGTCAGTCCACTTGCTGAAATCACGAGGACACACGAAAGGCATGGTATATGTTATACCAGAAAAAAGACTTTTTTGAAATCTTTATTTTTGTGTTCTTAAAAGAATAAATGCTTCTTGAGTTTTTTCTATTTCTAATACTTTCTTATCTAGTTCAGATTTATCAAATACAATAACCTCTTCTTCCTTCATATCAATACTTCTAAAAATGGAGCCACTATTCACCTGAAAAAACAAATAGACACTCCAAAATGATGAGAGGGCTCCTAAAGAGATGATAATGAGCACAAGAATATTCCAATCTTTTTCTTTTCGCGAAGTAGAGCCAAAATGATCAAAAGTTCTCACACCTCTCTTTTTTTTGAATATTTCTTTAAAGGAAAATGACTTTATATTCATATTATTTTTTCTTTAAAATCTCTAAACTCACTATCCCCTCCCATCCATCAAAAACTTCTCCTACCTTTTTCCTATCTATTGAAAATGAAGTGGTCTCTATACTAAGGGGTAGATGATGTATTTCGTCAATAAAGTTAGTTACAGAGTTCCAACTACCTCGCACCACAATAGTGAGTCTTAGAAGTTCAAACATACTGTGCTTGGGGTCTAGGTCTTTAAGCTCCACCAGAGTAATCTCTGATTCATTCTCTGTCTCGCGCGCATATCTTTCTAGATCATTAATAAAACCAACGACACCATCTTTATCTATAGAATATGAATCAAGAATGCGCCTCTTTTCTTCTGTTTCTTTCATGAGAAAATCAAGATTTCGCAAAGTGTTTTCTTTATTAAGCTCTCTCTCAAGCTCATGCTCTATTTGTGCAAGCGCATTATTTGTAGAAGAAATGAGATTTAAAAAATAGATATACCCTCCAAAGAGTGCAAAAGTAAGGAGTACCCAAACAGTAAATAATATTTTTGTTGATCGTAGTGGAAGCATATTATTTATCATCGATAAACACCAATAATGAAAACTCTACATCCTCCTGTGCTCTCAGGTTTGATACAGGAAGTTCTGTACCTACAAAACGAGACGATGCTTCTAAGTGCTGTGTAAATAGCAGTAAGTCATTTCGAGTATCTGCAACTCCAGAAATAATAACTCTCTTTTGGATCTCTTTTTTAAGCTCAAGTGTATCGTAGGAAATACCCACAATATCAATAGCCCCCGCCGAAGACGCAGCACCAACGATCTCCTCCAGGATTCCATGCATATCCACCACCCCCTCTCTATTAGAGAGTACATGGAGTGTATTTTTTGTTTTCAAAATAGCCTCTTCTCGGGAATCAACAGCTTTTGTTGCATTGTATTCTTTTATATTTTTTATTTGCTCTATCTTATTTTGCTCTTCCACAAGAGACACGACATATGAAGGAGCAAGAAGAAAAATGTTAAAAATAAGCAAAGAGGAGATAAGTGTGGTAATCAAAATCGCCAAACGAAAATGATACTCTTTATGTGTCTTTTTCTTTATGTGTTGAGGAAGTATATTTGCCATATCTATATTTCATCACTTAATGCAAGTCCAATAGCTGATGCAAAGCCCAAAGAATGATTAAAATCTATTGGAGGAAGTGTATTTGTGTGGGGAGAAAATACATTTACCCATACATTACTAATCTCTGTAGGTATACCGAGTACTACCGATATATATTCCTCAAGTCCTGGTGTTGTAGAATTACCTCCAGATAATATGATTTTTGATATATGAGTCTCTTTAGGTCTTTTTTTAGAAATATGAGTCTCCCAAAACTCTACTCTTCTTTTTAATTCATCTTTAAGTGCTGAGAGGGGGTTGATAGATGCCTTATATGCCGAATCAGAAGATGTCACAATAAATCCTTTTTCTTGTTTTATTTTTTCAGCTTCTTTAAAGGTAACATTGTTTTCTTTCATAATTGACTCTATAAAAGAATCCCCTCCGATTTCAAGTGTTGAAGTATAATGTACCACTGTACCACTTACTATCGCGACTCCTGTGCGAGTACGACCTATATCAACTATCATGACCACACCTTTACTCTCTTTAGGTATCACAGCCCGTGCAAGGGTTTGTGCCTCTATCTCAAATGCCAAAGGAATCATACCTGCTTCAGAAAAAAACCTTACATAATTATCAACAACACCAGAAGGAAGGACGGACACGCTTACATCCACCTTGTCATCTGCATATTCTATAATGTCATAATCAAATACCGCCTCCTCTGGGGAAAGAGGTACATGCTCAGGAAGTTGAAATTTTATTGTATTATAGAGCTCTTCTTCTGAAAAAGCTGGCAATACTACATTAAAACTATATGCATTTTCCTCAGGAACTGAAGCTCTTACAAAAGTAATCCCTGCTTCTTCTTTTATTTTTCTTAAAATAGATACAAGCTCTTTTTCTTGTTTCACAATACCTCCAGAAATAATACCTTCCGGAATGAGCTTGTTCATATGGTGTAAAACTTCAAAACCATTATTGGTAGGGGTAAGCTCTATAACTTTTATAGAGTGATCAGACATGTTAATACCTGCTGCAGGCATTCTTAAAAACTTAGGTACATGAAACCGAAACCTTCTCTTGGAAGAATCTTTTTGTAATCCTAAATTACGCATACATATAGTATACCTTCTAGACTAAAAAATGAGTATTAGGATAACCCCAATGACAACAAACAGAGTGATGGTATTAAAATACCGCGTAAATACATCCAAAAACCTTTTTCCAAGAAGTTTCATGATAAAGGAAATGAGGAAAAAACGAAGACCTCTTCCTAGGAAAGATGCAAGAATAAATACAAGAAGAGATACATTAAAAACCCCCGCGGTGATTGTAAATATTTTATATGGTATTGGAGTAAAAGCAGAAACAAATACCGCAACAAAAGCGTTTTTTTGGTAGAGCTCTGAGACATGTATAAATTGATCTTGGAGGCCGTATGTTCTAATAATCAAATCTCCAAATACATCAAAAAAAGCAACGCCAATAAAATATCCAAACAGACCTCCAAAGACTGAGAAAAGTGTTGCAAGAGAAGCATAACGCGCCCACTTCTCTGCCCCATACATAAGCATTGCAACAAGCATAACATCAGGAGGAAGTATGAAAAAAGAAGCTTCAGAAAAAGAAGTGATGGCAAGCCAATACTCCGCTTTTGCTGTCTGGGCATTTCTTTCCACAAAAGAAAGTGTCTTTTCTTTATATATCCGTAATGCGTTCATATATTACCTAGGAAACTCTAAGTCCATTTTTTGTATCACGATCCACCGTAAGAAGAGAGAGTGCATCCCTGTCTTTAATCGCAAGAATCATACCCTGGCTCTCTAGCCCCATAAGACTCCTGGGTTCGAGATTTGCAACAATAAGTATTTGTCTGGATGGAAGCACCGAAATATCTTCAAAATACTCCTTAATACCAGAAACAATTTGTCTTGGAGTCTCTTCCCCTATATCCACCATGAGTTTTAATAACTTATGTGCACCTTCTATCTCTTCTGCAGAAAGAATGGTACCTACTTGTATATCTATTTTTTTAAAATCATCTATTGTTATCATTTTCTTGTTGTAAGTGTAATTTTTGTACAAACTTGGAGCCAGACACATCTTCTAAAATAGAAGAGGAGAATGAGGATGTAATACGAGCATCTTCTTTACTTTTTTCTTTTGCTCCAAGAAGTAGTTTTTCTAATAAAGATGAGAGATTAATCCCACTCTCTTTCCACAAGTGATGGTAGAGTGTTCCTGGTAATGTGTTTATTTCATTCGCATATACTTTTTTTGTTTCATCATTATAAAGAAAATCAATCCGTGCAATACCAGAACATCCAAAACGATCGTAAATGCTTTTTGACATAAGTTGTATTTTTTCTAGCACTTTTTCATCAATGTTTTTAGGTGGAATAGACACACTCTTGGTGTCTTTGCCCGTTTGTGCTCCTCCGTCACGAATATACTTGTCTTCATAAGAAAAAAGATCCGAAGAATACATAGACTCCTGAACTAATGAAACCTCTATTGTAGAGTGTCCTATTACAGCACATGTAAGGTCTCGGACATTTTCTACACCCTCCTCTACAAGGATCTCATTGTCATAATGAAATGCAACCTCTATTGCAACTTCGAGATCTTTTTCATCTTTTACCTTGGAGATACCTATAGAAGAGCCTGTTCGGGATGGTTTTACAAACAAAGGATAGTGTAATGCGTTGATTTCTTTTTTTATATCCTCCTTATGAAGAGACCAAGAGTCTCTTTTAAAAGAAACAAAATCTGTTGTAGGAATACCTGCGTGCTCATAAAACTCTTTTGTCATAACCTTATTCATTGCAAGTGCAGAAGAAAGCACTCCACACCCCACATAAGGGACACCGATGAGTTCAAAAAGCCCCTGTATGGTTCCATCTTCTCCGTTCCGGCCGTGAAATGTGGGAAATGCAATATCTATAATAGTAGTCTTTTTAAAAACACCTCCTTTTACAAAAGTCATTTTACCCTTATTGGAGGTGAGAGAAAGTGTCCAGCCTCCATGGCTTTTAAGTTTTGGTTCGTAGAGAGGGTCTTTAAAAAAATCTATCTCACCCAACTCGTCATGAATATACCACTCCCCGCTTTTTCCTATATATACAGGAACAACCTCGTATCCAATACTCTTTAACCCCGATATTACAAGGTGTGCCGTAATAATAGAGACATCGTGCTCCGGAGAACGAGATCCAAAAAAGACACCTATTGTTTTATTTTTATCTAAACTCATATCTGACTATCATACAATATGAATGAGTAATTAGGAATTATGAATATTAATTAAATCAAAATTACAAAAATATAAAAAACAAGAACCACAACCTAAAAGTCAAAGCCGTTAATCTTTAGCTTTCGTAAAAGAGAATCTCCTATGCATAATTTTCAGGCCAGTCATTCTGAAAAAGAATAACATCTCCTGAACGAGAGAGTTGTCCCAATTTTTTATAGGTATCTTTCTTATTTTTATGTGAATAGATGTTTGATTCATCAAAACCTGATTCAAAAAGTCCCTTTTTTATAAAAGCGGTAGTACTGTTTTCAATAAGAAATACAAAATCTGCTACTTTACCAAGTTCCCTTCCTATTTCCTGATGAATATCATTGCTCTCCTCACCCACCTCTACTAACCCTGGTGTAATGTATATCTTCCTTCTATTTTTAAAAAGAGAAAGTGCGTGAATGGCAGCAGATACACCCTTAGGATTCCCATTATAACTATCATCAATCACTATCATATCGTTGGGTGTTTTTTGGGGATTGAGCCTATGTGCAACAGGTTTAAAAGACATGAGCCCTGCCTGTATCTCTGCATCACTCATACCAAGTTTATTGCCCACAATAAATGCAATGATGGCATTATTAATAATATACTCTCCAAGAAATCGTGTATTGATTGTACCTATCTCTTTTTGCTCTCGAAAAAGAGTAAAAGAAATACCAAGTGTTTCTTCGCTGAAAGAAATATTTTTAACAGTGTAGTGCGAAAGAGGATTGGCTTCCTTACTGACCCAAGCAATCTCTTGGTTACCACAATATGTTTTGTATGAAGACCGAACTCTCTCATCGTCTGCATTTAAGACAATAAGGCCATCCGGGGAGCATGCTTCTATTATTTCAAATTTTGTTCTGATGGTGTTTTCTATACTCCCAAACCTCTCTAAGTGTGCCTCATTTATTCCCGTAAGAATACTAATGTTTGGCCCACTCACACTACACACTTTTTCTATGTCGCCTTTTTCATGTGCTCCCATCTCTGCAATAAAAATGTCTGTTTCCTCTGTAACCTTCTCAAGAATCTCCATAGAAACACTAAGTGCCGTATTAAAACTGTCTCGTGTCGCTACTACATTGTATCTCATGCCAAGGATATGGCGGAGAAGCTCTTTTGTAGTTGTCTTTCCATAGGATCCTGTAATGCCTATCACCTGTATGCGGTCATGTGATGAAAGAAGAATCTTTGCTTTTCTTATTATTCTTTCTTTTGCAAACACATCTAAGGGTGAAAGAAGAAGTGTTGCCACAAAAAGAAAGACTGCAAACAAAGGAGAAAGAGCCACGAGTAAAAGTAGTGTAGTCAGGACATCAAAAAAGATGTGTGGAAATAACCCCTCTACCATCATCCAGAGGAAAGATATTTTTAGTCCAAGGGCCAGGAATACAACAAGCTGAAGTTTTGGTGTCCATACAATATCTTTATCTTTTTCGGTATCAGCAAAAAAGATTTTTGGGAAACAGGCTCTTATAAACCTGGGAAGGTTATAATTTTCCAACTGTAAAATGTGGATTTGATAAAAAAAGGTTGAAAATGGAAAAATGTTTTTCATTGTGAAAGATATGATATCACTTTAGTAATAAAAATTTTATGTTTATCCAAAAAACTCACATGCCCTGCCCCTTCTATCACGAAGAGCTCTGAACAAAGTATCATCTTTTCCATTATGCGAGCAGAGGAAAGCGGAGTGATCGTATCCTTATCGCCCCACACTAGAAGTGTCGGTGTCGTTACTTCTGGGTACAGAGGAATATCTGACTCTTGTACTATTTTTATAAAAGTTGGCTTTAGTGCAGGTTTATAATCATAATCAGAACGAGTAAATCGAAGCGCAAATGTTCGAAGAAATGGAACATAACTCACAAAAGGCTTGAAAAATCTAGATAAAAAGCTAAAAACCTTTGCCCTTACTTGATGTGTACGAACACCTGCAGCATCAACAAGAACCAGCTTCTCTATCATACTCTTTTGTCGTATCGCAAGCCTCACCGCGATTCTCGCACCAAAGGAATGTCCCATTATCACTACTTTTTGTAAATCTAGTGTAGAAAGAAGTGACTCTACAATGTCAGTATACTCTTTCATAGAAAAAGGGCTGTGTGGGTTCTCAGAATGACCAAAACCAGGTAGATCTATTGCGATCGCTTCTTTTATCAAAGGAAGAAGTGCCTCTATTGAAGAAAACCATGTTTCTGAATCAAGACCCCATCCATGTAAACACACCAATGAAACCCCTTCTTCCCTTTCGCCCTCGAAGTGATAGTACGAAAGAAGATGGTCGTCTAATATTATTTTTTTATTATTCTTCTCCATGATTCTCCTTGTCTAAAAAAGCTTGCAAAATAAGTGCTGCCGCAGATGCATCTATAAGCGCATTCTCTCCATAGCTAGATGCCTGGTGTGAGGTAAAAAATTCTTTTTCATATACCACCTCCAATCCAAGTTCACGCTCTAAAAAACCCTTGAATCTTTCTATATTATCCATGATCGGATTACGAGCACCCTTTAGGTCCAAAGACTCACCCAAGATTACCGTCTCTACCTCATGACCCTGACATATGTCTTTGATATTTCCAAATAAATACCTGTCATTACTAAATACAGCCTTCGGAAAGGCCATTAATCCTTTTTTGTCAGAAAGAGCAATACCGACTCTCTTTTCTCCATAGTCTATACCCATATATATCGCCATATAAATCAAAGAATATCACAAAAACAGTAAACATATAGATGTCTATGGAAAAAACTACAAAAACTGCTATACTCTCTTTTATATGGAATATATGTCATCGCTTATAGGAATACCTGTTTTGCTTTTTATCGCAATTGCGTTATGGAGTTTTGTGTGGAAAGGAATAGCGCTATGGACATCAGCACGACTTGATAGCAAGGGATGGTTTATCACACTTTTGCTTATCAATACGCTAGGTATTCTCGACATACTCTATATATACATCTTCTCAAAACGCTCATACAAAGAGAGTGAGCCTGATGAGATAGTTGTAGAAATAGAAAAAGAATAACATATGGAGAGTTGGCTGAGTGGTCGAAAGCGCCTCACTGCTAACGAGGTGTCCTTTAATCGGGACCGTGGGTTCGAATCCCACACTCTCCGCTCGTACAAAATCACGCCTTTTGGCGGTGATTTTTGTTGAGCGGAGAGGAGCGAGCAAACTGCTTTGCTCGCGTGTGGGATTCGAAGACCTTGAGTATATTTTAGAAAAGCTTTGCTTTGAGAAAATACGAAAGGTGTACCGCTCCCGTAGGGAGAGAAATTCCCACACTCTCCGCTTAAAACAGTTAGTCCGAGCGCGAAAGTACTCGGGACAATACTCTATTACGAAGTGGTGGGATTCGAAAAGCGCAGGCCGCGAAGTCGATTCTGAAAGAATCGTGGACGAACCGATGTCCCGAGTACTTTATTTTTTATGATCCGCCAACTGACAGAAAAATAAAAATTTAGTAACTTATGACCAAATCCCACTTCTTACCTATTCACCTTGCCGGTAAACAGATAGGGACAAAAACCCCCCACCCCCCTCCATTCAAATATAGATACACTTTTTCATACTATACAAACAAAAGCCTATGATGTTAGAATAGGTCCATATGATACAGATAAAAAGAGGATTTACTTTACTTGAATTATTGATTGCAATTTCAATCATAGCCCTTCTTGCAGCAGCAACTTTTACAATGTATGACAGCGCAAAGATAAAAAGCCGTGATTCAAAAAGAACAGTAGACATGGCTCAAATACAACAAGGACTAAATCTTTATTTTACTGACCACTCTCTTTTTCCTATCTTTCCTGGAGGGGTGACAATAGATGGTACTGATGCGTTCTCTACTCTCCTTGTAGAGGGAGGATATATGAGTGGAGTACCTACAGACCCTTCCCCTCTTTATTCGTACACCTATACTTCAAACAGCTCTGGTACCAACTACGAACTCTCGTTTTGTGTTGAAGGAGACTCTCTTAGTGGATACAATCAAGGGTGCGACAATACAATAAGTCCTTAGTCATGACCCAAGAACTCTATTGGGAAACTGAAGAATTCGACTACACTCATAAAAGCAATGATTGGTATTGGGCCGTAGGAATCACAACTCTTGCAATCATCGTTGCATCTATCATTTTTGAAAATGTTCTTTTTGCATTATTCATACTTATTGCAAGCGTTGCGCTTGTCATGCAATCAGCACAAAAACCTTCCCTCCTTAGGATCACCCTTCAACAAAGAGGTGTGCGCATCAACTCTACTTTTTACCCCTTTAACTCTTTAGAGGCTTTCTGGGTGGAGCATCAGGAGACGGGAGAGGTTCTCCTTATAAAATCCAAAAAAACGCTTATGCCTTACCTCGTACTCCCCCTTGGCGACATGTCGGGTGATGCTGTTGAGAATTTTTTAGGACAATATCTCACACAGGAGGAACTTCATGAACCGCTTGCACAAAAAATAATGGAGAGACTGGGCTTTTGACGCATTAAGAAAAAAAGCTATACTCAAGAGTATCTTTTTGCGCTTGTAGCTCAGTGGATAGAGCATCTGTTTGCGGAACAGAAGGTCGCAGGTTCGATTCCTGCCAAGCGCACATAAATAAAAAAACCGACCTTAGTGGTCGGTTTTTTATTTATTCTTACTTACAAGTCGTGAAAGTCTTGATTTTTTTCGTGAGGCATTATTTTTCTTTATCACCCCATTCTTTGCTGCCTTATCAAGAGCTTTAAATACTCCACTCAAAGCCTTTTCTGCTTCATCAATCTTTTTTTCTTCCACTAGCTTCTTAAGACCTTTTACTTCTGAGGTAATAGTTCTTTTTCTTCGCAAGTTAAAAACCTGCTTTCGCTTTGAAGATCTTAATGTTTTTTTTGCTGATTTTGTAATCGGCATAATGATATATGTTAATTTAAAAGTTAAAAATATTTTTTCTTGCTTCGACAGACCCTCTACAAAAAGGGTTACCAAATCGAATGCATATGATACTACAAGAGAAAGCCTTTGACAATACCCTCTTTCTTGTCTCTCTTTTGTGTTTTATAAAGAAAAAGTGCCTGCTATACTATATACTACATACTATGATTTCTCACATTTCCGGCACACTTATACAAAAAACACAAAAAAGCCTTGTAGTAGAGGTGTCTGGTATAGGATATACTCTCTATGCTACCCCACCAACCTTAGCACTCTATCATACCGGAGACATGGTTTCTTTGTGGACACATTTAGCAGTACGAGAAAACTCGATGGATCTTTATGGATTTAAAGATCATGAAGAGCTTTCTTTTTTTGAACTTTTAATAGGTATATCAGGAATCGGACCAAAAGGAGCTTTGGGTATACTCAGTGTTGCAGACGTTACTACACTCACAAAAGCAGTTGGAAGTGGTGATACAAGCTATCTTACAAAAGTATCAGGTATTGGTAAAAAGAGTGCAGAAAAGATAGTTCTTGAACTTCAAGACAAACTAGGATCTCTCTCACAAGGAAATGAAGCATCTGGACTCAAAGAGAAGTCAGAGGCTCTAGAAGCTCTCGTAAGCTTGGGATACTCTCTTCAGGATGCGCGAAGTGCTCTAAAAGAAATCTCGGGAACTGCAACCACAACCAACGAACTCGTGCGAGAAGCTCTTAAAAAATTAGGATCATAAAACCATGAATACATTACTTCGCATCATAAAAAAAATAATCCCTGAAAAAGTTTTTCTTACTCTCGCTCCCTTGTATCATTTTCTTGTAGCGCTTCTTGCAGTGATCGTATATCGTTTTCCTTCAAGGAGTATAACTGTAATAGGAGTAACAGGCACCAAAGGAAAAACGAGTACTGTAGAAGTACTCAATGCCCTCCTTGAAGAAGCAGGATATAGCACTGCACTTGCAGGAACCCTTCGTTTTAAAATCGGAAAAGAAGAATTTGAGAATAAATACAAAATGACAATGCCTGGTAGGTTTTTTGTACAAAGTTTTTTACGAAAAGCTGTAGATGCGAAATGTCAATTTGTAATATTAGAAATGACCTCACAAGGTGTGCTTCAATCAAGACATCGTTTTATTTCTCTTGATGCTCTCATCTTTACCAACCTCGCACCAGAACACATAGAGTCTCATGGATCATACGAAAACTACCTCAATGCAAAACTAGAACTTAAAAAACTCTTAGAGCGATCTAGAAAAAAGAACAAAGCAATTATTGCAAATATGGATGACAAGGAAGGCGACAAGTTTCTGCGAGCAAAGGTGCCTCACAAATACCCATACTCTCTTGAACAAGTAGCCCCTTACGCGAGCACAAAAGATTCATTGTCTTTTACTTTTGAGGGCCTTACTATGACTTCTCACCTTTCTGGTGTCTTTAATATTCAAAACATTCTTGCGTCTATCTTTACCGCACAACATTTTGGCATCGATCCTAGTGTGATGCAAAAAACATTGAAAAAATTTAAAGGTATCCGAGGGCGGCTCGAGCACATAGAGGGTGGGCAAGATTTTACGGTCATTGTAGATTATGCACATACTCCAGACTCCTTAGAAAAAGTATATGAGGTATTTCAAAATTCAAAAAAAATATGCGTCTTAGGAAACACTGGTGGAGGAAGAGATACCTGGAAAAGAAAAGAGATGGCAAAAATAGCAGAGATGCACTGTGAAACAATAATCCTAACCAACGAAGATCCATATGATGAGGATCCTCGTTCTATTGTTGATGAGATGGCAAGAGCAATCACCATTCCTAAGTACAAAATACTCATGGATAGACGAGAAGCGATACGAGAAGCGCTTCATCTCGCCAACACAGGAGACACTGTGCTCATCACAGGAAAAGGTACAGACCCCTACATCATGGGCCCTAATGGCACAAAGCGAGAGTGGGATGATGCGCGTGTTGTGCGAGAACTCTTGGAAGAAATAAAAGGTGAAAAAAAAGAGAATAATAATACTTAATTCTAAAGCATCATTTTCTTTGTTATAATGCGAGAATGAAAGAATTTAAGTGGTTTTTAATTATATTGGTGCTTATGGGTTTTGTGTGGTTTTTTAGTGGAGGGCCTCAAAGAGCATCTTCAAAAGATCCATTTATTAATCCCCCTGCTCCACTAGGAGAAGGTGGTACCTATGATAAAAAAGGTTTTTGGGAATCTCTCCGAGGAGGGTTTGTTCGCACGCCCACAACACCACAGACTGATGTAGGTGACGGCTGGGCAACAATAGATCCCTATGGATCAAATCCTGACACCTCCTCGTCAGACGAGAGTGGAGAAAAAGAAGGCATCTATGAAGATGTTGTGGAAATTTTTGCCTCAAGTGCAAGCCACACTGATCCCAACCTTGAATACATCACTATCCGTATATCACCGAGCGCAAAGAAGTCTATCGTCTTTGATGAGTGGATTCTTCGAAGCGCAGTCACAGGAGTGAGCGTCCCTATTGCAAAGGCATCATATCTTCCAAGACTTGGTGCGGTAAATGAAGAGCAAGTAGTGCGCGCAGAGCCTGGTGCCACCCTTGTCGTTACTACGGGTAGATCACCTATCGGATCTTCTTTTAGAGTAAATAAATGTAGCGGGTACCTTGCTCAGTTCCAAAGATTCAGTCCAAGCATTCCGAGACAATGCCCTCTCCCCGTTGATGAAATACCTCTAGAGTATGCCTACGGATCTTCTCCAAATGCATTTAACGACCAATGTCTTGACTACATAGAGCGTATTGGAATATGTAGAATCAATACAGAACCGCTCCCTCTCTCTATGCAACCACAATGTCAAACTTTTGTTACAAAAGACCTAAACTACAATGCGTGCATATCATCACACAGCAACGAAGAAGACTTTTACAACAATGAGTGGAGAATCTACCTCAAGAGAGATTCGGAGCTTTGGAAAAGTCGTCGTGAGACAATAGAGCTTGTAGATCCGTCAGGAACAGTGGTAGATAGGGTAAGTTACTAGACTCTACATCTTGATCTTACGCATCTCGTCTTCTAAAAAAAATAATTCCAGCTACAACAGAGACATTGAGGGATTCTTTGTCTCCAGACATAGGGATTTCAAAAACCATATCTACCTCTTTTATAATAGAGTCTTCGATACCATCTACTTCATTACCTAAGATAAATGCAATATCTTTGTTGCTAAACTCTTTGAGCTTTGTATAAGGTAGTGATGAGGGATGCTGCTCTATGGCACAAATCAAAAAGCCCTCCCTTTTCAACCTTCTTACAAGGGGTAGTGGATCTTTTTCATAATTCCATGACACCTTTTCTTCGGCTCCAAGAGCGACTTTTTTTATATCAGATCGTATGTTCCCAAATCTATCGTGAGGAGTCGGACTATATCCAGTAAGGTAAAGAGTCTGTACACCAGACGAATCTGCAGTTCTAAAAATTGAACCTATATTGTGAACACTTCGAATATTGTGGGCAATACATACCGTTTTCATAGTATCACTATAATCACTGCTCGCATTCTGTCAAAACACTTCTCTATTTAACATGGTGTGTGAGATACTTTTTATAGTGGCTTCATATAGACTTGTTTTTCTTTTTAGGTTATAGTTTTGTCTACATCCGCCCGTAGCTCAGATGGTAGAGCAGCAGCCTTTTAAGCTGACGGTCGCAGGTTCGATCCCTGCCGGGCGGACATAAAACAGTTAGTCCGGATGCGTGAGCATTCGGGCTTTACTGTTTTACCGACTGAAAGGGGTCGAACCGAGGGCGTGCGAAGCCCTGCTTTAGCAGGAGCGCCCGAGTGGGGGTCGAGCGAGTGAGATATTTATGAGTCTGTAGGACGAGATAAATATCCACGAGAGTGACCGATCCCTGCCGGGCGGACATAAAACAGTTAGTCCGGATGCGTGAGCATTCGGGCTTTACTGTTGTAGAAAGTTTTATTTTCTACAACAGTAAAAGAAGTGTTTCCAGCCCTTCTTCCATACTCATCTTACCTCTTCTCGCTTCGTGGTAGACTCGAATCATATTTTTATACAAACTATCTAAAGAATCTGCGGGATAATTTTTTAAAAACCCCTTAGACTTGGTATATACAAAAGGCTTAAGTCCCGCTTCAAGGGCACTCTTAGATTCTCTTGCTTGAATCATTGCTTTTATTTGCCACAAAACAATGCTGTGAACCTCCTCTGCGCTTGCACCCTCCATACATGTCTTCCTAAATATAATCCAAGCTTCTTTTTTATCTCGCCTCCCAACCGCTTCTGTAATAGCGAAAGGATTTTTTACTTTTCCCGCCCTCTCTTTTGGTATCTCGTAAACCTTTATTTGTTCAGAATATTTTTCAAGAATTTTCTTGCTTTTTGCATCAAGTGTTTCCTCGAGTATGACACATACATTATCTGATTCTGCAATGTTTTTTATTCGCAAAAAAATATCTTCCTTCACCAAGGGGTCTTGTAAACATCCATCTAGTATTACAATGTATTTTTCAGAAAAAAGACCCTGACCACCAACAAGCTCATCAAGTCTGTCAGAGGAAAATGTCAGAGGAGTAAGGGTGAACACATTTGCATCAGGTTTTCTTTTTAAAAGAGAATCTACGAGCGTTCGTAGGTGCTTGCGTGCTTTCTTAAAATCAGTTCCATAAAGAGTGTAGAGCATGGTTATTATTTCTTATTATAGTCTATCTTTTCCATCTCACCCCAGTTCTTACCAACAGACACATCCGTCACAAACAAAACTCCTTTAGAGTCTTTGGTGGAAATGATGGACTCCATTTTCTTTTTTATTTCAAGTGCAACTTCATTCGCATACTCTTCTTTTATTTCAAAGAGCAATTCATCGTGAACCTGGAGTAGCATTTTTACCTCATCAACAAGTTTTGATTTTTTTATATATGAATCAATATCAATCATTGCGAGCTTGAGCAAGTCTGCCTGTGTTCCTTGTATGGGGGCATTTATTGCCATACGCTCTGCTGCTGCTTTGATATAAGGTATGTGAGAGTTAATTCCCTCAAAAAATCGCTTTCTCCCAAAAAAAGTCTCTGTATAACCTCTCTTGGCAGTAGTCTTTTTTATCTCGTCTATGTAATGACTAAGTCCCTCAAATCTCTCAAAATATCTTGCATAAAAGGCTCTTGCTTCTTGCATACTAGAGCCGAGGCTCTTTTTTAGAGAGGTAACTCCCATTCCATAGAGAATCCCAAAATTTATTGTTTTTGCATGTGACCGCATTGCTTTATCAACTTTTTCTTTTGGCACCCCAAACACCTCTGAAGCCACTGCGGCATGAATGTCTTCATTGTTTTTAAATACATCAAGTAGTTTTTGATCACCAGAGAGCATTGCCGCAATACGCAACTCCACCTGAGAGTAGTCTAATGAGACGAGCATGTTTCCTTTTTCTGCAACAAAGGCATTTCTTACTTTTCTTCCTATGTCTGTGCGCATAGGAATATTTTGTACATTGGGACCTTGTGACGCAATTCGTCCTGTTGTAGTGCCTGTTTGTACAAAAGTAGGATGCAGTCTTCCGTCCTCTCCAAGCTGACTTGGTATTGCATCAACGTATGTAGAGAGAAGTTTTTGTAACTCTCTATACTCTAAAATATCATTCACAATAGGATTCTCTTCTCGCAACTTTTCAAGCTCTGACTCTCTTGTAGAGCGAGCTCCTGTTGATGTTTTTTTTATACCTGAAGTGTTTATATTCATTGTTTCAAAAAGCACCTCTCCTAGCTGTTTTGGTGAATTGATATTAAACTCTACCCCTGCTTGTTTCCAAATGGACCGCTCTAACAACTCTAGTGTTTTATGATGTTCAACAGAAAGTTTCTTTAAAAATTCTACCTTTATAGAAATACCATCTTCTTTCATTTTTTTAAGTATAGGAATAAGAGGAAGTTCTATTTTTTCATACACAAAAGAAAGATTTTGTGTTGAAATATCAGAAAGAATTTTCTCTCTTGCCTTGGAAAAATCTTTTGTTTTTGTATAACGGAAAAGATCATCAACTGTGGGGTGTGCAATAGTAGAGTCGAGCAACCAAAGAGCTATTCCTAGTTTTTCTACTTCCTCTTCATCTAAATCATCTTCTGTATCCAGACTCATTTGCGCTGTAAGGTTGTTTGTTTTTATGCCAAAAAGGTCAGATACTCTTTCTTTTAAGGTACGAAAGGTAAGGTCGTCAAAAAGTGTAAATATTGCCTCAATACTTACCTCATCAACCCATTTCTTTTTAGGGAGAGAAAAATCAATAGGAACATCTCTTCGTATAGTCGCAAGCTCCTTTGAAAAAAAAGCTTCCTCTTCATTGTCCAAAAGCAACCCTATTATACGAGGTGTAATGCCTACACCTACAAACGCCTCCTCATTTTTCTTAAGAGTGCGATAGATAGATTCGAGAGAACCAAAGTGTGTAATAAGAGTAGTGGCTGTTTTTTCACCTATACCTTTTATTCCTATAATATTATCAGAAGGATCTCCTCTAAGACCTTTGTAGTCGGGAAGAAGTTCTGGCCCAAACAAAAATCTCTCTTGAACAGAATCTTCATTGTAAATAATAGTGTCTTTTATTCCCTTTTTTAATGTATATACACGAACTTTATCCCCATCAACAAGCTGTAGGGTGTCCATATCACCTGATGCAATCACCACATCAAGGTTTTTATTATCTTTTGTAATCTCCACTATTGTTCCAAGGACATCATCTGCCTCAAAACCCTCTTTCTCATACGTTGGTATGGAAAAAGCACGAAATACATCTCGCGATCTCTTTATTTGGTCTATCAGTGCATCATCTGTTTTTGCACGACCCGCTTTATACTCATCATATATTTCGTGTCTATATGTTGGCTTTGGCAAGTCGTATGCCGCAACAATAAAATCCGGCTGGAGGTCTTTGATGATCTTAATGAGCATCATAGAAAGACCATACAGTGCTCCAGTGGGCTCCCCTCTAGAAGAAGTGAAATCTGGAAGCGCATGATAGGCTCGATGTAATATTGCATGTGAATCGAGAATAACAAGTGTTTGTTTTTTTGTATCCTTTTTAGACATGATGAATGTTTATACTTCTCGTATCTTCATCTATTACTGTAAAGGTGAGAACTTTTGCACCCACTGGTATCACTGATGATACATTCTTAGGCCACTCAATAAAAATAAGGGTCTGAGGGTCTTGAAGTAATTCTTTCCATCCGAGTTTTTCAAGCTCTTCTCCTGAAGAAAGCCTATATGCATCTATGTGTATTAAGCGAGAAAAAAGAGGGTGTGTAAGTGGGTATATTTTTTCAATAACAAACGTGGGGCTCGTGACCTTCTCTTTTATACCAAGAGCAGAAGCCACTTCTTGAGTGAAGGCTGTTTTTCCTACACCGAGCTCTCCTGAAAGCGCCACAACGGTTGCACTATCTTTTGAGGGTTTTAGAGATGAAATATAATCTTTTGCAAAATAAGAAAGATTTTTTTTCTCAACTTTATGAGTAGCCATACCTTATTATATACCATAAAAAAGAGGCCGGTACGCGTAGCGTGCCGGCCTCGGATGAGGTAAAGTGAATCTTAACCATTCCACTTTACAATAATCTCTTCCCTATTGGTGAAGTTATTAAACCTCCACACCACAGGGACAGCGCTGCATGAATAACTGCTTGTACGGATTGGAACCTCTCTCCTGTCAGAAAGAACGATTCTCTCGAATCGATCGACGACAGTGATAGAAACCGGAACACCGACCACAAGGTTGGGTTCGGGTCGTGTCGTGACACTGTAGCGTACCTCCTCAAGAGGATGCAAGATGTCACGACCCCCATCTCCGACCCGAGCGATAACCGTAAACCCTGAATCAAGTTTGTTGGAAACAGCAACACATCCTTCATTGTAGAAATAGGTATCCACAAGAAGAGTGTCACATCCAATTGTCGTAAAAAGCATTGTCATGCTGAGTAAAAGAGCTTTCATTGTATTTCTCCTAGGGGATTTCCCTAAAGTAGGTGGTTGTGTATCTTTTCTATGTTTATTATACCATATTATTGTGTTCTTTGTCAAGCCTTGATAAATGGCTTAAATGAGGGTTTTAAAATGCTATACTATTTGGTATGACATTACACTTCAATGAATCTGAACAAGAGAAAAAAATACAAGCACTTCGTGAAAACGATGAAGAAAATCTTGCGCGAGTTCTTTCAGAAAAATACTCTACCCCCTATCTTGACCTTTCTGGTATTCCAATAGACACCGATGCACTTAAAGCAATCCCCGAAGATACTGCAAGAAAACTAGAGGTGGCAGGCTTTGATCTTGTCGGTAAAAAAATAAGTATTGCAGTTCGTACGCCAAAAAAAGAAGGTGTTGATGAGTTTATAAACGAGCTCACAATGCAAGGTTTTATCCCATCTCTTTTCATGGTGTCTCGTAAAAGTCTTGAAAAAGCATGGAATAGATACAAAGACATAAGCTTTGCCACAGAAAGCACTGCAGGACTGCTCGAAATATCGCACGGAGAAATCGAAAAGTTTCTTTCTTCTAAAAAAACCTCTGATGAGGTGAGGCTTATGCTTAAGGAAGTGATGGGTATGGACAAAGGACACAGGGTTACACGAATCGTAGAAAGTCTTTTGGCGGGAGCACTCTCTTTAAAGGCATCAGACATACACCTAGAAACTCAGGAAGAATTTGTGGTTGTGCGCTATAGAGTAGATGGGATTCTTATAGAATTTTTAAAGATAGATTTAGACACCTACAGACTCACTCTTTCTCGAATCAAACTGCTTTCTGGTCTCAAAATAAGCACTCATAAAAACGCACAAGACGGGAGGTTTAGTATTCATGTTGGTGAAAGTGAAATAGAAATTCGTACTTCTATTGTTCCAGGAAACTATGGAGAGTCTGTGGTAATGAGGGTTCTAAACCCTGATGCTATTTCTCTTTCTCTCGAAGACCTTGGAATACACCCTTCAATACTTGAAGTGGTGCGACGAGAGCTCGATAGGCCAAACGGGATGATTCTCAACACAGGACCTACGGGGTCAGGAAAAACAACGACTCTTTATGCATTCCTTAGATACCTCAATAAACCAGGTGTAAAAATAATAACCATAGAAGATCCTATTGAGTACCATCTTCCTGGAATAACACAAACACAAGTAGATAAAAGTAAGGGTTACACATTTCTTTCTGGACTTAGAGCAGCACTACGACAAGATCCTGATGTGATTATGGTCGGAGAAATTCGTGATGAAGAAACAGCCTCCAGTGCAATCAACGCTGCGCTCACTGGACACATCGTACTCTCTACTCTTCATACCAATAATGCAGCAGGGACTTTCCCTCGTCTTGTTGATCTAAAGATAAATCCACACACAATAAGCTCTGCTGTGAGACTTTCTATGGCACAACGCCTCGTGAGAAAATTTGATCCCGTATGTAAAAAAGAAATCTCTCTTGAAGGAAAATATCTCGACATCGCAAAACGCGTAATAGAAAGCCTCTCTAAAAAAGGATTTGATGTAAGCACCCTCGACCCTTCTCGTGTATATACCATAAAAGAAGAGTGCCGAAACAAAGAGGGTGGAGGATATAAAGGGAGAATTGGTGTGTTTGAAGGTATTACAGTGGGAGCAGAAATGGAAGAGTTTCTAAAAAACTCTCCTGGAGAAAGAGAGATACAAACCTTCGCAGCACAACAAAAAATAATGACCATCCAGGAGGATGGCATCTTAAAAGTTCTCCAAGGACTTACTGATATTGAAGAACTCACTCGTGTGATTGATCTTGAGTTGTGATATTTGACAGAAAAGAAGTGGGGTATTGTATTTATATTTTTCCTGTCTTTGAACCATAATCTGTGTATAATCAAAAGTACTCAGAATGAAAGAAATTTTCCTAATCGGGAGTAAATACTCAAACGCATAAACCTCTAAGTAATGCTAAAGCGCGGAGCGATAGCAATATGTTTTCTAAGGATAGTCACAGAATAGAGTGGTAAAACCACGTACCCATGACGTCCTCGAAAAGCATAGTATTACTTAGAGGTTTATATGTTTGAATGTAAAATATCTCTCAGGAAAGCCTTTTTCCAAGACCAATCTTGAATATGCACAAAGTTTAGCATAGAATACATACAATGTCAACACCCACACCACAATCGCCCAAAAACGAAATTCCTGTTGAGGACCGCCTCGTCCTTGACGCAACACTGCGTCCTAATACATGGGATGAGTATATTGGTCAAAAATCTATCAAAAACAATCTGCACATTCTCCTCTCCGCCGCACAAGAACGAGGACATGTGCCTGAACACATTCTTTTTTATGGACCTCCAGGCCTTGGTAAAACAACACTTGCACACTTAATAGCAAAAGAGACACAAGCACAGATGAGAATAACCTCTGGTCCTGCAATAGAAAAGGTTGGTGACCTTGCCTCTATACTTACAAACCTCTCACCAGGAGATATTCTCTTTATTGATGAGATTCATAGACTCAACAAGACTGTAGAAGAAGTGCTCTACCCCGCAATGGAGTCCCGTGTACTTGATATCATTATTGGTAAAGGACCTTCTGCACGAACAATCCAGCTTGACCTTCCTCCTTTCACCCTTCTTGCGGCCACAACACGAGCGGCCCTTATCTCATCACCTCTTCGGTCTCGTTTTTCGGGTGGAGTCTTTAGACTTGAGTTTTATACCGAAGAAGAAATAGCTCAAATACTAAAAAGATCGTCTACTCTTCTTGGTATTGATGTAGAAGATTCTGCTCTTCAAGAAATAGCACTTAGAAGTAGATTTACGCCCCGTACCGCAAACTATTTTCTCAAAAGGTGTAGGGACTATGCTCAAGTACACAAAACCACTCTTACAAAAGAGAGTGTGGGTCAGGCCCTTTCTCTCCTTGAAATAGACTCTTGTGGTCTCAATGCGTATGATAGAAAAATTATGCAAGTGATAGTAGAAACATTTGGAGGAGGACCTGTGGGAGCAACCACTATTGCTGCCGCTATCGCCGAAGAAGTTGCAACACTTGAAGAGGTGCATGAGCCATATCTTTTACGAATGGGTTTCATAGAAAGGACTCCTAGAGGAAGAATTGTGACACAAAAAGGCTATCACCACATAGGACATGAATACCCGGACAAATTGCAAGATTCGTTGGGTTTATAGATGTGTAAATTTTTTATTTTAAATGTTGTATAGTAACCCTAAACTCTAAAAATTATATGTCAGGACACAATAAATGGTCAAAAATTAAACATAAAAAAGCGGCGACTGATGCACAAAAAAGCAAAGTGTTTTCAAGGCTCGTAAAACTTATACAAGTAGAATCAAAAAGAGCGGGGGGTAATGTGGACGACCCTGGATTACGCACGATTATCGAAAAGGCAAAGAAAGAAAATATGCCCAAAGACAATATCGAAAGAGCAATAAGCAAAGGTGCGGGGAGTGACTCTATCGCACTAGAGTCTATTACATATGAAGCGTATGGCCCAGGTGGTGTTGCTCTTATTATAGAATCTCTCACGGACAGCAGAAATCGCGCTGCTGCAGAGGTACGACACATTCTCTCTAAAAACGGCTACGAACTTGCAGCTCAAGGCTCTGCACTCTGGGCATTTACCCGTAATGGAAGCGAGTGGGAAGCCACTACGACCACGCCCATAGATGATGAGGTTGGTGAAGCGCTTGAGACGCTCATTGAGCAACTAGAAGAGTGTGATGATGTACAAGAAGTCTTTACTAATGCAAGTAGTGAATAGTATTCTATAAAATTTGTAGTTTTGGTGTTAAGTATTTTATGAAAATTATTGCAATAGATCCGGGTTATGACCGATGCGGTGTAGCATTGTTAGAAAAAAAACCATCAGATACAAAAGAGGTTCTTGTGTATTCTGACTGTATTGAAACTTCATCAAAAGATCCTTTTATAGAAAGACTCACAAAGATAGGAGAAGCTCTTGAAGATCTTATAAAAAAAGAAAGACCAGAAGCGCTTTCAATAGAAAAACTTTTTTTTAACACAAACCAAAAAACAGCGACAAATGTTTCTGAGGTAAGGGGTATGATACTCTATATCGCAAAACACCATGGTTTAGAGGTCTATGAATATACCCCTATCCAAATCAAAGTTGCCATTACAGGATATGGTCGTAGTAGCAAATCACAAGTCACCTCAATGCTCCCCCGTCTTCTCACGGTAACAAAAAAAATTACTCGCGATGATGAGTGGGACGCTATTGCAATAGGGCTCACTTGTTTTGCACACCAAAAATTTAAATAATTTTTACAAATCTCATTTTACCAACCCTGTACACACTCCCTTTTTCTACAAGAGAGTCTGCTTTCTCTACTTTTTGTTCTTTTGTTTTATTGAGAATTGCTCCCTGCTCTACAAGTCTTCTAAACTCTGACCTCGAGCTTAGTAGGCCATTCTCCACGAGGACCTCCATGAGAGATGCACCTTCCTCAGCGTGTATTTCATCTACCTCTTCTGGGGTTTTCTTTTTGGAAAAAGTAGATTGAAAAAAGTCTTTTGCTTTATGCGCCTCATCAAGTGAGTGATATGTTTTTGTAATTTCAAATGCGAGTCTTTCTTTTGCGTCTTTTGGATTACCCTTTTTTTCTAACTCTTCTTGTATTTCTTTGATTTCTGGAAGAGAAAGCGTGGTACAAAGCTCGAAACCAGGAATAATCATCTCGTCATTCCAACTCATGATTTTACCAAACATGTCAGTTGCGACATCATCAAGGCGAATCATGTTGCCTGTGGTTTTTCCCATTTTTGTACCTTCTTTATCTGTAAGAAGTTTTGTTGTAATAACAAACTTTTCTTTTTGCTTCATTTGTTTCATTAGATTTCTTCCTGCCAACATATTAAAAGTCTGATCGTTGCCACCCACCTCTCCATCTACATTCATCGCAACACTATCAAATCCTTGCATGAGGGGGTACATAAACTCATGAATATAAAGAGGTGTTCCTTTTTCTAAACGCCTTTTAAAAAGATCCCTTTTAATCATATATTCAACAGTAAAATAGGAGGCTATTTTCATAACTTCCTGAAAAGAAAGTTTTTTGAGCCATGTAGAGTTCCTTTTTATAACCGCGCCTCCAAAGGGAGAAAATGAGAGTATTTTTGATGCTTGGCTTTTGTATTTTTTTGCATTAGCTTTTACCTCAGAGTCTGTGAGTATTTTTCTTGTCTCAGTTTTATCAGGATCACCATACAGCGCAGTAAAGTCGCCTATTAAAAGAATCACTTTGTGCCCAAGGTCTTGAAACTCTTTTAGTTTTCTAAGTGTGATTGCATGCCCTATATGGAGACTCTCCCCTGTAGGGTCTATACCTAAATACACCGTGAGCTTTTCACCACTTTGTAATCTTTTTTGAACAAACTCTTTGTTGGGATAAATGTTTTCAACCCCTCGTGTAAGTAATTCTTCTATTTTTTGTGTTTGTGTAGTTTCTTCTCCCATCTCTTGAATATATACCTCTATACCTGTATCATACCAAATCTTCATTAGATATACACTTATCCATTTCTCTTTATACTATCCTTATATATACTGACAGATATGAAAAAAAAGAAGTATACACACAGTCTATGGCTCACAATGAAGCTTTTTATAATACTTTCAATGGTTGTTGGGGGGTTTATTTTTCTTTGGATTAGCACCTTCGACATACCAGATCTCACCACTTTTGAAGAAAGAAAGGTGGTGCAGTCTACAAAAATATATGACAAAACAGGAGAGATTCTTCTCTATGAGTTTAACAACAATGACATAAAAAGAACGATTATTTCGAGTGAGAATATTTCTCGACATATTAAAAATGCCACCATTGCAATAGAGGATGCTGAATTTTATAACCACAATGGGGTGAGGCCTGTTGCAACATTTCGCGCTGTCTTCATTCAGCCACTTAGAGGAAAGGGAGTGCAGGGTGGATCAACCATTACTCAGCAGGTAATAAAAAACTCTCTTCTTACTTCAGAAAAAAAGATTTCACGAAAAATGAAAGAGTGGGTTCTTGCAATACGACTTGAGCAACTACTCAGTAAAGAGGATATTCTAGAACTCTACCTCAATGAATCACCCTATGGAGGTGCTCTTTATGGTGTAGGAGAAGCTGTTCGGGTCTTTTTTGATAAAGATCCTTTTGAGGTGACTCTTGCTGAGGCAGCATACCTCGCAGCTCTACCACAGGCTCCTACTTATTTTTCTCCTTATGGAAACAATAGAGAAGCTCTTGATGTAAGAAAAAATCTTGTGCTTATAAAAATGCTTGAAAATAACTTTATCACACAAGAGGAGTACGAGGGGGCTATTAACGAGGTGGTGGAATTTGCCCCTCGTGCGACCCTTGGTGTTAGAGCACCTCATTTTGTATTTGCGGTAGGAGAATATCTAGAACAAAAATATGGAGCTCGCATCTTGGAGGAAGGTGGTCTACGAGTAACAACAACACTAGACTATACTTTACAAGAAAAAGCTGAAGAGATCGTAAAAAAACATGCTCTTAAAAACAGCGAAGCCTTTAATGCCGAAAACGCTTCTCTTGTAGCAGTAGATCCAAAAACGGGGGGTGTTCTTGTAATGGTGGGGTCTCGTGATTATTTTGATGAAGAGATAGATGGAAACTTTAATGTCACACTTTCTCATAGACAACCTGGATCGGCATTTAAACCTTTTGTATACGCAACTGCTTTTGCTAAAGGATATACTCCTGAAACGGTTGTTTTTGACGTACAGACGCAGTTTTCTACACAGTGCGACTATAGAGGTAACCCCCTTAGTGTAAACGCTGTCTGCTATACGCCCCAAAACTATGATGAAGTGTTTCGGGGACCAGTAAGTCTTCGTGAAGCGCTTGCTCAATCAATGAACATTCCTGCAATCAAAACACTCTATCTTGCGGGTATATACGAATCACTAAGAACTGCGAGAGATATGGGTATTACAAGTCTCACAAATATTGATCAATATGGACTTACTCTTGTACTTGGAGGTGGTGAGGTATCACCTCTTGAAATGGCAAGTGCCTATAGTGTCTTTGCAAATGATGGTGTGAGAAACCCTTATGTATTTATTCTAAAAATAGAAGATTCGAATGGAAATATACTTGAAGAATACAGACCATCACCAAAACAGGCTATTTCTAAAAATGTGGCACGACAAATATCTGATATTCTCTCGGATAATATCGCACGGACACCTGCATTTGGAGCAAATTCTCCTCTTTACTTTAACTCACATGATGTTGCTGCAAAAACAGGAACCACTAACGACTATCGTGATGCATGGACTGTAGGATATACTCCTACGATTTCTGTTGCTGCGTGGGCTGGAAATAACGACAACAGCTCTATGGAAAAGAAGGTTGCAGGTTTCATTATAACCCCTCTTTGGAGAGAGTTTATGGATGAAGCGCTTAGAGTACTTCCTAGTGAAAACTTTAAAAGCCCCGATAGTGTATTAAACGATGACCTCCCCCCTCCTCTTCGTGGGGTATGGCAAGGTGGTATTTCTTATTATATAGACACAATCTCTGGTAAAAGAGCAACAGAACTCACCCCAGAGGAAACAAAAAAAGAAATTATTCTTACTGATGTACACTCTATTCTTTATTGGATTGATAAAGATGATCCTACTTCAAAAAAAGAGTTTGATAGAGAAGATCAATCACAATTTCATTTATGGGAACCTCCCGTGCGTGAATGGGCAGATAAAAATGGATTCACTACACAAAATCCACAAAGTATCCCTACAGAATATGATGATATACATGTAGAAAAAAACAAACCTTCTATACAAATAACAGGGTTAAAAAATTCCTATAATGAAGGTGAGATGGTTTCTTTTTCTATTACTACAAGTGGAGTCTACCCCATCTCTTCTGTTGAAATATTTTTTGCGGGACGATTCATAGACACAAAAGAATCTGGTTCTTTCTCTTTCTCTTTCAATCCTCGTGATTATACAACTCTTGAAAAAGGAGAGCTTATTATAAAAGCAGTGGATTCTGTTTACAATACATCATCACTCTTTAAAACATTATCTTTATAAGATATTGTTTTTAAACAATATCAATAATAGTATTTTTACCAAATTTGGTATTTATCTCTTTAATAATCATTTCTTTTTTTAAAAAAACAACATTCTTTATCACAGAATTTGTTTTTAAAAAAAGTATTTTATTAGAAAAACTCACAGTTTCTTTTTTTATAGAAAGAGATAATTCTTCATTCAAAAGTGTAATAAAAAAATCTTTTATCAACACATCTTTAGGTGTGAGTTTTGAATATTTTCCTAATAATTCTTCTATTTTTTGTATTCCACTATCAGACACATTATTATTTATTCATTGGCATAGTAATGTAGGTAAAACTACTGTCTCCTATACCTTGTATCATGAGGGGTTTTTTATCACCAAATTTAAACACAAGACTGTCTGTGGTAACAGACTGAAATGAATCTATTATATTTTTATAATTAAAGTTTAATGTAAGAGCACTCCCGTTTATTGCCGCAGGAATATCATTACTACTGTCGCCTACATCTTGATTGCTTGTAATAACTCTAAAATGTTTTTCTTTTGGTTTTATCTCAAAAGTAATCCTATTAAATTTATCTGAAAAAATAAAAGATCTTTTGAGCACATCTACTACATCTTGCTTAAGGACAACCACCTCTGTTTCATATTCTTTTGGTATTATTTGTCTATAATCAGGAAATATTCCATCTATAATCCTTGAGGTAATATAAATACCTTCAAGAGTAATTCCTATTTGACTCTCTGTAATAGAGAGCTCCATATCACCCGACTCACCTTCGAGTATCTTGATGATATCGCTTACATTTTTTGATGGTATTAATACAGGTTCAAAGTTTTCTATTTTTTTAAGGTAGACTTTCTTTTCGGCAAGTCTAAAAGAGTCTGTTGCAGCATATATTAAATGATCATCTTCATAGTAGATATAAATACTTGAAAGCTCAGGTTTCATACTTTGTACTGATGCACTATACCAAACAGACTTTAATCCATTCACAAACTTGTTTACCGGTATTGTGATTTTTGTATCACTTGTAGTAACGGGTATTGACGGAAACTCCTCGTGTGAATATGTGTGAATATGTGTTTCTGATTTATCTGTAATGATTGAAAGTTTTGAATCTTTTGTACTAATACTAATTCTTGAATCATTAGAGAGGTTTGAGATGTAACTCCTAAAAATATCACCAGGAACTGCAACAACCCCCTCTTCGTCAACTTTTACTGGTATCTTAATCTCTACACCAAGATCAAGATTTGTTGCTCGCACAATCAAAGTCCTCTCTTTTGCAACTAAAAGTATATATTTCAAGACAGGGAGTGTTACATTTTTACTCGTAACTCTTTCAGCTTTTATCAATGCCTCTTCCAACTTTTCTTTTAAACATTCAATCTTCATGGTTGTGTATTTATATTAAGATTATTAAATTATTATTAGTATTATTATCTCTGTGTATAAGTGTATAAATTGTTTTTATCGCTCTCTTGATTCTTTTATATACTCTTTTTAATCCACAACGAGTACTTAACAACATCACCACAGACACTTGATTTGGTTGGATACACTTTACAATAATCTCAACTACCCTACCCTACTCCACATCCAATACCTTTGTTATAAGTTTATTATTATATTTTTATAATCAACTTATTCACACACTTTTTCACAGATTACAACATACCTCGTATCTGATGGATTTCCTGAGAAAGCACACTGTCTGTTTCAAGTTCCTTTTTTATTTTTTCATACGAGTGAATAACTGTGGTGTGATCTCTACCCCCGAGCTTCTGCCCTATTGTAGGGTATGGGAGGTTGTAGTCTTCTCTCAGAATATACATAATAACCTGTCTTGGTTTTACAATATCTTTCTTTCTTGTCTTTTTATAGACACTCTCTTCCTCTATGTTATAAAAATCTGTAATAATTTTCACAATATCTTCGACAGGTGCAGACCTTCTTGATTTTATATTGTTTCGTATAAGTGTTTTGATATCAGAAAGTGATATCTCCCTATCTTTTAGTTGTGTTTGTACAGTAATAACATTAAGGACACCTTCAAGCTCTCTAATATTACTTCCTATCATAGATGCCACATAGTCAATCACATCATTATTGAGCTCTAACCCATGCTGACGAGCTTTTGTTTTAAGGATAGTCATTCGTGACTCATGATCTGGAGGTGAGATATCAACAACCATACCCGCACTAAACCTTGATTTTAAACGCTCCTCCATGTTTTGGAGATAGTTTGGGTGCATATCTGATGAAAATATAATCTGCTTATTGTTGTCATAGAGTGTATTAAAAAGATGAAAAAGTTCTTCCTGAGTCTTTTCTTTTTTAGATAGAAATTGTATATCATCCATTATTAACACATCGTATTTTCTATACTTTTCTTTAAAAAGGTTTACTTTATTGAGGTGTACGGAGTTTAGGTAATCAACAACAAATTTTTCAGAAGTCATATAATAGACTTTTATGTTTGAATATGTTTTTTTTAAATGATTACCAATACTTTGGATAAGGTGAGTTTTACCACACCCTGTCTTACCATATACAAAAAATGGGTTATAGACCGCACCAGGGCTCTTTATGACCGCCTGAGAGGCAGCATATGAGAGTTCATTGAAGTCTCCTACCACAAAAGAGTCAAAAGTATAACGAGGGTTTAGATTATCCTCCTTGTTTATATACACATCATTGAGAGGAAGAGAGTTTTGGTGACCTCCACCTACAGAAAATGCGTTTTGTGAAATCTCCTTATTTTCTGGTTTTTCTCGTGTGACTACATATTCAACAGATCGTACTTTTTCGAAAAGGGTTCGTAGTGTTTTCAGAATGAATTTGTGATATTTTTCGAGAAGCCATGTTTTTACAAATTCATTTGGAACACTGACATAGACAACACCGTCTTCTTCTTTTAAAATATAGGTCTCGCTAAACCATGTGTTAAATGTCGCCTTAGACACATTTAACTCTACTTCAACGAGTACATTGTTCCATAGTTCTTTAGTATCCATAATAATTTAGTAACTTATCGTATTATAAGGTATGTTGATAACCAAAGAACTTGTGGATACTCGAGAAGTATGTTAATAATGTGTGGAAAACATTAATTATAAATAAAACATATGTCAGTTACCTACCAACCTAAAAAAAGAAAAAGGAGTAAAACACACGGTTTTTTGGTGCGCTCAAAAACAAAAAGCGGTAAAAACATCATCAAGTCTCGTAGACAAAAAGGAAGGAAAAGCCTTTCTGTATAATATCTCCTTAATATGTTTACCCGGAAAGAAAGAATAAGTACAAAGGTCTTTCAAGAGGTAATACAGCACAACAAGACCCTTTACGGGTCTTGTGTGTATATACGCTATAAAGAAAACAACCTTCCCTACCAAAGGTTTGCTGTCGTGGTTCCTAAAAGTGTTGAAAAAAGGGCTGTTCACAGGAATATCTTAAAAAGAAGAGTAAGAGAATATATAAAAAAGTACACAGAAAAACTTCCACTAGGGTATGATTTTATCTTTTTTGTGAAATCAAAAGACAGGTCTTGTATAGAAAAGACACTCTCTTTTCTCTTTGCACAAAGCCAAAAAGAATTGAAAAACCGAGAAAATAAGGTAGAATAACAGAATGATTTCAAATATATGGAACACTTTCATCTATCAACCCCTCTACAATGGGCTTATTTTTTTGGTAGATATATTACCCTGGGCTGATATAGGTATTGTCATTATTCTTTTTACAATTTTTATTAAACTCGTTCTCCTCCCCCTTACTCTAAAGGGTGCACGGACACAGCATGCACTTCGTGCAATAGCTCCAGACCTAGAGAAGATTAAAAAAGAATTTAAAGACGACAAACAAGAACAATATCTAAAAACAATGGATCTTTATAAAGAAAAAGGCATAAAACCTTTTTCAGGATTTCTTCTTCTCTTCATCCAAATACCTATTCTTTTTGGGCTTTATTTCATTTTTCTTAAAAGTGGACTACCTGAAATAAGCACCGAGCTCCTTTATTCGTTTGTTCCCGCACCACAAAATGTAAACATTGTCTTTTTAGGCTTTATTGATTTAACACAAAAAAGCTTAGTGCTCGGGCTTTTGACTGGCATCACTCAGTTTTTTCATACAAAACTATCACTCGGCAAAAAAGACGCAAAATCTTTTGAGGGAGACAAATCTTTTAAGGGTGATTTTATGAGAACAATGAATCTTCAAATGAGATTCGTGCTTCCTGTATTGTTTGGTTTTATTGCCTACTCTCTCTCAGCGGCAATAGCACTTTATTGGACAACAAGTAATATTTTTCATATAGTACAAGAAATCTATGTAAAGAAGAAGCACACACTTCTTGAATCCGTAGAGCCAAAAAAGGTATAGTGAAAAATATGTCAGTTCAATACACACAACGCACAATAGAAGATTTTTTATCACAGATGGGTATCTCCTTTAAGTCTGTTGAGGTGATTGAAAGTGAGCTCCCTGAATATATAAAATTCTCAATAGATACGGACGAATCTGGGGTCCTTATTGGTAAAAATGGAGAACATCTCTCTGCGCTTTCTTTTGTGATTAGAAAAGTTGCAGAAAAAAAGCTTGGAGACTCAACACCTAAGTTTTTTATTGACGTAGGAGGGTATCAAAGTAATAAAATTCAAAAAATACAAAAGGTTGCAAAAATTATGGCCGAAAGAGCTGTCTCTTTCAAAAGAGACATAGAGCTCCCTCCTATGGTTGCCTACGATCGTTTGGTTATACACTCTACCCTTTCGGATTTTAGGGGTGTGGAAACAGAGTCAGAGGGGCAAGGGCGCTTTAGGAGGGTGATTGTGCGCTATCGAGTGTCTGATACAGATCTTTAAAAGAACAACAACCTACTCAAGCCTAAGACCCCATAGAGTGAGGTCTTTTTTGTTTATAAAATGAAGGAAATATCCATCCTCTATCTCTCCTACCTGGACATCGACAGCATCAAAAAACTTGTCATCAAAATCAAACACAGAGACGATGATTTTACTACTCCCTGTGTTCATATTGAGCTCGTAGACATCATCAATAAACGACACAGACCCTTTATACCAGTCATCAGGATAGACGGCCCTCTTTTCTAATGAGTGTGGTACTGCGCATATAAGCATAGAGTTTGTTTTCCATGCACATTTTTCTGGGAAAGTGGTTATCGAAAGTTTTTTCGTCTCACTTGTTTCTTTGTTGTAGAGGTATGTTGAGTTTTTTGAAGGACCAAATTCTGAATATACAAGAAACTTTTCATCAGGACTCATTGTTGCAGACATTCCTTCTTTTGGATCAAGTACTTTTTCAAAAATTCCCGATGAAGTATTGAGTGTATATACACCACCCTCGATTCCGTAAGATGCTTTCGGTACGAGAAGGAGTGTCTCATCATTTACTCTTTCTATATTCCAGCTTAAAAAGGGGCTTGTAAAGAGAGTAGAAGGCGTCTCATTGTGGCGAGTAAATACTGCTCCACTATTACTTCCATAGACAAAAAACACATCTCCTTTAGAAAGAGAGGTTTCTAGAGCGATCGGATTTCGAATCAAAAACAAAGAGTCTGTAAGAGACCCCCCCTCCCTCTCTATTGCTGTTTTATAAAGAAACGATTCGTCGCTATTGGAAATGGTGCTATACACAAAGGCATTTCCACTATCGGTAAAGAGTGCAGACTGTATTCCTAAAAGAGTTGTATTGGTGATTCTTTTGCGAACACCATCTTCAAGTGTAATATCAAACACATAACCCGAAGACCTTTCTATGTAGCGAAGTGTATACTTCTCATCTTCTTTTACCAAGGTTGATCCAGACACAGGAGACTCAGTAAGTGATCCAAATACAAAATCGCCAGGAAGATTTGTGGGTAGAGGATCTCTTTCTGTTCCACCCCCTGTATTTTTGGGGGGTGTTCTTGTAGGGTCGTCGTTATTACCAAAAGGAAAAAGATTTTGAAGGAACCCTCCCCCATCATCCACACCTTCCGAGATAGACGAGTTGTTGATTTGGTTGAGATAGAAAAACACCCCTCCTCCAATGAGTAGTATGATAAATCCTAGTATAATGATGAATTTTTTTAAGGTCATAATGAGAATTAAGGGAAGATTACATGCCAATGATCAGGTTCTCGCTCATAGACAAACTCTACAGGAGCTTTAAATATAGAGTGGTTTACTACAAAGGTGGTATTGTGAGCAGGTCTAAAAGCATCACCTATTGTAAGATCTCGTATGCTTGTCCACTCTTCACTACCCAACCCCCCGGGTTTTTGTGGTGTGTTGTCAATAACCCATTTATCAATCCCTATGAGGGTATTTCCATTCGAACTATCTTTTGTTCGGAGATCAACTATTGGTATGTTTGGGCCATGTGTTCTATGAAGCCAAAACTCAGTTCCTCCAGTGATTACAAGTCTATGTGTTGCGGTGGTCGCTCCATTTGGTAACACGGAAGAAAGTTGTAAAAGTCCCTCGATTGCATTTTCAGGAAGTAGGCCAACTGCGGTACACTGGTCTCCTAGACTGGTGCATCGAGCCCATCCTCTGTTTGTAATTATGTTTCCACCACTTCCCTCATCGAGTGCCTCTTGTACACGATCTTCATCATTCATGATTTGTCTAAAGACATCTTCGTCGCTTCCAGGACTTGCGGGGTCAATATCATCCGGTGACTCATACCACGAGCCATCATTATCGAGATACAAACATTCGTATCGTATAACACCCATACACGCAAAACAACTGGGTTTTTCATCATTGCAAGACTCTAGTGTGGGGAGGGGTCCTTTTAAAACTTCTTCCATTCGCTCCTCAAGAGGCTTGGAGTCCGAGAAGCCTTTTACTTTTACTACATAAAAACCAGGACTATTAATGGAGGAATCTATTCTTAGAGGATCTTGGACACACTCTCTTACTACCTCTCCCTCATTTTGATTTTCAAATCGATTTTTTGCTGCATTACAGATAGAGTTGCTTGTAAAATATCCTATAATACTGTCACCATCGTATTTAAAAAACCAGGCTCCCCCATCCGGAAAAGGGAAAAATGCACAGGACCCCCTATTAAATACTCTCGGGTTGCGCGTCGCTTCTGAAGCTTGTGTACACGCATCTTCCGTAAAAAATCCCACATTACTTTGATGGCCATATCCCAGATAATCGATAACCCTGCTATCATCAGGAGAAGTCTGTATTGTCATATAGTACCACCCGGACTCTAGGGGGTAGTTATGAACAAAGGTATCCACACCATCTATCTGACTCGCAAAATCCAAATCAGTAGAAATGAGGTTTGGGTTAATGATGCTGAGAAATAGCCATGAGCCAAGCGCTAAGAGAAGCCCAAATAAAACCTCTCTAATACGACGCTTTGCATCTTCTTTGCTTCCAGAAATAGATGAAGTGAGATACTTCATGCCCTGGAATGTAATCATGAGGACAGAAAGTACAATAGCGACTGCAAAAAAGAGTCTAAAGAGACCGTTCGCAACTGTTCCTAGAGTCCTTTCCCCTCCGGTCGTATCAAATACATAAGGAAGGTCTTCTACAAGGGGATCATAATTACTTATGTTGGTGGTGGTAGAGGTATCTGTTTGTGCGTATACCACATCTACAGACACAAACCCTGAGCCTATAAGTGTAAAAAATAATATGAGTGTAATAAAAATTCGCTTAGACATGGTATCTATTATAGAGTATCTCCTAAAGAAACAGTAAATTTTGATAATACTTCTTGAAATACATTTTTGGTATGTATGACCTCTATCGAAACAAGCGAAGATCCCCGCGCCCCACCTTTTTGTAAAAGTATGGAACTTTTTCCAACACCTCTCGTTGCATATGTGTTATTTATTTTCCAAAGATACTCAAGGCTTGAGGAACTGTTATGTGTCACAGAAAAAAAGTAAGGGAATGCAACAAACTCAGTCTCCTCATCTTGAAGTGTATAGTCAGAATCTATTCTCTTATTAAAAAGAATTCCAAGGAGAGGGTCTTTTTCATAGACAAGCACCTCAGGCTCGCTATTATCTACAAGAACGGTTTCTTTTGCATAGAGGGTGTTTCTATCAGAAGAATACACTTCAAGTGTGACAGGGGTGTCTTTAAGGCTAAGGTTTAGATATGCAACATTTTGACCTAAGCCAGAAGCTCTTCCAATCACTCTTCCCGACACTTTCCATGTAAAGTAGAGACTTTGATTTGATATAGTATTCCCTTGTGTATTTGTCACATAAGGGAATGCAACAAACTTTACTTGTTGAGGTCCCACACGAAGCCCCTTACCACGATAGAGTGGTGGTGTGTAGGAGTCTGCCTCCCACAATATATCGACAGATGAGTCGCTAGATTGTGCATGTAGAGGTATGAGAGGCATACTCATACCAAAAAATAAAGTAAGTATAAAAAGACAATATAGGACTGTGTGTAGGTGTTTCATAATCATGATGTGCTCTCTCCTTCCCCGATTAGTTCTTGACGAGCTTTTTTGATAGCAAGAAGTTGTGATGGGTCTGAGGTGATTATTTGATCTTCCGTATACGATGCAGTGATCTTAAGGGCAACATGCTTGAGTCCTGCAAAAAATATACCTTCACCTATTCCTGACTCAAGGAGAAGAAACTTCTCCTCATCAGTAAGGTTGAATGTCTTTTGGACAAGATCAATAGAGGTTGGAGATTGTTTGAGAAGGAGTTGTATAGACGAGTTTGTGATAATAGGAAGTCCATAAGGAGACTTGAGAAAATCCCCCACATCTTGGGTGATTGTTGCAAGTCCTAGATAATATTTTCTACCTCTTTTTGCAAGGCTAAAGAGGAATGATGCAGTATCTTCTGATTTCATCATCCACCACGCCTCATCTATTACCAAGAGTCTCTTTTTTAACTCCTTTCGAACAACATTCCAGATATAGTGTGTCACGATGTGCATCGCCACAGGCTTGAGTTCATCCTGCATATCTCGTACAGAAAATACAATAAACTTTTTGGTAATATCAACATTTGACGGCTTATTAATAAAACCAGACCATGAGCCTTGGGTATATTTAGAAAGTCTTTGCACGAGAGATTCTGTACCCTCTATTCCCGCAAGCACAAGCTCAAAGTCAGAAAGAAGAGGAGGCTCTACATTTTTTAGGTTAGAGTCAGGGGTGATGTCTTTAAGGGCGTATGTTTCGCTTATTGCCTTGTCTATAATAGAATCTTCCTCAGGAGTGAGTCCTCCAAGCATAATTCTCATAAGACCTACAAGACTTACAATATGTGAGCGCAGCACATCCGCAGGAGACTCATCTTCTCGTGGTATAGGAAGGTCAAAGGGATTTATATGGTGTTCTGAGGTGAGAGAGATGTTGAAGTACCGTCCTCCTGTAGCTTCTGCGAGATATTCATACTCTCTTTCTGGGTCAATCACTATTACATCAATACCAAACATGAGTGAGCGAAGTATTTCAAGTTTTGTTGCATATGACTTTCCTGAACCTGATTTTGCAAAAATGATTGAGTTGTAGTTTTCCATAGAAAATCTATCAAAAATCACAAGACTTGAGTTATGTCGATTGATACCGTAAAGGATTCCTTTGTTTGAAGTAAGGTCAAACGAGACAAAAGGAAACATGCTCGAAAGTGGAGAAGAATTCATTTTTGAGTGTACTCCAAGGAGGTCTGTTGCAATAGGAAGTATACTCTTGAAACCAGGCTCTTGCTGGAAGAGGGCTGGCTTGAGGTAGATGAGCTTTGATTCGAGGAGTGATTTTACCTCTGACTCTATTTTATCAAGTGCCTCCTCGCTGTCTCCATATATAGATATATAGACGCCAATGTCAAAAAGTTTTTCTCTTGCCTGCATAAGGTCGTCACGAAGCTTTTCGAGATCTTGATATGCGGTATCAAGCATCGGGTCGCGCACCATTCCTTTTGCTGCTCTTTCGTTGATTTGACTTTCCACCTCGGCAACTTTCTTTTGGAATTGTTTGAGGACTTGTGCGGTATCTATTGGATGTACAAAAATAGACACATCAAAGACATTGTCCATGTTGATGATTGGTGCAAACCAGCTGTCAGAAAGAAATCGTGGGTATGAGATGACAAAGAAGGTACGGACTATTTTTTCTCCAAGCATAAGCTGTTTTGGAGACACTTTGAGAGCGGATGGTGCAATTACATCTTGAAGCTCTAAAACTCCCGCCTCATAGATTTGTTGCGGTAGTACTGGAGTAAGTGATGTGTTTTCTCCACCTTTATTCTTTTTTAAGAAATCGAATAGCCCCATAAGTACTGTAGTCGTGTTGTTCTATAATACCATTTATTACAATCTTTATATTCTTATTTATCCAAAGAAATCGGTTTTTCTAGATCGCCTGGATTAAATATTTTGTAATAAAGTTCTATAAGCTCCTCTGCTTCTAGGCGTACCGCTCGGACACCTGTCCTCATAAGACCTTGTTCTACTATTGCCACCCTTTGTTCTAGCTGAGTGAGGTTTTCCTGGAATGCGGTATCCTCAGACGAATTTTTTGTTGCCTCGTCCTTTTTTTTGAATAAAGAGGAAAGTCCCCCTGAAGTACTTACTACCGCAGGCTCATATGGCACTACCACAAAAAAGGTTTTTGACATAATCTCAGACTCTTCTGTAAACGCTTTGATAAATTCAATATACTCTCGTGTTTGTATTTTCATGAGCTCATTTGTTTGTTCCGCAAATTTTTCTTCCATGAGTGCAACATAAGGCCTGATATCAAGTCGTCTAGATTCTATAAAGAACTGAATAGAAAAATCTAAAGAGTTGAGGAAGTTTTGGAATTGTAGGAGTATTGCAGACTGCTCATCTGCTGATTTGAGGGCTATATTTATAGAAGATGCCATAAGGAGTGCTCGCAGGGAATTGTCTTTGAGGATAACTACCCCATTGCGGATTTCTTTTATGGGTACAAAGCTTTGTGCTGATTGTGCGTTTATTGGCATAATATTGTAATTTTAAATTTAAAACCTCGAACTTTTGAATGAATTTTAAATTAGGTTATTCGAAATTTATAATTAATAGCTATGAGCTACGCTTGTTTCTGTCTACTTCTTCTGCATAGAGACTATCTTTTACTCCGAGACTCCAGGAAATATCTTTGAGCTTGCTGTCAGATAGTCTTGGCAAGGAAAGAGATTCTATTTCTTTTTTTTCCATTTCTTGTGTTCGGGTTGCTTTTTTTGGTTCTTTTTTCCAGACATAGAGCTTTCCCCCAAGAGAATACTTAAACATTGATTCGAGAAGAGCGATAAATGGACGGTTATTTTTTTTGTAAAATGCTAGCGCAACAGAGAGAATGATAATAGGTATTGCAATAAGGAATGCGATAAAGGTTGGTAGAAGCTGCCATATCACAAATGAAATACCTCCACCTCCAACAAGGTATAGAAATTGCTTAAAGGTAAAAGGCCCAAAAATCTTGTCCTCTATCTCTATAAATTGTGGTACTTGGTATTGCATAATATTTTTAAATTCTAAATCTGAATATCGAAATTTGAAACAACAACGAAATCCCAATTCTTTAAATCTAAAATGTGTTTTTTGTTTTGTACTTTGGTCATTTGAATTTGTGTAGGATTTCGTGCGTAGTGTTCCGGATTTAATCCACGGGTTCTCTGTATGGATCTATCGGTTGCTTCCAGCTTGACTCTGCTTCGTCTTTCTTTTTTTCTACCTTCTCTATTTTTACTGGAGAAGAAAGTTTTTGCGCCACCACATCTTGTCGCGAAGGTGTTTTGTGTGGGGTTTCTATTTCCTCGAGAAGCGTGTCGTAGGAGGTTGTTTCGTCTCGCGGCCTTTCCTCTACGCTCTCTTTTTTTTGGGGAGAGGGAGTATTTTTCAAAGGAGAAGGGTTTTCTATTTCTTTTAAAAGCGCATCCCTCTCCTCCTCTCCCGTTGGTGCAGTGTTGTACCCTTTTTCTTCAAGATTTTTTCCTTCACCATTATAAAGTTCTACGAGGTCTTTTTTTATAGGCTTGAGTATCATATCATCAATGTCTTTCGTGATTTCTAGAGCCTTTTCTCTAGGTATAGAAAGAGCTTTTTGTATTTCATCTACGAAGTTATCTGGATGAGTAAGACCTGCCACTACATAGATAAACTCTTCCATCAATCTTCCCGACTCTTCTATGTTTAGGTCGTATGACCTTGTAATAGACTCAAAAAGCTTGAAGTGTTCAGGCGACTGAAGTACTTCTTGTATGTGATGTGGTAATTTTTTTATTATTTCTTCAAGTGTCATAGTGTTTTGTGATTTATTTATCTTTATCTTTGGAGTCGTCCTTGCTTCCTCCTCCTCCGAAACTCTCTTTCATCATAGATGATGTTTTTTTGTCAGTGAGTCTTTCAAGTTCTTCTTCTATTGCATCAAGTTTCTTTTCCTCTTCTTCCATTAGTTTTGTGATCTCTCTGTAGCCCACTTCTGTTGGATTATATTTGAGACGCTGGTTTCTCAAATCTTCAATTTCGTCACGAACCTTTCGTTGTGCTTTCTTTTGGTCTGTTATTTCCTTCCTCTCTTCATCTTTTACCTTCTTTTTCTTTTCCGCTCTATCTATCGCCAACTGACTTTTAAAGGCATTGCGTACAAATGGATTGTTATAGAGATTTTCTCCCAATACCTTCTTTGCTCCAGTCGCAACCACTCCAGGATCAGTTTTTAATCTCTTTGCCTCATTGTCAAATCCCACTTTCTCATAGCTTTTTATTGTTTCACCCTTTTTCTTTTCCGCTCTATCTATCGCTCCCTGATAACCACCCTTGGCTTGGAACCCTCCAACATTAAATCCAGTATTTTTTTGGAGGGACTTCATTGCAGTAGAGCCAACTTTTGTTTGACGAACATCAAATGAACTAGTTTGAGCCCCTTTAAGTGTTGCCATGCTTGCGCGTGAAGCGATGCGTTTTGTAAAGCTGTTTGATTGAGACATCTCTTCAAGTTTTGCCCCTTTGCTTGCAGTAAGTCCTTTGGCAACCCTCCCTACCACCGCCCTACCCGCAAGCGCAGTACCTCCTAGGAGCGCTGCTCCTGCCATGCCTGCAACCGTCGTTGCTGCTCCTGCTACCGCACCGCTCATGCTCTTTGTTATTTTCACCGCCATCACAATAAAGGCTATGATGATAGTAAAATTAAACATTACCGCCGCCTGCTGGTCGGTCTGTGACACTTGTATAACAGTAGAGAGAGAGTTAAACATCTTGATGATAATAAACATAAAAAAGAGAAAGACAGGTGCTACTAGAGATTGGCTTATTATCATATGCCACCACTGTTTTGAGTAGATATTGAGCTTGGGGAGGATCATTCCCACAAAACCAATAGGAGATGACATAAGGAGAAATGCAATCATGACGATACGACCTACAAAAAGGAGTGCCGCATAGATGAAAGCAATCGCGGTGATAAAGATAAAAATAAAAAGGAGGATATTATTACCCACCGCAGTGAAGTTTTCTCCTGCCGTGCTCATCCAGCTTGTTTGTGTAAATTGACTCAAAAAACCAAGTCCCGTCATAAGGTTTTCGGTCAGAGTGGCTCCCTCTGAGACAATCGCATGAAATCCTAAAGCAAGAATATTACCAAGATCGACAATAAGACTTGCAAAGAGTTTGCTAAAGTTTATAAGAAGACCTGCTATCACAAGATTGCCAAGGATTTTTTTGTCAGCACCGCTTGAAGTACCAAGAATAGTATTGATTGCAATATAGAGCACTATAAAAATAAAACTCATATTGATAAGGTCTCGCACCACAGTCCATCCAGCATTTATTGCATCTCCCATTGCTCCACCTTCTTTGAAGTTCGAAGTATCTACAGAAAATTGCAGCGCCATATCAAGAAGCACACCTCCTAATTTCAAAAGGTAGGACGCCACAAAACGAAGACCGTCGACGAGAGTTTCAAGAGGGCTGAGAAAGGTGGCTGTGGCTGCTCCGCTGACAGACTGAGCATGCGCAGTGGGGACCAAGAAAGGAGACATGGTCATCACCACTAGAAAAAGAATAATGAAAGTTTTTTTGATACTACTCCTTGTAAACATTATTGTGTGTAACTAAGACACCCTACTCCGTTAGTTCTGGAGCCCCTTCCGTGATTGTAATAACTCGCAACGCATTGGCTGAACTCAAGCCTTCTGAATCAGAAATACCATGACTAATACTATATGTTCCTGGCTCCAGGTTTCCGTTGTTCCAAAATACAGTAGTTCTGTTTTTCCACAGATACGAGCCTATGATTTGACTTCCTTTTCGGATACTCACAAATACATTATCTTTTGATAGGGTGTCTCCATCCTCAGCATCAAATAATTCAAAGCCGGGGTCTTGAAGAGGGGTGCCTTCAGTAATGGTTATGTTTATTTGAGAAGTGCTTGCATCAGGTAAGAGGGTGATGATGGGTCTTGTGTTGCTCTGCTCCGAACCATCTACATCTCTTGCTGATGTTTCATCCCATCCTTGGTGCCACGAACCGTCGGCATCGATACACGCACCATCAAATCTATCAACGAGACCGTTGCCGTCATTGTCTATACCATCAGAGCATGTTCCGTCAAAGCCTCCTTGGTCACTGTGTCCGATTGTCACACTTCGACTTACGTTTGATACTCCATAAGGATTGTTACAGGAAATAGTGAGCTCTACACCATTATTTTCTTGGTGATATATCAAGAAATAAAGATTTGTATACTTGGGTGCACTTAGTATCGGAGAAGACACTTCTCTACCTGTGTTTTTGTTTATAACTACGACTTTAAGTTCCTCATCTTCCCATGTAGGAGGGTTGAGTGTGGCAGTACAAAGATTCGTGTTTATATCAGTATAATTCCATGATACTTTGGATACTTTTGCTTGTGGATATCGAGAATTCGTATTTTCAACAGGGGCATCAACAGTGATATCTATATTTTGCTGGAGGATGCTACAAAGCCCTGCCTCATTAAGTTCTCTTTGGAAGAGTGCAAGTTGTTGTATATAGGTCAAAAGCTCTAGACTTTTTTCTTGGAAAAACGCTTCGGCACTTGCTCCAGAGCCATCTGCTCTTCGTGGTATTGCCTCTCGCCATCTATTGCTATAGATAGCAAGCTCATCCCTAAATGCATTTGTTGCGCTTGTATTAAGTCTATCCCCTGCAATAGCCTCATCTACCCTCTCAAGGAGGTCAACGAGATTTTCACGCTCTTGTGTGAAGATTGTAATAACATTTTGAGGAACTCTGGTGATTTCTACCTCCAAAAGAGCTTGTCGCTCTCTTTCTATTGCGTCTACATTTGCATTTGAAGCGACACACATTGCAGCCGCTTCAAACATTCGTGGTGCATCTATTACTTCTTCTCTAAATTGAGTGACATCTATTATAGAGTTTTCATTACAGGTGCTTCCCCACTCAGAGTCACATGTCCCCACAGGCACCAGCAAGTCTTGGAAATCCAGTATAAGGTCTGTGAGGTCATTGTAAGTAAAGGAGTGTGTAGAGGAAGGGATTTGTATGTTTGCTTTTGCACGACTAAGTTCTGTTACTTCTAATATTTGAGTAATGAGGTTTATTTCAGTGAGCACTTCTGCTCGTACTCTAAATCCTGTATTAGGGCTTTTTGTTGCCTTTGCACTCGAGAGACCTTTTGTGGTGATAGAGTTCCACATCCATCCACCAAAATCAGCGACTGTTTCGTTAAACTCATCCACAAACTCGGCTTGCCGTGCATCTGTTGATGCTGCTTCAAACACCATGCGTGAGACGAGAGAAGCGGGAGTAATAGTTTGAGGTTCATAGAGTCTATTTTCGTTGTCAGGATCTTGGCATGTACGAGGCCCTATGAGGGTTCCCGCTCTTCCTGAGAGAGGGTCAAGACATTCTCTCATTGGTATAAAACCACCCCCATAACCAATCTCTTCAGATTCTAGTCTTTGCGCTGTTTCTATTTTTTGCTTGTTGAGTCGTACGAGATTTTTTGTTGCATCAAAGGGGTTGTTGAGAGGGTTGAGTGCATACACCTCCCACGCTTCCCATCCTCCGCTTGCAAAATTTCCCTGCCTAAAGTCCTCTATACTCGCCTCGTCATCATTAAACACTTCTCTTAGACCACAATTTTGTGCGGTAAAAGAAGACCTCTCCAGAGGTTCTGTGGGAAGCGTGTAGTCTACTCCCCCAGTAATCTCTATTGAACCCTGGGAGTCTTCATAGATTGTCCTATAGAGGTTTCTATAATCATCATTGAGAAGTCCACATGTTGCCTCTATAAACACATCGGATGTGAGGAATTTGTAGGTTTCTCCTTCAGCCACAGAGGCAAGTCTTTGGTGTATATCTTGAACGAATCCAGGATTTCCTTCCTCAAACTCTCTTTGGGCCCACACAAGAGTCTGTGCACCAAACTGGTTGAGCATATCCACTGCTGTCATTCGCGCAATAGAGTCTAGACAATTTTCTTTTGCCTCAAGTTCAGGCGCAGTGACTACTTGTGGGCCTTTTTTGCTGCCCCCAAGTATACCACCAAGGAGTCCTCCCAATACAGGCCCTACCACAGGTATTGCAGAAGCTCCTAGTGTTGAAATACCTGAAAGTGTTGCTCCTAAAGCCTCCATACTACCATTGTCTGATTCAAACCAGCCATTGACAGTCTCAGCTAGTTTCGACCCATCAAGAAGCTCGCTGATTCCTGCAGCTCCAGCTGCAATAGTTGTTTCTTTTGCAGCTTCTTTGAGTTTTTTGCTAAGAGACCCCCCTTCACAGACAGTAAGGTTTACAAATCCTCGTGCCACATCATCAAATACACTCTTGCCCCCACCCCTGCCTACACTGCTTGCTTGAGAAGGTTTTACAAAAAGATTATCTTCTTGTGCGTATGCTGATTGCGGGATGCCAGTAAAAAGTGTAGTTATAATAAAGAGAGGTATGAGGACAGATGAAAGTATTTTTTTAGATAAAAGGGAGTGTGTAAACATGGTATTAATAATTAATTATATAGTTTCCAATTTCAAAGAAGAGCTCGTCATTGCGAGTAGTGAGTTCTTTGTATGTTTGAACGCCAATAAGTGTTGAGACGGGGTCTACAAAAAACTTTCTCATATCCCCTACGGAGAGAATTATTTTGCTGTAGTTGTTTATGATTTCAAGGTGCTCTTCTTCCAGATCTCGTATCACAGGTATTTCTAAAAGATTCTTTTGGAATGTTTTGTACTTTTCTATAATTGGATTGAGTTCTTCAAGGAGATTTTCATTTTCTGTTTGAATAGCTTGTGCCAGAATAGAGAGTTCATCAGAGTCCATGCTCTCGGCAAACCTCAAAGACTCCTCTAGGATAGATGAGATATAGTTTTGGTAGTTTTTCTTAGAGTTGCTTCGAAGTGACAAGTCTTCAGTGGTGTATTCGGCCACCTTGTAGTTGATGGATTGTACAACTGTTGAAACAAATTCTTCTATTGCCTCCTCATCAGGAGCAATTCCGTTTGGTACTTGTGAGCTTTGTTTTCCAAGGGTTACAAGAAGCGCGCTCTCTGCTATTTTTTCAAATGATACAGTTGTCTTGTTGACATTGTCATTGAGTGCCCTGTCAATGTCTTCTACTACACTGGTGCTCCCCTCTACTGCATGAAGCCCTCCCCCCTTGAGAGGTTTGATGTTTTCTTGTCCAAGCACCCACGAGATTCCAATAATAATAATTGCTAAAGCAAAAAAATACAGTATCTTTTTGCTTGGTAAATAATTCTCTAACATATATAGAAAGTATAACAAATAAAAGGCTTTCTTTTTTGATAAAAAGGCCCTATTTGTGGATAATATTTCTTTATTTAGAGTGTATCTCGGCTACGAGAGTTTTCTTGAGAGATCCGCCCACTGATCGAGAGTGAGTGCCTCAGCTCGGGTATTGTGGTCAAGAAAGAGTTCTTTAAACGCTCTCTCGAGCATCTCTTGTGGGAAAACTTCTGCAAGATTTCGTATAAGTTTCTTCCTTTTGTGTGAGAAGCCTGATTTTATGGCTTTAAAAAAGGTTTCTTCATCTATTTCTCTAAAAAGCCTTTTAGAAATAGAGTCTATGTGGAGGATTACCGAGTCCACTTTTGGCTGAGGAAGAAAGTGTTTTTTAGGGACATTTTTTACAATGCGGGGTGTGCCATAGGCCTTTATTGAGAGAGAGAGTATGTTTTCTCGAGACTTTCCTTTTATAGGCTTTGCAAGAATTCTTTCTCCTACCTCTTTTTGGATCATGACGGTTATTGATGAGGGTTGATGTGTGGTAGAGAGAAATTTTTTGAAAAATGCACCCGTAATGTTGTATGGAATATTTGCAAGTATCATATAGTCAGAGAATGCGAGCTTATGGCGAGGAGAGGTAGTGTCAAAATCTAGAATATCTCCGTGTATAAGGGTAAGTTGTCCAGACGATATCTCCTTAGAAAAAGTATCGAGGAGTGTATTGTAGAGCATATCGTCTTTCTCTACCGCTGTTACAGAAGCCCCTACATCAAGAATGCATCTCGTGAGCATCCCTGTTCCTGGACCTATTTCGAGCACCACACTTTCTCTTGTTGCACCACTTTTGAGCACAATGTCTTTTGCGATTGAGGGGGAAGTAAGAAAGTTTTGGCCTAGTGATTTTTTTGCCCTGTGATTACTCATTACGGTGTGTACTAAGGTTAGTCAAGATACACTGTTTTTGCTTCGGATGCATCCTCTTCTATGAGGTCCGCACTAATATCACTGAGAAATTCTGAGGGAAGTGTATAGGATCGAGACCCAAAGATAGTTCGCATTGCGGCATGCGCAAGAAAGACTTTTTTTTGTGCTCGAGTGAGTGCAACATAAAAAAGTCTTCGCTCCTCCTCTTCCTCTTCTTGAGACGCATCGTCTCGAGACTGAGGGAAAAGACCCTCTTCAAGACCCGAGATAAAAACTGTATCAAACTCGAGACCTTTTGAGGCGTGTACTGTCATGAGACGGACACCGTGCCGCGCACCTTCAAGACTATCTTGATCAGAAAGGAGTGCAATGTCATCAAGAAATTTCATCACACCGTCTCTTGAAGGAAGAGAGTCATATTTTGTTGCCAGAGTAATAAGCTCTCCTATGTTTTCTCGTCTCTCTTTGTTTTCCTCCGTCTCTTTTTCAAGATCTTTTTTAATGCCACTTTCTTCATACACATATCGAACCACATCGCTTGGTAGTGTTGAGTCTATTTTGGTTGAAATATGTTCTACAATAGAAAAAAAACTTTTCACCTGTGCTTGTATTTTGTGGCTTAATTCGTTTGTTTTTCCAGACACAATCTTTAAAAGACTTACTTTTCCTATACCTCTACGAGGAACATTAATCACTCGTTTTATATCGCTTATGGATGAAGGGTCAATACCTAATCTAATGTAGGAAATCATATCTTTTATTTCTTTTCTATCAAAAAAACGAGTGCCAAGAACATGATGTGGTATGTCGTGTGTGATCATTGCTTCTTCTAGGGCGCGTGATTGAAAGTTGGTACGGTAGAGAACGGCAATGTCTTTAAGAGGGGTGCCTCCTGCCTCTAGACTTTCTATAGTGCGCGCAATACTTGATGCCTCATCTGCCTCATCGTATCCGTAAATCATTCCTATTTTTTCACCATCTTCGTTTTTTGTAAAAAGGGTTTTTTCTTTTCGAAGAGAGTTTTTTTCGATGATGTCTTGTGCTGCTCGGAGTATTGTTTTTGTGGAACGATAATTTTGTTCTAGTAAAACAACTTTTGATTTTGGAAAATCTTTTTCAAAGTTTAATATGTTGTGCACATTTGCACCTCTCCATGTATAGATTGTTTGATCTCCATCTCCTACGACAAAAATATTTTCATCATCACCCACAAGCTTCATTGCGATATGATATTGCACAGGGTTTGTGTCTTGGTACTCGTCTATGTGCAGGTGCCCCCACTTTTTTTGGTAGTGCTTTCTTATCTCTTCGTTTTCAAGAAGCAAAAGGCTTTTTGTAAGAAGGTCATCAAAGTCAAGTGCGTTTTCTTTTTGTAAAGTGGCCTCATACTCTCTCCATAGAGGCGTAATGATGCGAGAAATGACGGGGTTAAGAGAATCTCTCTCAAAAGCTTCAATGGAGATGTTCGCGCCTTTTTGTTTTGAGATTATTGACTGTATTTTCTGAGGACTCCACTCTTTTGTGCTAATACCATATTTTTTCATTCCTTCGCGTAGTGCGCTCTGTGCATCGCTTCTGTCATAGATTTTAAAGTGAGGAGATATACCAATCGCTTTGCCTTTGTTACGAAGCATGTAGACACCAAGAGAGTGAAAAGTGCTTATAAAAGGAAGACCTGTATCATAGAAAGATCCTACGACAGGCCTGTTGAGTTCTGTGCTGGAGGAGAGAGTATTTCCTACCCGCTCTTTCATCTCCCCTGCCGCCTTATTGGTAAATGTGATAGCGAGAATGTTTTCAGGAGAGACCCCTTGTTCTATAAGGTGGAGAATTCGCGAAACAAGAACTTTTGTTTTTCCTGCACCTGCACCTGCAAGCACCAAAAGAGGACCTTTGGTGTGGAGCACCGCTTCGTGTTGTTGTGGGTTGAGTCCTTCTAGGTAGTTTTTCATCAGAGGTCTTGATTATTGCTCTAGTAAGGCATTGTATCATAAAAGAAAATTAGGCATATTTTATGACATTGTGTCTATATTTTGACGAATACAGGCTCTAAAAAGCCTTATTTTTAGTATTGACAAATATTAAAAATAATGTATTATTCGATATCCACAACAACATTAAATACTCGTTGACAGGTTGTGGGTATTCAATTATATTCAAAGAGTACACGGTACGAAGGAAAGGTTTGCCTTTTGAAAATATGGCTCAATAAAGCCATATTGTTTGTTAAAAGGCGTGAAAGAACGAAAAAACCGTTTAAATTAAGGCTTATTTTACCTATACAAAAGAATACCGACTCTCTTTCAGATGGTGACGATTCACCCAAACAGAAGCGTCGGTTCTTCATACACAATCTTGTAAAACTCACGTTCATTGAGCTTTTTACTGTTGCAAGCCTTGTTTCTGTTCCAGGGTCTGTAAATGCAGGCGTATTCTCCTCTCTTCTTTCCGTATTCTCGCATACAGATCGTCATGAGGTACTTAACATAGAACAATCTCAAAATTCACAAAATATGGTACTTTTGCGTGCTGCAGTGAATCCAAATCCTGATCCAGCAAAAGGAGGAGGAGATATTACGATTGTAGGCGAAAAAGCGCTACTTGCTGAAACTGGTCCTTCAGGAACAATTGTAAATGTGTCAGATCATAAACCTACATCAGGACAAGTCGCACTCTATGTAGTCCGAAAAGGAGATACTCTTTCTGAGATTGCAAAGATGTTTGGTGTGACAGTAAATACTATTATGTGGGCAAATGGGACAGAAAAAGCAACAAGTATTCAGCCAGGAGAAACTCTTGTGATCTTGCCTATTTCTGGAATACGACACACTGTCCAAAAAGGTGAAACACTCGCAGGTATTACAAAAAAATATAAAGGAGACCTTTCTGAGGTTCTTGAATACAACGGTCTCTCGAAAAATGCCACCCTTGCAGTGGGAGATATTGTGACAATTCCTGACGGAGAAATCACCTCAACAAGAAGCACCTCTGCTTCTGCGACAAGCGCATATAAAGGTGGAGGAGGTCCTTCATATAGCGGATATTATACTCACCCGCTACCTGGAGGTATAAAAACTCAAGGAATTCATGGATATAACGGAGTTGATATTGGAGCACCATATGGTACACCTATCGTAGCGGCAGCATCTGGAACAGTGATTATTAGTAGAGACTATGGTTGGAATGGTGGATATGGTCACTACATAGTGATTCGACATGATAACGGCACACAAACTCTTTATGCGCACAATTCCAGCAACATTGTAGAGGTAGGACAGACTATAGTAGGAGGTCAGGTGATAGGATATGTAGGGTCTACCGGCCGATCAACAGGAAACCATCTCCACTTTGAGATTCGTGGTGCAAAAAATCCTTTTTAATTTTGCCTTTAAAAACGACTGATTAATCTCTATTATTTAATTAATCGTATTGCAAGAACAAGTTGCGTGCGCGAATAGCGCCTCCCTTCTGGGCGAAGCGACTTGTTTTTATTTTATGAGCAAAATTAATATGGGGGCTAATAACGATCCACCTCCGCACCCTAGTGGCCAGACACTAAACCCTAATTGTGTAATTTACCAATTTTCTTTTAGTCTGTATTGCAGGGCCTCTAGAACATGTTCTGGTTCTATATGAGGAGCATCTTCTATGTCTGCTATTGTTTGTGCAAGTTTAATGATTCGGTGATAGGCGCGTGCAGAGAGAGAAAGTCTTTCTGCAGAAGTATTGAGTATATCTTTTACCTCTTTACTAAGCTCAAGTATCTCAAGAAGGTCTCTCGCATTCATTTGGCTGTTGAGAGATATCCTCTCATGTGAGGCAAAGCGTTTTTGTTGGATATCTCTGACATGCGCTATTTTTTTTCTGAATATTTCACCCTCCCCTCTTCGTGTCGTTTTTTCAGTGAGGTCTTTGTACTCTACTTTTGCAACTTCAATCCACATATCAATACGATCAATGATTGGTCCTGAGAGTTTTCTTTTGTATCTTTCTATTTGCATAGGACTACAGATACATTCTTTTTTACTTCCTTTGTTGCCACAAGGACATGGGTTCATGCTTGCGATAAGTATGAAGTCTGCGGGAAATTCTGCGGATCCTTTTGCTCGAGAAATACTCACAAAAGAATCTTCCAAAGGTTGACGAAGTGTTTCAATTACTCGTCTATCGAACTCGGGAAACTCATCTAAAAACAGAACACCTTTGTGTGCAAGTGTTACTTCGCCTGGTTTTGGATATACTCCACCTCCCACAATCGCAACATAGCTTGAGGTATGGTGTGGTGATCTAAAAGGAGGGTGTGTGAGAAGTGGAGAGGCAAGTGTTCCTGCGATGGAGTGTATACCGCTCACCTCTAGTGCGTCCTCAAAAGAAAGAGGAGGAAGAATGCTCGTAAATGCTCTTGCAAGCATTGTTTTTCCTGTACCAGGAGGTCCATAGAGCGCAATATTATGTCCGCCAGCAGCTGCAATAAGGAGTCCACGCTTTGCTGTGCTGTTTCCTTTTATATCATCAAATTCAACAGCACTTTCATTGTTGGTATGTATTTTTTCTAACAATGTGCGAGGAGATGGGGTGTATACAAAAGGATGTCTTTCATTGAGGTGAGCCACTACTTCTTTAAGGTTTTTAGCTCCAAAAACTTTTATTCCTTCTATGAGGGCAGCCTCTCTCGCATTTGCCTTAGGGACAAATATCTCGAGGAATCCTCGTTTTTTTGCCTCACGCGCAAGTGTGAGTACACCTGTTATTGATCTTAGAGAGCCGTCAAGAGAGAGTTCTCCGAGGAATATTTTTTTTGAAGGATCAAAGACGAGAGCCCTTTCTTTTGTATCGGGATCTCTGTATGCGAGAAGGTATGCAAGAGCAATAGCAAGATCAAATGAAGGTCCTTCCTTTTTTATATCTGCAGGTGCAAGTGATACGATTATTTTTTGATTTTTTTGTTTAGGAGATTTGAAGCCGGAGTTTTTTATTGCGGCAGATACCCTATCACGAGATTCTTCTACCGCTTTGTCGGGGAGTCCTACTATAGAGAATGAATTAAGACCCCTCAAGATATCTATTTCAATATCAATAATTTGAGCGTTGAGTAAAACGGTTTGCGCACTATATACTTTTGCGAAACTCATGCTTTCTTTAGTATAGTATAGATCGCTTTCTCTAGTCAGTAGAGTGTGGTGGAAATCTTTGAAGAATAAAAAAATGGCCTAAGGCCATTTTTTTATTCTTCAACTTTATCTGCATTTTCTACTTTGGTGCGAGCTGATGGGTTGGCAAGGAGTCTTTCTTCTGGGATAGGTGTTCCGTCGGCTTCATCAATTCCATATGTTCCTTTTTCTATTTTTTCGAGAGCCCTCTTTACATTGTTGTATTGTATTTCAAGATCCTTGAGAATTGCGGTGTTTTCTTCGAAATCAATAATCGCATCTGCGGCATCATTTTTATCAGCAAGAGGTGTAGGATCGTTGTATTCAGGCTGAGGCTCCCAGTCTGCGGGATTATCAGGATTCCTGTGGCCCACTGAAGCAAGTTCTTTTTCGAGAGTTTCAAGCTCCTTTTCGAGTAATGTTTTAAATTGTGCAGTATCTATAGTCATAGCAGTAATCATATTCTGATTTGCCTTTAAAATCAAGCATCATCGAGAGAAACGAATTCTTTCAAGACGCTCAGTGATCTCCTTTAGCGTTCCTTCGTGTGTCGTAAGAATGAGGGTGTCTGTATTTATGAATGTGTAGAGGAGTATAAGCTCACCTCTCTCATCATACATTCCTCTGGTATCTCTATTGAGGACTACTTTATCTTTAAAGGCGTGTTTTTTGAGAATCTGTGCAGTTGTGCTTGCCGCACCCTCTTGATTGGTGTCTTGAATAAGGAGACCTTTCATATCTCTTTCTAGAGAGGTTTCCCACTCAAGCATTCCTGCAAATGCTCTTCCGTAGGATTCTACCCGGAGGGCAAGAAAGGGTTGATTTCCTTCAAATACATGCATTCCATATATAAAATCTTTGTTGAGACTTCGTATAAGGGAGGGGGGCGGTTCGAGAGAAAAGATGCTGAGCATCTCATCAAATCCAAGTACTCGCAACCCTAGATCGGCTTTTTCTGTAAAGTAGATTTGAGTCACCGTTCCGAGAGGTCCTATGGTACCTTCACGAAGATCCTCTATTGACTGGATGAGGGCGTTTTTGTTTTTGTCGTCTATTGCAAGTGGAATTTTTTGATTTACCAAGAAAAAAGCTTCTACCTCCGGATTTTCGGTTCCGCTTGCAACAGAGGTGGGGAGTGGCTCAGTCTCTTGTGTGAAAATGAAAGCATTTACTACGACAAAGAGAATGCTCACAAGAAGTATAGAAAGAAGTACGACAAATACCACATTCCAATTTATATGGAAGCGTTTTTTTTCTGGTATGACATACGGACTTTCTTTTTGAGGATTTTGTTGTTTTTTTGTTTCGGCTTGCTTTATGTCAACGACAGATACATTTTTGTTTCTAAGGATTTTTGCAATATCGTTTTCGTATGTCCTTAATGAGGAAAATGATTTTTCTGTGGATGGGTTTTTGGCAGATTTCTCTACTGTAGGTTCTGTCTCCTTTTTTAGAGGCTTTTCATTAATGGTTTTTGGGGAGGTAATCGGAGTCGGAGACTCCTTTTTAGGTGCCAGATTCGGGATCGGTGATTTTTGTATTTCAACAGGTGGCTTAGAAGGAGGTACTATGGGATCAACCCTTTTATTGAGAGGAGAAAACTCAGGAGCGTCTGTCCCTTGAGGAAGATTTGAAGGAGGGAGCGCAACCTCTTTGTTGTTATTTTTTTCACCGTTGTCCATTATCTCTTAGTATACCATCTCACTCTCGAGAATAAATATAGGGAGTATGAAAAAACCCCTCTTCGGGAGAGGGGTTTTTTCTACAAAGTTTTTTTATGTTGTTCTGCCCACTTAGGATCTTTTGCTTTTATCGAAAGGCCTATTTTACCATTTTCTATTTTGACTACTTTTGTAGGCACTCTCTCTCCTTCTTTGAGGTATTCTTCTACCTTTTCTACTCTAAATGGTGCAATTTCAGAAATATGAATGAGTCCCTCTTTACCTCCTCCGAGTGATGCAAATGCTCCAAATTCAACAATCTTTGTTACCTCTACCTCTACCTCTTCGCCTATCACCCACTCTTTGACTAAGACCTCAATAATATTTCGTGCTTTTTCTGCAGACTCTGCACTCCCTGTAATATAGACTCGCCCATCATCTTCTATTGTTATTTCTGCACCAGTCTTTTCTTTGATATCTTTTATAGTTTTCCCCCCGCCCCCTATCACAAGACCTATTTGGTCTTGTTGTATTGTCATGGTGATAATCTTTGGTGCGTGTGGATTGATTGTGTCACGAGGTTTTGAAATCTCTTTTTCTATCACATCAAGTATCTGTAGTCGTGCTTTTTTTGCTTTTTCGAGAGCTTTTTCAAGAATTGGTATAGGAACACCGTCTACTTTTACATCCATTTGAATAGCGGTAATACCGTCTCGCGTACCCGCAACCTTAAAGTCCATATCACCGTGGTGATCTTCTGGTCCTTGTATGTCGGTAAGAATCTTGTAGTCTCCTTTCTCATTCATCACAAGTCCTGATGCAATACCCGCAACAGGTTTTGTGATGGGAACTCCAGCATCCATGAGCGCAAGAGTCGATCCACACACAGATGCCATAGAAGTAGAGCCATTTGATGCAAGTGCCTCAGAAACGATTCGTATCGTATATGGAAATTCTGACTGAGCAGGAATCACTGGACGCAAAGCTTTTTCTGCAAGCGCTCCATGACCTATTTCTCTTCTATTAAAGCCACCCATCCTGCCCGACTCTCCTACTGAGTATGGCGGGAAGTTGTAGTGGTGAATATAGCTTTTTTGCTTATCAACCTCCATTCCGTTGATGAGGAGGGTGTCTCCTGGTCCCCCGAGGGTGAGTATGGAGAGTACATGTGTTCCTCCTCTGTAGAAGAGTCCTGATCCGTGAAGTTTTGCTGTGATACCTCCAGCTTGTGCATAAAGGTCTCGTATGTCATCCATACCTCTTCCATCAGCTCTTTTTTCTTTCTCGAGAGCTCCTCGATGGAGCTCTTCATCAATTTTTTTTTCTAGAAATGCATCAGCAAGAGAAAAATCTTCTTCAGGTAGTGTTTCATTCAAAACCTCTTTCCACCTTATGTGCAAGGATTCAATAGATTTTTTTCCGGGCGTATTTGAAAACACAGCACTAGTAAGCATGGGAGCAATCTCTTTTTCGTAAAGAGTGACTATTTCTTGGCTCACTTCTTTTTTTTCTACCACCCTTTTTTCTTTTCCTCGTTCTCGTATGATTTCCTGTTGCCAGGATTGTACTTGTTCAAGTATCGTGTTCGCTTTAAGGAGAGCGCTTGTTACTTCTTGTTCAGAAATCTCTTGTGCACCTACTTCTATCATATTTATGTTCCCCTCTTTGCCACAGGCAAAAAGATCAAACTGGAAAGTGTCGGCATTTCTGTATTCAAAGGTAGGATTTACCTCGAGGTCTTCTGAGGATGTTTTTTTTGCAATACGCACCGCACTCACTGGTCCGTTCCACGGTATGTGTGAGGTTCCAAGCGCAAGAGATGCCGCATTTACTGCGAGCACATCAGGGTCATAGTCTCCTATAGAAAGGACTGTAGTCACAACATGTATGTCATATCTCATGCTTTGGTCAAAGAGCGGTCGTATGGTTCTGTCTACAATTCGGCCTGAAAGCACGGCTTCGTCCGAAGGGCGCCCCTCTCTCCTCGTGTATTGTCCTCCTAGAATGCGACCTGCCGCATAAAACCTTTCTTCATAATCTACTTTGAGAGGAAAATATCCCGCACTTGTATTTTCTCTCTCACCCATAACGGCAGTGGCAAGGACTGCGGTATCCCCTGCTTTTAAAATGACTGATCCATGAGCTTGGTCTGCAATATCAGTAAACTCTGCAATAAACATTACTTTTGCCCCATTAGGTCCTTGTATTTCTAGGGAGTATTCTTTTTTTTGCATAATCATATCTCTCTTTGGTGCATATTAGGCACCTTCGAGGAGGTAGTTTTCAGATTTCAGAGCTCAAGTGAGTTTAGGACACTCTTTAACCCTGTCAATCCAAAAACTACCCATTTAACAATAATAGTATTGATGGTAGCGGACTTGTATTTGATTTGCAATATTTATATATATTATTTTGGATACATTAGAGGGTTTCAAAGTATTGTCATGTGTGTGAAAGTGAGGTATTTTATAAAAGAATTGTTCCACCTTAAGCCTCTACACACATGCTACAATCGATCATGGTTTCTGTTGCGCAAGAAAGGATACTTTGGATTAGGGGGGTTTTGATAGAGACAGGGTTGCTCACAGGAGAGACACTTTCTCGCTATTATGAAAACTTCAGACTTTTCGAGGAAAGTCTCGCCTCTCAGCAAAAGGTCCCCTATCAAGAAGGTATTCTCTTTCTACTCCCTGGGGACAATATTATTTTTGATTGTCCTCTGAGTATTTTCTCGGATCTTGAGTCTTTGACAGAATCTATCTCTCTACCCGTATGTTGGTAGAAAAAACCACATATTTCTCTGAAATATGTGGTTTTTTTGTGGAAAACTGCTCTTGCAGGAAGTGTGTTTATTTTCTATACTTTCTATATTAGAAAAAAATAAGTAGAAAACATCATGGATACACTCACCTCAAAACAAAAAAAGGTTCTTGATTTTATTGAAGATTATACAGAGCACAATGGAAGGGCCCCTTCTCTGGAGGATATTCGAGAAGAGTTTAATCTTGCATCAGTTTCTACTTCTCATTACTATATAGAGCGTCTTCGTAAGGGTGGTTTTTTGAGTAAATCCTCACATACTCCACGAGGTTTGCGTGTACACAAAACAGATAAAGAGTCGGAAGGTTCAATACTTCTTCCGATTCTTGGGTCCGCCAACTGTGGTGCTGCACTTAATCTTGCAATAGAAAACCCCGAAGGACATTTAAAAATACCATTTACTTTTGTGAGAAAGCGAGATGATATTTTTGTACTCAAAGCTGAGGGTGACTCTATGAACATGGCTCGTATCGGAGAAGCAAAGAAAAACATTGAGCCGGGAGATTTTGTAATCATAGATTCTGATGTGAGAGGTATAGAGCATGGGGATTATGTACTCTCTATTATTGATGGATGTGCAACTATTAAAAAGCTAGGCGTTCACGATGGTTACTTGCGTCTCATTTCAGAGTCAGACAACCCTATCCACAAACCTATCTATCTTTCCAGTGAAGATGATTTTATGATCAGTGGTAAAGTACTTGCAGTGGTAAAAAAATAAAAAATACCCTCTCTATTTTGTGAGAGGGTATTTTTTTTTGAGATTATCTCTTCCAAGGCTTTTTAAATCCTGCAATGAGGAATTTTTTTGAATCTTCATCCATGTCTATAAAGTCATCAGCAACCTCTTTTAGTTTTGCTGAACTTGAGCGACCAAATGACATTACCTCTACTTGGCAACCCCCATTCATTTTGAGATACTCTACGAGAGGTACGAAGTCTCCATCCCCTGTTACGAGAATGATTACATCAAGTTTGTGAGCTTGGGTGATTGCGTCTACGGCAATACCTACATCCCAGTCAGCTTTTTTTGCACCACCAGAAAATACCTGCAGGTCTTTTGTTTTTGTTTCTATTCCTATCTTTTCGAGAGCCTCGAAGAATCCTGCTTCTTCACCAGATTCTGTTGATATAACATAGGCAACTGCACGCACAAGGATTCTTCCTGCAACAGCACTCTTAAGTACTTCTCCGAAGTTTACTTTTGAATTATAGAGATTTTTACCACTGTGATAGAGGTTTTGTGCATCCATGAAAATGCCGACTCTTTGGCTTTTGTGTTTTATTATTGTCATATATAAATTAGCTTATAGGGTTTAGCCAGTGGGGTGTGGGTTATACCAGGAGCTAATACCCTTTTTGTATAAAAATTCGACTTTATGCATATAAGTATAACAGAAGAAAGTTTTACAAGTTTTTTAGAAAAAAGAAAAATAAGGATATATTTTTTTAAAATGAAAACTCGCTTTGAGCGAGCTTTCTAGTTTGGATATTCTAGTAAAGAAAAGTTTATTTTATTTCTTTAAGACCAAGCGTTTTTGCAAGAGCATTGTATGCTTTTGGATCTTTTTTAGAAATATAGGCAATATGTTTTCTCCTATCGGCAACCATCTTCAAAAGCCCTCTTCGTGAATGATTGTCTTTTTTGTTTTTCTTTAAATGTGATGCGAGCTCATCAATTTTTTTACTCAAAAGGGAAATCTGCACTTCCGGAGAACCCGTATCAGTGTCGTGTTTCTTTACTTTATTGATTGCTCGGACTTTTTTCTGTTTTGAAAGCATGTGGAAACTATAACATATATCACTAAAATCTGCAACCTTAGAATATTCATTTTCTATCTCTACATCTAAAGTCTGTTTCCTCATCAGAAGCGAGGTGTATGAGACTTTTGTTTCTTTGCTATACTAGAGAGTAATGTCGCACAACTTGGCACAACTACAGAGAGAGTATCTCGAGTATTTAGAGATAGAAAAAGGACGAAGTCTAAAAACGGTCTCTAGCTATGAAAGGTATCTCGGAAGATTTTTAGAGCATGCTCATATTCATGCACCAGAAGATATTACCGATGATGTGGTGAGAGAGTTTCGTCTGTGGCTCAATCGTCAAGATTCTGGTGTTCGTGTGGGTGGTGTGACTCAGACTCTCAAGAAAAAAACACAAAACTACTACCTCATTGCTCTTCGCGGCTTTCTCTCCTACATGGCACGACGAAACATAAAAACACTTCCTGCAGAAAGGATAGAGCTTGCCAAGGTAGGAGATCGTAGTTTGGACCTCATTACAAAGGCAGAGCTCGAGAGACTTCTTGGTGCGCCTGAAGGAAATGATTTGAAATCTTTGCGAGATAAGGCGATGCTCGAGCTCCTTTTTTCTACAGGACTTCGTGTGTCAGAGCTTACTTCACTTTCTCGTGACATTGATCTTACAAAAAATGAAATCTCAGTACGGGGAAAGGGAGATAAAGTGAGGGTAGTGTTCCTTTCGGATTATTCAAAACTCGTGATAGCAGAATATCTTAAAAAAAGAACCGACATGGATGATGCGCTCTTTATCTCGCTTGCCCCGATAAAGAAAACGATTGATAAAAACGATCTTCGATTGACCACTCGTTCCGTAGAAAGGATAGTAAAAGGGTACGCAATCAAAGCAGGTATATCAAAAAAAGTAACACCACATGTTATTCGCCACACTTTTGCGACAGATTTACTGGAAAACGGCGCAGATCTTCGAAGTGTGCAGGCGCTCTTGGGTCATGCAAACATCTCTACAACACAGATCTATACTCATGTAACAGATAGACACCTGCGTGAAGTTCATAAAAATTTTCATTCAAAGAGAAAGTAGCACATAGAGAAATATTTATGAAAAAAATAATCCTACACTACATTATCTTGCCAATACTTGTCCTTACTGTCCTTATTTTTGGATCGTATTGGCTTGTTACATCCACAGACATAGAGGCATTTGTGAGTGTGTATGGATACCCTGCAATGTTTGGTGTCGCTCTCATTAGTGGATTTAACATAATCGTGCCAATACCTGCTGTCGTCTTTGTACCTCTGATGACTGCGAGCGGTTTGAGTCTCTGGATCACACTCCTTGTTATTATGGTAGGAATGTCTCTTGGAGATGCTATAGGGTTTCTCCTTGGTCGCTATGGTAGGAGGGCTTTAGAAGAAAGAACACCTCCCCTCTTTTTTCTTCGGTATGAGTCTTTTATAAGGAGTCATCCTCTCTCACTCTTTCTTTTTGTATTTTTTTATGGAGCTTTTGTGCCGGCACCTAATGAGGTTATAGTTATACCTCTTGCGCTCTCGGGGTGTGGTTGGAAGAAACTACTCCCACCACTTTTTCTCGGTAATGCGGTATTTACGATTCTTGCTGCATTTGGTGTGATTTCACTCTTCTCTCTCTTTTAAACTACGAATTCTTTTTGCTCGGCGCATAGCCTTTTCTCCATAATTTTATACGACTGGTAAAGGTTCTTTTTTGTGGTATTATGTTTTTGGGATAGAGGTCTATCATTACAGCTCCTTTGAGGGGGATATACACGATGAAAAAATCTAAGCTATCCATGTCCCGATTTCTTTCGGGTGACTGGGTTGATTTTCCAGAGCATGATCGCGAGATGCTTGTGCGAATATATGGATTATCCATGTACCGAGCACCGTTTCAGGTCATTGAAGTAGTTTCGTCATATCAAGGTGAGGGACATCTCATCACTTTGCGTGACAGTGATGGTTTCATGGTTGTGGATGGTGAAGATGAGATAGAGCGATTCTTTTTAGAGGATTCGTTTGTACACGCTAAATGATTCACCACACCACACAAGGTTATGAACACGCACCCCACCTCCAACTAAAACACCCATCATCACGATGGGTGTTTTTTATTGGTGTAGTATATACTGTGCATATATGCATATCATTGGATGGAATGTAAATGGAATTCGAGCAATTCACAGGAAAGGTCATTGGCCTAATTTGGTTGCTCTTGATGCTGATATTTTCTGTGTACAAGAAACAAAATCTTCACCCGACCAACTTCCAGCTGAGGTACGCAACCCCTCAGGATACTATTCATATTTTTCGTCTTCTACGGTACGCAAAGGTTACAGTGGTGTTGGTGTGTACTCTAAGGTTGAGCCCGCTCGTTGGAGTGAGGGTCTTGGTATCGAAAAGTTTGATGAACAAGGGAGGGTGCTCACGTTACATTTTGATGAGTTTGTCCTCGTGAATGTGTATGTACCAAACGGTAATTCTAAGACAGCCTCTCTTGATTTTAAACTTGAGTTTTATGAAGCTCTTTTGGCGCATATGCAAAAACTTGAAAAGAAGAACCCTGTCATAATGACAGGAGATATCAATGTGGCACATGAAGAAATAGATCTTGCGCGTCCAAAAGAAAATATGAAAAATATAGGATTTCTTCCAGAAGAGCGTGCATGGATAGATGAGTATATTCAGGCAGGCTTTTCTGATGTCTTTCGTAGTATGCATCCAAACAAAGTGGGCGTGTACTCTTACTGGGATCTCAAAAGCGGTGCACGAGAGAGGAATGTGGGTTGGCGTATAGACTATTTCTTTAGCTCTCCTACCCTTATGCCTCGTATACAAAAATCAGAGATACATACAGACATATATGGTTCAGACCATTGTCCGATATCGATTACCATAGATTTGTAAGATCACCTCACTCTACTATTTTATAATATTGAATAATAGAAATATTTCTATTATTCTCTGCCCTAGATCAAAAGGTCCTTTATAAAGCCCTAAATAAATGGGCGTTGTTCCACTAAACACACTACGGAGGTGTGTTATGTTAGAAACCTCAAAAACTCAAAAGACTATCACCTTCCCCTCAAGTCGCTTTGAGTGGCTTGAAGCTGTAAAAAATACGACATCTGTCCCCGCAATGAATGGGCTCATTCGTTCAGGATTTGACTTCAATATGTCTAATGAAGAGCTCGAGATGCAGTGCATGCTGTATCTCGATATTCTCGATGGGGTGAAGGATGATTTTCGGATTCATGCCTGTCACCGCATGAATAGGGTCAAAGAGTTGGCATGGAAGACACTTTGCTTGGAAGTGTTTAAGAAAGATAAACATCCCTTAGATAAGTCACGAAGGAATAGGGTTATAAGGTCAGGAAAGAATTCGCACAAAAGACTTTTCAAGTTTTTAGTCTTTGTTGAAGAGCTAAAGGTTCGAGCCTATCTTTCTTTTATGTGTCGTGAGAATATGCATCTTTTTGAACACCTCGATGGTTTTGTTGAGGATCTGATTCAGGATATTTTTTCGAGAGTCTATGACGAAAAGAACAAATCGTCTAATCATTATTTTACCTATAAGGAGCGGAAGTGGCTTATCACCGCCATCACAATCTGAAGGGTAGGAAAGAAGCAAACAGATTATTTGCCCGTGAATGATATTGTCATCCAGACATTAGAGCGAATAGCTTTTTCTGAAAAGATTCGTATCCATAGGCCTAAAAGGTATTATGCGGACCATAATAACTTTGATGATAAAGAGCCGGAGAGTTTGGGAGAAATCATTGCTTTTGGATCAGGGTTTGGGTACGAGGGTTCCCCCTGTTACTGTACAGAAGTGTGCTTGCTCTTGAAGATCAAACGGTATCATCGTAGTAGGCTTAGAATAAAGCACATTCGTGAGGAAAAAGCAGAGAAACTTCGCAAAGAGCTTGCTAAGTTGGAATAACAAAAATAAGAAACCCCTGGGCGGATACGCTCAGGGGTTTCTTATTTTATTTTGCCTAGAAAAGCCCTAATCCAGAGCCAAAGAGATATCCTCCCAATAGGAAATATGCCACGGACATGACATAGTACACATCTTTATTGGCAAATATGCCAAATATTTTTGTGAGTGTTTTCTTTGAAAAGAAAAGATATGCAATAGATTCAAGAATCAAATCCCACCCCAAAAGGGTGATGATGATTGCTGTTGGACCATCCCAGATGTTGTGATTGCTTACTATAAAATATCCAGAAATTAAAAGAATAATCCCCAATATGTAGGTAAGCGCACGGTTTTTGAGCATATCTTCAAATATGCCCATCATCATTTTTCTACGCACTATCATTGAGAGACCAGTGACAAGGAAGAAAAATCCAATTATTTGTGAAAGGAAAATAGTTAGTTCCATATCAAAATATATATTAACTAATAAAACGAATACACATAAAAGTATACAAGATTTTTAAAGACAAAATAGGAGTTATCCCCAAAAAGGACATTTTTACTATTGTACTTTTTTTAAAAGACATTATTATAAAGGACAGAAGTGTTAGTTTGTTAGAGACAAAATCTTAACAGTACTAGTGCGTGTGTTCTTTCAACAAATCAAAGTGTCCTTTAGAGACACTTTAAGATAAAAGAAGCTTCTTTTTAAGATTTCTTTTTGTGAACCTATTTCTTAGTAGTATGTGAAACCTCGCATAATAATAATTATTTTCGTTTCTTACATACATTGGAATGGAGTACCGGATGTTCACTCGAAGTATATCTTATCGAAACCGCTTAGTATAAAGGTCAAACAAAAAATAATCTCTCAATCTCCAATCTCCTTGTTTTTACACCTTAATGCTGGGCGGTTTTCCTATTAAAAATAAGGAGCTTGCCTGCGACAGACAGGCAAAGCGACTATATTTTTAATAACCCACCATTTATTTTACTTTTATCTAATTTTGCAAACCGGGTGCCCTGAATAAACATTTTCTTTCTGGGCGAAGCGGGGCAATAAACCATATGAAGCAAGAAATGTTTCATGATTAACACAAAATATGGCTTAAAATATAGAATTTTATATAAAAAGCACCCAATCTATCGTTTCACGATTAACAAAACAGCCACTTTTTCAAAAATGTGGCTATTTTCATGAGGGTATAGTGTATGTTTCACGATTAACAAAAGCCCCAAAATGGGTCTTTTTAATACTTAATCCGCTGACTAGACACTATTGGCTAATATCTTACTTCACCCAATGTCTTTTCTTAATATCCCCTATTTCTTTCTCATTTTCTTCCTCTTTTTTTTCCTTTCCTTTGAGAGCCATATTTTTCAACTCTTCAAGAGGTAGTTTTATAAGCTCTTTTGAGCGCTTTTCTAAATATTTTTCGGTATTTTTCTTTGGATCTTCAAGAACTTCTTCGAGTAGCGCGTGTAGTATAAATCCTATTTTAGGTCCAGGTGTTTCATGATTAACATCCATGATAGTATTTCCGTCTATTTTAAGCATTGAAACATCTATAGGATCCCTAAGGGCCTCGTCTATCATCGCATGATATTTCCTCAACCTATAAGGCTTTTCTTTAGGTCTACCCATTCCTACTCTGTCAGTGATACGAACATTCATTAAATCCCATATATTCTCTCTCCCCACATTCCTTATCATTCTACGAACAGCAGAAAGAGTAATCATTTCGGTATCTGAGAAAAACATATGCCAACGAACCATCTTCTCAACCTTCTCTATGATTTTTTTAGGAAATTTTAGTCTTTCTAATGTTTTTCGTGTAACACGCGCCCCTACCACTTCATGTCCATAAAATGTCCAATCACCCTTTTCTTTAGACCATCTTCTTGTTTCAACCTTTGATATGTCATGAAACAGTGCTGCAAGCCTTATTTCCAAGGACCATTTTTCATCAGCAGCCTTTTGAAGTGCTTCTGTGAGGTGGTCCCAGAGTTCATAGGAGTGGTTTTTGTTTTGCTCAACGCCTATTGTTTTTGTAAGTTCAGGAGATATGTATTCAAGTACCCCTGTATCTTTTAAGAGATTGAGTCCATACTTTGGAGAATCTGAAAGTATTATTTTTTCAAATTCATCACGAATTCGCTCTGTTGCAATGTTTTTAAGCTTCTTTGCTGATGCTATAATAGCTTTTTTTGTACGATCTTCTATTTCATAATCGAGCTCTGTAGAAAGTCGAATTGCACGCAGTATTCGGAGCGCGTCTTCATTAAAGCGCTCTTTTGGATCTCCTACTGTCTGTAGAATCTTCTTGTCGATATCACTAATACCACCAAAGAGGTCAATAAGGTGATAAAAATCTTCTTTATAAGGTGTTTCATGTGAAACATTAAGAATTATATCTTTATTTGTTTCATGATTAACAGGAAATATTCTAAGAGCGAGTGCATTTATCGTGAAATCTCTTCTTTTTAAGTCATCTTTTATATTTTTACTAAAAGAAACATCATTTGGCCTTCTTCCATCAGAGTAGTCAGCTTCTAGGCGATAAGTGGTCACTTCTACCACTTCAAGTGTTTTGTCCTTTATATCATCGTTTATGACTCTCACGGTGCCGTATTCGTTGTCATAATGACTATGTTCAAATACAGATAGTATCTCTTTCGGTGTAGCGTTTGTGGCTATATCCCAATCCTTTGGTTTTATGTTTCTAATAAGATCTCTGACGCATCCACCCACCAAAAAGGCTTCAAATCCCGCCTTTTCAATAGTTTGTGTTACATGAGCAATTTCTTTTGGTATGGTAAATTTCATATAGAGTATTGTAGCACTTTAATGTATACATTTTCCACAGCTCTGCGTTGAGTTTATTAGAACATCAAGAGTACAATTATCTTTATGAAAGCTAAGGTTCGAGAAAAGAGATTGCCATTAAGTTGAGGAGACAGGGTTTAAGTTATGAAGATGTACTTAGGCAGGTTAATGTTGCCAAGAGCTCACTTTCTTTATGGTTAAAAGATTTGCCTCTAACAAATGAAGAGAAAAAAGTTCTTAAAAAAAGGAAGGATTCGAACATGAGTAGAGGGCGTATTAATGCGGCTGCAGCAAATAGAAGAAATAGACTGGATAGGGAGGCTATATTGCTAAAAGAGGCTCAAGAGGAGTTTGTTATTTATGCGAAAGATTCATTTTTTCATGTTGGCATTGCATAGTATTGGGCAGAGGGTGCTAAAAGAAACAATGTATTTGCCTTCACTAATTCAGATGAGAGAATGATGAAGCTCTTTATTCTGTGGGTTGAAAAATTCATTGATATCAAAAGGAGCGATCTGTATTTTCAACTTTACATACACAGAGCTTACGACAGTTATGGTTACGAAAGGTATTGGTCAAAAAGACTCAAGGTTTCATTGGATGCGTTTAGAAAAAATGTAATTAAAGAAAATAGGTCTTTGGTGAAGAGAAGACCTAACTATAGAGGTTGTCTGAGAGTAAGTGTTCCTAAAAGCTCAGGGCTTTTATATAAAATGAAAGTATGGCATAATGCTCTGGCGCAGCACCATGGTGTTAGTCGCAATGCACCTGTAGCTTAATGGATAGAGCATCTGTCTTCGGAACAGAAGGTTGGGGGTTCGAATCCCTCCGGGTGCACATGCATTCAGTTATAATAGGGTCAAGCGGGTATACCCGCACACTAACTATGCTTTTGTTATGTTCTGTGTGTATGTGCTTAAAAGTAGTAAAGACTTAAAGCTGTACATCGGTTCAACTTCAGACTTAAAAAGGCGTGTTGAAGAACATAACAAGGGTTTAGTCGGCTCTACTAAGGCTAGACGACCTTTGAAATTGGTATATTATGAAGCTTATTCTTCAGAAGAGGATGCTCGCAACCGTGAAAAACAGTTGAAGTTAAGAGGGCAGGCAAGACGCCACTTAGTTAATAGGATTAAAAATTCAATAGGCGAGCAAAAGCATAGTTAGTGTAGCGGGTGTAGTATAATGGCTATTATGTCTGCCTTCCAAGCAGAAGACCGGAGTTCGATTCTCCGCACCCGCACCAACAAAATAAAAGACCCTTTATAAAGGGTCTTTTATTTTTTTTTGAGTGCGGAGTGAGCAAGCAAACTGCTTTGCTTGCGTCGGAGAATCGAAAAGGTTGAGTATGTGCTCGCAGATAGTTCGCAAACTATCGAGAACACGCGAAACCTGCACTGATCCTGTAGGGATCGATATTCTCCGCACCCGCACATCAGATACACAAAACCCTTACAGTGAAGTACTTAAAAATATTTGTGAAATAATGAGACATTTTACATATGTTTTATCAAAAAAGACAGAGTTTTGTTGTCTTTTTGGATGTAAGACAAAATAATGTCTCTATAAAATGGCTAAAAATATAGACAACTGTGGATAACTCTGTGTGTATGTGTATAAAGGACATGTCTTTTTGTTAAAATGTACTTAACTATGCCTTATAGGTATTTCTATCAAAAATACGATTCTTGATAGAAGAGAAGTATTTCTATGCTTAGTTTTAGAGAAAAAAAATCAAACCATCACTATATAGGGGCTCTAGGGGAGGAGATTGCAAAAAGATATCTTGAGGGTAAGAGATATAGGACAGTGGCACAAAACTATCGAAAAAAATGGGGTGAAATAGATATTATTATGTCCTACAAGAAAACAATTCATTTTATAGAAGTAAAAAGTGTTCAAAAAATAATAGGATATAAAAGGGGCGAGAGCGATCGTTATAGACCAGAGGATAATGTTCATCCTTTTAAGGTAAAGAGGATATATAGAGCCATCGAGTCTTTTTTTGGAGATTCTCGGTTTAAGACACACGCTGATAAAGAGTGGGTGATTGATTTAGTTTCTGTATATATCGATGAAGAAAAGAAGTGTTCAGAGGTGGAAGTGCTTGAAAATATTTTTTAAAAAACTCTCCCATTGAAAAAGTATTGTGGTATGGTATTATTTTGAGGCTTTATTTATTGAAGTGTTTATACAGTAGCCGGGGTGTAGCATAGTGGTAGCGTGCTTGTTTTGTGGAAAGTTGTTTTTTGTTTAACTTTTAGGTCGGGGTGTAGCATAGTGGTAGTGTGCTCGCTTTGGGAGCGAGTGGTCTGGGTTCGATTCCCAGCACCCCGACCTAAAAGTTCAACACAACCTTCATACGAGAAAAAACCTTTTTATGAGGGTTTTTTCGTATGGTATAGTGTGTGTATTATGATATTTCAAGATTTTTCATTTTTACCGCCTAGTATACAAGAGTCTTTAGAGCTTGTTTTTTTAGGTAATAGTGTCGCTCTCTATGTAGAGGCAGTCATATTATTCCTCGTACTCTATTTGTTTTTAGGCTTGATTCAAAACATTGTTTTGGTGCGACTTCGTCATATTTCAAAAAAGACAGAAACAGATATTGATGATTTTGTAATTCAAACGATTTCCTCTATTAAGCCCCGTGTGTATTTCTACCTTTCATTCTATATAGGGGTTCAGAGGCTTGCACTCGATGTGTGGCTTGGTAAGACTTTTGACGCTCTTGTATTATTTGTAGTGGTGTATCAGGTGGTCTATACGGTAGGGAGTGTAATGGAGTATCTTTTTGATAAAAGATTTAAGGAGGACGAGGTACACGGACAATATGCAGCGCGCTTTGTAGGAGGATTGGTAAAGTGGTCTCTTTGGGTTGTAGGCGTATTGCTGATCATTCAGAATTTAGGAATAAATGTTACTTCTCTTATTGCAGGACTTGGTATTGGAGGTGTTGCAATAGCATTTGCATTACAAAATGTACTTGGAGACCTCTTTGCATCCCTTGCGATATATCTTGACAAACCATTTATTGTCGGTGATATCATTAAAGTAGGTGATTATGTAGGGGAGGTTGAAAAAATAGGAATAAAGACGACGAGAGTTCGTTCTTTGATAGGGGAGGAGGTTGTTTTTTCAAATAGTGATTTACTTTCCTCTCGTATTCAAAATTTCAAGAAGCTCGAAAAAAGAAGAGTGGTCTTTTCTCTCGACCTTGTCTATGAGACACCACCTGAGGTTTTAAAAACACTGCCGGATTTATTACGAGAGATTGTAGAGGGTGCAGGTACAGAGTTTGGGCGTGCTCATTTTAAGGTTTTTAAGGACTCAGCAATTAGCTTCGAGGTGGTGTATTTTGTTGAATCAGGAGATTATGATACTTATGTACACCTTGAACATACTATAAATACAAAAATTCATGAAGTGTTTAAAGAAAAAGGTATAGAGTTTGCCTATCCTACAGCCCTTCATTACAACAAAAACCTCTCCTAGCCTTGTTGGAGGTGTTCTAAGAGAAGGTCTCTCAAGATAGGAGAATCGTTCTCCTTAAAATTATTGACAGAGGTGGATATGTCTCTCTCTAAGAAGTCTAAGAGGTCTATTTCTGTTTGCCTTTTAAAATCCCTTTTAATATAGTCTGTGGTGATTGCTCCAAGCACTCTTTCTTCTGTGTTATCTGCGCTTGTGCTCGTCACCACTATGCCTATAAGGGTACCATCTGATGCTATCACAGCACCTCCTGAGGCTCCTTGCTGTGAGAGTATACTGCCTTTTACTGTAATGAGGTCAGGAGTGTCTTCCTTGAAGGTAAACACTTCATCTATTGTCCCTACAGTACTCGTGATTGTGAGCCCTTTTTGGATTGTGATACCTCCAATAAAACCTGCAGGATATCCTCCTATGTAGACTGCTGTCCCAGGAGGAGTGTATTTTTGGTTTGAGAGTGGGACATGCAAGGGGAGTGTAAGATCAGTCGCGTTTTGGAGAGTGCCGGTGATAGCAAGAAGTGCATAGTCGTACTCTCCAGTTCCAAGAGGGTTTTCTGAAACAATACTTTCTGCGTTTTCCTCTATCCATGCGGGGGAAATATAGAGTGGTTCAAGGAGGTAGGTTGCTTTTGCAGGGTTGCCGACCCTTCCTGTGCAGGTGACTTGATTGCTTGAGGCATTCCTGAGGAGAAAATACTGTGCGACATGAGCGTTGGTAAGGATAACCCCTTTTTCATGGATGAGTACACCACTCCCTGAGATGGGTCTAAAGAAGCCTCCAGAGTCTGTGGTACAGAATATGTTTATGAGAGCGGGTCTTCTAAGGGTGTTTATCTCGGAAAATGAAATAGATGGAGTTTCTTCAAGGGTTGGTAGAGACTCATTTGCTGGAGGTGGGGTGGTGGAGGTAGTTCCTGAGAGCATCTCCGTCGTCTTTTCAACGCGTGACTGAAAAAAAGATTCTACTGAAGCCTCCGTGACTTTCTGTTCGGAGGTATTTTCTACAGATGTTGGAAGAAGGGAGGGAATGGTGTCTTTTATTGGGGTTTCAATTTCTTCTGGGTTGTCTGACAGACCACTGTTCTCAGTGGGTGTGTGAGGGTCAAATGAAAGTATGAGAAAAAGCAGAAGAAGGAGTGAAAGAGTCGTTATTTTAAAGTGTGACATAGGCTCTATTATACAAGTGAATCAGTCTTTTAAAAATAAAAGAGAAGGGGAGGAGTGCTTTGACAAAAGGCTTAAAATATAATACTATAAGCGAAGCTCCTCTGGGGCTTTTTTATTCATCCTAACATAAGTATTATGGATTCAAACGATACAACAAATCCTATGTCTCAGGATGAGGCACAGACAGCTACTCCAGCTGCAGAAGAGACTTCTACAGTAGAAGAAAACACTACTACAGAAGAGTCTTCTTCAGAAGAAGTATCAGCAGAAGCTCCGGCAGAAGAGACTCCTGCAGAAGATACAACGGCATAATAGTCGTTATAGCAAGAATGAAAACCACCAATCCTAGACTGGTGGTTTTTTGTTTGTTATTATACTACTCACACTCATAAGAATAGAGTTGGAAAAGTTTATTAGCGGGTATAGTTTAGTGGTAGAACGGCTGGTTGCCAATCAGCAAATTCGGGTTCGATTCCCGGTATCCGCACAAAATAAAGAAATATCACCTTAATGGGTGGTATTTCTTTATTTCTATGTATGTATACGAAAATCGAACAGGAAGGGGGTCGGGGAAACATTTGTTTCCCCGTGGAGGAAGGCTGGGAAAACCGTGGGTTTCCCAGGTGTGAGATAGTGAAGCGTCCCGGTATCCGCACATCAGATACACAAAACCCATGCGAAAGCATGGGTTTTGTTGTGTTATGTCTATATATACAAAAAGAGTGAGATATTTTATCCTATATATGGAATATTCCCTTTATATAAAAATACTTGACAAAGTATCTTTATATGGTACAATTAAAAAAGATTGGTAGCATGTGATGGATGAACAACACAAGCTACTTGCACTCACAACCCAAAAAGGACAACCGCCATGACCCCACATCCGATAGTTGCAGTATCTGAATCTTTTAACCCTCCTTCCGTTATTGCTGCGATGCGAGCAGAAGCTCGGGCTTCGCTCATCCGCACAAGGAGAGAGGCAGAGGAGGCGAGAAGGAAAGAGGCAGTAATGATGCGTGAGCACATGAGAGCCTTTGCAACTGATCCTACGACGGTTAAATGACAAGACACTTTGTCAAACCCTTCCTCTCTTTAACGAGAGAGGAAGGGTTTCTTTATTACACTTACAAAAAACCCACCCTATGCGGTGGGTTTTTTGTAAGTGTAATAAAGAAAAATATTATCGCACAGCTTCTTTAAGAGCTTTTGCTGGTCGAAACTTTGGTACACGCATAGCAGGAACCTCGATAGGCTCTCCTGTTCGTGGGTTTCTTGCTGTTCGAGCAGCTCTCATTTTTGCTGAGAAAATACCTAGACCTGCAATTGATACTTCATCACCTGCCTTTAGTGTATCTATGATGGTGTTGATAAGTGTATCCACAACTTGTTCTGCCTGTACTTTAGTACCTCCTACTACTTCGTGTACTTTTTCTACAAGCGATGCTTTGTTTACGTTCATATTGGTTATATTAATTATCTAATAATATGACTGGTAATATCCGTTGTGGTGCATCTCCACACCTTACGGAAACTAAACTCTAAAATAAGAGCCTTGTTTTTACATATATAGTATATAGTTAAGCCATATTTTGTGCAACAGTTATACACAGATTACTCTTTGGGCAATAAACCCTAAATCTTAAACGCTAATGCGCCTGTTGGCGAATTAAATCCTAAAAAACTATCTTGCGTATTCTATAATACGAGATTCTCTTATAACATTTACCTTTATTTCTCCAGGGTATTTAAGCTCTTTTTCTATTTCTAGGGCTATGTTGCGGGCTATATTTCGTGCTTCAATATCGTTTACCACTTCAGGGTTCACAAACACACGCACCTCTCTTCCCGCCTGTATTGCATAAGATTTTTCCACACCTTTGACTCGATTTGCGATTTCTTCCAGATCTGAGAGGCGTTTTAGATAATTTTCTATTGTGTCTCTTCGTGCTCCGGGCCGACTTCCTGAGATAGAATCGGCTACTTGAACGATAATAGACTCGACCGTTTCATATGGGTATTCTTCATGGTGTGATTTCATCGCATCTATTATTCTTTGGTCTGCCCCAAATTTTTGTAGGATACGCATTCCTATTTCGACATGAGTTCCAGGGATTTCATGATCTACCGCTTTTCCTATGTCGTGAAGGAGTGCCCCTGCTTTTGCTACGCTCACATCAGCATCAAGCTCTTCGGCAAGCATGCCTGCAACATGAGCCATTTCTATGGAGTGCTGGAGCACATTTTGCCCGTAACTCGTACGGAAATAGAGTCTTCCAAGTATTGAAATGATACGAGGGTCTAGGTTGTAGACACCCACCTCAAAGACCGCCTGCTCTCCTTTTTCTTTAATAATTTCATTAATTTCTTTTTTTGCTTTTTCTACAAATTCTTCGATGCGGGCTGGTTGTATTCTGCCATCGAGGATTAGGTTTTCAAGAGCAAGACGAGCCACTTGTCTCCGCACCGGATCATAGGAAGAGATGAGTACTGTACCAGGAGTATCATCAATAATCACTTCTACTCCACTTGCTCGCTCGAATGCTTTGATGTTTCTTCCTTCTTTTCCAATAATTTTTCCTTTTATATCATCAGAAGGGATGCTTACGCTTGTTGCCATCACATCAGATGAGATAGCATTTCCATAGCGGTGAATTGCCGTTACGAGTATATCTTTTGCTTTTTTCTCTATCTTTTCTTTTCCGGTATGCTCTATTTTCTGTAGGCGAACCAAGATATCTTCCTCGTGGTTTTGTTGTGCTATACGAAGAAGCTCTTCTATCGCTTCTTCCTTTGTCATTCCCGCGACTCTTTGTAATTCTTTTTCTTTTTCCTCACTCTTTTTTAGAGTTGCTTCTCTGATTTCTTTTATTTCTTGTGCTTTTTTCTTTATATTTTCTACTTCTCGGTCAATATCTGACTGACGACCATCAAGAAGCTCCTCTTTTTTTATGAGGCGTTCTTCGGTTTTTTTGAATTGCGCTTCTTTTTCTTTAGATTCTCTTTTGAGATCTTCTACAAGTGTGAGTGAGCGTTTTTCGGCCTCGGTAACAATTTTATTGGCCTCTTCTTGAGCTTCGAGCATTTTTTTCTTAATCTCAAGCTCAAGAGTACCTCTTTTACCTAGTGTTAAGAGCCATCGGAAAAAGTATCCGAGGGCAATACCAACCAACCCTGCAAGGATTGTGAGAAATAATACGGCTTGTAATGGCATAGCGATTGTGAGAATTCGCTTTTGAGCCAACTTTTATGTCTTTATGTCTGTGTAGGAAAAGTTCTAGAAGAAAGAGATACTTCTTTTTTCGTTGATTTACTCAATATATCTTTATTTAGAGCCATTTTGTTATACATTTTTGAAAACATAAATAGAGTCGGTCAAAAACTGAAATTCGGTTAATTAACAGTAATATGTCAATGATACTCCACGAAAAGAAAAATGTCTAGAGCGGAGGATTATTGGTGAGGAAATAGCTCCTAGCTAATAGGGTATTGAGGCGCGGGCTCATGGATACTATAAAAATAATCACATATTAGGCAACAAAAATGTCAGACCCTAAAAATGAGACTTTCTCTAGGTGTCACCCAATATTGAATAATATAGAGAGTACTTTTGTTTTATATAATAAAAGAGCCTCATACAAGGCTCTTTTATGGTTTATTGTAGGTAAAATCTTTTTATTTCTTTGTTTTTACCATAACACCATCCACAAGACCGTACTTCTTTGCCTCTTCAGCATTCATGTAGTAGTCACGATCACTATCACTTGCTATCTTGTCTTTCTTTTGGCCTGTATTTTTTGCCATTATTTCATTAAGCAAATCTTTTGTCTTGATGATTTCACGAGCAGATATTTCTATGTCTGATGCTTGACCCTCAGCACCACCAAGTGGTTGGTGGATCATTATCTTTGAGAGGGGGAGTGCATAGCGTTTTCCTTTTGCTCCTCCCGCAAGGAGGAATGATCCCATAGACGCTGCAAGACCTACACAAATGGTAGAAACATCTGGTTTGATGTGTTGCATTGTGTCATATATTGCAAGTCCTGAATGAATATAACCTCCGGGGGAGTTAATGTAGAGATGTATATCTTTCTTGGGGTCTTCTTTTTCGAGGAAGAGCATTTGTGCAATCACCGTATTTGCGACCGCATCATCAATAGGGCCACCAAGAAAGATGATCCTGTCTTTAAGTAGGCGAGAGTAGATGTCGTATGCCCTCTCTCCGAAGTTTGATTTTTCTATTACTGTAGGAATCAACATATGTTAGTTTTAAAGTTTAAAGCTTATAAGGTCTGTAAGGTTAATTTTAAATTCAAAATTTATAATTATATAGTACTTTATTTTTGTCCTTCTAGGAACTCAAGTACAAGATCGTTCGTCATTACTGTATCAACATATATTTGTACTCTCTCTTTTTCTGCGTTTTTGTGCATCTTGAGAAGCGCATCAACTTGCGCGTCTCTTTCCTTCTCGTCGGGTGTAAGGTTTTCCTCAAGTGCAATTTTATTAAGAATCATTTGATTTTTTGCATATTTGAGCGCATCAGGTTGCCATGTGCTCCGAAGCTCCTCAATGCTTTTTCCTGAATGTTTGATATAGTCTTCAAACTTCATACCTAGTCGCTCTACATCAGATTGAAACTGCGCCATCATGCGGTTGAGCTCTGCGTCCACCAGCATATCAGGGACATGTACCTTTGTTCCTTCTCTTATTTTTTCAAGTATTTCCGCTCTATTTTTCTCCTTTGCTCTTTGGGTTTTTTCGTTGAGTATATTTTCTGTTAGTTTTTCTCTAAAATCTTTTTCATTTTTAAAAGGACCTATCTTTTGAGCGAATTCATCATCCATTTTTGGTAGATCTTCGTCTTTTATTTCTATAGTAGAAGGGTCTATTTCTTTTATCTCTTTGCCTTCTATCTTTGCTCTGGCTTCAAGTTTTTCTTTTTTTGCCCACTCTTTTTGGATGTGTGAGATAGCATCTTCTATTTCTTTGTCCTCCACCACCACTTCTTTGTGGTTTTTGTTTGCTTCTTTTGCAAGTGTTTTGTAGTCAGGAAGCTCTACTGTAGGTATCTTGTGTACATGAGCGGTAAACTCAAGGGGGTTACCCTCTGCGAGTTTGGTAATAGATATTTTTGGATGTCCGATTACATCAAGTTCATTGTCCATAATGATATCGGGATATATCTCTTTAATGCTTTTTTCTGCCATATCTTCAAGAATATGTAGAGAATCAATATTTTTTTCTACAATATGTGGTGGTACATGACCTTGACGAAAGCCGTCGATTTTCATTGTTGTTTGGTGTTCTTTTATGGTGCTCTCTTTGTGTGGTGCAACATATTCCCATGGAATACTTACTTCTATTTGAAGGGCGTCATTATCACCTTCTTTTATTGTCGCGGTGTATTTTTTCTTATCAGTCATAGTGTTATGGTTAGTTTAATGAGGGCTTATAATACTGATTTTTTATAAAAAAGTCTACTTTTATAACAAAACTCCTCGTCTCATGGTGTAGATCGAGGAGTCTAGTGTGTGGTATTTGGAAACAATATCTCTTTAAAGACTAAGGTCTATTTGGTCTAGTTCTGCATCAAGGTTTTCTAGATTCGTATCAAGAAGGTCTTCTTCTATGTCAGTGAGCGCATCAGAAGTGCTTTGTGTTTGAAGAGAGTCTAGAAGAGGGTCTTCTTGATTTGCAATCTCTTCAGCAGTTGGTCCCTGGAGAGTAGGGTCTGCTTCTGTAAGTCGCTTTCCCCAAAAGTAGAGACCACCTACGATAAGGATTACAATAATAATCACAGATCCCACTATAGGCCCTGCTGACTTTTCTTCATCATGTCCTCCTGCCTCTGGTGCAGGTGAGACATTCTCAACTCGAGGTTCTGTCGATGTGGTTTCTGAGACAGTCACGGTTTCTTCTTTTGTTTCTTGCATAGCCACTGGCTCTGGTGAAGGTGCAGATGCTACTACTTCTTCCTGACGAGGGGTAGCTTCTTCTGGTGTGGTGTTTTGATCTTTGTATGGTTCCATAGAGTATGATTAATGATTAATAATAGGGTTATTCATTGTCTTCTTCTTCAGATTCCTCGTTTTCAACTGATGCTTTGAGCGAAGTGACTGCTTCAACAACGAGTGAGTGTGCTTCTTTGATGTGATCTTTTGCTTCTATAAAGACGGAGCGTATTGTTTTTTGGAATGTTTCTGTTGGATTTTCTTCTTCAAAAATACTCTCAAGTGAAGTTGGGACATTTTGGAGTGCGGTACTTGCATTTATTAATTCTTCCTTTGCTTTATTGAGAAGATTCACAGCTTCTTCTGTTGCGATCCCATTTTCTTCGAGCTTTACTATTCTTGATTGTACACGATCTATTGCGATATCCATGCGCTCTATTGCTGCCTCAAACCGCTTCACTGTGCGCTCAATATATGCTCGAGCTCGCTCTTTCATTGCTTCTTTTCGTGTATTTTCGCGCAATGATTTCTTTTCTTCTAACTTAGCCCTTCTTTCATTAACCTGCTCTCTCTTCCCCTCTCTTGTTTCTGTCCTATTTTCTGGCATTTCTGCTCGCGCTTCAGAGCGTTCGTTTTGTAGAGGTGCGCGTGTTTCTTCTCTTGCTTCTGTCCTCATTTCTACCCTCATGTCATCTGCTTCTTCTCGGATTGTGTTTCTTGTCTCAACTCTTTTTTCTTGTAATGTGCTTCGTACGGCATCTACATCCTCTCTAAATTTTGTCGCTCTGTCTTGGATGATATTCCCAAATGCATCAAGCACATCAGGGTCTTTGGTTTTGGTAGTGGTTTCGTCAGAAGATACCACTTCTTCAGTAGAGATTGTCTCCGTTGAAGTATTCTCATCGGCTGTTGTTTGCGCGTAGAGTCCTGATGCTCCAAAGATAACTAAGAGAGTAATAATCAGGAGGTAGGGCAATGTTTTTTGTAGTGTGTGTGTAATCATGGATTAAATAATTAGTGAATATAAAATAAACCCCATCATAAGCCCTTATAATGACTTATGAGGTATTTTAAACTATACACCTATACAATATATATAACAAACAAACCCTCTGTTGATAAAATAGAGGGTTTAGTCAATAGTTTCTATATTATTTTTGAGGAGGAAAAGCTTCTTTATATAAAGATATACTTCTTTCAAAGGCCTTTTCTGCATTTTCTTTTCCTTCAAATCCAGCGATTTCGACTTCTTTATCTTGGAGTTTTTTGTAGGTAATAAAGAAGTGCTCTATTTCTTTGAGAAAATGTGGGTTTACATCTTCTATGTTATGCGCCCTATCCCATCGAGGATCGTCTACAGGCACTGTGATAAGTTTGTCATCAGATTCTCCACCGTCTACCATTTTGAGAAGTCCGACAGGTCGTACTCTGACGAGGATTCCTGGCAAGAGGGGGTAGGTGGTGAGGACTATTACATCAAGTGCATCACTATCATCCCAGAGTGTCTGTGGCACAAAACCATAATCAAAAGGGTAGTCTTGGGCCGTATGCATCGCTCTATCGAGAGCGATAAGTCCGGTTGCTTTGTCTATTTCGTATTTGTTTTTTGATCCTCGGGGAATTTCTACAATCACATTGATATTTTCTTTTGTTCCCGGGGTTATATCATGCCAATAGTTCATAGTGTATGAAAGTTAATGTATAAAGTAAGAAAATTTTTATTGTGATGTTTCTTCGTTTTTTTCTTGTTCCTCTGGCTCTTCATCTGTGGTCGCTTCAGCAACCTCTTCTGGAGAAACCTCTTTTTCATCGGTGTCTTCTGATGAGGGAGTTTCTTCGGTCTCCTCTGTTATATCTTCAGTTTTTTCTTCCTCAACAACTTCTTTTTGCATCTCTTCCTCATCGTTTTCATCAGACTGTATATCTATTTTCCATCCTGTCAGTTTTGCTGCAAGTCGAGCGTTTTGGCCACCCTTTCCGATTGCAAGAGATTGTTGGTCTGATTCTACTATTACTACCGCCTTTCCTTCTTCCTCATCTACTTGTACAGAAGAGACTCGTGCCGGTGAAAGTGCCCACTCTACAAAAAGAGAAGGATTTTCAGACCATTCTATAATATCTATCTTTTCGCCACCAAGCTCACTCATAACTGTGGATACTCGAACACCTCTTTGTCCTACAAGAGATCCAACAGGGTCAATGTACTCGTCATTTGATATAACGGCTATTTTTGAACGCGATCCAGCCTCTCTTGCTATAGCTTTAATCTCTACTACGCCACTTGCTACTTCAGGCGCCTCCACCTCAAAAAGTTTGTAGAGAAACTCTGGCTTTGATCGACTTATTCGAAGGAATACTCCACGAGATGTTTCTTCTACAGAGTAAAGGTATCCACGAATGTGTTCTCCTTGCTTGAATCGTTCTCCTGGTATTTGCTCTTCATAAGGAAGGATTGCTGTTGCGCGTCCAACATCCACGAAAATATTCCCTCTTTCCACTCTTTGTACAGTACCAGTGATAATATCTCCTTGTTTTTGGCCAAATTCTTTGTGTACAGATACTTTTTCCGCTTCACGAATCTTTTGGATGATTACTTGTTTTGCGGTCTGTGCAGAGATTCGTCCATAGTCATCCTTTTCCTCGAGAGGAAAGGCAAGTTCTTCATCCACTACCGCATCTTTTTTGATTTTTTTAGCATCATCGATAAGGATATGTTGTTCTGGATTATAACGAACTTTTGTATTTTCCTCAGCCTCTCCTTCTGAAAGAGGTGTTTCCTCCTCTTCATCTTCTTCTTGCATAATCAAATCTGCAGGATCTTTTACAATCTTTACTTGTTGGAATGAAGTTTCTCCAGTATCAAGATCAAAATGTGCACGCACAATCTGGCCTCTTTTACCGTATTCCTTCTTATATGCCGTTGCGAGCGCGTCTTCTATTGCTTCTACCACCTTTTCTCGTGGAATGCCACGCTCTTCCTCTAGTTGTTCTAGTACGGAATGTATTACTTTTAGGTCTAACATGTTTTGAAAATTAATGAATAATACGAATATAATTTCTTAAAAAAATAAGCCCGAATTTCATATCGGACATACTCACTTCTTCTATTCAGATGTGCGACTATCATAGCAGAGGAAAAAAATAATGTCAATTTTAATGAGAAGTGGGGATTAGTGAGAAATAATACTCTATATTTATACACACATTATATTTTTATAGAGAGTAGTAAAGTTATATAATAGGTGCACACCTTAAGAGGGGGCTCTATTATGAATACACCATACTTAAAAATAGCAGGAACAGCAGTCTTTATTGTGGCTCTTGGTTTTTTATTTTACGCACTCTTTCCTGAAACTAGCATAGGTACATATAAGGAGGGGGATTCTCGGCATGAGGCAAGTCCTGTGTATGCGGTATTGCCTGAAGGCTTTCCTACAGATATGCCTTTAGAAAACGCCACGATTCAAGAAAGTTTTTCTTCATTTTATGAAGATACAGGGGTGCATCGATACATGATTTCTTATGTGACTGATGAAAATAGAACCTTTATTTATGACAAGTACACCACATACTTAACCAACCATGGTTTTGAGATTATTGAACAGGAAGAAAACCCTATCTATATCTATGCCAGGAACGAAAATGAAGACATTACTATTCTTATAGAAGAAAAAAGTGAAGATGTGCTCGTCACCATCAACTATACAAGACTTTAATCATACATACTTATGAATCAATACTCACCCGAAAATCCACACCACATAGAACCTAAAACACTTTTCGCCTACATTCTCGTAGGTGTGGTAGTGATATTTGGATTGTATTTTTATCTAGGTAGCCCTGCAGAGGAGAATGCCGAGGAGGTAAATCTTTATGGAGACTATGAGGTGGGATATATAGAGCAAGATACTAATATCGAAATACCAGGTTCCTTCCCCATAGATTTGTTGAGTAATGCAACTTTACTTACTGGTTCATATCTTTTTGACACATCAAGAGGATCAAGTCAGTATACATATACTGCTGCATCTCAAAGAGGTTTTGATTCTGAATATGATTTTATTTCAGAGATTCTTCTAAGAGAAGGTTTTATGATAGTAGAAGAAATAAGAGAAGCGGGGTTAATCCGTGCTGAACGCTTTAAAGAAACAAGTATAAGTACAGAACAGGTTTCATACTCAATTAAAGAAGGTGCAGAGGAAGAACTTCAAATTTCTATAGTGTATGAAATAAATAATGTAACGACACCTTAAACACAAGATAATTAATTTTTTATGAATTCATTTTTTTATTCAAAAATAAAATACTCACTAGCCCTATTAGGCCTTTTGTTGTTTCTAATTGCGGTTCCATATTCGGTATCTGCAGCTGCTGTTGAGCCAGTGCTGTCTTGTGGTGCAGATGGAGTAAGTCCGACTGTAACTGTTACATGGGGTGATTGGGGTGATTATGATCATGGACGACCGATAGAGTTTGCACTTTATAGAACAAACAACTTCAGCCCTTCAAATATGCTCGCTTCATTTTCTTTTAGCGGCAAAGATGCTTTTTATACAGAAACATATACTGATACGAATGTAACAAATGGCACTTCATATACCTACTATTCTCGTCGTAAAAATGGCGATGGCACTTATGACACCAGACAAGCAAGTATTAATATAAAGTGTGGTGTACTTGTAAATGTTGACACAAACATTTCTACTACAGGATGGTCTTTGGATGGTGGTTCATATGATACGGGAGGGTTAGGAGATGGGGGGGTATATGTTCCATCGGGAACTTATACTATTTCTTTTTCCCCTCCTTCAGGGTATGTAATGAATTATATGGAGATTGAGGGTGTAGAGGGTGGCTCTACTGGATATTTGAGAGTATATGGAGATTATACATTTACGACAACATCTTTTAAGCCATATGGAAGTGACACTTTTATAACAAGAGATGTAAATATTAGGGCTTATTTTACAAAATCAGAAAAACCTCAACTCACACTCCTCTGTCCATGGAGTACGAATGGGGATGCGGGTGCCATAGTGGCATGGTCAGATGTGGAGGGGGCAACAGAATATAGGGTATGGAGAAATGGGACTACTTTTTTAGGCTATACAAACGACCCCTCTGTTTCAACAAAGGTAACTTTAAAACATGGTCAAACATATTCAATTAATACTACAGCCCATGATTCTGGAGGTTCTATTATTTATACTTCCCCTTCTGCAGATATTACTGCTGATTGTTCTTACTCTTTGAATATTAATACGAATTTTGATGGAGGTATATGGAAGATTGGAACAAAATTAAGGCCATCTCTTATTAACCCATTTGACTCAAGCGGAGCCTTTTATACTTCATCAGGAGGTAGTGTTGTGCAGCCAAGTAATCCAGGATCAGGTACTAGTGGATCTTATACCCTCCTTGGAAGTAATGGCCTTTCAGGAATAACAGTTACTTCATATGTTCATTTTGTACCTTATATAGGAGTGAGTCTTGGGTCTATAAATGGATCGTCATATGGTAGCAGTATTGGTGTTGGTCAACGTCCAGGTCAAACATACACCTATAATGTAGAGTGGCACAGGTCGGTAACCCCACAACCTTCATCTACATATAGTTGTGTCAATGATTCTCCAAGCGCAACAATATCATGGGGGCATCGATTGTCAGAGAATCTCAATCAAGCTACATGGAAATTAATTCGTACAAATCAAAACAATAACACTGCCACAATTGTCTCTGGGAGACTTAACCCTGAGTTCCAGGGGTGCTCAGGCACATGTCAGCCTAATACTTGGGTTGCATATTCGGAGCAGGATGGAGGCCTCAATAATGTAGCTGATACTTATACATACTCTCTTCATTATGAGGCAGATGGGTATACTTCGGAGGTCACCACAACCACGCTTTCTGTAGGAGCATGTGAGTCTACACCCGTTGATGCACAAATAAGCATACAAACCAATCTTCCAAGTGCTACATGGTCTATGAGACAAGATGGTGCCTCTGTGCTTTCTGGGCAGACAGGAAACTATAGTAATAATTTTACTATCTCAGGAAGCTCTGATACTTTCGTGCTTACGCCTTCTACGGTAGAAGGGTACACCTTTACGGTAAGTAATAACAAAGACTCCGGAGGAGCTACAATGAGTGGTGTTTCTGCAGGTGATTCATATAGCTACACCGTGACCTATAGTGAAAATCCAACTGTATCCATATCAGCAGATCCTACTGAAATAGAGTCAGGTGACAATACGCTTCTTACATGGGAGACCAGTCGTGTACAAAATTGTGTCGCATCAGGCGGATGGAGTGGCTCTAAAGCAACGAGTGGGTCTTCTTGGATAATGAATATTTATTCCAATACAGACTTTACTCTTACCTGCGAATCAATATCAGATGGTTCTCTTGTTGCATCTAGTGTTACAGTGACAGTTACCACACCACAGTGTAGAGACGGTATTGATAATGATAGTGATGGTTTGGTTGATACAGATGATCCTGACTGTGTTTCTTTAGAAACTGCTATAGAATCAGGTACATTAGGACCAGCGCCAACGGTTTCCTTAAGCGCTTCTCCAAATAGAGTGATTCCCGGAGAAACAACCACTCTTTTATGGAACAATACAAATGTTAGTGAGTGTAGGGCTTTTAGCGGACCATGGAGTGGAGTATGGACAGGTAGCCAGGCTCTTTCAGGTAGCTCTGAGAGCAATGCAATTAATAATAGCCCAACAGAATTCACAATTGAATGTGATAGTGTTCAAGGATCAGTTACGGTAGATGCAAGTACCACAATAACTTTTGTAGATCCATATTTTCAATTACAAAAAGTAGGCACACTTAAAATAGAAGCTTACTCAGGAACATCAACACCTGCTGTTATAAAAGTGGCTCCAATTTCAGGATATGATGAAGATATTACACTACAAGCAGGTGTTAATCCAAGTCTCCCTGGATCGGTTAATACTTTTTCAAAAGGAACACTCTCTTCTTCTGAGTATGATTCAGGGTCTCTATTCCGAGTTTTTGTACCTTCTGCAACACGATCAGGAACATACCCCATCACCATCCGTGCAGAGGGAGGTGATGGCTACATTACTACAATGAATGTTGACCTTATCATTAGAAACCCTGGCAATAGGGCTATAGAGGAGTTTTAGGAAAAAATAAAAAGCCGTCCACACAGGGCGGTTTTTGTATTGTCTAAATTTGATACAATAAGGGTAAGCCTAAAATCCAAATGTTAAAAACCAAAACTATACATTCGATATTTAGGAGTATGTTTTGGGCTTTGAGTTTTGGGCTTTGAACTTATTTATATGCACATTGAAGACGAACAGTTGAAAGAGTTTATGGTGGACTCTGGACTTATCTCAAAAAAAGATTTTGAGGTTTTTGCTCGTGAGTCAAAAGACAAGGGTATTAAGGTAGGGGAGATGATTGTGAACAAAGGTAAGGTCAAAGAAGATGATATGCGTCGTATCTATGCACACATTCTCGGGATACCTTTTGTGTCACTTGAAGGTAAGAAAATTGATTTTGACATTCTTTCTATGATTCCCGAGCCTATTGCACGAAACAACAATATTGTTGCATTTGAAAAAAATGGTAATAATTTGGAAGTAGCGATGCTTGATGTGGATAATCTTAACGCGATTGACTTTGTTCGCAAAAAGGTAGGGCTTAAAATTTTACCACGATTAACCAACACCACATCCATCAAGAGTGCATTGTTGCAGTATCAGAAATCTCTCAAGGCAGAGTTCGGTGACATTATCCAGAAAGCATCAGTTGATATAGAGCATATTGGGATAGGGGGAACTGAAAGCAACTCAGAGGCTGAGCTTAAAAAGATGGCAGAAGGTCTTCCTGTGGTGCGTATTGTAGACACTCTTCTCAAGCATGCTATTTTGCAAGATGCATCCGACATTCATATAGAGCCAATGGAAAAGGACCTTCTCGTTCGCTATCGGATTGATGGTATTTTGCATGATGCCATGGTACTCCCTAAGAGCGTTGCACAAAGTATCACTGCTCGTGTTAAGGTTCTCGCTAAGCTGAAACTTGATGAGAAGAGACTCCCTCAAGATGGACGATTCAAGATAGAGTCTGATGGTCAAAAAGTATCATTTCGTGTTTCAATACTCCCTATTTACTATGGAGAAAAAACAGTGATGCGTCTTTTAAAAGATGGTGCTTCAGGTTTCACTCTTGAGTCGCTTGGCTTTCATGGTGAAGGTCTTGATCGTATTCATTGGGCAGCAAAACAAAAGACCGGTACCATTCTTACTACTGGACCTACGGGCTCTGGAAAGACCACGACACTCTATACGGTACTTGATTTACTCAATACTCCTGATGTGAACATCTCAACTATTG
>Ga0210050_1000165_pt1 | contig 91125 bp, 87 predicted proteins | sample CryGey132114_all_FD_185463 | JGI IMG/M metagenome (GOLD analysis project Ga0210050, IMG submission 185463) | Groundwater microbial communities from aquifer - Crystal Geyser CG22_combo_CG10-13_8/21/14_all (SPAdes) (version 2) | ecosystem: Environmental > Aquatic > Deep subsurface > Groundwater ... | reverse complement strand
GTTGCAATACTTGAGAAGGTAAAAGAGATTGTTCCAGATTTAAATGATCAAATAAACTATTACATCAATGAAATAAAAGAGGGGAGGAATCCGTAAAGGACTAAGCACGAAATACGAATATCGAAATACGAAATAAATCACAATGACAGAAATTCAAAGCAGAAAACAATATGATTTAGAAGATAGGACGCTTTTATTTGCAAGGAATGTGAGAGGTTTTATAAAAAACTAAAAAAATCTATTGCGAACATAGAGGATGGAAAACAGTTGATACGGTCTTCTGGTTCAGTAGGCGCAAACTATATAGAGGCAAATGAATCTTTGAGTAAAAAGGATTTTGCACATAGAATAAAGATATGTAGAAAAGAGGCAAAAGAGAGTAGTTATTGATTGTCTCTTATTGATGCATCAGATAGTAAAGAGCTTGATACTGAACGAATGTTGCTTTTAAAAGAATCTATGGAATTATGAAAATCTTTGGTGTCATTATGAGAAAGTCAGTTTAGATATTTATTATTTAGAATTTATATATTGTTTCGGATTTCGATATTCGGATTTTACTTATTTCCTGATTAGAAAATACGCAACTTGCAAAAGTCTTAAAATGTGCTATACTATATTTTGTGAGTGCGCTCTAAATTTATTTAGCTCGGCGTGCTTCGAACGAAGTCTTACGAAAAAACCCGCTTTTGCGGGGTTTTTCGTTCCTAATAAAGTTGCTTTTTGTATGTGAGTTGTTATCATTTTAGATATAGATTCTATATGGTAGTGGTCAGTGGTTGCACTCACATAAGACTAGATGGAGCTTCGCCCCACTGGCCACTACCCTATAGAAGGGTCCACCTTTAAAGGTGGATTTTTTTTATGTAAATAGTTAATAAATTCAAAAATACGAATAGCTACAAATTAAACGACATGAATTTACTGTGAAAACTTTTAAAAGAAACAAGAGATGGGAGATGAATTTTTAATTTCAAAACAATTTTAAATGATTAAATTTTTTTATAGAAATAATTTTTTATTTTTTTAAAAAAACTTTTCCACAAAAAAATTATTTTTTTGTTGTTATGTGAAGATAAATGTTTGATAATGAAAGTAGGAAAACTTTTTATTTTTATTTTTCATTTTTTAATTTTTGAAAAATAAAAATGAAGGGGTCGAGACCATCCTTATGGATAATATATTATCAGTAACTAGTTACAAAAAATAATATGGCACCAAAAAAGAAAGCAGCAGCAAAGAGGAAGCCAGCAGCAAAGAAGAAAGCTGCTCCTAAGAAAAAAGCAGTTGCAAAGAGGAAGCCAGCAGCAAAGAAGAAAGCTGCTCCTAAAAAGAAGGTAGCAAAGCGAAAGGTTGCAAAGAAAGCTGCTCCAAAGAAAAAGTCTTCAGCAAAGAAGACAACAAAGAGAAGAGCTACAAAGAAAAAGTAACATCTCTTTTTGTTATATTGTAGAAAAATGGTCTGTGAATGCAGGCTATTTTTCTTTATGAATAAAAGCCATTGTGTGGTATAATCACTCAACTTACGAGTAATTGAGAGTGTAGTATGGCCTTTAATTTTAAGACTCTTTTTGGAGATGAAAACAAAAAAGCATTAAAAAAGTACGAAGCAATCGTGCCTGTGATTAATGCGTTTGAAGAGACTATTTCATCCCTCTCAGATGATGATTTGGTAAAAAAGACAGAAGAGTTTAAATCAAGACTTCGTGCGGGAGAAACTCTAGATGATATTTTGCCAGAAGCATTTGCGGTGGTGCGTGAAGCATCAAAGAGGGTGCTCAACCAGCGACACTATGATGTACAGCTAATAGGAGGAATGATCATTCACGATGGCAACATTGCAGAGATGCGTACCGGAGAAGGTAAGACTCTCGTGGCGACACTTCCTGTCTATCTCAATGCACTCAGCGGTAAAGGTGTACACCTCATTACAGTCAATGACTACCTCGCCCGAAGAGATGCAGTGTGGATGGGTGAAATCTATGCATACCTTGGACTCTCTGTAGGGGTTATCAATGCAGAGCTTTCTTTTCTTTATGATCCTACTTTTGCAAAAGAAGGAGAAAGCGAGGATGTAGAGAGGGATGAGAAAGGATATTTTAAAGTGGTCCATGAGTTTCTCAAGCCATGCACAAGAAGAGAAGCGTATGAGGCTGATATTACTTATGGTACCAACTCTGAGTTTGGCTTCGACTACTTGCGGGACAACATCTCTTATAGAGAGTCTGATGTGAGACAGAGAGAGCTCCACTTTGCGATTATTGATGAGATAGACTCTATACTCATCGATGAGGCGAGAACTCCCCTCATCATATCTGCTCCAACCACTGATTCTGAAAACCTGTATCAAAGATTTGCAGAGATTGCTTCAAAGCTCAAAGAAGGTGAGGATTATGAAGTAGATGAAAAAATGAGAGCCACCACACTTACTGATGCAGGAATAGAAAAAGCAGAAAAAATACTTGGCATTGGAAACATCTACACTGAGGGAGGTGTGAAGTTTGTACACCACCTCGAGACTGCGATACGCGCAAAGGCGCTTTTCCATAAAGAAAAAGAGTATGTGGTGAGAGATGGTAAAGTCCTCATCGTGGACGAGTTTACTGGCCGTATTCTCGCAGGGCGGAGATACTCTGAGGGACTTCATCAAGCCATAGAGGCAAAAGAAGGTGTAGAACTCGAAAAGGAGTCGCGCACCTTTGCATCTATTACCTATCAAAACTATTTTAGGATGTATGACAAACTCTCGGGTATGACAGGTACTGCGGTGACTTCCCAAGAAGAGTTTTATAAAGTCTATGGTCTCGAGACTCTTGTCGTTCCTACGAATAAACCCATTGTGCGTATAGATAGAGATGACCTGATATTCAAAACTGAAAAAGGAAAGTTTCAGGCAATAGCCTCAAAGATAAAAGAGCTCAACGAGAAAGGTCAACCTATCCTCATAGGTACCTCCTCTATAGAAAAGAATGAGCTTCTTTCTGACTTCCTCACCAAGGAGGGTATAGAGCACAATATATTGAACGCAAAAAACCATGAAAATGAAGGTGCTATTACTGCAAATGCGGGAAAGAAAGGACAGGTTACTATTGCGACCAACATGGCGGGACGAGGTGTGGATATCAAGCTAGGAGGTGAAAATGCTACGGAAGAGGAAAGTGAGGAGATCAAAAATCTAGGAGGACTCTTCGTAATAGGAACAGATAGACATGAGGCACGGAGAATAGACAATCAGCTACGAGGTCGCTCAGGCCGACAAGGAGATCCTGGTGAGACACAGTTTTTTGTGTCTCTTGATGATGATTTGATGCGGATTTTTGCCAGTGACACAGTGAGAAATATGATGGATCGTCTCGGTATGCCAGAAGATCAGCCTATACGAAACAAGCTCATCACAAAGTCTCTAGAATCAGCACAAGAAAAAATAGAAGGACTCAACTTCGATAGAAGGCGACATGTATTGCAGTTTGATGATGTGATGAATCACCAGAGGAAGATTATTTATGCAAAGCGAAGAAGTATCCTCTTGGCAAAAAACGAAGAGTTAGAGGAAATCGTGAGGAGTCTTTCTGATGCGGAGTTTGATAAGGTGATAGAAGAAAAGAAAAAGCTTTTTGGTGAAGAGAGTTTTTATCAGGCATTTCGTTCTATCAGTCTACAGACTATAGATCTCTTTTGGGTGGAGCACCTTGAGGCGATGGAGTATTTGAAATCATCCGTAAACCTGCGCTCAGTAGGGCAGAGAGACCCACTGGTAGAGTATAAGAGGGAGGGGTTGATGCTCTTTAAGGATTTAGAGGCGTCTATTGATGAGCAGATACTTCGACTCATTTCCAATATGGGAGAAGGGTCCTTTAAGGAGGAGGCACGAAGACTAGAACAGGTGAAAAAAGAAGCAGATGTGGCACAAAAGAGCGTGCAAGGGGAGACATCTTCGCCACAGCCGATAGTGCATCAGATTGATAAGATTGGTAGAAATGATAAGGTAGAAATAAGTAATGGAAAAGAGGTCAAGGTCATGAAGTATAAAAAAGCAGAAGAAATACTTGGTACAGACGGGTGGATGCTGAAAAAAGTAATAAAAGAATCTTAGAATAATATGAAAATTATTTTTAAATTATTGATTACTGCATTAGGTCTTCTCGCGGTGACAGAGCTCGTAGGAGGCTTTGTGGTGGAGAGTTTTTATACGGCGGTCATTGTGGCACTCTTGCTTGGCGTAGTGAATGTGACACTTAAGCCTCTCGTAGTCCTCTTGACGCTTCCTCTCCATATACTGACGCTTGGACTCTTTATGTTTGTAGTGAATGCATTGATGCTTTGGTTTATCTCGAGCTTTGTGTCGGGCTTTGTGATTACTTCGTTTGTCTCGGCTATTGTGGGAGCTCTCTTAGTATCACTCTTTAGCTTTTTGGGTGAAAAGATAATAGAGGGTACAAAAAATTAATTTTTAACTGATAGGATGAATTTTGTTGATGAATTACAGTTTACTATAGAAGCAGGACACGGCGGAGATGGTGTGGTGAGATTTTTGCGTGAAAAGTTTAAGCCGAACGGTGGACCTGTGGGGGGTGACGGAGGTCGTGGCGGTAGTGTCTATGTACGAGGAGTACGAGACTCTGGATTGCTCGCAAAGTATTCCCACAATCAAGGTTTCAAGGCAGAAAATGGTGAGCCGGGGGGTAACAATAGGAGACATGGTGCTGACGGAGATGATCTCACTATAGACCTTCCTATAGGTTCATATATTACTAACACTTCTACCGGTGATGTGTATGAACTTCTCGAAGAGGGGGAGACTTTACTTATATTGAAGGGTGGTCATGGAGGGCTTGGAAATGAGCATTTTAAAAGCTCTACCAATCAAACTCCAAAAGAACATACAAAAGGAAAGCCGGGTCAGTCGGGTATCTTTACTGTAGAGCTTAGGATTTTTGCAGATGTGGGGCTTATAGGGTTTCCTAATGCCGGTAAATCAAGTCTCCTCAATGAGCTGACAAATGCAACATCAAAAGTGGGTGAGTATGAATTTACTACTCTCTCTCCTCACCTTGGCGCAATGTATGGCTACATACTCGCAGATATACCTGGGCTCATAGAAGGCGCATCTTCTGGTAAAGGACTTGGACATACATTTCTCCGACATATTCGTCGCACACGGATTCTTGCCCACTGTATCTCACTTGAGAGTGAGGATATCGTAGCTTCATACAAAGCGATACGAAAAGAACTTAAAGAGTATGATCCGTCACTTGAAGAAAAAGAGGAGGTGATTATTCTTACAAAGACAGACCTTGTGGAAAAGGAAGATCTCGCAAAGAAAGAGGCATTGATGAAAGAATTTGGTAAAATAGTCTATACGACTTCTACATATGATGATGAATCAGTGAAGGTGTTGCGAGATGGTTTGGTGAAGCTTTTGAGGGAAGAGAAGTAAGGGATGAATTTTAAATTTTTAATTTTAAAACAATTTCTAAATGATTTAATGATTAATGATGCGAAATATGACCCGCCATTTCGTGGTAAAAGCACTAAATACCATATACTGAATATTAAATTATTATGAAATACACACCAACCATAGGACTAGAGATTCCCGCCTACGCCATCTTAAAAAGAATGGCTTCGGACGGGCAGGCATGCTTACTAAGTACATATGATGAAGTATAAACCAACAATAGGTCTTGAAATACATGCCGAGTTGAAGACGAAGACAAAGATGTTTTGTAATTCTTTAAATGATCCTGATGAGGTAGAGCCAAATGTGAATGTGTGTCCTGTATGTATGGCACATCCCGGAACACTTCCTGTTATCAATAAAGAGGCTGTTAAGAGTGTGATAAAGGTGGGCGTGTCTCTTGGTGGAACAATTGCAACATTTACTGAGTTTGATAGAAAAAATTATTTTTATCCTGATATACCAAAGGGTTATCAGATTAGTCAGTATGCATATCCTATTGTAAAAGGAGGGTCATTGCTCGGCGTGGACATCACACGAGTGCATCTAGAGGAAGATACTGCACGCTCAAGCCACGATCAGGGAGATTATTCGCTCGTGGACTTCAATAGAGCAGGGGTACCTCTCATGGAGCTCGTGACGGAGCCTGTGATACATTCTGCAGAGGATGCAGGACGATTTGGTAGAGAGCTACAGCTACTTTTGCGCACTCTTGGTGTTTCTGATGCCAATATGGAAAAAGGGGAGATGCGCGTGGAAGTAAATATTTCTATAAGTAAGGATGAAAATCTTGGTACGAAGGTAGAAGTAAAGAATATAAACTCCTTTAAAGCGGCAGAAAAAGCTATTTCCTACGAGATAGAAAGACAGTCAAAGATTCTAGAAGAGGGGGGAGAGATAGTGCAAGAGACCAGGGGTTGGGATGAAAAAAAAGAAGAAACTTTTTCTCAAAGAAAAAAAGAAACCTCGGATGACTATAGATATTTTCCTGACCCTGATTTGCCAAAGCTGTATCTAGATAGAGTTCCTGAGTTTGATATTGATCTTATTCTAAAAGAGCTTCCAGAGCTTCCGGAGTCGAAGCGTGTTCGATATAGAGAGGCGGGTATAAAAGATGAGGATGTGGAGGTGTATGTATCAAATACAATGTTTGGTCACTTTATAGACAATGTGCTCCCATATCTTGAAACAAAAGAAGAAATACAAAGTGCATCCAACTATATTACCTCTGATCTGATGGCTCTCGTACGCGAAGGAGGAGAGGAGTCATTTGTACTTTCTCCAAAGAGATTTGCAGAGCTTATACAAATGGGTATAAAAGGAATGCTTTCTTCACGAGGTATAAAGGATGTCTTGGTCATACTCTATAAAGAAGGAGGAGTGCCACAAGAGATTGCAGAAAAACACTCTCTCTTACAGGTTCGTGATGAGGCACTTCTTTCTAAGATTGTGGATGAGGTGTTGGAGGCGAATGTTCCTGTGGTGGCTGAATATAAGGGGGGAAAAGAAGCCTCTTTGAAGTTTTTGGTGGGGCAGGGTATGAAAATCTCTAAAGGTTCAGCAGATCCTGTGATGTTGGAAGAGTTTATAAAGTTGAAAGTCAGTAGTCAGTAGTCAGAAGTTCGTAGACTACAAATTTTTAACTACTTTGCTCGTATGGTTTTTCATTCGGGTTTTTACTATTTGTGTGATTGTATTTCTTTCTACAAGACCTTTAAAATAAAGCGTATCTCGGCTTGTTATCCACATAGATTTCATGAAATAGAAACGGTTTTGTCTTACAATAGATGTAGTGAGAAACATATGGTCCTATGAGAGATAGCTTAATCAAGTAGAGTAGGGACACACAAATATTATAAAATTACCTTACCGGTCGAACTTTATACATACTTAAATTAATAGGATAGAGACTAATTTGGTCCGCGTCCTATCTCGAACAGGATGGAGGATGATTACATTTTCGTAGAAGGAAGTCGTTATATTTCAGCAAAAAAAGCCGCTGAAATAACGGGTTATACAAGTGACTATATTGGACAGATTGCACGAGAAGGAAAAGTGCGTTCAAAGAAGATAGGTCGCATACGCTTTGTGGAAGAAGAAGAGCTCCGTGAGTACACTATTGAAAGTGATAGAAAGAAGAGTGCGATAGAAAAGCTTTCTAAATTTGAAGATGAAGATACAGAGAGTGATGTGCTTGAAGTATCAGATATTAATGTACGAGAATCAACAGAGTCTGTTACTGTAGGAGATTCTCTTGATACTAGGATTACTTTTGCATCTAAGGTTTCTTTTCCTGACACTAAGTCACATTCCTCACTTTTGAAAGGAGATGATCGTCAAAAAAAAGAGCAAGACAATAATTCTTTTGATACAGAACAAGATGCTTTTGATGATTCGTGGGGTCTTGTCACTATAGGAAGTAAAGTAAGTGCTCTCGCAATAGCACTTTTGATAGTGTTTGGTCCCTATATAGCAAAGGAGGCTGGAGTTTTTGCATATATTTCAAGAACTACTGCAACAGCGTACGAGTCTTTCGTATTTGACGCAGAAGATATTGCAATGAGTCTATATGAAAAGACTGAAGAGGAAGGATTTTTCGGCCTAGTGAGAGATTCTTTGATTTATTCTGAGATGGAAACGCGAGATACACTAGCTACTTCTTTCGAAGGATATATGCGTTTTGGTGAATTTTTGCGCTCTACAGGGGGGTCTCTTGCGGCACGGGAGAATGCTCAGGGATCAGTATGGTATGAGGGAATGCTTGGATCTGTGCAATCAGCATTCAGTAATATATTTGGTAGAGAAAAGTAAAAGTGTATCTAATCTATAAAGTCAAAAGTCTCGGAAGGTCAGATCTTCCAAACAGAAAAGGCACCTATCTGGTGTCTTTTATTCTTGATGCAGATAATATTCCGAAGAGCATAAGTATACCTATACCCACAAAGAGATAACGCATATCAAGGAAACTGAGGAAGATGAAGCCTATGATTGGGGCAAAGAGGTATCCCATAGGAGTAAGCATTCTCCAAAAGCTGATATCGTCAGTGTCAGAGCTTGAGATTTTTTTGAAAAAGTAACTTTCTGTTGAAACTTCTGCTATCGCAGCACCTGTGCGTGTAAGTATGAGTGCGCTCGTCCAAAGAAGTATGTGTGGTGCAGAGAGAAAAGAAAGGAGTGCGGTAGAGACTGCAAGAATAAAAAAACTAAGCATAAGGAGTTCTTTTTCTCCGTACCACCTGTCTTCTATGATACCTATTGGCCATTCAAGGAGGATATAGGGTATCATCATGAGGGTAAAAATAATTCCCATTTCTTGGAAAGTGAATCCAATATATTCATGGAGATAGATAGGGGTATAGATCACCATCCATGCAAAGAAAAGTTTGAGGATAAATGCTGATATAAAAATATTTCTCTCGTCTTTGTTTTTGAGGGTGTTCATGAGGTCACCTATCAAAGATATTTTGTGATAAGGAGGATCTTTGAAGTCTTTGAGCATGAGCGCAATAGTAATACCAAAAAGGATACAGAAGGCAAATCCAAGAGTATACACCATCCAGTACGCTTCACCATCTCCTAGGATAAATCCTGCAATAAGAGGGGATGCCATCCATGCAATACTTGCAAGTGCGTAAGTAAAGCCTCGTATTTCTCCAGTAGTTGAGTTTTTGGAATAGCTTTCGAGAAATATATCTATATTAAAGAAAAGGAGGGTTGATACGACAAAGTACAATATGTAGGCAGAGACGATGAGTGTAGGGTTTGATGAAAGGGAAAGTACCCCAAGAGCTATTGCGCCGGACAAAAGGAGGCTAAGTGTCGTGCGATAATTTCCAAGAATAGGGAGGATTTTGATAGTGAAATAGAGTCCTAGTATACTTGCGATAGAGGCGAGAGAAAAGATAAGACTTACATTTCTATCACTGGTAAAAGAGCTCAAAAAAGTAGAGCTAATAAAAAGAGGTATACCTGTCAGTAATACAAGGAGAAGGTTTGAGGAGTGTACCCATTTTAATGTTTTTTGTGTATGTGAATCGCTGTGCATTTTCTCTGTCTACGAAGTATTACACTCCTAGTATAACAGGAATTACAAGTGGCTTCTTGTCTGTCTTGTGTAAGAGGAATTTCCTCACTTCGTCAGTGATTTCTGTTTTGAGGTAGTCAAAGTTGATTGGACGCATGCTCTTTACAGAATCTTCCACTGTTTTTTTGATAAGGAGTCGTGACTCTTGCAGGAGGTTTTGGGATTCTCGTAGGTAGATAAATCCTCGCGAAATGATGTCGGGGGATTTGCGGAGTTTGCCCGTACGGGTGTTGAGTGCAACAACGACTATGAAGATACCATCTTCGGCAAGCATTTGACGATCTCGTATAACAACATCCTGCATATTGCCGATAGAGAACCCATCAACCGCAACAATATCAGAAGGTGCTTGTGCTTCCAGTCGTACGAGTTTTTCTCCCTTGTTTTGGATTTCTACTATGGTTCCATTGTCTGGTACTACTATGTTGCTCTTTGGCATACCAAGCTCTTCGGCAAGTTGGGCGTGCATTTTCAGCATATAGTGGTTGCCGTGTATAGGCATAAAAAACTTCGGTTTTATCTTCTTGTGAAGCCACTTTATTTCCTCTCTGTTGCCGTGACCTGATCCATGAATAAAGACCTCCGAAGTGCGGTAGTGGATTATTTTTGCTCCTGTTCTTGCAATATTATCTTTGAGTTTTTGTACAGAGTTTTCATTACCAGGAATCACAGATGATGAAAGTAAAACAGTATCTCTCTCTGAGAGGCGTATATGTTTATGGCTTTTGTTGGAGATACGCATTAGCGCAGCAAACTCCTCGCCCTGAGCACCCGTGGCAAGTACCACTATTCTGTCTGGGGCATGGTTGTCTATGTCTTCTGCAGAGATCATGGTACCTTCTTTCATAGTAAGCATTCCTGCGAGTTTTGCTATTTCTATGTTGAGCTTCATGCTGCGTCCTTCCACTACAAGTTTTTTGTTGTATTTTTCTACTGCGTTGATGATACCTATCATTCTCTCCATCTGGGAGGCAAATGTTCCTATGATGAGGCGGGTTTTTGTGTCTTTGATAATCTTGTCAAGATTTTCTATTACGACATGTTCTGATGTTGAAAAACCTTCGTTTTCTATATTGGTAGAGTCACTCATAAGGAAGAGCACTTTTTCTTTATCGAAGACTTTATACTCTTTTTCTTCTGAGTCGAGAGGTACCCCTTCATTGTGACTAAGCTTGAAGTCTCCCGGGTTGACGATGCTTCCGTATGGGGTCTCTATAATGACACCCATAGAGTCGGGGATAGTATGAGTTACACCAAAGAATCGTACTTTGATTTTTCCAAGAGTGATTTCGCTATCATTTTCTACTACTCGTAGCTTGAGAGGTTCGAGATGAGAAAACTCCTCATACTTCTTTTGGATCATGATGTTGGTAAGATTTCGAGAGTATATTGTGGGGTTACCTATTCGGGGCATGACATAAGGGAGACCACCTATGTGGTCAAGGTGTCCATGTGTAATGAGCATTCCGCGAATTTTATCTTTACGCTCCTCCAGATAAGTCGTGTTTGGGAGTATATAGTCTACACCAGGTGTTTCTTCGCTTTTGAATGCAAAACCACAGTCAATAACAATGATGTCATCACCGTATTCCACCATATACATGTTCTTTCCGACTTCTTCTACACCACCAAGCGGTATAATACGAATATTTTCTTCAAGAGGTGGTATAGGAGGAGTTTTTTTATTGGTTTTTGGTGCACTTGTTCGAGGTCTCTGTCGGAGGGACTTAGTAGGCTTCCTCTTGCCTTTCGTGTGTGCTGGAGAGTTGCTTCGTGTATGAGGTTTTTTCTTTTGAGGGGCTACGCTCGAATACGCTCTCTTTCTTTTTGGGTGAGAGGAGTTGGATTTAGAGTCGCGTCCTCCTTTTGGTGTAGAAGAGGAAGGGGTTTTCTTGTGTGTAGACCGTGAAGATGACCCTATTACAAAGGGGGGTATCTCCGAGGGGGTACTTTTTTTTGTATTTTTTTGTTCTATCATGAGAAGTTAGATTAATATAGGTTTATCGTGTAATAGGTTTGGTGTAGGACATTTACAGGTCCCAGACTCGTTTTGTATTGATGTACCAAGAATACACATCAAGAAATCTTTCTGCAGGAGTTGTGATAGTTCCTATAGAGAATCCTTTTAGGTTTTTTGGTAATGCGTATATAAAGTTTGGTGAATAAATAAATATTGCCGGTATATCCTCTTGTATCTCTTCTTCAAAGGCGTCGAACGCATCATCTCTCTCTTTTGTATCATTGGTGGTGCGAATTTTTTCGAGAAGTCCATCAGCGCGGATGTTTGCATAAAGAGCAATATTAAGACCAGGATCGTTTCTTTGTGATGAGTGCCAGAACGCAAAAAGGTCTAAATCTCTCCCCACTATTTCTCCAAAAAGAAGTGCGTCATAGGCTCTTGGTCTGATGACTTCTTGGTTGAGTGTACCTACTTCATAGAGTGCGATAGTCACCTCTACACCAAGCTGTTGCCATGATTCTTTTACCATCTCCGCAACCTCTTTGAGCTCACTCGCATTTGAGGTAGCAAGAGTCAATTTCAGTACTTCATCTTTTTTTGTACGGATTCCTGTATTTTCATCGAGCTTCCATCCCGCATCTTCTAATAGTTGGATTGCTCGTTCTATTCTTGGCGTTGTTCCGTCTCCTATAATGTACTCGTTGAGGACCCTCTGTGGTATTGGGCTTGTAATCACAGTACCGTATCCAGCGAGTACCTCTTCTACAATAGCTTCTCTATCAACTGCGATAGAAAGTGCGCTTCTGACTTCACTGTGGGTGAAAATAGGAGCTTGAGTTTGGTTTAAAAACACTCCAAAAATTCTAGGAAGAGGCTGTTGTTCTATCCTGTATCCTGATGAGTCGAGCTCTTTTGCTACTTCAGAAGAGATACTGTTGATTGAGGTAATAGTACCAGCAGTAAATGCATTTTTCAACTCTTCTTCATTGGAGAAAAAGTGAAGTGAGAAGTCTGTGATATGTGGTGTACCGAGGGCGTAGTCTCTAAATGATGTGAGTGAGTATACTTCTGGAATACCTGAAGAGTTGCGTTTTACATTTTTTACTTGATATGGCCCCGAACCTACAGGAATTGTATTGAAGTGAGAAAACGCAAATTGCTCTGAATCTATTTTTTCCCAGATGTACTTAGGGAGTATTCCGAGTGTCGTATTCTCTATAAAAGGGTTGTAGGGTTCTTGAAGTGTGAATCGGATTTCTTTTTCACTAATTTTTTCTACAGAAACTCCTTCCCAGTTTGCTCTCTTTGGACTTTTGATGCTCGGGTCCTTTGTTTTGTTGACTGTAAAGAGGATGTCGTCTGTAGTGATTGGTGTACCGTCATGAAATACGATGTTGTCTTTTAGGGTAAAGATATATTCGAGACCATCATCAGAGACAGTGTATCCAGACGCAAGGTCGGGGATGAGAGCACCCTCTGGTGTTGCCTTCATGAGTCCTGAGTATACAAGTATGACAAGGTCTCTATCAGCCTCAGATGAAGCAAGGAGAGGATTGACGAATCGAGGGAATCCAATCACTCCTTCTTTGAGAGAACCTCCTTGCATTGGTTTTTCAACGACAATATAGCTATTGATCGCCCCAAGCATTATAGAGGTTGAGAGTATGAGTAAAAACACAAAACCAAAAAAGAGGGTCTTTTCTCCGGAAGACATGTGTCTAAATGCATTATGGATTGTATCCGAGCCTTTAATGTGAAAAGACTTGAAAAATGTTTCTTTTGAGAGCTTCACAGTATAAGAGCCTATGCTCTAGAGTAAATGATTAGAGTAATAGTCCGACTACCACAGAGAGGACGAATAGGATAGCAATAGCAATGGTTGCGTTGAAAAGTGTTTGTTCCATACCGCGTCGTGTACGAGAACCTCCGCCAGCATCATTACCTCCTCCAAAAACCGCTCCAAGAGAAGCGTCTGATTGTTGCATTAATATTCCAACTACAAGCAAGAAGCTAAGTGCCAACTGGATGTAGGGAAGTATTCCTTGTAAGAATGCCATGTCGAAAATAGTATAGCAGAAAGTATATTTTCTACAAGAGTCTTTTGCGAATACCCTTTAGAGGGGCGGTATGGTATACTTATGAGTATAAATAATGTTGGTCTTCCCAACTAGAGTAAACTTTTACTATGGCATTACATTTAACACCTTAATATAGAGAGCACATATGAAAATAGCATTCTTTTATAATGATGAGACAGAAAAGTCATACGCAGAAATACACCTCAAAGGTCATCAGGTGGATTTTTTCCCAGAACCCCTTAGTGTAGAAAGTGGATGGACGAGCGATGCGGAGGTGCTTTCGGTATTTGTAAAATCTAAAGTGGGGGTAGAAGAAATGGATGCAATGCCTAATCTAAAATATATTGCGACTCGCTCTACTGGTTTTGATCATATTGATGTTAAAGAGGCACACAAAAGAGGGATTGTGATTTCTAATGTGCCGACATATGGAGAAAATACTGTGGCAGAGCTTGCGTTTGCGCTACTGCTCAGTCTTTCACGAAAAATGTATCCTGCATATGATCAGGTGCGAAGTACTGGCTCTTTTTCTCAGGAAAATCTAAGAGGCTTTGATCTCAAAGGAAAAACTATAGGTATTGTGGGTACGGGCCACATAGGCCGTTATGCGGTAAAAATGGCACATGGTTTTGGTATGAATATACTTGCATTTGATATTACTCGTGATGAGGATTTTGCAAAGGAGTATGGTCTGCGGTATGTAGAGCTTGATGAACTCTTTTCTTCCTCAGATGTGGTGACTCTTCATGTACCTTACAACACACACACACATTACTTGATCAACAAAGGAAATATTTCTAGTTTTAAAAAAGGTGCATACATTATAAACACCTCGCGAGGTGCGGTGGTGGAGACAGATGCGCTCATTGAAGGTCTCAAAGATGGAGTGATAGCTGGCGCAGGTCTCGATGTACTCGAGGAGGAGGGTCCTATGTTTGATCATATGCTTGTACTTGGAGATGATCATCCAAATGCTGATACACTCAAAACACTTCTTTCGAACCATTACCTCATAGATCACCCAAATGTCATCATTACACCACACAATGCATTTAATACAGATGAAGCAGTAGAGCGTATATTAGAGACAACACTCTCTAATATACGCTCTTTTGCCGAGGGGAAGGTAGAGAATGTGGTAGAGTTGAAGTAGCGTATTGACACTTTTACTTGTATTTTTTTATACTATTAGCGATTCAGTGGTATAGTAATACCCTGAATTGTGGGTGTGTAGCGATACGCACTCCGCAATACTATTATTAGTAATTAATACATTATCATTTATGGCTAAAAAAGATGTTTTAATAACACCACTTGGGGATAAGGTGCTTATTAAAAAAGAGGCACCACAGAGCGAAAAAAAGACCGAATCAGGTATCATTATTCCACAGACAGTCAACAATGATGATCGTGGAGCAAAGCGAGGCGTGGTAGTGGCTGTCGGAGAAGGAAAATATATTGACGGTACGCTTGTTGCACTTAGTGTAAAACCAGGACAAAAAGTACTCTTTACTTGGGGAGATGATGTGGTGATAAACGGTGATGAATATCATCTAGTAAGTGAGGGGAATATACTAGGTATAGTGAATTAAAAATTTTAAATTTTAAATTTCGAATACACTTTTAATGATTGAATTTTAAAATAGTGAGTATTCGAAATTGAATTGAAATTAAAAATTAAAAATTAAAAATTATGAGTAAACGAATTTTATACAACGAAGAAGCTCGCAAAGCTTTAAAAGCAGGAATAGATAAGGTTGCCAATGCGGTCAAGGTGACAATCGGTCCAAGAGGACGAAATGTCGTGCTTGATAAGGGTTTTGGCGGACCTACTATTACAAATGATGGGGTGTCTATCGCAAAAGACATTATTCTTTCTGATAAGTTTGAAAACATGGGTGCTGAGATTGTGAAAGAGGTTGCCGAAAAGACAAATACTTCTGCAGGAGATGGTACTTCTACTGCGACTATTTTGACACAGGCCATTGTAGATGAGGGAATGAAGAGAACTTCTATGGGGGTAAGCACAATGATGGTGCGTGAAGGGATAGAAAAGGCGTCCATTGATGCGGTAGAAGAGCTTAAGAAAATGGCAGTACAGATTAAATCTCATACAGAAATAGAACAGGTTGCGACTATTTCTGCTGAATCAAAAGATTTGGGAAAAATAATTGCAAATACTATCCAAAAAGTAGGGAAAGACGGTGTGGTTACCGTGGAAGAGTCACAGTCATTTGGACTAGAATCAGAAGTGGTAGAAGGATTGGAGTTTGATAAGGGGTATATCTCTCCTTATATGGTGACAAATACTGAGAGGATGGAGGCAGAGTATAAAGATGTGCCTATTCTTGTGACTGACAAAAAAATAAGCACTATTAAAGATGTGTTGCCTTTGTTAGAGGCTCTCGCACAGTCAGGTAAAAAAGACCTCGTGATAATCGCAGAAGATGTAGAAGGAGAAGCATTGCCTACCTTTGTGGTCAATAAACTTCGTGGAGGATTTAATGTATTGGCAGTAAAGGCACCAGGATTTGGTGATAGGAAAAAAGCATTACTTCAAGATATTGCAACGGTGGTAGGTGCGGAGCTTGTCTCTGATGATTTTGGTATTACACTCGAAAATGCGAAAGTAGGAATGCTTGGTAAAGCATCTCGTGTGGTATCAACAAAAGACAAAACAACAATAGTTGGAGGAAAAGGAAAGAAAAAAGATATACAGGAGAGGGTAGAGCAACTTCGAAAACAAGCAGAAGGTACGACTTCTAAATTTGATAGAGAAAAACTAGAAGAGAGAGTTGCAAAACTCTCTGGAGGAGTAGCTATCATCAAAGTAGGTGCAGCGACCGAGACAGAGATGAAGTATTTGAAGCTTAAGATTGAAGATGCGGTTAATGCGACAAAGGCTGCTATAGAAGAAGGTATTGTATCAGGAGGAGGTACCGCACTTGTACGGGTTGCAGAAAAGCTTCGTGTAAAAGCAGAAAAGACAAACAGAGTAGATGAGTTTATGACAGGGTATATGATTTTGGTGCGTGCTCTTGAGGCTCCATTTAAACAGATTGTAAAAAATTCATCAGATGATGATGATTCTGTATTTCTTTCTGAGGTACGAAAAGGAAAAGGGTACGATGCACTTCACAACACCGTAATTGACGATATGCTCAAGGCAGGTATTGTGGATCCTGTAAAAGTGACAAGAAGCGGAATACAGCATGCATCCTCTGCAGCTGCGATGCTTCTCACTACAGAGGTTGCTATTGCTGATGAGCCAAAGAAAGAAAGTGTTCAAGATGCTCCTAGCATGCCTGATATGTACTAAAAAAGAGTATTATAGAGGTTTAAAAAGCCCTTACGCATATGTGTGTGAGGGCTTTTCTTTTGGGATTTTTCCTTATATACTAAGGGTATTATTCAGGACCTTTAACCATAGTTATTATGACACTTTTTTATATACTTCTAGGTGTTTTTGTAGTACTTGTCTTCTTTGCAATAGGAATCTACAACAAGCTTGTACGATTTAAAAATCGTACGGATGAATCATGGGCTGACATAGATGTACAGCTCAAGAGGCGATATGACCTTATTCCAAATCTTGTGAATACAGTAAAAGGGTATGCTACTCATGAGAGCTCTCTTTTCCAAAAGGTAACAGAGGCACGAACACGAGCGATGGATGCAGGCTCTGTGAGAGAGCAGGGAGAGGCAGAAAACATGCTTTCTGACACACTCAAATCTCTTTTTGCAGTATCTGAGGCGTATCCTGATCTCAAGGCGAACCAAAATTTTTCAGAGTTACAACAAGAACTTTCTGATACAGAAAATAAGATTCAGGCTGCACGAAGGTTTTATAATACCAATGTGCGAGACATGAATATTGCGGTAGAAACATTTCCTTCAAATCTTTTTGCTCAGATGTTTGGTTTTGGTAAAAGAGATTTCTTTCTGCTTGAGGAAGGAAGCGCAGAGCGTGACAATGTGGAGGTAAAGTTTTAAACAATGACCAACCTTTATACTCATCAAGATAGTAATGTGGCAAAAACATGGCTTTTAATGGCTGTGTTTTTAGCTGTGGTGGTAGGTATTGGATATTTTATAAGCGTCTATTACAACTCACCAGAAATACTTGTGATTGCAGTTGTGTTTAGTCTTGTGATGAATGTAATGAGTTATTATAACTCTGACAAGATTGTTTTAAAGATGTATGGAGCACATCAAATCACGAGGGAAAGTCATCGTACTCTCTGGAATACTGTAGAAAATCTTGCGATCACTGCAGGACTTCCTATGCCGAAAGTATTTCTTATTCCTGATGATGCGCCAAATGCATTTGCAACAGGAAGAGATAAAGAGCATGCGGTAGTGGCGGTCACCACAGGACTCCTTGCTATGATGGATCAAAATGAGCTTGAGGGTGTGGTGGCACATGAGCTTGCGCACATTGGAAACCGAGACATTCTCCTCATGAGTGTGGTGGTGGTGCTTGTTGGTTTTGTATCTCTGCTCGCTGACTTTTTCTTGAGAAGAATGTTTTTTGGTGGCAGAGATAGTGATAGTAGAGGTGGAGGGGTACTTGCTTTGGTAGGTGTGGTACTTGTGGTGCTTTCTCCTATCTTTGTGAGTATGATACAGCTTGCAGTGTCTCGAAAAAGAGAGTTTCTCGCAGATGCATCTGCGGGGCTTCTTACTCGTTATCCAGAAGGGCTTGCAAGTGCGCTGGAAAAGCTTGGTTCGTATAAGGGAGCTATGAGGAAAGCCAACAAAGCCACCGCACACCTCTTTATTAGTAATCCATTTGGTGAGAAGAAAAAAAAGGTATCAAAACTTTTTATGACACATCCTCCTATAGAGGAAAGGGTGGCGAGACTGAGGGGAGTCAGATAAACAAACCCCAGTAAAATTAAGAGTGTGAGAACCTGGTTCTCACACTCAGGGTGTTGTAGATTAAAAAAAAGGGAGTTGTGGAATATGACCCCCAACTATGGCGGAGGAGCAGCTGAGTCTCGCCTGAATATTTGGTTTGGTGTGGGTATGGGTTTAATGTGTGATATTATTCTTTATTTATACAAGAGCGAAGCGATTGTTTATAAATTGCAATCCCTTCACAAAGCGGAGGCGTCGGATAGTGGTTTATTCCACCACCTTGGAAAGGTGGCATACCGAAAGGTATCGCGAGTTCGAATCTCGCCGCCTCCGCTTTGTGTGGGAGAGAGTATCTGAGGATACTATCCTCTACAGGTTCAAATCCTATCCCCTCCACCATGAGTTGGAGTACACTATTTTTTAGTGTAAAGGTATATAAAGTGCCATGCTTTATAATTATCTATAACATGCTAGTATTCTTGTATAGACACTAAGCATATATATATTTAATTTTATGACAAAAACAAGAATTTTTATACATACACTTTCACAGCATATTGGTGAAGAGGTGATGGTGAAGGGGTGGGTTCATGTGAGAAGAGATCAAGGAAAGATGATTTTTTTGGATATTCGTGATGGAAGCGGGTTAGTGCAGAGTATTATACTGCCAGGAAGTGATGCAATGGAGGCTGGCAAAAATGTGCGTGAAGAGTATGTGATAAAAGCAACTGGTATAGTCAAAGAAAGACCTCCTCAAAATAAGAAAGAGGATGTTCCGAATGGTGATATAGAGCTTGAGATTCTTTCTCTTGAAGTATTAAACACTGCAGATACTCCTCCTTTTCCTCTTCATGATGATACTAGGCTTGTGAATGAGTCTATGAGACTCGAGTATCGTTATCTGGATATTCGAAATGCACGCATGAGAAAAAATCTAGAAAATAGATTTAAAGTTCAACATTTTGTACGAAATTACTTTGCAGAGAAAGGATTTTGGGAGATAGAGACGCCTCTCCTCTCTGCACCAACACCAGAAGGTGCCCGGTCCTTTGTGGTTCCTAGTAGGGCATATAAAGGTTTATTTTATTCTCTTCCTCAGTCTCCCCAGCAATACAAACAGCTCTTGGTGACTGGTGGTGTGGAGAAGTATTTTCAGTTTGCACGATGTCTTCGAGATGAGGATACTCGAGGTGATCGACAGCCAGAATTTACACAGCTTGATATGGAGATGGCATTTGTTTCAAAAGAAGATGTGATGCGTATAAATGAGGAGGTGCTCATAGAGACAATAAAGAATCTTTATCCAGAAAAAAGAATACAAGAAATACCGTTTCCTCGAATGTCCTATAAAGAGGCAATGGAGACATATGGCAATGATCGTCCGGACATAAGAGAAGACAAGAATGATCCAAATCTACTCGCATTTTTATGGATTGTGGATTTTCCTATGTTTGAAAAAACAGATGATGAAAATGTGGATGGCACTGGTGAGTGGACATTTACGCATAATCCGTTTTCTAGACCGGAGGAAGAACATATGGAGATGTTTATGAAGAAAGAAAATATTGGGGATATTATTAGTACGCAATATGATATTACTCTCAACGGTTTTGAAATAGGTGGAGGAAGTATACGAAACCATAATTCTGATGCCCTTAAGACTACTTTTGAGATTATGGGATATAATGAAGACCGTATAGAGAAAAACTTTGGACACATGCTCAAGGCACTTTCTTTTGGTGCACCCCCACACGGTGGTATTGCCTGGGGCTTCGATAGGCTTATGATGGTTTTGGAAAATGAACAAAACATTCGTGAGGTGATTCCTTTTGCAAAGACCGGTGATGGTAAAGACCTCATGATGGATTCTCCTTCTCTGATTGCTCCCACATTAAAAAAAGAGCTTGGACTTTAAATCTTTTGAGAGATGCGTATAGTATTCATCAAGACAATACTTCTCACACTATTACTCTCTGTCGTGGTGGTTCTAGGTATACAATCAGTAGAAGGTGATCGTACTACTTTCAAGGGCGGGATTTTTTCTTATCAAGAAAAGGAAAAGGGTCTTCATTCATTTTTGATCACACAAAAAGGGAAGATAGTGCTTGATATTGCAAAAACAGAAGGGGATAGGATGAGGGGACTCTCAGGTAGAGAGACTCTTTCTAAGGAGTCGGGGATGCTTTTTGTTTTTCCTGTGGAAGGTATTTATGCGTTTTGGATGAAGGATATGAATTTTTCTATTGATATACTATGGCTTGATAGTAGCTTCAAGGTGGTGCATATAGAGGAGGGGGTAGAGCCTGATAGCTATCCTGCACACTTCGTCTCATCTCTTCCCGCAAAGTATGTACTCGAAATGTATACTGGATTTGTAGAAGATGAGCAGATTGTTGTCGGACAATCTCTTTTCTTTGAAAATATAAACTAAAATCGCCTTGGTAAAGGGCTCATTTTTGGAGAGGGTTTTACACCTTCTTTTTTTTGTTACTTGATGTCTTATCCACAGATTTTTTTGTACATATACGGGTTACAATTATGTTCCATTATTTATAAGAATTACTAATTTTTAGAGAAAAATGCCAAAAAATACCGTCAAATCCATTAAAAAGTCTCCAAAAGGTGGAAAAAATAAACAAAATATATTTGTAAAAAGAGTTCTCAAACGCGATGGTTCCATCGTTTCTTTTGACTTAGATAAGGTTGCACACGCTGCGTATAAGGCAATGAAGGCGTCAGAGGAAGGGTCTCGAGAGGAGGCGGAGCTTTTGGCAAATAGGGTTTTGTCGGATTTGGTACGAATTAGTAAGAGGTTTAAAAACTTTGTTCCTTCTGTAGAGGGTATTCAAGATGCGGTAGAGAAGGAGTTGATTCTTGGTAACTATGTACAGTCTGCAAAGGCATTTATTCTCTATAGAAATGAGCGTTCAAAAGCGCGAGGGTCAGAGCTTCGAGTGAAGCCGGAAGTAGTAGAAAAAATAGAAGCAGCAAGTAGGTATTTTAATACTCCATATCAGGAATTTATCTTTTATCAATTTTATTCACGATGGAGAGATGATCTAGGGCGACGAGAGACATGGATAGAGTCTATTGACCGTTTTATGGACTTCATGAAAGAGAATCTTGGCAACAAGCTTTCTGCCAAGGAGTATGACGAGGTACGAGAAGGTATCCTTACCCAAGAGGTATGTCCATCTATGAGACTTCTTTGGTCTGCGGGCAAAGCAGCACGGGCAACAAATGTGTGTGCATACAACTGTGCCTACATTGCACCTACTACATGGAAAGATCTTGCAGATATTATGTATGTATCTATGTGTGGTGCAGGTTGTGGGTATTCGGTAGAGCCTGAAAATGTAGAACAATTTCCTCAAATACAAAAACAAACAGGAGAAAAAGCACCTACTATTGTGGTAGAAGATAGCAAAGAGGGATGGTGTGATGCATTTGTTGCTGCATGTGATGCCTGGGCTAAGGGTAAGAGTGTGGAGATTGATTATTCGGGAGTACGACCTGCGGGCGCACGCCTTGAAACTATGGGTGGACGAGCATCGGGTCCTGCTCCTCTCCAGGAGCTTATGAAGTTTACGAAAGAAAAGATGCTTGCAAAACAAGGGAGAAGGCTTTCTACTCTTGATATGCATGATATTATCTGCCAGATTGGCCTTATTGTGGTGGCAGGAGGTGTAAGGAGGAGTGCTCTTATTTCACTTTCTGCTCTTGATGATCACGAGCTTCGTGATGCAAAAAAGGGGGCATTTTGGCAAACAAATGGTCAGCGAAGCATGGCAAACAACTCTGCAGTCTACGAAGTAAAGCCAAGCGCGACAGAGTTTTTGGAGGAGTGGTCTGCGCTTGTGAGTTCTGGATCAGGAGAGCGAGGAATTTTCAATAGAGGAGGTCTCGAAAAACAACTACCTAAAAGGCGATGGGAAAAACTCAAAGGACACAAACAACCGGGCATGAATCCCTGTGGTGAAATCTACCTTCGTTCAAAGCAGTTTTGTAATCTTACAAGTATTGTGATTCGTCCTAACGATACTGAGGCAAGCCTTAAAAGAAAAATGCGACTTGCCACGATACTTGGTACTTATCAAGCATCTCTTACCAACTTCAAATACATCTCAAAGGATTGGAAAAAGAATTGTGATGAAGAAGCTCTCTTGGGAGTATCTTTGACAGGATATTATGATAATAAAATCGTCCGCAACGATACGGTGCTTAGCAACCTACGAAAGGAGGCTCTTGTAGTTAATAAAAAATATGCAAAAAAAATAGGAATCAATGAATCAAGTGCAGTAACATGTGTAAAGCCTCACGGTAACTCAGGTCAGCTTTTGGGAGTGGGGTCAGGTATGCATCCTTGGTTTGCACCATATTTTATTCGCCGAGTGCGTATTAGTGTTAACGACCCTCTCTTGAAGCTCGCTCGCGAACAAGGTGTGCCTATGCATCCTGAGGTTGGTTATTCTAGTTCAAATGCAACCACTATGGTGCTCGAATTTCCTATCAAGGCACCAAAAGGTGCCGTCTACAAAGATCAGGTGTCTGCGATTGACTTTTTGACAGAATGGAAAAGATTGAAAAAAAACTTTACTGAACATAACCCTTCTGCAACTGTGTATGTGGGTCCTGATGAGTGGCTTGCAGTAGCTCACTTTGTCTATGAAAACTGGGATATTGTAGGAGGTCTGTCCTTTTTGCCACGAAGCGAACATGTCTATCAGCTCGCACCATATGAGGAAATCACAAAAGAAGAGTTTGAAAGAAGAAGTGCTGAATTGAAAAAAATTGATTTTTCAAAATTGGTTCTCTATGAGCTCGATGATCAGACAACAGGTGCAAAAGAGCTTGCATGTGTCGGAGGAGCGTGTGAAATATAAAGGTAGGTATTAGCCAATAGGGTTTAGGTTTTAGAAAAAAGTTAAAACATTTAATATCTAAAATGTTTGCCCAAAAAGGAAAAACCCATCGCTAAGATGGGTTTTTCCGTATTTGTATTTGGTGTCTATAAGCCGGATTCTGTACCAGTCGCACCTCGCTATGCTCGGATAAATTTAAAATTTCAATTAAATTTTGAATATTTTAACTTTAAAATTATCGTATCGAACGTAGCGAGGTACGATTGGCGACAGTTATTTATCTAGGAGTATTGTTGCCAATACCCTCGAGCGACTCAGACCAATGCATAGCATTGGAATACGGTCTTGCATGTAAGTGAGGATTTTGCCGTTTCACCCCTGTATTACTACAGGATTAGCCCGTCCAAGCTTTGTAGAACAAAACTTGGGCGGGTACTTCGCCTTTCGGCTCCGTACGTCTCTGCTCGCACCTCTAACCAATGCAGAGCATTGGAAGCACGAAGCACTAAGCACGAAATACGAAACAATATCTAAATTTTAATATCTAAAACACGGAATAGTGTTTTTAACATTTGAATTTGTTTCGGATTTCGGATTTCGAATTTCCAGTGCTTTGCACTGGTTGGCGGGCGTTACCCGCCACCTGGTTACTTTATTGTATAAAGTACATGTCCGGACTTTCCTCACCAGCCTAAGGCTGGCGCAACTGCCCAACACCAAACAGAAATTATTATACAACATAAAAATATTCTGTCTATCTTTGAGGTGGCTAAAGTATATGAAAAATGGACTATACTATGGCTAAAAATAGCGATACTAAGAGGTTGTGGTCTAGTACTTATTCACCTTTGATACTTATCTTGATTTGCCTATAATTAAGGTATTACAAAGAGAGATGAAATTCTCAGTTTTAACAATATAATTATGGATACTATAGATACATCAACGAGTGTTTCCTCAGGGCCTCGTTCTGTGCTTGGCACACTTTCCACATGGGTTATTCTCGGTGTGGTGGCATTATTGCCTTTTTTCTTTATTCCGTCAGTACTTTTTTCTTTTTCTTTTACAAAGGTATTTTTGGTGGTACTCGGGGTTCTTATTCCTTTTTTTCTTTGGCTTATATCTCGACTGAAGGAAGGGAAGCTTGAGCTACCAAAAGGATATCTCTTCCTCTCTGCTCTTGCAGTACCGCTTTCATATTTACTTGCCTCACTTTTCTCAGGAGTAATGAAGATATCTTTTATAGGACAAGGATTTGAGGTGGATACTTTTGCAAGTATTTTACTTTTCTTTCTTTTGTTTTTTCTGGTGCCGATTTATTTTAATCGGTATGAAAAACTTACAAAGATTTATTTTGCCCTCTTTGTCTCATTTATCGTTGTGGCTGTTTTCCAGATGTTACGAATCATCTTTGGTGTTGATTTCCTTTCTTTCGGGGGACTTCTTAGTAATTCAACCTCAAACCTTGTAGGAAAATGGAATGACTTAGGTGTCTTTTTCGGACTTTTTACGCTTTTGTTTTTCTCTACGATGGAGCTTCTACCCACAAAAGGTATGATGAGAATCCTTTTGTTTATAGGTTTTATTATTTCGCTTATATTTACCGCAATCATTAACTTTACCGCAGTGTGGGTTTTTCTAGGTCTTTCTGCGCTCTTTTTCTTTGTCTACAAAATCCTCTTTCGCTCTGTGGGAGACACTTCTAGCAACTCTTCGGAATGGTCTATTTCTCAGTTTTTGACAGTACCATCTTCTTTGGTATTTGCACTCTCTATTGTCTTTGTGGTTATGGGTTCTACCGCTGGTGATTTTATAAACCGCACCATCTCTATATCTCAGCTAGAGGTTCGTCCTTCATGGAGTGCAACATTTGAGGTGGGACAAAGTGCGCTTACAGATGATTTGCTTTTTGGCGCGGGCCCAAATAGGTTTGGTATAGAGTGGCTCCAAAATAAACCAGAGGGCATAAATGAAACAGTATTTTGGAACACTGACTTCAACTCAGGTATTGGGTTTGTTCCTACGGCACTTACAAGTACAGGTGTTGTTGGTTTTCTTGCATGGCTTTCTTTTATTGTACTCTTGCTTCTTTATGGTTTAAGGGCGGTCTTTGCATCTGGCACTGAAGATAGGGTAGCGCGCTATGTATCGCTTTCCTCTTTGCTCGGGACACTCTTTTTGTGGACTTTTGCACTCATATATGTGCCAAATGTGACCATTCTTGCACTTACTTTTATCTTTACAGGAATATTTGTCGCAACACAAATGATTGCGGGGCGAATAAAAACCATTAGAGTAAGTTTTATTCAAAGTCCAAAACTTGGTTTTGTCTCAGTGTTCTTTATCATTTTATTACTTATTGGCACTCTCGGACTTGGATATGTGTATGGTAAGAAATTTGTCTCTTTTGTGGTATTCCAAAATGCACTTTCACTCTATGCAGATGATGGAGATTCCTTTGGAGCAGAAGAGAGGCTTGAAAGAGCGATTCGTCTCAATGAGAGTGATCTGTACTATCGTTCTCTTGCAGAACTTCATATGATAGAGCTTAATAGCATACTTGTGGACACAGAAAGAGATCCAGATGATGCGCGTAGTGCATTCCAAGAGAGGCTTGCAAAAGCAATCAATGCAGCTTCTTTGGCGACAAGCTATGACAATCGCAACTATAAAAATTGGCGAGTATTAGGAGATATTTATAGCTCACTCATCACCCTTGGTGTAGACGGAGCCTACGATAATGCAGTCAACACCTATAACCGTGCACTCGAGCTCAATCCTCATAGTCCTGCTCTCTATCTTACTCTTGCTCGGGTAGAGGCAAGTAATGAAAACATGGAAGGTGCACGGGACCTTGTGCAAAGAGCGTTGCAAGAAAAGAATAATTATACAGAAGCAGTATTTTTCCTTTCACAAATAGAGATTGGTGAAGGAAAAATACAAGAAGCCATCGCTGCAACACAGGCAGCTGTTACAATCGCTCCAAATGATCCCACTCTGTTCTTTCAGCTAGGTATTTTATACTACAATGAAGAGCAGTATAATGAGGCACTTTCTGCGCTTGAACAAGCGGTGGGTATTTCTCCACAATACTCAAATGCAAAATACTTCCTTGGACTTACTTATTATGAGCTTGGAAGGGTTGCTGAGGCAATTACTCAGTTTGAAGAAGTAGCATCTACAAATCCTGGCAATCAAGAGCTTGTCTTGATACTCTCTAATCTTCGAGAAGGAAAAGAACCATTTGATGGCGCAGAACCTCTCGGGAATCCTGAAGAAAGAGACACTCTTCCTATTACTGAGGACATAACAACAGGAGAATAAAGTATGATTGCACAGAGGATTCTTGCTTTCATACACCAAGAGACAGGCGGTCTGCATAAGGCTGCCTATGTCTTGGCATTTTTTACACTGATTTCTCAAATACTTGGACTTGTTAGGGATAGGATTTTGGCATATACCTTTGGTGCGGGTGAGATACTTGATGTGTATTATGCTGCGTTTAGAATCCCTGATCTTGTACTTATTTTTGCAGGATCAATCGTCTCTATCGCGGTGATAGTACCTTTACTGACAAGAAAGATTGGAGAAGGAGGAAAAGAGGCATTGAGGTTTATGGACTCTATCTTTTCTTTTTTCTTTGTAAGCATCATTTTTCTTTCTGCGGTACTTTTTTTTCTTGCACCAGTCTTTTTAAAAATCCTTTTTCCTGGATTTGTAGACGAGAGCTCTTTTGCGGATTTGCTCTTACTCACAAGGATATTTTTACTCTCTCCTCTTTTTCTTGGTATTTCAAGCCTGTTTTCGGGAGTAGTACAGGTTCATAAACGATTTTTGGTGTATGCGCTTTCTCCCATTTTTTATAATGTCGGTATTATTGTCGGCATTTTGTTCTTCTATCCCCTTTGGGGTATAGGGGGTCTTGCGCTAGGTGTAGTACTTGGCGCATTTCTACACATGCTCGTACAAGTGCCCTCAGTGTATGAAAAAAAACTTTTCCCACGCTTTATTTTAAGGATAGATTGGGGGGAGGTCAGGGGGGTGTTGCTTTCTTCTGTGCCTCGATCATTTACTCTCTCCATTACAAGTATCGTCATCCTTGTATTACTCGGATTTGCGTCTTTGCTTGGTGAGGGTTCTATTGCAATATTTAATCTCGCATTCAACCTTCAGTCAGTACCCCTTTCTATAGTAGGTGTGAGTTATTCATTGGCCGCATTCCCCATGCTTGCATTGCTATATAGAGAAGGGAAGAAACAAGAGTTTGTAAAAAAAGTTGAGCTTGCTGCGCGGCATATTATTTTTTGGTCATTACCAGCCCTCACTCTTTTTATTGTACTTCGCGCTCAGATTGTGCGATCTGTCTTGGGGACAGGGGAGTTTGGATGGATTGAAACGAGACTCACTGCTGCAACCCTTGCTATATTGATCATCTCAGTCTTTGCACAATCTTTAATACTTTTGTTTGTTCGAAGTTATTATGCTGCGGGAGACACGAAAAAACCACTTCTTTTTGGAGTTGTATCGGGAGTATCGACGGTTCTCATTGCATTCTTACTCCTTGAAGGTATTTCAAAAGGTTTTTTGTTGTATTTTCTTGAATCACTTTTAAAAGTAGGTGATATAAATGGAACTTCTATGCTTTATCTTCCCTTTGCGTTTTCGATTGGAAGTATTGTAAATCTCCTACTTCTCTATGGTGCTTTTGTACGTCAGTTTGGTACTTTTTCCTCTTCTTTTTGGAGGACATCGCGACATGCCTTTTATACCTCTATCGTTGCTGGTTTTGTGGCATTTCATGGTCTTAGGTTTTTCCTCCCTTTTGTAGATACGGAGACTGTTTTAGGTATTTTTTTACAAGGATTACTTTCAGGGGTTGCGGGTATTATGGGAGGAGTATTAGTACTCTTGTTTCTTAAAAATGAAGAGATTATAGATGTGGTCTCTACTCTCAAGAAGCGTTTTGTAAAATCAGAGGTGCTTTTACCAGAGCAACTTGAGCTCTGAAAAAGAAGCCTTCTTTCATAGATTCAGGAACTCTGATACTATTCTTTATATGTTACAAAACATCAGAAATTTCAGTATTATTGCTCATATTGACCACGGTAAATCAACACTTGCTGATCGTATGTTGGAGGTGACTGGAACCATAGAGAAAAGAAAAATGAAAGAGCAAGTGCTTGATAAGATGGAACTTGAACGAGAAAGAGGCATTACGATAAAAATGGCACCAGTGCGCATGAAGTATGAAAGGGGTGAAGAAATGTACACTTTAAATCTCATTGATACTCCTGGGCATATAGACTTTTCATATGAGGTGTCACGAGCACTTCAGGCTGTAGAGGGAGCTCTCTTGCTTGTGGATGCAACTCAGGGTGTGCAGGCACAGACATTTACCACCCTCCATATGGCACAAAAACTAGGGCTTGTTATTATTCCGGTGCTTTCTAAGGTGGATTCTCCTATAGCACGAGAAGAGGATATTTCACAAGAAATTATGGAGATATTGGGGTGTGAAAAAGATGATATTATTCATACTTCCGGAAAAACAGGAGAAGGGGTAGATGTGCTTTTGGATACTATTATAAGGCGCATTCCTGCACCCACACAAAAAACAAGTGAGGGGCTCCAAGGGCTTGTATTTGATTTTGAATATTCAAATCATAGAGGGGTAGTTGTGTATGCACGGATAATAAACGGTGAAATAAAAAAAGGGGACACAATATCCTTTGGTGTTGCGGGTAAATCATTTGTAGTGGGTGAGGTAGGTATTTTTGGGCCACAGGAGGTGCCTACGGACTCTCTTTCGAATGGTCAGATAGGGTATATTGTGACGGGTATAAAGGAGCCAGGCGTAGCGAGGGTAGGAGATACGCTCATCATTCCACAAAAAAATACAGAAGTGCTTCCTGGATATCAAGATCCAAGACCTGTGATATGGGCAAGTGTCTTTCCTGAAAGTCAGGATGATTTTACACTTCTCCGACAGTCTCTCGAAAGACTCCGTCTTTCTGATTCATCACTCTCTTTCGAAGAAGAATCAAGTGGTGTACTGGGTAGGGGATTTCGTTGTGGTTTTCTAGGAATGCTTCATTTGGAAATAATTACAGAGAGATTGCGTAGAGAGTTTGCTATAGAGCTTATCGTCACAACACCGAGCATCACCTATGAAGTGACAAATAAGAAGGAGGAGGTAAAAGAAATATACTCTCCCGCACTCTTTCCTCCGTATGGTGAGATTTTAAGAATAAGAGAAAAGTGGGCGACAGTACGACTCATAACCCCTAGAGATTATATAGACCTACTCATGCAGGTATTTTATGATCACGAAGGTTCCATTGTGGATACTAAGCTTTTTGGAGATGGGAGAACAGAGTTTACACTTTTGATGCCTTTGCGAGAGCTGATGCGTAATTTTTTTGATGATATTAAAAGAGTCTCCTCCGGGTATGCATCTCTCTCATATGAGATTGATGAGGAGTGGGCTCTTGCCGATGTGGTGTTGCTTGAGGTGTTGGTAGGTGAAGAAGTGGTGCCCGCATTTTCAAAAGTAGTATCAAGGCGTCGCGTAGAGGAAGAAGCAAAGAAAATTGTAGAAAAACTTTACACCCTCTTACCGAAACAGCTTACAAAAACAAAGATACAAGCAATGGCTCTGGGTAGAATACTTTCTTCGCGTACCATATCAGCAATGAAAAAGGATGTGACAGGGTATCTTTATGGAGGAGATATTACGAGAAAAATGAAACTTAGAGAAAAACAAAAGAAAGGCAAGAAAAAGATGCAGTCTTTTGCAAAGACGCATATTCCTCATGAGGTGTTTCTCAAAGTAATGCGAGATTCAAACTAGAATGCAATAGGTGTGTAGAGTAGAATCATGCTAATAATCACGAATATAACAATCACACCCCAAATCATTTTTATTGTTTTTTGATTTTTTTTACTAAACATAATATTTAGGTCACTATAATAGTAGTATACCATGTCTCAAAAGACCCCTCAAAAATTGTATGAAAAAATTTTGTATTCAAAAGTAATGCTTTTGATACTGCTCGTTGCTATATTTTTTATGGGGAAGGGGGTGATTGGACTCTATGATAAAAAACAAAGCACGGGAGAAACACTTGAGCTTATTCGGGCTGAATGGGAAAGGGCACAGGAGAGGAGGTCAGTACTCGAAAAGAAACTTGATGATTTTGAAACAGAAAAGGGGATAGAGATGGAGATACGAGATATGTTTAATGTGGCAAAAGAGGGAGAGAAGGTGATTGTGATTGTTGATACTCCTAAGGAAGAAGAGGTAGAGGAGATACAAAAAGAAGCCCTATGGTACAGGATCATTGATATATTTTTATTTTGGAGGTAATAATGGTATTCTTCTTGTACACGATGCCCTCGTAGTTCAATGGATAGAACAAATCCGTCCTAAGGATTAGATGTAGGTTCGATTCCTGCCGAGGGCACATAATACAGTTTAACCCGAGTGCTCGCGCACTCGGGTTTTACTGTATTACTGCAATCACAGGAATCGAACCGAGCGCTGGCGAAGCTGGCCGAAGGCCACAGCGCGAGTGGGGGTCGAGCGAATGAGATATTTTGAGAGCTTTGCGAATCAAAATATTCATGAGAGTGACCGATTCCTGCCGAGGGCACCATTTAGGAAATTGCAAGTTTGAGACAGCCGCCTCGCTTCGCTCGGCGGTCAAAGCGTATTGCATTTTGGGCTCAAAAACGAATTGGCGGTTTTGCATTCGGGGGGAAGAAAATTTTTTAATCCAACACAGAAACCTATAAAAAGCCCTAAAATAAGGGCTTTTTCTGTTGCCACGATTTGACTTGACAGCTAAGTTGTTTTCTGCTATACTTAAAGCGTTCCTAAGATGAACTTGGGAATCCTGGCTACGAGGATTTCGTGGCAACAGTACATTCACAGGAGGTCCATTATGGACGACATTCGCAAGGGACAGATCGCTCTCGCCTACCTCAAGAACAAGCTCCGCAAGGAAGGTGTCCGCCTCACGCCGAATTTCCGGCGACAGGTCGGCAACACCGCCAAGGCCATCGGCATTTCCACCGAGGAAGCCATGGAGTTCGCGGAAGGCGTGGTTCGCGAGTTGGTCGAGGAGGCGTTCGCTCCCAACAGCCGCGACTAGTTCGCACGTTCCAAAAGGACGGCAGGGTGAGTTCTCGTCGAGAGGACTCCTAAACGGGTAATTGCACCTCTCTCCATTCGTGGAGAAGCTGGGCAGGATAAGAACCGTCCCCCTCGTTCCGAGGAACAACCACGGGCGCATCACTCTCACGAGTGGTGCGCCCTTTCTCTTTTCAGTTGAGCAAATTTCTAAATTCATATAAGATTCAAATTGGTGTTTGCTTCGCAAACTCAAATTGGTTGCCGCCAAAGAAAAACTTGAAATTGTCAGCGGTGCGGCTCCGCCGCCTTTCGGATTTTTCGCGGGGAGTTCTCGCCGCCTGCGGCGGCGAAATGGGTTCGCACTAATTTAAGTATCCTGCACATAATACAGTTTAACCCGAGTGCGCGAGCACTCGGGTTTTACTGTGATTAATTAAATGTAAGAGTGGGAGAGATTTTTAAAGGAAGTCGGGCTTCCCTCAAAAAATGGTTATTTATGAAGAGATACCTACAAGTTCAGCAAGTTTACTTTCATCAAAACCTACCATAATTTGCTCTCCGACGACGATAACAGGTACCCCCATCTGACCAGTCTTTTCGATCATCTCTTGTCTCTTTGCAGTATCAACAGAAACATCATAATCAACAAATGGTACATTTTTTTCTGTTAAAAAATCTTTTGCCATGTGGCAAAAGTGACAACTTGGTGTGGAATATATTTGTACTTCCGTATCCATAACTTTTCTTGTTATTTCTTATAAGAATACTAGTAGTATAACAAGAGATTTGTATGTTGGCCAACCCTTCATTTTTGGTACTCTTTTTGCTATACTAGCTTGCATAGCATGTCTTTATATAGGCATCTATATAACATTTATTTTATACCATAATGGATCCAGATCTTGAGATAGAGCGAACGGTCAAAGAAAATCGTCGCCTTATCGAAGAAAACAATAAAATGCTAAAAAAGATTAATCGTAGTTTGGCGATTAGTGCTGGTATTAAGATTATATATTGGATAGTGATCCTTGGAGTGGCTTTTGGGGCATACTATATCGTGCAACCTTATGTTGATTCTTTTAAAGATACCTATAGTGATGTAAGGGGAGGTGTAGAAAATGTAAAAAGTTTAGGAGGAGAGAGGGGTTCTTTCGAAGAATCAATCTCTACACTAAGAGAACTTTTACAATAGTACCCAAGCATGTTTTTATACTAATAAGAAATTAGTATAAAAACATGCTTGGGTAGCTCAGTTGGCTAGAGCATTCGCCTGAAGAGCGAAGGGTCGCCGGTTCGAGCCCGGCCCCAAGCACAATATTCCCCCGAAAGGGGGATTTTTGCTTGGGGAAGTAAAAGCAATTTATTTTTACTTTTACTAGAACTCGAAAGCAGGAGGAATGTCTTCTTCTTTTACTAATAAAGAAGACAGGCGACCCTAAGCATCATGAGAGTACTTCTTGTTTTCTAACCTCTCTTCAGTAATAAGAAAATAAAGTTGCACACAAAAACCGCCTTAAGAAGCGGTTTTTGTGTGGAGATTGATTTATTTTGACTGTACTTTTATTTTCATTTTCTTGCCTTTATCTATCTTTGGCATTTTTATGATAAGTAGTCCGTGGTTTTCCATTGCTTCCGCTTCCTCGGTCTCTATTTCCTGAGGGAGGTTTATAATCCTTGAAAAACTTCCCCAATATAACTCTTGGACAAACTGGTCGTTTTGGTTGATGTTATGAGGACCCTCTCTTCTTCCGCTGATGCTTACAGTTTCTCGTGTGATAGAAATATCAAGATCATCTGGACGCACTCCTGCAACCATTGTTTGGAGTACTATATGTGAAGGTGTTTGATATAAATCTACTGCAAGCTGTGCATCCTCTGGTTCTGCTTGCTCCATCCAATCTTCTTGTCTTTCATCATTTGCTTGCGTCTTTAAAATATCGAGTTTTTCACTCTCTTCTTCAACATTTACTGCTCCAGTAAGTCTTTCAAAAAAAGATGGTTTGTTTTTTTTCATATCACTATAGTTACTATTAAGGGCGTAATTGTTTTGCTTTTTCAAAAAATATTAAAAGTATCGCGACAGCAACCCATACGAGTACAAAAATACCAAAAATATTATCGCTTGCTTTGTTAATTATAAGTAAGTTGAAGAGCGTGTGCAAGAGTGTCGCAAGGATAAGTCCCGAAAATATGTATATTTTTTTCATTTCTCTTTTTCTATAAAAAGAAAGTGCGATAAAGACTCCAATGGTTCCAGAGGAGAGGGTATGAAGGACACTCGCGCCTATAAAACGCATATTTCCTGTGATGATTGCATCCAAAAGGAGACCATCTCCTATAGGCGTAAGTAGGAAGAGCATGTTCTCCATGGCGGCAAAACCGAGTGCAGCGGTGAGGAGATAGATTATTGCATCTATTGGTTCGTTGTTTGCTTTTGTATGTAGTCCTGCAAAAAAAGCAGCAATATATTTAAACAACTCTTCTGCAAATGACCAGAGGAGAACGAGGAGTATAGACCCTCTTCCTATAAGATGTTCAAGAAATCCTTCGACAGGAAGTACGAGTAAGGTGGCAAGCATACCTAGTATAAATGTTGCGACAATCTTTCCTTTTGGTTCAGGTCTCTTTTTATCTACGCGGAGCCAAAATACAAGCCACACCAGAGCTGGAAGTATACCTCCGAGTGCTGACCATGTGATGTGAGTAATGTCCATAGAGTTATTATATGCAAGATATAAAGCATTTCACAAGGGAAAAGGTGTACGATTTTTTTAATGAGATGGCCATTTTTCTACCAAAAGCATATTTTGTGGAGTAAAAGGAAGTTCTCTCCATATTTCTTCAGTAATAAAAGGCATAAAAGGATGGAGAAGTTTGAGGCTTGTGGTCAGTATGTGTACCAACATCCATTGGGTGGATTTTTTTTCTTTCATATCTCCTTCCATAAGTCGTGTCTTGCTTTCTTCTATAATAATGTCTGCATAGGTATGCCAAAAATAGTGATAGAGCTTTTCTCCCGCAAGGTAGAGTCGATATTCTTCCATGTCTTTTGTGATTTCTTTTGAAAGGTTTTCTAAGTCTTTTATGTATGAAATATCTTTTGCTACGAGTGAAGGAGGTTCGTTATAGGAGAAATCATCATCTATTGAAGTGAGTACAAAGCGAGTCGCATTCCATATTTTGTTTGCAAAATGTTTATACGCTTTTGTTTTTTCATCTCGAAAGTTGAGATCAGATCCTGGACCCACACCTACAATCAGAGACATCCGTAATGCATCTGCCCCGTAGGTTTTTATTATTTCAAGAGGGTCTATGTTGTTTCCAAGAGATTTTGAGATTTTTTGACCCTTACTATCTCGCACAAGACCCTGGAGGTATATCGTTTTAAAAGGTATTTCTCCAAGAAGGAATCCACTCATAAGTATCATACGCGCAACCCAAAAGAAAATAATGTCATACCCCGTCTCTATGAGCGTGGTAGGGTGATATGTTTTTAGATCATTTGTCTCCTTTGGCCACCCAAGGGTAGAAAAAGTCCATAGTCCGGAGGAAAACCATGTGTCTAGAGTATCTTTTTCTTGGATCCATCCGTCACCATCAGGAACTGATACTCCTACATATGTTTCTACTCCAGAATCATCAAGTGCATCCCTTTGCCATACAGGTATACGATGTCCATACCAGAGTTGTCTTGAGATATTCCAGTCACGAAGATTATCAATCCAGTTGAAATATACTTTTTCAAATCTATCAGGAAGTATCGTAATTTGCTTTGACTCTACTGTCGTTTTCATAATCTTCTTAAGAGTTGTTATAGAGCCCGAAGGAATATCTTCGATAGTAGAGTGAGGGAGGGTGAATTCTTTTTCTACATTTACAAACCACTGTTCGAGCACCTGAGGCTCTATCACACCTCCGCCACGAGAGTTGACTGCAATACGGTTAGTATACTTTTCATCAACATGATCTACTAAACCTTTTGTGTTTAGTTTTTCTATTATTTTTTCTCGTGCATCATTGATTTTCATCCCCGCAAACTCCTCCGCAATAGGGAGTAGTTTCCCATAGAGATCTATGATGGGCTCTTTTAGAAGGTTGTACTTTTCTGCAAGCATAAAGTCTACTTCAGAATGCCATGGGGTAATAGTCATGACACCGGTACCGAATTCCATATCTATTACCTCGTCTTTTATAATAGTTGCTTCAATAGGACCATTTATCCATTCTACGGTGAGTTTTTGTCCATGAGTGTATTCTTTGTAGCGAACATCATCGGGGTGCATAACTACATATTTGTCTCCAAACTTTGTCTCAGGACGAGCAGTTCCTATCGTGAATGGGCCATATTTGAGGTAGTAGAACCGAGATGATCTTTCTTCATATTCAAGCTCATCATCAGATACTACTGTTTGCATTTTTGGATCCCAGTTTACACTTCGGAATCCCTTATAAATAAGCCCCGCCTCATACATTTTTGTAAAAGCAGTTCGTACTGCACGCTCTCTTTCTTCATCAAGGGTGAATGCTTCGCGTGACCAGTCTACAGATGCTCCAAGTTTGCGTACTTGACTTACAATAGTGTCATGGCTTTCTTTTGCAAATGCTTCTACTCTTTCGAGAAATATTTCTCTTCCCAGGTCATGTCGATTTTTCTTCTCTTTTTTGTAGATTTCTTTTTCTACTTTGTTTTGTGTTGCAATCCCTGCGTGGTCTGTACCAGGTATCCAAAGCGTTTTTTTGCCCCTCATACGGTGATATCTTACAAGAGTATCTTCTATTGCTATCATACTTGCGTGTCCTGTATGGAGTACACCAGTGACATTTGGAGGGGGGAGTACTATTGAAAATGCTTCCGCATTAGGATCCGTAAAACCTTTTTCTATAGAGACATCAGGGTTAAAAAGGTTTGATTTTTCCCACAATGCATAGATGCGATCCTCAGTTTTTAAGGAATCATAGGGTTTGAGAAACTTTTCGGGTATATGTTGCATAGTATGTGGCTAATAATACCATCTTTAGACTTATTTTACAGTAGAGATATAAAATATTGACAATTATCCATATTGTGTTATAATAGATATAGAAAGCTTGAAAAAGCTTTGATCATTTTTTTCAATCAGATCACCAAGGAGGTGAATCCATGAGCACTACAACCACTTCTCGCCCCTCTTCCACCAAGGTCAAGAAAGGGGAAGACACGCATTCTCTCAAAGGTTCTGATGTTTTCAGGAAGATCAAAATCAAGAGAGACTATTCGAAAAAACCCTTTAGCTTTACGGACGAGTGGAGGGCAAAAGAAATCAAGTACGCCATCAGGGATGGAGTGCTTGCTACTCGAACTCTCATGTATGTCGTAAGGCAGTTTGAATACAGCTTTTCGATTGATAACCCGTTTCGGGCAGAGGGTGTTCGTGGACGCACCGTTCATCAAGTGATTGATGAAATGATACCTCACCTCAGCGACAAGGAGGCTCGTATCATTTGTGAGCATCTCACTTATCGGATCTTTGACAAGGGTCAGAGTATTACGACTGCTGCCTTGGAGAGGTTCCATGATTTGCGTAAGCAAAGGAATCTCGTCTGAGTCAGTTTTTTATCAAAGAGTAACCCTCTTTGATAAGCCCGCACACCTAGTGTGCGGGCTTTTTATTATACTAATTAAGTCTTTTGTTGCTATCGGCTTTTATATTATCAGCGGTTATTTCGGCAGGGTTTGGAAGCTGTGTGTGTATATATCCTGCCATTCCTATCATAATGGCATTGTCACCAGTGAGATCATGGTGTGGTATGTGTAATGTGATATTGAGTTCATTTGAAAGCTCTATTAGCGCCTTTCTGATGTGAGTATTTGCGATGACACCCCCTCCTACAATAAGGGTTGATGTATTGTATTGTGTGAGTGCTTTTCTTGTCTTTTTTATGAGGATTTCTGTTACCGCGTCCTCAAACTCACGAGCAATTTCTTCTTTTTCTTCGATTGGGAGAATGCGCCCTTTTATGCTGTAAAGCACTGCGGTCTTTAGTCCCGAAAAAGAAAAATCTAAATTATCACTGTTAAGCATTGGCCTAGGGAGTTTGATATTTGGAATTTCGGATTTATTTCTAGATTGACTTGCCAATCTAGAAATCTCTGGTCCTCCTGGATATGGTAGATCAAGCATACGGGCCACCTTGTCAAATGCTTCACCAACAGCATCATCTCTTGTCTCTCCAATGATTTCATACTCACCCCAATTTTTTACAAGTACTAGTTGTGTATGTCCTCCAGAAATGAGTAATGCAATAGTAGGAAATACTAAGAGCTGTTTCTTTGTAGGACTTTGTGATTTGGCATTTTGATTATCTTCTCTGTCTATCAAGACAGAGAAGATATGTCCTTCCATATGGTTTATAGGAATGATTTTTTTACTCCAGGCATATGAGAGCGCTTGTGCAAAGTTGACACCTACCCATAGTGCAGGGGCAAGCCCAGGTCCTGTGGTGACCGCAATGGCGTCTATATCTGGTATAGGAAGATGAGGTATGATTTTTAGGAATTGTGTAAGAAGATCATTTTGTCTTTCAAGTATATCTGAAATTTTTGAAATCTGATCTTTGGAAAGCTTGTTTATATTTTTAGAAACTTCTTCGCCCAATACTTGTATAAGAAGAGGGAGTATATTTTTACTATGCTCTCGTTTTGCAAGAGTGGGGTAGACACCACCATATTCTCTATGAAGGTCTATTTGTGAATTGAGTGAGTGTCGAAGGGTAGTGCAAGTAGGATTATTTAAATTACCGCTACACTCAAGTAGAGCAATCGATGTTTCGTCACAGCTTGTCTCTATGGCAAGTATTTTCATAGAGGTAATAATACGCACAAAAGCTTTTTTTCACAATGTAGGTGTGGGCAGAGCAGTATATCTCTCATTACATGAGCGGTACACTTTTCGCATCTCGCTTCGCCTAGAGGCTCGCTACGATATGCTCAAAGTCTTCGATTCCTGCACGCAAGCAAAGCAGTTTGCTTGCTTGGTCCTGTGGGCCCAGCAGGAATCGAACCTGCTGCCTCTTCAATGTCAATGAAGCGTTCTACCAATGAACTATGAGCCCAATGCGGAGGGGGTGGGACTTGATTTTCTTTATAATATAGAAAATCCCGCGGAGCTCCACGGGAGCTCCGTTCAAGTCTCATCCCTCCGTAAAACAGTAAAGCCCGACATACTTGCGTATGTACTCTCACTGCTTTATGCGGAGGGGGTGGGACTTGAACCCACAAGCACTTGCGCGCGCCACTTTTCGAGAGTGGTCCGTTACCAATTCCGGGCACCCCTCCACGCATTTAAAAACTATAGCATATTTTTTTGCCATTTTTTGAAAAAATGCTATAGTTTTGATGAACTATTTGGCCCTATCGTCTAACGGCTAGGACATCGGCTTTTCATGCCGACAATCGGGGTTCGATTCCCCGTAGGGTCACAGATTGGAGCGCAGCGATAAGCTGTGACCCTAAGCAAGGCAACTGCTTGCCTTGCGTCGGGGAATCGAAAAGGTTGAGCATGTGCTCGCAATCATCTCGCAAGATGATGAGAACACGCGAAACCTGTACCGTCCATGTAATGGAAGATTTCCCCGTAGGGTCACAAATAAAAAAGAGACCACATTTGGTGGTCTCTTTTTTATTTAATATAATTTTTCCTACCTTGCATTGAGCCACAAATATATATCTTCAAGAGCTTTTACGGCATCACCAGCAGCAATATTATTTTGATGATAAAGTCCATCGGTACAATCTCCTGCAGACCATATACCTTCTACAGATGTCCTTTGGTTTTTAGGATCAACTTTTATTTGCTTGTAAGGTGTCATGTCTACAAGTCCCTCAACAAAACCTGTTGTTGGCAATGCTCCTATTTCTACAAAAATTCCTTTTACCTCAAGAATTTGCGTTTCTCCATCTTTTTTGAAGCTAATACCTGATACAAACTTATCACCATGTACTTCAAGTATCTCCGCACCAGTAATAGCGGTCATGTGAGGATGTGCGAGCACTTTCTCAACAGTGACTTCATCAGCTTTAAATGAATCACTTCTATTGAGTAAGGTGACGCTTTTCGTGTATGCAAGTAGTTGTGCTGCTGTTTCGAATGCTGCATTTCCTCCTCCTATTACGGCAACATCTTGATCTGTAAAAAGGGGACCATCGCATGATGCACAGTAGGTGAGTCCTTTGTGTTCAAGTCTATCAGCACCAGGAACTGTGAGTTGTCGACGGTGGCTTCCTGTTGCAATAAGGATTGCTTTTGAGGTATAGGTATCATTGTTAGTTTTGACACTAAAGCCATTGTCATTTTTTGTAATAGATTCCACATACTCACCCTCTTTAACAGTGAGCACCTCACCTTTATAGGTTTCTACATGTGTTTTAAAAGATTTTGCAAGATCACTACCGGATATAGAGGGGAATCCTATCCAGTTTTGTATATCTTCAGATACGGTGCTTTGCCCTCCAAATTCTTTGGTAAGAAGTAGAGTTTTTACTTGTTTTCGAGACGCATAGACGCTTGCAGAAACGCCAGCCGGCCCTCCTCCGAGGATTATGAGTTCATAGTGCATACAGGTTTATTAGTATTGGTAATGAGTGTGTTCAAGTATATCACAAGTTTTTGTTGGCAGAGTCGTACACGATACATATTAAACACCGAGTGTTTAATATTTTAGAAGAGTATAAAAAACATTCTTTTTTAAGGATGTTTTTTGTCATATATTATTGTTTTTTTGATCTTCGAAGGAATGAAGGAACTGCCCCCCAGTCATCCTCATCATCGTCTTTTATACCATCAGTGCGAGTGTTTGTTTTTTCAGTTTTTTCTTTTCTTTCAATTTTTCCTTTTGAGACTTCTTCTACTGCATCATAAATTTTGCCCCTGTCTTCATTCTTGTCTTCATCAGATGACCCTATACCAAAGGGAAAGAGTGGTGTATTAGTGTCGTTTTCTTTGAGAACTTCTCCTTCGGGAAATCCTGAAGCAATCACTGTTACCTTTACTTCTCCTTTCTTGAGGCGATCATCTTTAATTGTACCAAAGATTACTTTTGCATCAGGGTCTATTGACTCTGTGATGATACGAGCTGCTTCTTGTATTTCATGCATTGTGAGGTCGTCCCCACCAGCAATCGCAAAGAGGACACCCTTTGCACCGTTGATTGATACATCAAGGAGAGGGGAGCTTATCGCAGTGCGAGCAGCATCTGTTGCTCTACTATCTCCAGACCCTTTTCCTACTCCCATAAGTGCAGACCCTGCATTTTCCATCACTGATCTAATATCTGCAAAGTCAACATTAATTTTTCCTGGTGTCGTAATAAGGTCTGATATACCTTCTACCGCTTCACGAAGTACCTCATCACAAAGAGAGAAGGCTTCGTCGACCGATGTTTCTTTTTTGACTGTTTGTAGAACTCGATCATTTGGGATTACAATGAGCGCATCTACTTCTTTTTGAAGTTCTTGGAGTGCGTGCATTGCAACCTTCATTCTTTGTTTACCTTCAAAATAGAAAGGTTTTGTGACTACTCCTACAGTAAGGGCACCAAGCTCTCGCGCTGTTTTTGCAACTACTGCGCTCGCCCCTGATCCTGTTCCTCCTCCCATACCTGAGGCAATGAAGACCATATCAGCACTCTTGAGGGCACCTTGGATTTCTTCTTTTGTTTCTTCCGCTGCTCTTTTACCAAGCTCAGGATTCATTCCTGTTCCTAGTCCTTTTGTAAGGTTTTTTCCTATATGGATTTTTTTCTTTGCTTTTGAGTGATGTAGATCCTGAGCGTCTGTATTTACCGCGATAAATTCCACACCTTGGAGTCGTGAATTTACCATGTGGTTTATTGCATTACCTCCAGATCCACCAGTACCCACAACTTTGATTCTTGCGAATGTTTCTACAGCTGGTTGAACTTTTTTAGACATGAATTCTTGTTACTAATTATTAAATACAGATGAGTCTATCTTCGTCCACGCGTGTTTAGGGGAGTTAAAATAAGCTCTCTTCTGGTTATATTGTGATTGCACAATACCATAAAAAATACACACCACGCACTTGACATAGTCTTTAAAATGGTTTTTTGTCCTTGCTTTAGTGCTCTTACGGGAGGAATTTTTTTACCCACTCCATCATCCCTAGAGACATCTCTTTAAAGGAGTTTGAGGTTGGAGTATGGTTGTTTTCAAGCCCTATGCGACAAAGTCCAAATCCCACCGCCCAGGAGGAATCTTGGATATAGTTACTACTATTGAAGTAAAGGGATGCTATTTGGGAAGGAAGCCTAAGTGTAGCTTTTGCGAGGTCTTCTATGGTGGTAATGCCAGAGCCCCCTCCTGTGATTATGATTCCTGCAGGAAGGAGGCCTTCTTTATGTATTTCTTTGAGGTGTGCATTAATGAGACCAAAAATATCTTTCATACGCGCGGTTACAATATCCGAAAGATTTTTTCTTGAAAAATCAGCAGTAATAATACCCCCTCTTTTTAGTTGCTCCGCATCCTCGAGAGGTATCTGTAGACCTAGCGCGATATCATTAGTAATAGCCCCCGATCCAATAGGGAATACTTTGAGTGAAATGGGAATGTCATTTTCGAAGACGACAATAGATACTGTTTCTGATCCTATGTTTGCAAGCACACATCCGGCAATCTTTTGGGCTTTTGTAAGTGTGACTACACTTGCTGCAAGTGGTGCAGCGAGTACATCTATAACCCGAATACCTGCATCTTCAACAGCTTCTATGAGGTCATTGTAGTGTTGCTCAAAACAAGTTACAAACAATACTTCAGTTTCGAATTTTACTCCTTTCATTCCGATAGGTCTTCCAAGTATTTCTTTTCCGTCTATTTTAGATGCGGTTGGTATTCTTGCGAGTACTTTTCTATTGATAATGAGAGGTTTAGGAATGGCATTTTCTGTTGATTCAAGGGCGTGCTCTAGATCGAGATCTGTAATAAGATTATCTCCTCTCGAGATAATAGTGGAGCCTATTGCTTTTACAGACTCTAGACCTACACCACCTATAGATACATACGCGTCTTTTATTTCTATGCCGGCAGTTTTTTCTGCTTGTGCGAGGGCTCGTTTGAGTGATCGGGTCACATCACTAATGTTCACAATATACCCGTGGCGCATACCACGAGACTCTGCATATCCTTTTCCTATTATTTTTATTGCGGCACCTTCTGGGTCACGAGAAGCAACAGCCACTTTGATGTGGTATGTTCCAATATCTATTCCAACTGATACATGTTTAGGTGTAGGCATAAGAGCTAAAGAAAAAGAGATAAGCAAAAATATTCTTACAGGAGAAAGTAAGATAATTCTCTATCACCTAGTGTAACACACCTACTCTAGATGAAAATGAATTCGAATTTTTTTCTCTTCTGTCTCCATTCTACTACCATGATCAAAGCCTTTCAAATGGAAAAGTGCGTGGATATATAAAAAGGCGATAAAGTTTTTCTTCGTTCTCTTGAATTCCCTATGTTCTCTTTGTACTGAATCAGTATTAATAATCACTTCACCAAGATTTTTTGAGAGGGGGAAAGACAACACATTTGTCGGTTTGTTTTTACCACGATAGGTATGATTGAGTCTTTTGGATTCTTTGTCTTCTACGAATACGAGACTTAGTACATATTTTGTGCCAAGGATTTTGTTTTTTATTTCTGTAAAAGGCAGACCCTGTATATAAGGTCTGCCTTTCGTGTTGTTCGTAATAGTAAATGAGTCGTTATTTTTTTTCTTCATCTCGAAGTATTGGAGTAGGTTTTCTTCTCTTGTCTTTTATTTTTCCTAGCTTGATAAGCTTTTCGAGTGCTGCTCTTTTTTTGAGTGAACGCAGGGTTTGCTTTTTTTGCATGGTTTTACTCATCTTTCTTTGGCTGTATCGTAGAGACTTTGACTTTCGTATTACTCCCGAAGATTTTACTTTTCTAGAAAAACGACGCATCACTCCGCCAGTGCTTTCATTGTTGTTTGGTTTTATTTCTGCATTTATTGCCATATGGGAAGTAGAATACTATAAAGTTGTTTTTTTTACAACCGATGTATTTTTTTAACATACTTGAGGAGGTCACCAAAAGGGACTACTTCTTGTGCTCGGGTGTGAGTGTTTCTGACAATTACCGCCCTCTCACGAGCTTCTTTTACCCCTAATATAATCATGTATTTTGTGTCTAAATGTTCTGCCTGCTTTATTTGTTTCCCAAGGTCATCATACACAAGGGATTGTGCTATAGGTATATTTTTTTGGCGGAAGAGTTCTATGAGTTCGAGGCTTGTTCGTTTTGCTTCGAGTCCGAGGTGTACAAGATATATAAGAGGTTTAAGTTGAACGGGTTTTTTGTAATTTTCTTTTCCGCTTTCTTGAATGTCTATAGAGACGCTTACTGAAGGAGGAACCTTTCGTGTTTGGTTTTGTACAAAGTATCTATTGTATCTCTCTCCTCGAGCGAGCACCTTGAAAGTGCCATCTTGCTGTGTCTCTTTAATGACAAAAGAGATTTGAGTGCCACAGTCTGGATACTCACCAATAAGGTCGTTGTTTATTTTATACGCGGTATTGAGAGATTCTAAGTATTCAATAATATTTTTAAAATGTTCGCGTCCTTGTTCATTGAGGTAGTTGATTGGGTGAGGGGCATCATTGCGTACTGCTGTACATACTTCGTTATTACAAAACGCCACCTCAAGAGGATTGTTTTTCATTGTGGTTCGGCAACAATCTCCTAGCACATTTATATGTTTTCGATAATGGTTGAGGAGTTCTTTTGAAAAGGTTTTGTGTGCAATGCGGTCTCCAAGACTGTTTATCTCTACGATAAGGTTTTTGTGTCCATAGTCGCCAAGTACGGCAAGTGCTGTTTGAATAGAGAGTGCCTCGGCAATACTTTTGTTGTTACCTATTATGTGGAGACTTATTCCGCCCGCATCTTTCTTTTTTGGATTGCGAGTATGGCAAATCATATGTTGCATGCTTTTTGGAGCATTGAGTGTCGTAATATGATCGTGTATAAGAATCTTATGTACGGGGTCTATGTAGTGGTCTTTGCACGAAGGGTGTCGAGTACCAAGCTCATTGCGCAGGGTGTAGGCGCCACGAACAGGTTGTATAAGCTGAAATCCATAGTGATTTGCGACCTCTATACCACTCTCATAAGGTCCGCTATAGGTATAGGAAAAAGGTATGTTTTGTAATTCTATTTCTTCTACTGCCATAGATTATATTTTCTCCAGAACACTGCCTGGTTTGAATTCAAATTCTTTTAAAGGAAATACTTTTAAAAATGCTTTGCCAATAATAAATTCTTCGTTGAGTGGTCCCCATATTCGTGAATCAGAGCTTTCTGCACGGTTGTCTCCAAGTACAAAATATTCATCGTTTTTAAGTGTTCCATCGTATTCGTCTATTTTCGAGTATTCGACATAGTCGTCTTTAAGTGTAAAAGCATCTCCAGCGAGGGGGGTGATAGATACGAGACCTTCTCTGATACTTACAGTTTCTCCCGGGAGGCCTATTATTCTTTTTATAAAGAACTTACTTGTATCTTTAGGGTATCTAAATATGACTATATCAAATCGTTCTGGTTCGTTAAATCTATAAGAGAGTTGATCAACGATGAGGTAGTCTCCATTTTCAAAAGTGGGATCCATTGAGGCGCCATTTACAATAAAAGGTTGCGCAATAAATATTCTTATAGGTATCACCACTAAAAAAGCGATAATGAGTGTCTGTATTATTTCAACAAAAGCAGAATGTGCAGTGTAACTTTTTTTATTTTGCTGAAAAGAGTTTTCCATTTGTTAGTATTCTAATACACAATGAAATAAATACAAAATTATTGTAAACAAAAATAAAGTATTTGTAATCTTGATACTCCTCCTTTATTAGTTCATACTGTGTACATGAAGTATCTAATAGTTGGATTAGGAAATGTAGGTGATGCATACATGCGTTCACGCCACAATGTTGGGTTCATTGTCCTCGATGCACTTTATGGTGAGAGTGTGTGGTCTAAAAATACTACTTGCAACGCGCTTTTCTACGAAGATGGAGAGAGTGTGTATATAAAACCTCTTACTATGATGAATCTTTCGGGAGAGAGTGTGTCTTGTGCCCAAAAAAGATATGAGAGCGATGTAGATCATATCGTAGTCATACATGATGATCTTGATTTAGCACTTGGTGAAATAAGGATTTCAAAAGGTTCTGGAGATGGAGGGCATAATGGGATTAAATCAATTATCGAAAAGATAGGGGAGAAGGATTTTATTAGAATTCGTATCGGTATTTCTCCCATGACACTTTTTGGTAATAAAAAGAAGCCTCGAAACACCTCTTCGTATGTATTACAAAATTTCTCTGATACTCATTTACAAAAAATACTTTCCCTTAAAGATGATATTCGAGAAATACTCTCCCTTATCAGTAAAGGGGATCTTCAAAAAGCGATGAATAGATTTAATTAAAAGAGGTGTTAGGTTTTAAGTGTGAGTAAAAACAAAATGACTCGAGCTAGCTCGAGTCATTTTGTTTTTCGATTTATGGAAGAATATTAGCTCTTCTTTTCTTCTTGGCTTTCTAGAGAGAGTGCCATTTTTCTTTCGTGAGGCTCAAAGAGTGAGATAGTAAATTCATATGACTTACCAAGCTCTAATGCTTCGCGAAGTTTTTCTTCTGAACCAAATTCACTCACATGAATGAGTCCTGCGACACCTTCTTCAATGCTTGCAAGTGCTCCATGTTTGTTGAACTTGATGATAACACCTTGTACTTTTTGTCCTTTTGCGTATTTTTCTTTCGCATCTTTCCAAGGGTTGTCCTTAAGTGCCTTGATAGAGAGAGAAATTTTTCCCTCTTTTACTTCAATCACTTTTGCCTTTGTCGCATCACCAACCTTAAAGAGTTGTTTTGGATCTTCTACAAGACCCCAATCAAGCTCTGAGATGTGTGCGAGACCTTCGAGACCTTCTTCTATTTTGACGAAGACTCCAAAGTCAACAATACCTGTGATTGTTCCCGTCACGACATCACCAACTTCATACTGGTTTGCAATAGCAGCCTGCTCCTTTTTGTCAGGGCTTTTTTCTGAGAAGATTAGCTTACCTTCTTTTGGAGATGCAGAAATAATAGAAACAGAAAGTTTTGTGCCGACAAGCTCTTTGAGCTCCATCAATATTTTGTCCTTGTCACCATCTTCTACTCGAGGGTAGTGCTCAGGCTTGAGCTGTGATGCAGGCAAGAAACCATTTACACCTTGCCAATCAATAAGAAGACCACCTTTGTTTGCTTCTTTTATTGGAAGTTCAAATGTTTTTCCTGTTTTAATAGCATCCTCTGCCTCTTTCCAGATCATTGCTTGACGAGCTTCTTTGAGGGAAAGTTCTATGTATCCATCCTCATTGCTATCGTCAACTATTTTTGCTGCAATGGAATCTCCAATACTGACATCTCGTATTATTTCACGAGCACTAATAAACTCTCTTCCATAGATAATACCTGTGCCAAAAGGGGCAAGGTCTATGTAGATTTTTGCTTTTTCTATTGCGATAACAGGCCCTTCAACTGTGTCTCCCACCTGGGGTGGAACTTTTGAGTCACTAAAAAAAGGCGCCATTAGCGCATCATTTTGCTTCTTTGTCGCAAGTACTGATTCTTCACTCGAATCAGTTATTTTTGTGTCATCCATACTCTATATATATATGATATGCGCTCCATATTTTCTTTCGTTACTTTCGTATCAAATAAGGGGTTACACACACCATGTGCTTGTAATATGTACTTTAAATACCAAAGGCAAGTACGAGTCAGAGTATACAGGAAAAACTCTTGAAGTCTAGGTTTTCGTTCATTTTCCACAGATTATCCTCTTATATACTTGACCTCAGATTTTTTTGCTTTATACTACACACAACTGAAGAAACAGATTGAGTTACGGCTTTCTTCTCGTTGAGCAGATATCACAGAGTGGAGATTCTGTGAAAGCTTTTTATACGACATCATTTATAACTATTTGTTATAGATATAATAAATAAATAGCCTCTGGCTTTTGAATAAAAAGGGTAGCCTTTAGTGGCTTGTCTTTTTGTTCACATTTTATGTATGCAACAAAAATATTTTTCTCGGTACAAGAAGCCGTTAACTTCTTATCCTAATTTTGTTGAGAATCAGATACTTTCTTATACCACACTCATAGAGAGTGGTTTGAAGAAACTTTTTAAAGAATTTTCTCCAATAGAGGATTATTCTGGAAAGAAGTTTAGTTTTGAATTTCTTTCGTTTGAGTTAGGGGAGCCTAAGTTTGATGAGTATTATGCAAAAAAGAAGCAGCTTACTTATGAAGCACCTCTCCGGGCACAGGTTCGTCTTACCAACAAATATACAAACACCACAAAAGAGCAAGAAATATTTCTTGCGGATTTTCCTATACAAACAGGACACGGTACATTCATTATCAATGGTATTGAGAGAGTTATTGTTCCACAACTTATTCGTTCATTCGGAATTCTTTTTACGGCAGATGATGTTCGTGGCAAAAGACGCTTTGGGGCAAAGATTATTCCAGCAAGGGGTGCGTGGATAGAGTTTGAGACAGATCAAAACGATATCATGTATGTTCGTATTGATAGAAAACGAAAGTTTCCTGCAACTTCTCTTTTGAGAGTGCTTGGACTTCATAGCGATAAAGAGATTCTTGATCTTTTTAAAGGTGATGAAAAAGCACTTAAAGTGATGAAGAAAACTCTTGAAAAAGATACTTCAAAAGAAGTAGAGGAGGCATATGTAGAGATATATAGAAAGCTTCGAGAGGGTGATATTGTCTCACCGACAAATGCAAAAGAGTACATCGATTCTATTTTTAGCGACGAAAGATACGATCTTTCGGAGGTAGGTCGCTTTAGATTCAACCAACGCTTCAATAAGGGAATGAATGCAAAAGATCTTAAAGAGCAGGTGATTACTGTTGATGATATTAAAACAATTTTCTCACATATTGCAGAGCTTAACGCAACACCAGGAGCTGAGCCTGATGATATTGACCACCTTGGTTCACGAAGAGTTCGTTTTGTTGGTGAGATTATTGAGCAAAAGATTCGAGTAGGTCTCACACGACTAAAAAGAAATCTACAAGATAGAATGTCTACAATAGATTCTGAAACCACATTGCCAATACAGTTTATAAATCCTCGACCACTACAGGCAAGTATTAAAGAGTTTTTTGCAACAAACCAGCTTTCTCAGTTTATGCAACAGGATAATATCTTGATTGAGATTGAGCATCTTAGAAGACTTTCAGCGCTTGGTCCCGGAGGACTTACACGAGAGCGTGCAGGTTTTGAGGTGCGCGATGTACACCCTTCACACTATGGGCGTCTTTGTCCTATTCATACTCCAGAAGGTCCTAATATTGGACTGGTGCTCAACCTTTCTACTTATGCACGCATCAATAATTTTGGAATGATTGAGACTCCTTATGCCAAAGTGGAAAAGGGCGTCATTACAGGAGATATTGTGTACATGAATGCATTTGAGGAGGAAGACAAGAAGATTGCGCATGCGGCAACTCCATATGATGAAAAAGGAAAGATTCTTGTTGATAGAGTGGAGGTGCGTTTCCAGGGAAAGCCACGAGTTTTTGAAAAATCAGAGGTAGATTATATTGATGTGGCTCCAAACCAGGCATTTTCTATTGCGACTTCAATGATTCCATTTCTTAATCACGACGATGCTGCTCGAGCGCTCATGGGATCTAACATGCAAAAGCAGGCAACACCTTGTGTGATTGCTGATGCACCCCTTGTTGCAACAGGTATAGAGGAGGCAGCTGCGCGAGACACAGGAAGACTTATTTTCTCAGAAGTGGCAGGTACAGTGAGTTATAGTGATGCAAAACGAATTGTAGTAAAAGACACAAAAGGAAAGGATCATGAATATACACTCCTTAACTTTGTAAAAACAAATAGTGATACTAACTTCCACCACCGTCCGGCAGTTACTGTAGGAGAGAAGGTAAAGAAGGGAGATCTTCTTGCTGATATTACTTCAAGTGCAGGTGGACAAATCGCACTAGGTCAAAATATTAAAGTTGCCTTTATGACTTGGTATGGTTCCAACTATGAAGATGCCATTATTATTTCTAATCGTTTGGTAAAAGACAGTACCTTTACGAGTGTGCATATTGAAGAATTTCCTGTCAATGTTCGTGATACAAAACTTGGTGCAGAGGTGACGACACACGATATTCCAAATGTTGGAGAATCAAAGCTAAAAAATCTCGATGAAGAAGGGATCATCCGTATAGGTGCAGAAGTACGCCCCGGTGATATCCTTGTAGGAAAGATTACACCAAAAGGTGAGACACAACTCACACCTGAAGAGCGATTGCTTAGATCTATTTTTGGAGAAAAAGCTCGTGATGTAAAAGATACCTCACTTCGTCTTGAAAATGGTAAACGAGGAAGAGTGGTTGGTGTGAAGGTATTTTCTCGAGACAATGGAGATGTGCTTCAGTCAGGAATTATAAAGAAAATTATTATAGAGGTGGCACAGCTTCGATCTGTGTCTGTGGGAGACAAGCTTGCAGGTCGCCACGGAAACAAAGGTGTGATTTCAACAATTCTCCCAGAAGAGGATATGCCATATACTGCAGATGGAGAGCCCGTTGATATCATTCTGACCCCCCTTGGAGTACCGTCTCGTATGAACCTTGGACAGATACTTGAGCTTCACCTTGGTATGGCAGCAAAGAAACTTGGTTACCAAGCAGTGGTACCACCATTTATGGGTGCAACACCAGAAGAGATTGCTGATGAGCTTGAGAAGGCTGGTCTTCCTCGAAATGGAAAGGTAGAACTCTATGACGGAAGAACCGGAGAAAAATTTGATCAAGATGTATCTGTGGGATATATGTATATCCTAAAGCTTCACCACATGGTGGAAGATAAGATTCACCAACGATCTATTGGTCCATACTCTCTTATTACACAACAGCCACTTGGTGGTAGAGCACAACACGGTGGTCAAAGATTTGGGGAGATGGAAGTGTGGGCACTTCTTGGATATGGTGCCGCGTATACTCTACGCGAAGTATTGACGATTAAATCAGATGACATATTAGGTAGGTCGAGCGCCTTTGATGCGATAGTAAAAGGAGAAAAGATTAGACACAGTAATACACCCGCATCATTTAATGTACTTTTGAACAATTTGCGTGCCCTTGCTCTTAATATAGAGCTCAAGAAAAATAGTAGCACACCAAATACTTCAAAATAATTACCTCATTACGCAACATATTATTATGACAACATACAACAATACAAACCGAAAAGACTCACTAGGGCGTTCTGTGGATTTTGATATGATTTCTATCAAGATTGCATCTCCTGAAAAGATTCTCGATTGGTCATTTGGTGAAGTTACAAAACCTGAAACCATAAACTATAGAACACAAAGAAGTGAAAAAAATGGTCTTTTTGATGAAAAGATTTTTGGTCCAAGCAAAGACTATGAATGTTACTGTGGTAAATATCGTGGTATTCGCTATAAGGGAATTACATGTGAAAAGTGTGGAGTAGAGATCACTCGTGCAATAGTGCGACGAGAAAGAATGGGTCACATAGAGCTTGCCACTCCCGTATCTCATGTGTGGTTTCTTCGAAGTATTCCATCTAGAGTAGCGCTTGTATTAGGGGTTACCTCATCACAAGTAGAAAAAGTGATTTATTTTGCAGGGTATATCATCACAAAAGTTGATGAGGCCATGCGTTCTCAAATCATCAAAGAGCTTGAGAGTGAGTACAAATCAAAGCTTGCATCATTTAAAGATGACAAAACAAAAGATGCTCTCAAGGAGGCATATCTTGATACAAAACGCGAAATCGATAGTCTCCAAGAAGGAGTGATTGTTGATGACGGAGATTATTCTCGATTTGAGATGAAGTATGGAGCCATGTTCGAGGCAGAGATTGGTGCTGAAGCTATTTACAATATTTTCAAAAAGATTGATTTACAAAAACTTCTTGATTCTCTTGAAACAAGTTATGTAAAAGCAGGAAAAGGAGAGAGAGAAAAACTCAATAAAAGAATCACCCTTATTCGTTCAATGATCAAATCAGAAACTCGTCCAGAGTGGATGTTTTTGACTCATTTGCCAGTACTTCCTCCCGCACTTCGTCCAATGGTCGCACTCGAAGGAGGACGCCATGCAACCTCTGATGTTAATGATCTCTATCGTCGTGTTATCAACAGAAATAATAGACTAAAAAAACTCCAAGCAATCAATGCACCGCATGTGATTTTGCGCAATGAAAAAAGAATTCTCCAAGAGGCAGTAGATGCGCTGGTGGACAACTCAATCCGACACCGTACAGGGTCATATATGGCAGGACAGGCTCGACGACCGCTTAAATCTCTTTCTGACAACCTTAAAGGAAAGCAAGGTATCTTTCGTCAAAACCTTCTTGGAAAAAGAGTAGATTATTCAGGTCGTTCTGTGATTGTGGTGGGACCTGATCTTGCACTTGATCAATGTGGTATTCCAAAACACATGGCACTTGAGCTTTTCAGACCATTTATTATTTCTGAGCTTCTTGCACACGAGCTTGCATACAACATTAGAGGTGCCAACAAACTTATCGATGAAGGGTTGCCTGAGGTGTGGGGAATACTTGAAGAGGTGATAAAGGATAAGTATGTGCTTCTCAACAGAGCACCGACCTTGCACAGGCTTGGTATTCAAGCATTTAGACCTGTTCTTATTGAAGGTCTTGCGATACAGGTGCACCCTCTTGTGTGTACGGCATTTAACGCTGACTTCGACGGAGATCAAATGGCAGTACATGTGCCACTTTCTGATGAAGCACAAATGGAGGCTCGGGAGATCATGGCCTCAAATAAAAATATTCTTAAACCAGGAAACGGACGACCAGTACCAAGCGCAAAGATGCTTGATATCGTGCTTGGCTGTTTTTGGATGACAAAGGTTGTGGCAGGAAAGATGGGTGAAGGAAAGATTTTCCCAAGCCCTAACCACGCAATCACCGCATATGACTATGGACATGTGGATTTTCGAGCACAGATAAAAGTGATGGCAACTGACAGTCCAAAGTACAAAGAATTCAATGGAGGTATTTTCGAAACATCTGTAGGACGACTTCTTTTCAACAGCGTATTACCAAAGGATTTTCGTTATATTAACCAAGAAATAGATGTAAAGTTGATGCAGGTAATAGTAGATGAGCTGATTGAGCAGTATGGTACATCACGAATACCTGGTATTCTTGATAAAATAAAAACTTTTGGATTTAAGTATGCTACTCATGCAGGAATTACATGGGGTATTGATGATATTCAAATACCAAAAGAAAAAGACGATATTATTAACGCTGCACGATCAAAGGTTAATGAGGTTGTGGATCAGTACAACGAAGGTCTTTTATCAGTAGAAGAGCGACGAAGAAAGAGTATTGAGCTCTGGCATACCGCAAAAGATGAAATCGAAAAGATTATTCCAGGCACTCTCGATGAGAATGGTTCCGTATTTGATATGTGGAAGTCAGGAGCTCGAGGATCTCTTTCTCAGATTACGGCAATGGCGGGTATGAAAGGTCTTATATATAACAATAAAGGAGAGACTATTGAGTTTCCAATCACCACCTCATCAAAAGAAGGACATACGCCTATTGAGTATTTCATCACCACCCACGGATCACGAAAGGGTCTTACTGATACTGCGCTCAATACCGCAACTGCAGGATATCTTACACGAAAACTTTTTGATGTATCACAAGATGTAGTAGTACAGGCGGAAGATTGTGGCACAAAGGAAGGCATCCTTCTAAAGGAAGAAAATCTCTCTGGTATTCGTATTTCTATTTCTAAGAATCTCAAAGGACGATTCCTTGCTCAAGACATCACAAACGATAAAGGTGAAGTACTCTACAAGAAGGGTCACTTTATGACGAAGACAGAAGCTATAGAGGTAGAAGAAGCGGGTGTAGAGGCGGTGTGGGTGAGGTCTCCTATGACCTGTGAGCTTTCACGGGGTATTTGCCGTACATGTTATGGCGTAGATCTTGGAACAAATGAACCGATAGAGCTTGGAGAGGCTGTGGGAACAGTAGCTGCGCAAGCTATTGGAGAGCCTGGAACACAGCTTACTATGCGTACATTCCACGCAGGAGGTGCGGCTTCAGTAGGAGGAGATATTACCACAGGTCTTCCTCGTGTGATTGAGATTTTTGAGCGTCGTGCACCAAAGAACCCTGCAGTGATAAGTATGACAGGAGGTATTGTGACTGAGGTAAAAAATACAGGGAGAGAAAGAATAGTTTCTATTATTCCAAATGAAGAAGATGCAAAGAAATTGAAGAAAAAGAAAGGAAGCAAAGATACAGAAATGCTCGAATACTCTATTAACCCTCGACGAACCCTTTTTGTCAAAGAAGGAGATACTGTTGAAAAAGGACAACTTCTCACAGATGGATCTGCCGATCTCAAAGAACTCTTCAAGTATGCAGGTCGTGAAGTGACCCAAAACTATATCATTCATGAAATCGGAAAGATTTATGAAGTACAAGGAGCATCTATCTCAAGAAAGCATATAGAGGTGATTATTCAGCAAATGTTCTCTCGAGCACGAATCAAGAGTGCAGGTGATACAGAGTTTTCGGTAGGAACAATAGTAGAAACATCTGTCTTGGATAAGGTGAATAAAAATGCAAAAGACGCAGGCTTAGAAGGCGCAAAAGCAGAACCTTTGATTCTTGGAATTACTGAAGTTGCCCTTACGCGACAGAGCTTCCTTTCTGCAGCATCATTCCAGCACACTACGAGAATTCTTATTGATGCTGCGATTAGAGGTGCAAAGGATCCTCTTGTAGGTTTGAAAGAAAATATTTTGATTGGACGACTGATTCCTGCAGGTACTGGATTCCCAGGAAGTAAGAAGGCACAGATGATAAAGGATATACAAGAAGAACGAGAAGAAATAGAGGCAGAATAGAGAGAGGTTTTTTGAGCACTCTTTTATCAGTATCATATTCAGAGTAATCTGAAGTAACAACACCTAGTGTGTCTGATGTAGAAAAGATAAAAGAACGATTGGGGATAGTGGACGTAGTGCGTTCTTATATCCCTGTGGAAAAAGCAGGTGCGAGTTATAAAGCAAAATGTCCTTTTCACAATGAAAAAACAGCATCGTTTAACATTTCTCCCGAGAGAAATGTGTATTACTGCTTTGGATGTGGGGCACGGGGAGACATTTTTACTTTTGTAGAAGAGTTTGAGGGACTTGATTTTGCTGGAGCACTCACTTTTTTGGCAGATAAAGCAGGGGTACAGCTTTCTGGTGTTTCTAAAAAAGACACTTCACTCCAAGAAAGTCTTTATAGGGTCATGGAAGAGGCTCTCTTGTATTATGAAAAAGAATACACATCTTCTCCAGAGGCATCTCTCTATTTACAAGAGAGAGGGGTGGGTGAAGCGACCATTGCTTCTTTTCGTATCGGGTTTGCCCCTGACGGGTGGCGTCATCTCTATGATTTTCTAAGTAAAAAGGGATTTAGCGATTCATTACTTGAAAAAGCAGGACTCATAAAAGCAAGTGAGAAAAAAGAAAATGAGACAAGTCGTTTTTATGATAGGTTTCGAAACCGTATCATGTTTCCCATCATGGATTCTGCTGGAAGGGTCATTGCATTTTCGGGGAGAACACTCGAAAAGAGAGATGATGTGGCAAAGTACATCAATTCACCAGAAACTGAGCTCTTTAATAAATCAGATGTACTCTATGGATATGATAAAGCAAAGACACATATCCGTAATGCAAATGCCTGTATTCTCGTAGAAGGTCAAGTAGATCTCCTAATGGCACATCAGGCGGGATTTCCTTATACTGTCGCTTCCTCAGGTACAAGTTTTACAGGAAGTCATCTTGCTCGTATAAAGAGAATGACGGACACCCTTATTATCGCATTTGATAGAGACCGTGCAGGACTCTTGTCTACCAAGAAGACAGCGCTTATGGCTCTTGGTGTAGGTATGAATGTAAAGGTAGCTCTTTTACCGGAAGGAAAAGATCCCGCTCTTATGATACAAGAAGACAAAGAGGGGTGGATACATCTTGTTAAAACGGCGCCTCATGTCATAGAAGTTTTTTTACGAGAAATTACAAAAAAATACACGGACAAGAGAGAGTACTGGCAGCATATTAAGAAGCACATACTTCCTTTGATATCTGTGGTGCCGGATGCAATAGATAGGTCATTTTTTGTTGATGAGACGCAAAAAGTAAGTGGTATTCCAAAATATTCTATAGAAGATGAACTCAAGAAAGTGGTGCTTCCTAAGGAGGGCATAGTGGATGAAGAAGAAAAGGGTCCCATAAAGATAACGGGAGATAAAAATGATCGTACGAGAGTAGAGGCTATTGTACGAATGCTCAATGCTCTCTATCTCTGGCAAAAAGAAAAGAAAGATCCTGATATTGATGTTCTTTATTTAGAGAAAGAGATAAAAGCTCTTTATAAAGATATGTATAGTATGGAGGTAGAGGTTTCTGACATTGCTCCACTTTTGTTTGAATTTGAAAAGATATATACGGAAGAAAAAGAAAGAAATGTAAAGCACGATATTGAAGAACTTCTTTTGCTTTTTGAAGAAATAATGGTAAGAAAAGAGTTGCAAGAGCTCACAGAAAAAGTAGCTGATGCTGAGCGAAACGGAGAAAAAGAGCTCTTACAAGATTATATGCATACCCATCAGGAATATTCACAAAGATTACAAGAAATTATCAATGCAATAAAAAGTCGAACATAATAGTTATTTATATAATGTCAACAAAAAAGAAAAAGGTATCACCTTCAAAAAAGAATACAAAAAAAATCTCAAAGACTACTAAGTCTAAGGTTTTAAAAAAGGCGGTCAAAAAAACTGCTCCTACAAAAAAGGCGGCGTCTAAAAAAAACACCACTACAACAAAACCTCGTACAAAAACAAAAAAAGGAGGATCCATAAAAAAGAAAGTAACGACAAAGTCTTCATCACCAAAGAAGCCTGTTGCTACAAAAAAGAAGTCTACCTCTAAAAAGGAACTCACTTCCACAGAAATAAAAGAAGCTCGTACTGTCAAGAAGAGTACTAAAAAACTAAGTCCAAAAGAAGCTCGAGCAGAAAAAAGAAGAAAAGAAAAAACAAAACTTCTTACTGGCATGGGTCAGGAGAGAGGTTTTGTAACCTATGATCAAATATTAAGAATATTTCCTACTATAGAGGACGATATTTCGCTTTTAGAGGAGATATATGACAATTTTAATGAAGCGGGAATTGATGTGATAGAAGGTGGAGGACTACTTAATATCAAAACAGATGATGATGAGCTTTTTGGTGATCAGTATAAATATAAGGGTAAAGTAGGATCGTCAGTTCATGATTCTATCCAAATGTATCTCAAAGAGATAGGTAAGTATGAGCTCATTAATGCAAAAATGGAAAAAGATCTTGCTCGCCGTATTGAGGAAGGTGATGAAGAAGCAAAAAATATTCTTGCTCGTGCGAACCTTCGTTTGGTGGTCTCTATTGCAAAAAAATATGCCTCAAAGAGCTCAAATTTAACACTTCTTGATTTGATACAAGAAGGTAATCTAGGTCTTTTTAAAGCAGTAGATAAGTTTGACTATACTCGAGGGTTTAAGTTTTCCACCTATGCGACATGGTGGATACGCCAAGCAATCACACGAGCTCTAGCAGATCAATCACGAACCATCAGGATTCCTGTGCATATGGTAGAGACAATCGCAAAGTATAAAAGGGTAGTACGACAGCTTTCGCAAGACTTGGGGCGAGATCCGTTGCCTGATGAGATTGCAATGGAAATGGGCTTGGATGTAAAGAAAATTCATACCATAGAAAAGATTAAACAAAACACAGTATCACTTGAGACACCTGTAGGAGATTCAAGTGATGACAGATCAACACTTGGTGATTTCTTAAAGGATGACACACTAGATTCTCCTGACAAAGATGCATCTCAGAGAATACTCAAAGAGCATGTACAAGAAATACTTGGAGATCTTACTCCCAAAGAAAGAAAGATTCTAGAAATGAGGGTGGGGCTTGCTGATGGTATAAATCATACCCTTGAGGAGGTAGGAAAAGAGTTTAATGTAACACGAGAGCGTATTCGTCAGATTGAGGCAAAGGCACATGAGAAAATACGCCAGCACGACAAGGCGGAGTGGCTAAGAAATTTTTAGTATATGTTGATACAATTAAGGGAAGTCCGACTCCTCTCAAGGTTCTATAGTGGGCAATAAATAGAAATATAAAAACTCTCGTATGTATGCGAGAGTTTTTGGTATATGAACTTTTTATGACATGTCATATATCTAAGGATGTATATTTTTCTCAGATATTTTTAGAGAGAGGTGGATACCTTAAAGTTTTGCTATACTAAGAATATGTCTACAGACGATACATTTCTTACTCTCTATAAAAACCTTAACACTGCTCAAAAACAAGCGGTAGATACGATAGAGGGGCCTGTGATGGTGATTGCAGGTCCAGGAACAGGAAAAACCACGATTCTTACTCTACGGATTGCAAACATTCTTCAGAAAACAGATACAAATCCTGAGCAAATTCTTGCACTTACTTTTACAGACTCGGGTGTTAATTCTATGCGTAAAAAGCTCTCCTCTATCATTGGGAGTGCCGCATATCGTGTACATATCTATACTTTTCATGGTTTTTGTAATGAGATTATACGAAAATATCCTGACTATTTTCCGCGTATTATTGGCTCTCAAAGCGCCACAGAGATAGATCAGATTAGTATTATAGAAGATGTTATAGATAGTGGCATGTTTGATATTCTTCGTCCATATGGTGATCCTCGCTATTATGTACGACCACTCTTAAGTGCCATTAGGAATTTAAAGATGGACAATATATCTCCTTCAATGTTTACAAAACTATTAAAAGAAGAGGAGGAGATATTGTACGGTAAAGAAGATCTATATCACAATAAAGGGGCACATAAAGGCAAAATGAAAGGCCTCTACATTAAACAAGAAAAGAGTCTCAAAAAGAATCAAGAGCTTCAGCATGCATACAGGATATATGAGGAAGAGCTTACTAAGAGAAAGCTCTATGACTTTGAAGATATGATACTTGAGGTGGTAAAGGTGCTTGAAGAAGATGATCAGTTTCTTCTTATGATTCAAGAAGAATTCCAATATATATTGGCAGATGAACATCAAGATGCCAACAATTCACAAAACAGATTGTTAGAGCTTCTCTCTAGCTTTTATGACAGACCAAACCTTTTTATTGTGGGAGATGAAAAGCAGGCAATTTACCGTTTTCAGGGAGCTTCTCTTGAAAACTTCTTATACTTCAAGGAAATGTATAAAGAGGTAACGCTCATCACTCTTACTGATAGTTATCGTTCAACACAAAAAATCTTGGACACATCACACTCTCTTATGGAGAGAGGTGATTCAGAAAAAAAAGAAAGAGTTCGCCTAAAGTCTCAAAAAACCTTACAAGAACAAAATATAACGCTTCATGTTTTTTCAAAGCCTATTTTTGAATACATGTATGTGGCAGAATCTATAGAGAAATTGTTGAAAGAGGGTTGTCCCCCTCATGAAATAGCCGTGCTCTATAGAGACAATAGTGATGTGGTGGGTCTTACAAGGTATTTGTCAAAAACCTCAATACCTTTTCAGATAGAGTCAGATCTTGGTTTATTGAGGGATGATGATATTAGAAAACTCATATCTATTTTGCGGGCCGTTCACAACCCTCTCGATGAAGGGCTGTATATGAGTTTTTTACTGGTAGATTGTCTCCGGCTTGTACCACGAGATGTGTATGCGCTTTTTGGATATGCACAAAAAAAACGAAAAAATATTTTTGAAATAATTCGCTCCCGAGAAGACCTTGTCTTGGCGGGGGTTGAGGACCCCGACTCTTTTGTAGAGATATATAGACTATTCAACTCTTGGGTGTCTCTTGCACATAATCGTCTTGTGTTGGATGTACTCGAGATTATTGTTCGTGAATCAGGTTTTCTTTCTATGCTTCTTAATGGAGGAGGTTCTATAAACAGACTCTCTACTTTGGAGACCTTTTTTACTGAAGCAGAAAAATCATCAGAAGGAAAAGAGGAGTATATGCTTGAAGATTTTATTGCCTATATTGACGCACTCCAAAGATATAATATCAAGCTTTCTAAAAAAGGAGAGATTGTTCGTGAAGGAGTAAGACTTATGACGGCACACAAATCAAAAGGTCTTGAGTTTGATCATGTTTTTATTATAGGGTTATGGCATGGTCACTGGGGTGGGAGGCGAGGTGTCAGTCAGTTTAAGTCAATGCATTCCGCCATTTCACTTGACTCTAAAGGTGATGATACTGATGAGAGAAGACTTTTTTATGTGGCGTTAACACGCGCAAGAGAAAGCATATCTCTTTCCTATGCCTCAATGAGTGAGGATGGAAAAACACGCTTACAATCACAGTTTGTAGAGGAAATAGACCCTTCTCTTATTGATGAAATATCTCACTTTGAAAATGAAAAAGGTTATATTTCAAAACTTGATACAAAATATGATCCTCAGCAACCGTATGGGCCTGATATTGACGATAAGGAGTATCTCAATAGGCTTTTTATAGAGCAGGGTCTTTCGGTAACAGCACTCAATAACTATCTCAAATGTCCTTGGCAATATTTTTATAGAAATCTTTTGCGTATACCAAGCCCTTATAACAAGACAATGATTTATGGTAATGCGATACACGCGGTATTACGGGAATATTTTGAAAAGAGGAAAAAAGGCAAAAGCATGAGTGATGAAAAGATTCTTCATCGCTTTAAAGATGTTTTGATGAGTTATACACTACAAAAGATTGATTATGATGAACTTGTTCTAAAAGCAGAAAGTTCATTGGCGGGATACATTCGTCAGTATAAAGATATATGGCACACTAATGTTCTTAATGAGTTTGCAATAGATGGAGTCAAGGTTGCCCTTGATAAAGATATAGAAGTAACTTTAAAAGGAAAGCTTGATAAAGTAGAGCTTTATGATGATCATGTGCATGTGGTGGATTATAAAACGGGATCTCCTAAAACACGATCTGTGATAGAGGGAACTACAAAGACGAGTACAGGAGATTATAAAAGGCAGCTTATTTTCTATAAAATCCTTCTTGATAGGTTTGAGGATGGGAGATACCTTATGCGTTCAGGGGAGATAGATTTTGTAGAACCTGATGATAAAGGAAGATATAAAAAAGAGGTTTTTGATATAGAAGAAGATGAAGTAAAATATTTGGAAGGAGAAATACAACGGGTCGCTTCTGAGATCTTAGACCTTTCTTTTTGGCAAAGTAGATGTGATGATAAAGACTGTGTATACTGTGCACTAAGAGGTACTACACTGTCATGATTTTAACAAAACCGTTTTCGATATGTGTTGAAAAAATAAAAAACGGCTCATTTGAGCCGTTTTTTTACATCATTATATGCTTTCTTTATTCTGTATTTCCAAGGAGGAGATCAATAAATGATTGGACACCTTCTTCGGAAAGACCGCCACTAATGGCAACCTGTGTATTGTCTTTTGAGATTCTTAGTTGTCCTGGCTGAAACTGTTCTTGTATCTCTTCAAGTGCAGTGCGTATCTCCTCAGTCATAGGATCTTTAAGGATCAAAACATTGAAAGGGGTACCGTTTGCACCAACACTTACTGCTTCATCAAATGAATCTTTTACAAAGTCTCTGTAGGTGCCATTATCGAGACATGCCTCAAAGAGAACTCTATCGAGGCCTACCTCTTGAGCGATTTCGGGCAATATCTTGAGATCTAGACCGTTATTGGAAGGTGTAATTTCATAGAGTCTATTTATATAATTCCAAAAACCATCATTTCCTCCAAGCTCATAGGCACACTCTGTTGCTTCAGCCTCTCGTGGCGCCTTCGGGTGAATGCTCGTAAGAGGGAAGTGTCGGTATACCCATGCCACCTCATTTCCGTCTTTGTATTTTTCCATAAGAGAGTTCATGACATCGTGAAAGTTTTTACAAAAAGGACACTCTGTGTCCGAGTATTCTACGAGTATAAGAGAAGCATCCATCGATCCTATTATAGGATCTCTTTCTGTCACAAGGGGGATGAGGGGCAGCTCTTCTCTTGATGTGGGCTCATTATTTCGCGGTGTGGTATCTCCTTGATTTACGGCATAAATACCAAATGCTATCAATAGTCCTGCGAGGATTATTGACCCTCCGAGTATCAGTGCGTTGCTTTTTGATCCATTCATACTATAAGTATTATTATATGTCTTTTAATCTATGTAGGTATAGTAGCATATATTATAAAGGTGGAGAATATTTTATTTATAATGAGAAAATAGTTTAAAAAAATTATCAAAGGTGCTATTGTGCTAGTATGTCCAGAGAAGATACTACAATACGAAATGCGACTTTTACAAAAGGTATTATTGGTACTGACGAGCTTACTATAAAAGCGAATCCTCAGTACGCTTTTATAGGGAGGTCAAATGTTGGTAAATCAAGCCTTATTAACAAGCTTGTAGGGCGATCTATTGCACACCCGAGTAGCACACCAGGGAAGACAAGTGAAATTAATTATTTTTCTATAAATGATGGAGAGTTTTTTATTGTTGATTTGCCAGGATATGGGTTTGCAAAAGTAGCAACAAAAGATAAAGAAAAATTTAGAAAAAGGATAGTATGGTACTTTGCTGATTCGGGAGCAAGACCAAAATACACTTTTCTTATTCTTGATGCACGCAGAGGTATTACTGACCTTGATAAAGATATGATAGAAATCCTGCACCAAGAAGGACACCCATATGTGATTATACTTAATAAGATAGATAAACTAACTCAAAAAGAAAGAGTCGCACTTAGAAAAGAAGTTGAGCGAGAACTTCTTTCTTTTGGTATTAGTACCAACTCTCTCTATGAGACTTCTAGCAAAACAGGAAAGGGTATAGAGGCGCTCATGTCACTTTTGTCTCTATAGACTTACTTTTTGTGAGTGCTTGTGGATTATACACTCAAGCTTAGAATTGCAGTGTTGGTGTGATGGGGGTTTCTTCTTTTGAGTCCCATTCAGAAACATCCACAGACACAGTAAGAATTTCACCAGTTACTTTGTCTTTGTATTTTATATTTTGGTGCTCTTTCATGTGGTCAAAAAGATCTTTAGTGACTTTTACATCTTGTATACAATAGTCAACGACTTTTTGCTTTTCTCCTTGTCTCCACCACTCCACCGCCTGAAGTCCATTTGCACTTTTTGTGGTACCGAGTGTTGCACTCGCGACAGCATCAAGACCTATCCTTCTACCAAGTGACTCTTGTATTGTTTTCATGAGATCAATGCTTTTAAAAGAAAAAAGACTTCCTTCATAGTATTTGTTAAGAAGAGGTATATCAAAGTGGTTTGAATTGTATCCGACAAGGGCATCTGTTTCTTCAAGGAGTGGCCAGAGAGTTTCTAGGTTTTCTTCAAAAAAACTCTCATAAGAGTCAGTATGAGAATTGTAAATACAGACCACAGAAAGATCTAATAGAGTAGGGTCATTTTTTCCTACATCTTGAAATATATTAGAGGTTTCAATGTCAAAAACGATATAATTCATGGGTTAGGTTTTAGCAAATAGGGTTTAGGGTGTGGGTTTACTTTTTAATATGTTTAGGGATATCAGAGAGAGTGACTTCCTGCTCATCTCCACTGAAGAGGTTTTTGAGAATATATTTTTTGTTAGTGAGTTCATTTTCTCCTACACATAGTATAAAAGGTATTTTCTTTTTTGAGGCATATTCAACCTGAGATCCAACTTTTTTACTAGAAGAATCGACAATCACATTGATACCATCTTTTCGTAGTGTCTCTGCAAGTGCATATGCTCCTTCAAAACTTTCTTGATCTACTGTGCAAATATAGAGATGTGCATTGGAGGTATATGAAGGAAGTAGCTTGTGTGTCGTGAGAACATCGCGCATTGTCACATCACCCATACCAAATCCAAATGCTGGAATTTTTTCTTCACCAAAAATCTCAAGTAGTCTATCATATCTCCCTCCTCCAAAAAGTGCTCTGTTATTTTCACCACTCGTATCAAACACCTCAAAAACAATTCCTGTATAGTAGTCAAACCCCCTCATAAGCGTAGGGGTAAAGACTACATTGTGTATTCCTCTTTTAGCTAAGCTTTCAATAAGGGTTTTAATATTTTCATTTGGGAGAATGTCTAAAGAGAGTGGTTTTCCAATCAGTGCTGTCATTTCTTCATCAAAATTGTCTATTTTATCTTTTCTGTCTATAAGTCTTCGTACTTCTGCACTCTGCTCTTCATCTAGACCGAGACCTTTTAGTGTTTCATCAATAAGGACTCTGTCATTGATTCTAATCTTGAAGTGTTCTTGCTTTAGGCCAAATGCCTCCATAATACGAAAGGCAATCTCGAGCACTTCTATTTCTGCGGAGATAGTTTTTATGCCAAATATGTCTACATTAAGTTGCCAAAACTCTCGTAACCGACCTTTTTGTGGTCGTTCATAGCGGAAAAAATTTGGAATAGAGTACCAACGGATAGGAAAAAGTAGAGACTTGTGTTTAGCCGCAATCATTCGAGCGAGAGTTGGTGTCATCTCAGGTCTCATGGTTACTTCTCTTCCTCCTCTGTCTGTAAAGGTATAGGTTTGGTCATTGACTATTTCATCGCTTGTTTTTGATTTATAGAGATCTGAGTATTCAAGTACTGATGCATCATATTCTTCATAACCAAAAGACTCTACAACCTTTCGCATTGTGCCAATAATATAGTTTTGCAAGGCCTTATCTTCAGGATAAAAATCACGAACACCTTTATATGATTCTGTGCTTACTTTTTTCATAGACTTTTATTGTACCAGAGTTATCTTTGCTTTTGAATTGTGCTACTCTCATGATATGAATACAGTAGTAAATCTCTATAAAAGAGTGGGCGAAACACCTCTTGAAGCACTCACGCGTTTGAGGAACGAAAATCCTCTTTTAAAGGATCAAAAAATGACATACGCAGGAAGATTAGACCCTATGGCAAAAGGTGTCCTCATAGTGCTTGTAGGTGATGCGGTGTATGATAAGGACAGTTATACCGCACTCCCAAAAAAGTATGATTTTGAGCTACTTCTCGGGGTTGAGACAGATACTCTTGATGTATTAGGGTGTGTAGAAAAGATTGAAAATACAGCATTTCCCTCCAAAGAGGAATTGGAAAAAGCAATGTCTCTTTATAGAGGTGTGATAGATCAAAAATATCCTCTCTATTCCTCAAAAACAGTAGAAGGCGTGCCTCTTTGGTCTCGAGTGCGTAGTGGAGAGAGTGGCTTTGTCACACCTTCTCATGAGGTAGAAATCTATTCACTCGTACAGAATGAAATATACACTCTTACATGTGATGAGATTTTTTCTTCTGTATATGAGCGAGTAGGGTATGTCAATGGTGATTTTCGCCAAGATATGATTCGTGAATCTTGGAAAAAAGAGTTTCTAAACAAAAAAAACAAAGGGGAAAAGAGTGTATGTATCTCATTTTCTGCTCATGTATCAAGTGGTACTTATATTCGTGTTCTTGCTTCTGATATTGCACATGCTCTTGGTACGGTGGGTATAGCCTACGCTATAGTGCGTACATCGGTGGGCGAGTATGATGGCGTTGTGGAATAGTGTCTTTAAGGCCGTATTCTTCATGGTATACTATAGATATTAGTAGTCGTTAACAATAATTTTAATATGATGAGTAAAAAAGGAGGAAAGGGTATGTGGATTGTTACTATCCTTTTAGTTTCTATAGGAGCTATCAACTGGGGTTTGGTTGGCGCATTTGATTTTAATCTTGTGAGCGCTATCTTCGGTGAAGGAGTAGTGGCACGAGTAATTTATGTACTTGTAGGGTTGGCAGGTCTTGTGAGTTTTTCATATCTTTTTGGATGTGGAAAATTTTGTGGGACATGCGGAAAGAAGGAATCATCTTCTGTAGCAGGAGACTCTTCACCAATGAGTGAAGGAGGAAGTATGTAATATGGGTCCTATAAAAAAATCACCTTCCATAAGGAGGGTGATTTTTTTATAGAAGTTTTATTTTGTAAATCTATATCCACTATAGACAAGGAGTGCGCTAACGATGAGTGCAGTCCAACTTACAAGAGGATGTATAAAGTATGGCCCAAGCCACAATTCCCAGCCCTGTAGCAACCTTAGCGCGTGGAGTGTCCCTGCACAAAGGAATATTATCGTTGCCAGGTATATATATTGCTTTTTATTCATACAATCATTATATCAAACACGCAATTTGATTTTGTCCCTTTATAGTGGATAATAGAAGTATTACTAGTTTTTTATAACAATATATATGGATTTTCTATTTATTTTTGGACGAATTCTTTTTGGAGGGTATTTTTTAATGTCTGGTATACAGCATTTTAAATATCTTACTAATATGATCGGATATGCTGCATCAAAGAAGGTACCAGCACCTAAGATAGCCGTAATGGCTACAGGTCTTCTCTTGCTTCTCTCAGGATTATCTGTAATTCTTGGAGTCTATACTTTTTATGCATTTATTGCACTTGCAGTATTCCTCGTTGTGACTGCTTTTGTTATGCATGATTTTTGGAGGCAAGAAGATCATAATATGAAGATGATGGAAATGCATCAGATGCTGAAGAATATGGCTCTCGCAGGAGCGTCACTCATGGCACTTATGATTAGTGATTGGCCGTTTAGTCTTTAGGTTATACTTTTCGAAGTACTATATAATGGCGGACAACATAAATGTTGTCCGCCATTTACGGTTACATAATGAAGAGGACTATTTCTATAGTGAAGTACCTATTTCAGAAGTACAAAATTTACATTTTGATGCAGCAAGAGGAATTTTAGAGAGGCAGTGAGGACATTCTTTCTCAGTAAGTTTTTGCTCACCTTTTTCTTCTTGTATGTCACGAATACGATTCATCGCTTTTACGAGCATAAATACTGCAAAGGAAATAATTAAAAAGCTAATTACATTATTGATAAAGACACCATATGAAAGAACAACAGCAGGTTTTGTCTCTGTGGCTTTCTTGAGAGTCCACACAAGATTTGAAAAATCAACACCACCCAATAGTATTCCTATAGGTGGCATTATTACATCTTTTACAAGAGATGAGACTATTGTGCCAAATGCACCTCCTATGATGATACCAACCGCCATATCGACAACATTTCCTTTTAAGGCAAATTTTTTGAACTCATTTATTATTTTCATATGTATCTATTATCGGATTTATATACCTTGTAGTATAGCAAAGTACCCCCATACTTTCCCACTCTTAGAGAAAGTTTTTTAGGTGTATACTGTCTTTGTATATGTCATATATAAAAAACAAAAATATACTCGCGACATCAGAAAAAAGAGAGCAGATTCTCTCTATTATTGAAGCAGGATATACCGCAATAGACACTTCGCATGTTATAAAAGACAGTATATCTCTTAGGGATAGTGTCCTTGAGGTGAGAGGCAAGAAATTTGATCTTTCTTTGTATAACAATATTTATATTTTAGGGTGCGGTAAAGTGGCTTGTAGTGCTGCATATAGTCTTGAAAAGATGCTTCAAGGACATGTCAAAAGCGGTGCGGTAGTCGGTATTACAGAGGGGGTGTGTGAGGTGATAGAGACTTTTCAGGGAACACACCCTCTCCCTTCTGAGGTAAATTTTAAGGCGAGTACACGAATGAAGGATATTGCAATGGGTGTAGAAGAAGATGATCTTGTACTGGTTGTTGTCGGAGGGGGCGGAAGCGCATTACTTTGTGGATCTTCTGATGAGCATGCACAAGGTGATCGTCTTTATAAAAAATTCTTACAATCAGGAGGAAGTATTCATGAACTCAATATTGTGCGTAAACATCTCTCAGATCTGAAGGGTGGAGGGTTGGCGCGGATCCTTTTTCCCGCAACAGTTGTGGGGCTTATTTTTTCTGATGTACCCGGTGGTGGCTATAGCAATGTTGCATCGGGTCCAACATATCTCGATACTACCACAGTAGATGATGCGATGGATATTATCACTAAATATTCATTAGGGGATTTTGATTTAGTAGAAACTCCAAAAGGCCCACACTTTTTTGAAAAAGTTCATAATATAGTTCTCGTCTCTAATATGACTGCATTAGATGCAATGAGTCAAAGGGCAAAAGAGTATGGGTACGAGACAGAGATTGTATGCGATGATTTTTTTGGCACACCTGAGATTCTCGCACAAAAAATGCAAGACGCTTCTCTCTCGGGTAAGGTGGTGTTGGCGGGGGGAGAGGTTTCTCTCTCTGTTCCTGAGGGTTGTGAAGGTAAAGGGGGTAGGAATGATTATATGGCACTCGAGATGATGGGTCTTTTGAATGAGGGTCAAGTGTTTGCATCATTTGCATCAGACGGACATGACAACTCAGATTCTGCAGGAGCCCTTGTTGATACTCTGGTTATAAAAAATCTCACATCCCGTGGTATAGAGAGTGGTTCTCATAAGGTGTGTTTGGATTCATACACACTTTTCGACGAAGCAGGAACTCTTATATACACAGGTGACATAGAAGCAAATGTATCGGATTTAATGGTGTTACTATACTAATAATGGTTATATGAGTGTTATCAAAAAAATTAGCGCATCAAAGATAAAGGATTCAAGAGGAAATCCAACCCTTTCTGTCTCTGTGAGGACGGATGATGGATTTGAAGGTATTTTCGAGGTGCCTTCAGGGGCAAGTACAGGTTCGCATGAGGCATATGAGATGAGAGATGAAGGAGGAAATGTTCGTGGTGCAATAGAGACTATCAATACCCTTATTGCCTCAGAGCTCACAGGAGTAGAGGTAACGAATCAGTATGCTATCGATGATGCGCTTTGTGAACTTGATGGTACGGAAAACAAAAGCAGGCTTGGAGGGAATGCACTCATTGGTGTTAGTACTGCGGTACTAAAGTGTGCTGCTAAGGCAAGTGGTGCGGAGGTGTATGAGTATTTGAGAGAAATGATTTCTATCCCATCATCTCGTGAGGTTCCTTATTTGTTTGTAAATCTTATCAACGGAGGAAAGCATGTAGAAGAGGGTAGTCTTTTCCAGGAGCATATTATTATTCCAGATACAGAGAGTGCTACTCGCGCGTATCAAATAGCGTATGTGGTGAAGTCTGCACTTGAGGAGTTGCTTAGAGATACTTTTTCTGAGTCAGGTATTGGGAGAGGAGACGAAGGCGGATTTTCTTTTGGTGTAGAGAGAGTGGAGGAAGCATTTGGGATACTTGCTGATGCAATCTATCGTGCAAGTATGGATGAGAAGGTATATATGGGTACAGATGTGGCAGCAACCTCATTTTTTTCTGGTGAGAAATATCATATTGATACGGGAAGCGTAGATAGAGAGGAACTCCTTTCTCTATATGGCTCTTTTATAAAAGAGTTTAATCTATGGTCAATAGAAGATCCTTTTTATGAAGAAGACTTCGAGTCTTTTTGTAGGTTGCACAAGACTCACGACGATGTATTCGTGATTGGAGATGATCTCACTGTCACAAATAAAGATCGTATAGAGAAAGCAGTAAAAAGTAATGCAATAAATGCCGTTATCATTAAACCAAATCAAATAGGTACTATACGAGAAACACTTGAAGCAATGCATTATGCACGCAATGCCGGACTCGAGTTGGTGGTAAGTCACCGTAGTGGTGAGACGATGGATGATTTTATTGCAGACCTCGCGTATGCCTTTGGGTGTTTTGGATTGAAGGCAGGAGCAGTTGGTGTGCCTGAGAGAGATGCAAAATATAAACGATTAATAGAAATTAGCTCGTAATTATGTCAACAGAAACTCGCATTATTGCCACCATAGGACCTTCTTCATGTAATGAGGAGATTATTGCCTCTATGATAGATGCGGGTATGGATATGGTACGACTTAATTTTTCTTGGGGCACCCATGAAAGTCATAGAGAGGTAATAAGCAGGGTGCGAACTATTGCAAAAGAGAAGGGTCTTTTTATACCTATTATACAAGACATATCAGGACCTCGATATGTAGATGTTGAAGGTCATCATTTTGATTATAGAATTCAAGACTTTCTTACTCAAAAAGATAAAGATGACTTACTTTTTGGTATTGGAATGTCTCTTGAATATGTCGCGCTTTCTTTCGTAGGCTCTACAGAGGATGTAGATATGGCACGTGTTTTTATAACATCACATCAAGGTGATGCAAAAATAATTGCAAAAATAGAGCGTAAAAATGCATTTGAAAATAGAGACGCAATCGTTAAATCGTCAGATGGAATTATGGTTGCAAGAGGTGATCTTGGTCACGAAATACCTCTCGAAGAAATCCCATTCGTCCAAGAGGAGCTTATTGTGGCGGCACATACCCACAAAAAGCCAGTGATAGTTGCAACAGGTATGATGACATCAATGATGAAAAGCCCCACACCATCTCGTGCTGATATTAGTGATGTGAGTGTGGCAGTATTAAAGGATGCAGATGCAGTCATGCTCTCTGACGAAACAGCAGTGGGGGAATATCCTGTGGAGGTGGTTGCTATGATGGAAAAGGTACTCGTAGCTTCGGAGTTGAGGAAAACAACACGACCACATTCTTTTTTTTAGAGAAGTCCTGCAGCAATAGTGAGCACACCAAAAAGGAGTACAAAATAACCAAAGTGTATACGCTCTGCTATTTTTAGTAGTCCATGAATAGTAAGAAGTCCAAATCCAAAAGAAAATACAAGGGCGACAAAAGATTCTGGAGAAAAGAGAGGGTTTGATATATTGAGAAGTATATTGCCACCAAGTACTACAGGAATACTCATAAGAAATGAGAGGCGTAGTGCATCTTCTTTGTTAAACTTTCGCAAAAGAAGAGCTGAGACAGTAAGGCCTGATCGCGAGAGTCCTGGGAGTGCCGCCATGGCTTGTACAAAACCAAGGAGGATGCTATCTAGGTGGGTGATATCAGAGACTTCTCTTTCTGATATGAGGTATTTTTCTAAGCTGAGCAAAACACCTGTGATGAGAAGCAGTACACCTATTCCTAATGTTATCAGTGTTGTATAAGAGTCTATAAGTATTTCATTTTCTTTTATAAAGAGACTGAGTAGGATACCAATAACTCCTGTAATAAGGGTGCTTATAAAAATAAAAGAAATGGTTTTTTTGTCTTCAAGAGATGCTGTTTTGAATTGAAAAAGCGAATACAGAAGTCTCTGAATATCTTTTCGAAAGTAGACGAGTGCAGCAAGAACGGTACCAAGGTGAAGAAAAAGAGCAAGGTGGATGGTATCTATAAGAGAGGTGTTGGCAAAAAAATGTGTACGGACAAGCACAATGATCCCTTCAGAGCTTACGGGAAGCCACTCAAAGACCCCTTGTACTATTCCTAAAATACTATATTCAAGCATGTGTCCTGTAGTATAGCAAAATAATAAAAAAATCACTTTGTTTTTGCACAGAATTATAAAAAAAGAAATTGCAAAAAGGCACAAAGATGCTATCTTTGTAGCATATTGCCTTTAAACATTTATCAGTAAAGGCAAGTTAATAAAATTGTAATGGAAGATCGTCAAATGTTTAAAGGCGACTGGACATGTGTTCAGTGTAATGGGTCTATAAAAGAACTCCCATTTGAGCCACGAGATACAAGTAATCTCATGTGTCGTGATTGTCATCGTAATAGTCGTCCAGAGCGACCTCGACGAGAGCAACGAGAGCGACAAACCTTTAGTGGAAACTGGAGTTGTAGCGACTGTAATGGGTCAATTACTGAATTACCATTTGAGCCACGAGATACAAGCAATCTCAAATGTAAAGAATGTTTCCGAAAAGAAAAAGGATTCTAATCATAAAAATAACTTTATAGAAAAAACACCCCTTTCGCAAAATGCGAAAGGGGTGTTTGTCTAATTCAACGAATACCTCTCATTGAGGTAACCAGCGCACTGCGCGGGGTATCAACCTGCACCTTGCGTAAGGTGGGGGTGTTGGGGACACGCTCTCCGGTATCAGAAAATATCAACCTTGACCCTTTCCAATGCACACTCCTGCCATGAAGGCGGACGGCTTTCTTTTTGAGGCGCTTTTTTTCGCGCAGCACTTGTCGTTGTTCGTCAAGAAGACTTTTTGTATCAGACATAGGTATAGTAACCTAATGGTGAAAGAACAGTGGATTTGTATTCTACAATATTTCTAAAATAAAACAACCCCATCTTACATACTATGTAAGATGGAGTTGTGATCCCTATTCTGGGACTGGGAGAGTTCGAAGGAACTCAATAACCCCCAAGAGACCATCCGTCTTGTGAAAGCTTTTTTCAAAGTAAGGCGGAGTTTGGCTCTGGTCTCCTGCCCACCATTCACTTGAAAATGCGATAATGTGGCCGGGAAATTGTATTTCTCTCAGATACTCTGCGAGTTCAGTGCCGGTCATCTTTCCATGTCCAAGGTTTTCGTCGATAAGTATCACATCATAAAAGTGAGGATTTTTCTCTACAATCACTTTTGCCCCCTCGGCGTTATTGATTCCCACTGTTTCAAATCCAGCTTCTCTAAGACTGAGAAGAATCAGTTGGTGTATATTTTGATCATCCTCTACGGATAGTATTCGCATATTCACTGTGTTTAGAGGTTTGTTATAAGGAAAGTTCCGTTTTTGAGCATACATTTATGAAGATATTTTGTCAATTTTTCATTATGGTATTTTTTTATGTATAATCAATGTGGGACTTGTTTTTTTCATCAACATGGAGGCGCTGTATGCAATCTCACCTATTTGATAGAGTTCTTGTTCTTGATAGTAGAGGGGTTATTATGGGGAGATCAAGCGTGAAGGCTGTTTTGACTGAGGTATTTCTGGGGACTATGCGAGTATTAGTCTCTAGTCCTTCTTTTCATATTGCTTCTCCACACAATATCCATCCTGTCCCTGAGGTGGTGATGTGGAATGAGCCGGTACGATTTATTATGTATAGGTCTCAGGGTCCGACACGGTATAATATTTTTTTAAGAGATGAACATACTTGCGGATATTGTGGAGGATATGGTGATACTCGTGATCATATACTCCCGAAGTCTCGTGGTGGTGTTCGTTCTTGGGAAAATATTATTACCGCGTGTCGTGTATGCAACTTAAAGAAAGGTGATCGTACGCCCGAAGAAGCAGGCATGCCACTTCTTTTTCTTCCGAGGAAGCCAAACACTCTCACGCTTGTGCTTTCAAAAGAAGGAAAAGGATCGTCGTATCCCAAGAGTTGGAAGCGATTTCTTGAAAATGCTGCGACCATCTAAGGTATGCGTTTTATAAGTCACCACTTTGTGTGGTGACTTTTTTATTTCACCACCTTTTCTTGTGGTGGTAGTGTATCGGTATATATGAGGAGAAATGTTTTTCTACCTATGAGCTGACCTCTTTCTGTCCGCACCTCTACTCTCCACAGGCCTTCTCGCAAAGATTCTTTTGTTGTATATCCACGATATCCTTCATCACGCCCTCCGCTGATTGAGAAGGGGATAGTGGTTTCTCTTTCCCAGGAACCCTCTTTTTTATAGAGCCAGATGTGTGAAATGGACTCTGTGATTTTTGTTGGAGCAAAAATAGCACTATATGCATAAAGAGGAGTATTTTTTGTGATATGAATGTGGGCAGGAGTTTCAAATGCAAACCATTTTTTCTTTTCTTGGGAGAGTATGTAGTCATTTCCGGATCTTTCTACATTAGAATAGATGCCAATACTTTTTAATGAAAGGGGAATCGGTGGAATGCTATTTGTAAAATAGAGTAGATTAAACACAATAAAGAGAGACACAACAGAGGTATACACATAGCGCTGGTGTGTATTGTTGTTTCTTTTCTTTTGTATAAGAGTAATAAGGAGAGTGATTGTAATAAGACTTACTGTGCCACTTAGGATGAATATAAATGCTCCCATTTTCCCTATGAGGACAGGTATAAAAAATATAAAGAAAGAGAAAAGAGCAATAAAATAGATGCTTATATGAAAGATATATTGTGTATATTTTTCTTTAAAAAATTCATTTCCAAAGAGGAGTGTGACAAGGATGATGAGGAAGGGCCAGTTTTCTATAAGGGTACCACTACGAGAATAAAAAATAATGAATCCACTAAAGAGTCCCCCAAATGCATACTGTAGTGTGTAGGGGAGGAAGAGTTGTATACGAGAAGATGCCTTGAGGTGATGTATGAACACAATGCTCGTACCTGCAATTAAGAGATATGAAGAGAGGATCATATTATCAAGCCATAGATCAATCCTTGAGAGAGTGAGGCTATCCACAATAAATCCTGTCGCAAGCGCCACCCAAGAGAGTGTTCGCTCATGTGTAATAAAAAAATCTTTTACAAGAGTAAAACGCATGCTCTTAATAGTATCAAAAATAAAAAAGATAGGAATTGTAGGCTGTTTTTAAATCAAAAAGGGGGAGTAAGAGGTATTTGGAAAAAGGGTGTAAATGTATTGACAAATATATGCAAATATGTTACTATTGAGTAAAGGGTATAAGCCCTTTATTATTATGACATATTTATTGAACATCGCTCTTATGGGCGTTTTTACTTTATCAGGCGTGTTGGGTGCTACGACTTCGGCCGTGGAGACTCACATATATGAGTCACCTAAGGTTTTGGCGGAGATTTCTTCATTGCGTCTTACTGGCTACAATGCAGTTATAGAACAGACAAATGAAGATCCTATGACCACTGCCTCAGGTGCACGGTCAAATCATGAAACCATTATCGCTCGTTCACGAGACATGGCGGATATCTTACCTTATGGAACGATAGTCTCTCTTTCTTATGGAGGAGGAGGGGATTCGTGTGGGTTTCAAAAGGTAGAACATCTTGTTGGATATCGAGTTGTTGCAGATACAATGCATAAACGAAAAACACGACAGGTAGATGTACTTTTTGGTACAGAAGATGTTGTGAGATTGAAAGAGAATCGTCTCAATCCTGCAATGGTGATGGGTATCTGCGAGGTGGATATACGTGTGGTGGGATATGTTCCGATTAAAGATATACCTTCTACACAAGAAGAGCTTCGATTGCTCGTAGAGAATTCATCATAACAATGAGTCGCCACACATAGTGTGGCGATTTTTTGTCTTTAAAATAACAATTGCGTGCTTGAGAAAAAGGTGTAAGTGGGGTATAGTATGGATGATACATAATCCCCCGAAAGGTGCGGAATTTTTTTATCTCATAAACATATAGTATGGAAATAAGAAACATTGCAATCATTGCTCATGTGGACCACGGTAAGACGACTCTGACCGATGCTATTTTGGCACAAACTGGCGCAGGGAAAGAAGGCGTCTCTATGGATTCTGATGCGATAGAAAAAGAAAGGGGTATTACTATTTATGCCAAGAATACAAGTGTTTTTTATAAAGGGACAAAAATTAATATACTTGATACACCAGGCCACGCGGATTTTGGTTCTGAGGTAGAGCGGGTACTTCGATCCATAGACACGGTTCTTCTGGTGGTAGATGCGGCAGAGGGTCCAATGCCACAAACAAAGTTTGTATTAAAAAAATCTCTTGAACTGGGACTAAAACCTATTGTCATACTTAACAAAATAGACAAACCTGCGGCTGATGTAGATATGGCACAAGAGGCAGTATATGAGCTTTTCCTCAACTTGGGAGCGACAGATGAACAGCTTGATTTTCCTACACTCTATGCAATAGGTCGTGACGGTGTCGCAAAGAGAAATATGGATGATCATGCAGTAGATCTTTCGCCTATACTTGATACTATTCTCGAAAAAGTAGAACCTCTTTCTGGCGAAGGTCATAGAAAAAAACCTTTACGCGCACAGGTATTTAATCTTGCATACGATAATTTTCTAGGTCGTATGGGTGTTGCACGAATCTATGAAGGAACAATAAAAGATAGACAAGAGCTTTTTATAAAGTCTACACCGATAGAAGAAGGATCCTCTGTAGAGTTGTTTAAGGGTAAGGTGACAAAGCTTTTTACTTTTGAGGGACTCAACAGAAAAGAGGTGAGTGAGGCTCATGCAGGGGATATTGTGCTAGTCGCTGGTATTCCTGATATTTTTATTGGTCAGACATTGCTCCAAGAAGAGGAAGGAGAAGTACTTCCTCCTATTCATGTTGATGAGCCGACCATTTCTTTTTTTATGTTTGTAAATGATTCTCCATTTGCAGGAAGGGTTGGTAAATATGTGACAGGACGACAGATTCAAGAGAGATTGGAAAAGGAACTTGAGGTAAATGTGGGATTGAAAATAGATATAGGAACAGACGGGCGTGTAAAGGTGTATGGTAGAGGTGAACTCCATTTGGCAATACTTATAGAAAACATGAGGAGAGAAGGTTTTGAACTGGCAGTTTCTCAGCCTGAAGTTATCTTTAAGGAGGTGGATGGTAAAAAACTTGAGCCATATGAGGAGGTAAATGTGTTGGTGCCGGAGGAGTTTTCAGGAACTGTAATCGAAAAACTTTCTAAGCGTCGTGGTGTTATGACTGGTATGGGACAAGAACATGGGGAGGTAAGGATTTCTTTTGATGTACCGACGCGAGGACTTCTTGGATACAGAAATGAATTTATTATTGATACAAAAGGTGAGGGTATTTTGACATCTATCTTTTCGCACTTTGGATTGTATGCGGGAGAAGTGCAGAAAACAGAGCTTGGATCTATGGTGTCTATGGCGACAGGTAAAGCTCTTGGTTTTGCACTTGCCAACCTTCAAGAGAGAGGTACTCTCTATATCGGACCCAACACTGAGGTATATGAAGGTATGGTGGTAGGTAACTCTTCAAAAGGTGAAGATATGTCAGTAAACCCCACAAAAGGAAAACAACTCACTAATATGCGTGCAGCAGGATCAGATGAAAATATTCGTCTTGCTCCCCCTCTTGACCTTACTCTTGAAAAGGCACTTGGTTTCATGAGAGAGGATGAATATCTCGAGGTAACCCCTGATGCAGTTCGTCTTCGCAAGCAGTATCTTACAGAGAGTGAACGGTCTCGTAATAAAAGAAAATAAATCCAAATAAAAATACCCCCAGAAGGGGGTATTTTTATAACTTAAGCTTTTGATACGTTCACTGCGTTTTGTCCCTTGGGACCTTCAGCAACTTCAAAAGTAAGTTCGTCACCTTCGCGTAGATCATCAAAGGCTACATCCTTTAGCTCGTTTGCGTGAAAGAAAAGATCCTTTTCTTCACCCTCTCGGCCAATGAATCCAAAACCTCTGTCACCTACAAGACGACTTACTGTTCCTTTTTGCATTTCTGTAAGAGAAATTATGTGTATAAACTTATCAAACATTACACTGTAGTACAAAACCCGACTCCGAATCTCTTACAGCTATGACTTGATTAACTACAATCATATCACAATCAGTCTAAAATGTCAATCATTTATATACACAAAAAAACTTTCAATATTTGTATTGTGTTTTTTAGAATTTTTTAGGGTTTTGATATTCGGATTTCGAATTTAATATTGTTATACTATAAGTATGAAAAAGAAGGCAGTATTTGCGGGAGGGTGTTTTTGGGGTATGGAGGATTTATTTCGTACACTTGCCGGGGTACTGGATACAGAAGTGGGGTATAGTGGTGGAGATCTGCCTTCGCCAGAAGGTGCGAATGACGGAAACAATCCCACATATGAAAATCATCCTGGGTACGCTGAGGCACTACAAGTAGAATATGATGATGAAAAGATCTCATATAGAGATTTGTTAGATTTCTTTTTTCAAATACATAACCCCACGACACGGAACAGGCAAGGAAATGATATCGGGGATTCATATCGTTCAGCAATTTTTTACCAGAACCAGAAAGAGAAAAAAGAGGCGGAACAGTTTATACAGATTGTAAACGATTCGGGACGGTGGAAAGATCCAGTAGTGACATCACTTGAACCCTTAACACATTTCTATAGGGCAGAGGATTATCACCAAGATTACCTTGTCCGTAATCCGGGAGGGTATACATGTCATACAGTATATTTTGATAGTTATATTAATAGTAATAAAAAATAATTATGAATGAAAAAATAGCAAAAAAAGTAGGAGAAGCATATGCATTTTCATATGTACTCAAAGACCTTTATCACAAGACACCTGATACCTTGGATGTGATTCTTGGATCTCATAGTGCATCACTTGTTTCTACCGTAGAGGATCAGATGAAGGGTCTCGAAGAGGTGTCATCATTTTTTTCTATGAAGGAAATAGTCCTTCCAAAAGCAGAACGAACAAAGCTAAAAATACTTCATATGGGCGATTTTTATGTAGGAGATGACTGGGATGATGAGGCAGAGGTATTGGAGTGGCTTAGTTTCTTTCTTGGGGGAGCGCTGATTCATTGGCAACTTGTGTATGGTGCTGCTCGAGAGATAGGAGACAAGGATTTTATAAAAGTGACAAAAGATGGAGTAGATTATTTTTCTTCTCTTTTAGAAAAAGCAAAAGAAAGTGCAGAGGCAGTTGGTGTTGCAAGAACAAAAGAAGAGTAAAGGAACAGAGAATGTTTTGAAGATAAAAAAGAGCCCGTAATGGGCTCTTTTTTATGATCTTTTTTTCTTTGAGGCTTTTTCTGCCAACATCTCTCTCTTTTTTTCCAGTCTCTTTTTTGTTTTTTTAGAGCGAGAGGTTTTCATTGTACCTACTCCTGTGCTTCTTTTTGCCATTTAATTAGTGATTAGGGTATAGGGTATAGGGTATAGGATCTGAAGATCTTTTACCAATACACAACCAAACTTTTAATTGTAGCATCCTGTACCAAAAGTGGTGTGGGGTGCCATAATAGCTCGTTTAACTCGTAAATTCGAAATTCTAAATCCGAAATTCGAAACAATTTATAAATCATAATCTTAAAACCAAAAATGCGTCTAGTATTTTTAAATTTAAGAATTTAGAATTTGTTTCGGATTTCAAGCTTCGATCTTCGTGCTTAGAACTATACACTACTTATTCCTTTTCGTTAAGGGTGTGTGCGGAATAGAGCTTGTCAATAGCATCTGCCAAAGCATGATCTTTTACGGTGATAGACTTTACCTCATGTGTTGATAGTTGAAAGGTAAGTCTGTTATATGAGTGCAGGTGTACATCGGGATGGTGATCTACTCTGTCGGCAACTCGCGCAACTTCTTCCAAAAAAGCTACTGCTTCAGAAAAATTTTTAAAGCTAAGGGTTTTTTCTAAGTGTGTGGTGTGGATTTTCCATGTCATATCTTACTGTAGCTTACCCGCAACATATCCAGTCGTCCAGCAGAGTTGTAGTGAGTATCCACCAGATGGGCGATTTATATGGAGGATATCTCCCGTAAGATAAAGATTATTATAGAGTTTAGATTTCATTGTTTTGGTGTCTACTTCATCGAGAGGCACACCTCCATCTGATATAACGGCCCTATCCATCCCCATAAGCCCCTCTATATGTACAGGTAAGCCCTTGAGAAGATGCACAAGCTTTTTCCTTTCTTCTTTGGATATACTATGCACTTTTGTCTCTGGATCAGCGATAGGTCGAAAGTCAAGAATAGTTTGATGAAGTCCCTGGGGGGTAATTTCTTTTATAATATTTTTAAATGCTTTGTTTTTGTGAGTATCGAAGACGGCAAGAATTCTTCGCTCAAGGCTCCCTGTATCCGTATCTGGGTAGCAATCTATGTGCGCGGTGACTTCACCTTCGTGGAGTAGATCCGCAACTTTTTTTGCCGCATTGAGTATGAGTGGTCCCGAGAGACCAAAATGTGTAAAAAGTACTTTTCCTTTTAGTGCAAATGCTTTTTGTGTCTCTACGAAAAAAGTAATCTTCATAAAGGAAAGAGAGGTGCCAGAAAGTTTTTTTACCCACGAATCAGACGCTCGCAGAGGTACAATATTTGGCTCTGGCTTTATGACAGTGTGCCCGATCGCTTGTAGCCATAGAAATCCATCTCCAGTAGAGCCTGTTTCTGGATGAGATGATCCTCCTGTTGATATGATGTAGTTGTCGGCAGTGTATACTTCTCCTTTTGTCTCTACTGATAATACTTTTTTATTTTCTTTATCAACATTTATTTTAGTAACCCCACTTTCTACAAAAATATCCGTGTTTTTATTGTCGGCGTATTTTTCCATGACACGAAAGACATCAAGCGCACTTTGACTCTTAGGGAATACCCTCTCCCTTGCTTCAATCACTAAAGGTAACTTTCTTTTTTCGAAAAAAGTAAAAGTGTTTTGTATATCAAACTGAGAAAAGGTGGAGTAAAGATGCTTTTCTGCATCACCAAATTTTGAAAGAAATTTCCGTATATCATAGGTGGCATTGGTGATGTTACATCTCCCTCCACCAGTAATGCGGAGTTTTTCTCCGAGTGTCTTATTTTTCTCTAAGAGAAGTACCTTTTTCCCGTTTGCACCAGCAGTACCGGCGGCCATCATTCCTGATGCACCGCCCCCTATTACTATGACATCATATTTTTCTTTCGTTATTTTTTTCATTGAAATTCTACAATATCACATTTTTGTCAATAAAATTGTTCTTTTCGTCTCTAAATTACAATATCTTTGTGCTAAAATAGGTAGATGATACCTCAGAAAGAAGCACTTAAGGTGCTAAAAATGGGTGAAAATGTGTTTTTGACGGGTCCTGCGGGATCTGGAAAAACATATGTTCTCAATGAATATATAGAATTTCTAAAAAGTCGAGGTGTTGAGGTGGCAGTCACAGCCTCAACGGGTATAGCGGCGACACATCTAAAAGGAGTCACAATCCACTCTTGGTCCGGTATCGGTATAAAGGATAGACTTTCTCCTTATGATCTGGAGGCTCTTGAAGAAAAGGCATATCTTTGGAAGAGATTTGAAAAAACAAAAGTGCTTGTGATAGATGAGATTTCTATGCTTAGTGCATCAACTCTTGATTGTGTGGATCGAGTGTGTAAACTTTTTAAACGAAATGAACTTCCTTTTGGGGGTATGCAGGTGGTATTTTCAGGAGACTTTTTTCAGCTTCCTCCGATACAAAGAACACAATCATATAGTGATGATGGTCTTTTTTTTGATGAGCCACAAGAATCTACCACCCCTTTTGCATTTACTTCTGATGCATGGAAGAATTCTCATTTGCATGTATGTTACCTCTCTGAACAACATCGCCAAGAAGATAGTGACCTCCTCTCTATCCTTGACGCCATTCGTGAAGGGGTGTGGGATGAAGAGTATATGAGAGTGTTAGAAGAAAGAATTGTAGAGCATCATGATGAAGAGATTACAATGCTCTACACCCACAATGTAAATGTTGACGCATTTAATGGTAAAAAATTAAATAGTATAGACACTCCGTTACGAGAGTATGTCATGAGCACCTCAGGCAAAGCCCCTCTCATAGAAACACTAAAGAGAGGATGTCTTGTGCCTGAAAACCTCATTATAAAAGAGGGTGCATTTGTTATGTTTGTAAAAAATAATCCTTCTGTAGGCTATGTCAACGGAACGACGGGTGTGGTTATTGGCTACAGTAATGATGGGTATCCTATAGTGGAGACCAAAGATGGTAGAGAGTATGTTGCCACACCTCAGTCCTGGTCTATTGAGGAGGGTTCAAAAGTATTAGCAGAGATTTCTCAAGTCCCCTTGAAGCTTGCCTGGGCTGTCACAATTCACAAAAGCCAGGGAATGACACTTGATAGGGCAGTGATAGACCTCTCTTCTTCTTTTGTCGAGGGACAGGGGTATGTGGCACTGTCACGAGTAAAAACTCTTGATGGTCTTTTTCTCAAAGGGTTCAACCAAATGTCTCTTGAAGTGCATCAGGAGGTGCGTCATATGGATGGAGAGTTGCGAAGTCTTTCGTCTCTACTCTCGACAGAGCTCCAGGACCTTGTAGAAGATGAGTTTATACAAAGACATGAGCGATTTCTTGAAAGTATTGGTGTCGAAAAAGGAAGAGTGTTAAAAAAATCAAATCACACTCTCTCTACATATGACCGTACTCGTCTCTTGCTCACACAAAAGATGTCTTTAGAGGATATGGTAGAGGAACGAGAGGTACAAAAAAATACACTTTTAAATCATATAGAAACTCTTCTTGAGAGAGGTGATATTACAAAAGAAGATATTCTCTATCTACAACCTGAGACAGATGAGTTTAAAGAAATGATTAAAAAAATGAGAAAAGAACAAGAAGCTCTTGATACAGGTAAGCTCACACCCCTCTTTCGTGCACTTGATGAGAAGTATTCTTTTGATGACTTGAGATTTGGGAGGCTTTTTTGCTAGAGTTCTCTACAGGTTTTTCCTTGCACTTCCTCATAATACAAGTAGAATAAAGGCGGTTTGGGAGATTTTTTCCCACCACAATAAGCCCGATTGCGGGTATTTTGTATGTCTGTTGTATGGATAAAGATCGGTTAGAGGAAAAAAAGAAAAGACTTCACCACAAGCTCTACATGATGATGATTGAAATCATTTTTATTTTTGGTATTCCTGCAGTGCTTGGATTTTTTTTAGGACAGTTTCTTGACACTACTTTTGGGACCGGACGCACATGGAGTATCATCGTCCTACTCTGTGCATTTGTTATCTCTTGGATATACCTCATAGTGCGTGTAAGAAAAATAGGAGCAGAAATAAAGGCAGTAGAAAAAGAATTACACACCCACAATGAATAATTTTTTGCGTATACAAAAAGATATTGTCTCTGTAGAACCTGATGTGCTTTTTTTTATTGGCGACCTTCCTGTGAGCAACTCTCTTTTGATGGCTTTTGTCGTGCTGGTGATACTTGGGATATTTGGATATGTCGTGACACGATACTTTAAGGTGCGACCTAGTGCATTTCAAAACGCAGTAGAGATGATGTATGAAGGGATGTATGAGCTCGTAGAACAAATCATGGGCTCAAAAAAAAGGGCAGATGCCGTCTTTCCTCTTATTGCGGCACTTTTTGTCTATATTGCGGTTGCAAACATCCTCCCTCTTATTCCTGGGTTTGCGAGCTTCGAGGTTGGTGGGGTGTCTCTCTTTCGTACTCCTACATCTGATTTCAATACCACCTTTGCTCTCGCTGGAGCAATGATGATATTGATTCAGTTTGTGAGTATAAAAGAGTGGGGTTTTTTTGGATATGCGGGGAGGTTTATCAAAGTAAAAGAAGTATTTCTTGCATTTCGCAAAGGGGTAAAGGAGGGGGTGATGGCGATCGTTGAGTTTTTTATAGGGCTTTTGGATATAGTTGCAGAGTTTGCAAAAGTGATTTCTCTTTCATTTCGTCTCTTTGGAAATATGCTTGCGGGAGAGATTTTGGCAGTATTGCTTTTAGGTGCATTTGCCTATGGGTTGCCCGCACTATGGCTTTCTCTCAACTTACTTTTTGCAGTAGTACAAGCGGTAGTGTTTGGAGCTTTGGTGGCAGCCTACTACATGCTTTCAGTAAAGCCTGAAAGAGTGGAGGCATAAGGTGTTCACGAGTAACATATGTCAGAGAGTTATCTCTGGTATATGTTAACCGTGAACGGTTAAATACATTATTCATTTTTATAGTACACATATATGGATCCAGTAACATCAACAGGTCTTGGGATAGAGTCGGCTCGAGTACTCGCAAAAGGTCTCGCCACAGTATCTCTCTTTGGTGCCGCAATCGGAGAAGGGTATTTAATAGGGAAAGCTCTTGAGGCAATAGGAAGAAATCCTGAAATGTCAGGAGAGATTTTCACAAAGATGATTATCGGTGTAGCGATGGCAGAATCATCAGCTATTTATGCACTCGTATTATTTTTCCTTATCTAGGAATATCTTTTTTATAGAGTTATGGAAATACTATTAGAGGCATTGGGAAATATTGGTTTTGACTGGAGGATGGCACTTGCCAATCTGGTTAATTTTTTGATTATTTTTTTTCTTTTAAAAAAATTCGTATGGCAGTCTTTACGGACTACTCTTGATGAAAGAAAGACAAAAATAGAGAAAGGTATTCAGGATGCAGAAGATGCACAGATGATGCATCAAAATGCAGAAAAAGAATACCACAACACCCTCAAAGAGGCAGCAAAAGAGGCTTTCTCTATAGTGGGGGGTGCACATACAGAAGGAAAAGAAATAGTTGCATCAGCACGAGAAAAAGCCTTTCAAGAGGAGATCTCTATTAGAGAAGAGGGTAAAGCTCTCCTTGCAAAAGAGCACGAGGATATGAAAAAAGCCTTCCAAGAAGAAGCAATAGAGCTTGTCATGAGTGGGGTAGAGAAGGTGGTGAAAGAAAAAATGACAAAAGAAAAAGACGAGGCATTTATACGATCAGCGCTCAAGCAATAAGCCATGATTACTCCACGCATTTTTGCAGAGGCTCTTATAGAGCTTACAAAAAAAGGTGATAGTGATCGTATACTTGATGCGGCAGTTTCTTTTTGTAAAGAGAGAGGCATGATGTATCTCTTGCCTGATGTAGTTTCGCATTTAGAGATGCAGAGTCTTCGCGAAAGAGAGTATGATAAAACGCTCATCAAAACTGCTCATGATGTCAATCCAAAGGTGGTCAAAGATATTGAGAGTTTTATAGATGGGAAAGATGCAGAACATGTGGTAGACCCACTTTTGATTGGTGGATTTACTGCAGAGACTGGTGGAAGATTTTATGATGCGAGTATAAAAAATTATATATTTCGATTAAAAAAACAATTACAGGATTACTAAATAAAAACAATATATGAGTGTAGAGATGATTATACATAAACTAAAAGACAAGATAGAGTCATTTGACCCCGCGATGGAAGTGACAGAGACTGGGCGTGTGGTGGAGATTGCAGATGGTATTGCAAAGGTGGTAGGTCTCTCAGGGTGTCGTTCGCTGGAAATGCTTCTTTTCCCAGAAGATACTCTTGGTATTGCACAAAACCTTGAAGAGGGCTCTGTGGGCGTGATGATACTTGGCCAATACACTCATATAAAAGAAGGAGATACTGTGAGAAGAACCGGTACCGTCCTCTCTATTCCTGTAGGTGATGAATTTTTAGGGAGAGTAGTAGATCCTCTTATGCGTCCACTTGATGAGAAGGGTGAGATACAAAGCTCCATTGAATATCCTGTAGAAAAAGTAGCGCCCTCTGTGATGACGCGAGAGCCTGTGAGTGAGGCTCTTCAGACAGGTATCAAGGCGATAGACTCTTCTATACCAATAGGACGAGGACAGAGAGAACTCATTATAGGAGATAGACAGACAGGAAAGACTACACTTGCACTCGACACTATCTTAAACCAAAAGGGAAGAGATGTATTATGTATTTATGTTGCGATTGCACAAAAGCGATCTAAGATTGCCCGCATTGTGTCTCTCCTAGAGGAGAGGGGTGCTATGGAGTATACAACCATCGTGCTCGCAGGTGCATCTGAGGGTGCTTCGTATTCCTATCTTGCTCCATACTCTGGAGTGGCATTGGCAGAGTATTTTATGGACCAAAAAAAGGATGTCTTGATTGTCTACGATGATCTTTCTAAACATGCAAATGCATATAGAGAGATTTCTCTTCTTTTGCGTAGACCTCCGGGAAGAGAGGCGTATCCAGGTGATGTATTTTACCTTCATTCTAGACTTCTTGAGCGTGCGTGTAGACGAAATGAAGAATCAGGAGGAGGCTCTATTACTGCACTTCCTATTATCGAAACTCAGGCGGGAGATGTGTCAGCCTACATTCCTACCAATGTGATTTCTATTACTGATGGTCAGATAGTGCTTGAGGCGGGGCTTTTTTATAAAGGTATTCGACCCGCAATCAATGTGGGTGCATCTGTCTCTCGTGTAGGTTCAAGTGCACAAATCAAATCTATGAAAAAAGTGGCAGGAAAAATGAAATTACAAATGGCACAGTTTAGAGAGATAGAGGCGTTTGCGCAGTTTGCATCTGACCTTGATAGCGCGACAAAAGCACAGCTAGAAAGAGGTGTTCGTATTCAAGAGCTCTTAAAACAAGCACCATTTAGCCCGTATACCACAGCATCTCAGGTGGTGCTTATGTATGCTGCAGGAAAAGGAGTGCTCGATACCATACCCCTCTCTGATATTCGTCGATGGGAGAGTGAGGTAATAGAGTTTTTTTCTTCACATCATGAAGAGCTTTTGAATCGTATTGAGAAGGGTTGGGATGACGACATAGAAAAGGACTTAGAGATGGCACTTGGTATTTTTGCCGATACATTTAAGTCCAGCAATTAAGGTTGAAAGTATTTAAAATTTTGAATTTAAAACTCAAAATTTAAAATTAAAAAAATATGGCCCTGCAAACAAAAATAATAAAATCAAAAATCGCATCAGTTCAAAATATTCGTAAGATTACGAAGGCCATGGAGCTTGTGTCTGTTGCAAAAATGAGGAAGGCGGTAGCCCGCACACTTTCGACGCGATTGTATGCCACAAAGGCACTTGAGATTTTGATTGCACTTTCAAAAGATTCTAGTTTTAGACACCCTTTACTCACTTCACCAGATGCCCCAAAAACTCTTTTTGTGATGATCTCTGCGAATAAGGGACTTTGTGGAAGTTTTAATGTGCACAACAATAAAAAAGTACAGTATTCAATCTCAAAATATGGAGGAAAAGAAAAACATACTTTTATTACCGTAGGAAAATACGCAGAACGGTATATCTCTTCTATAGGGGCGGAGAGTATCGCAAGCTTCATAGAGATTCCAGAAAGTCCGACATTTGAAGACATACGCGCTCTCTCTCGTGTGATACTTGATGAGTTTATGGGGGGTAAATATGACAAGGTGATGATCTCGTATTCACACTATATATCAGCACTCTCTACTCTTCCTGTGATTCGTCAGCTATTGCCAGTGACTCGTGATGGGGTAGAGAGGATGATTACTGAGCTTGATGAGATAGACAATAGCGTGACTGATATTTCGAGAAAATCATTTTCAAATTATGTGTATGAGCCTGGTGAGGAGGTGCTTCTCAATGCACTTCTCCCTAGACTGACAGAAGCACGAGTGTATCAAGCGGTAGTAGAGTCTTATGCGAGTGAACACAGTAGTCGTATGTTTGCAATGAAAAATGCAACAGAAAATGCTGATAATTTAAAGGAAAAACTTACCCTTTCATATAACAAAGCACGACAAGAGGGTATTACCAATGAGATCTCAGAGATTGCATCTGGTGCAGAGGCACTTTCTGGATAGTATATTACTAGGGGCACATGCTCATATTTATTAATAAAGAGATTCATGACAACAAAAGATAAGACAATACAAAAGGGAGAGGTGATTCAGATTATTGGAGCAGTCGTAGACTGTGTATTTCCCGAGGGAGAGGTACCCCAAGTGTATGATGCGCTCGTGGTAGATAATGGTGGAAAAGAGCTTGTGCTTGAGGTACAAAAACACATGGGCTTGCGTGAAGTGCGTACCGTTGCAATGGGTCCTACTGACGGTCTTTCGAGAGGAGTAGAGGTGATGGCAACAGGTGCTCCTATCTCTGTTCCTGTAGGTCCTGAAACTCTTGGAAGAATGTTTGATGTAGTGGGTAATCCTATTGATGGTCTTCCTCCTCTCAAGGGTGTAAAAAAATATCCAATCCATAGACCCGCACCTGCACTAAGTGAGCAGTCTACGACGAGTGATATCTTGGAGACTGGTATCAAAGTGATTGATCTCATGTGCCCTTTCCTCAAGGGAGGAAAGGTAGGACTCTTTGGTGGTGCAGGAGTAGGAAAGACGGTGACGATGCAGGAGCTCATACGAAATATTGCCGCAGAGCACGGAGGGTACTCTATGTTTGCGGGTGTAGGAGAGCGTACTCGTGAAGGAAATGATTTATATCGAGAGATGCAGGATAGTAAGGTGCTTGATAAAACGGCACTTCTCTTTGGTCAAATGAATGAGCCACCGGGAGCGCGTGCACGCGTGGCTCTCTCTGCACTCGCGATGGCAGAGTATTTTCGCGATGAAGAGGGAAGAGACTTACTTCTTTTTATAGATAACATATTTCGATTTTCACAAGCTGGATCAGAGCTTTCTGCACTTCTCGGAAGAATGCCATCTGCAGTGGGGTATCAACCAACACTTGCATCAGAGATGGCGACACTTCAAGAGCGTATTACATCTACCAAGAAGGGGTCGATTACCTCAGTACAGGCTATTTATGTTCCTGCTGATGATCTCACAGATCCTGCACCGGCAACTACTTTTGCACACATCGACTCTACTGTGGTGCTCGCACGAAACCTTGCAGAGCTAGGAATATATCCTGCCATTGATCCATTAGAGTCAACTTCAACCGTTCTTGATCCGATGATAGTAGGAGAGGATCACTATACTACTGCACGAGATGTACAAAAGATTTTGCAACGATATAAGGATCTACAAGATATTATTGCTATTTTGGGTATGGATGAGTTGCTTGATGAGGACAAGCGTACTGTTGCGAGAGCGAGAAAAATCCAAAAATTCCTCTCACAACCATTTTTTGTGGCGGAACAATTTACAGGTACACCAGGAGCATATGTTTCTATTAAAGATACGGTAAGAGGTTTTCGTGAGATTTTGGATGGTGTACATGATGAAGTTCCCGAAAATGCTTTTTACATGAAGGGTGGCATTGAAGAGGTAACTGGATAAGTGCTATGAAGACTTTTACTCTTGATATTATTACACCTGAGAAGCATGCGTACCATTCTTCTGGTGTGTATCGTCTCGACATACCTACTCAAGCGGGGGAGATTGGTGTGCTTGCACACCACACCCCCCTCATTTCTCTTTTAAAGGCGGGTGAAATGAGAGTGTATACACTTGATGAAGGTGTGCTGCACATGACGGTGTCTTCTGGAGTACTCAAAGTAAGAAAAAATGGAGAGGTGATAGTGCTTGCTGATACTTCAGAGCGGGCAGAGGAAATAGATGTCTCACGAGCAGAGGAAGCTCGTCAGCGTGCAGAGCAGATACTTCTAGAAAAAGAAAAACTCAGTGTAGAAGATTTTGCAAAGTTTACAGGATTTTTAGAAAAAGAAATAGCTCGTATCAAAGTAGGAAGTAAGGGTAGAAAATAAAGGTTTGTTCATCTGAGAATACGAAGTATTAAAGAAGGTGATATACTTTGGGTATGTCACCTTTTTTTATTTTACTACTGGGATATGCTCTTTTGGTAGGAGCATTGGTGCTCAACATAGGTGCGTCTTCGCTCGGCATACCTAGCTGGTATGATGTGATAAAAAAGACTCGTTCTATACGACCCGTTCATTATCTGTGGTTACTCCTGCTGTACCCTCTGTTTTTGGGCATTATCGCATATGGGGCACTCTCGTTGCTTCGCTAATTTTTACGTGATACAAGCTCCATCACATTTCGTATGACGGGGTTTAATTTTGGAAATTTTGAAAAAAATCAGGCTTTCGGTGTACAACAGACAATCAGATCAAAAAAATAACCCCCAGTCAAAATATTTTATTTTCTATGATCCAGCCCATGGGGTGCCAAATATACCCACCGCAAGCTCTCCCCATACGAGAATAAATACAATTACTATAAAAAGTAAAATAAAAAATCGATATTTAGAACTTCGGAATTTTCTATATGTAATGTTTAAAAAGAGGGAGGTGACGGAGAGGAGAATACCGGCAATGATAAAATCTGATAGAGTCCAGACTACTTGGTCAGTAAAAAACATAGCCACAAAGGGTATAAGGAGTAGGAAGAGTAGTATGCCTGCATTGTAGACTATGTGTGTGGTAATTTTATTCATGTTTTTAGTGTCTATATAATAGCATGCTTTTTGTGGTAGTTTTTTATGTGTGTACAAAAGAAAAACCACCATATCTATAATCAACGAAAGAGAGTTTAAAATTTTAACATACAGAAGGCAGTCGGTAATTAGGACAAGTGATATTTGTGTGTCATAAAGCAATAAAGATTTCTTTTTGTCAATATTTAGTGTATACTGTAGTTACTTTCCTATTTCTATCTATTACAGAAACCTTATTAGCTTATTAGTATAATCAAAAACGATATGGATTCATATAACTCTCCGACCACGAAATCTCTCTATAAAGGAACTCAGATTGTGTGGTATATTTTTGGTTTTCTCGAAGCACTGTTAGCAATGCGATTTATCTTAAAGTTACTTGGTGCAAATCCGGACGCAGGCTTTAGTAGCCTTATATACGACCTAAGTCATATTTTTGTGGCACCTTTTCTCGCTGTCTTTGAAATGACAAAGGTGGACACCAGCGTCTTTGAGTGGACAACTCTTTTAGCAATGTTCGTCTACTATCTTATTGCGTGGGCACTTATCAAATTATTCTTTATTAGTAAAACTGTGTCTACATCAGAGGCAGCTTCAAAATTAAATGAAGTAGAAAATCATTATTAATTAATAAATGTATATGGGACTTATTCTTTGGATTATATTTGGAGGTCTTGTTGGATGGATTGCATCTCTTATTATGAAGACCGATGCTGAACAAGGCATTATCCTTAACGTAGTAGTTGGTATTGTTGGTGGCATTATCGGTGGATGGATCATGAGTTTTTTTGGTCAGACCGGCGTGGGCGACTTCAATGTCTATAGTTTTCTCGTAGCACTTCTAGGGGCAATTGTCCTCATTTGGATTGTTAGAATGGTACGAAGATAATAGGACAGTAAAGAGTTTTAACACATTTACTTACTTTCAAAATACACAATATAAAAACCACTCAAAAGAGTGGTTTTTATATAGACGCAAAAATGTCAAACATCGGATGTTTGACATTTAGAGTATGTGTGAAAGAGGAAATAGAAAAACCCGCCGAAAACAGGTTTTTCTGTTGGCGGGTTAAAGGATTACGAATCAAGAATTAAGTCAGCTATCTTGCGAGCAATATCAAACCATTTTCTCTTCACACATATACCAAGCACTTCTCCAAGTGCTTCGGTACGACGTGGCTCAGGAAAAAGTTTAGCCACTTCTATGGCTCCTCTAATATATGCGTACTCTTTCTCTAGGTATGTCTCAAAAAGTGTTTCAAGTTCTTCTGGTGTAAATTTTCTGTTGAGTTGCTGAACTATTTTTCGAGCATCATCAAGTCTTGTTTCCTCGGGGTGTATACTAAAGAGCTTTCTCACCTCCTCAGTGCGTCGTGGTTCAGGAAGAAGATCTGCCGCTTTACGGGCAATATCAAGACGTCCTTCCTCAACATTTATATGAATAAGTTTTTCAATCTCCTCAAAACGACGTACTCTTGAGAGGAATCTTAGACCTCGTACAGAGTAGTCCCCATCAAGCTGTTGGAATAGTTCGTAAAGAAGCTCATTCTTCATAGCCTAACCCTCTCTATTATTTTATTTGAACATTGAATTCAAAAATACAATACCATCGTATCGTGCTTTTGTCTAGCACCAATGGGTAGGAATTTCGGTCATTACATGACCTGTACAGGTTTCGCGTGTTCTCATCATCTTGCGAGATGATTGCGAGCACATGCTCAACCTTTTCGAATCCTACCACGCAAGCAAAGCAGTTTGCTTGCTCGCGGAGCTTGTAACACAAAATCGCCCCATAAAGGCGATTATTGTTAACAAGCTCCGCGGGTAGGATT
>Ga0210050_1000162_pt1 | contig 91507 bp, 124 predicted proteins | sample CryGey132114_all_FD_185463 | JGI IMG/M metagenome (GOLD analysis project Ga0210050, IMG submission 185463) | Groundwater microbial communities from aquifer - Crystal Geyser CG22_combo_CG10-13_8/21/14_all (SPAdes) (version 2) | ecosystem: Environmental > Aquatic > Deep subsurface > Groundwater ... | reverse complement strand
CCACTGCCATTCATTGCGATTGATTACAATCCTCATAAAACTCAACAACCATCATCTGGGACTTGTTTGTAATAAATTTATGCCCGCCCGTCTCTGACTTGACATATGCCTTAACAACATAATACTCAACTCTCTTCATAAAATCCCTGCAATGAAGTGCGCCCTCATATATGCAATGCCCAAGATCAACCCCCATTGCTTGACCCAACATTTTATATCCTTTCTTCTTTGCTTCATCTTTAGTTATTTGTTTCAATTTTGGTTTCATTTGATGGATTGTTCTATTTTTAACATTCTCAAGGTTAAATCATATCCTTCCAAAAACTTATCATAGGCATCTCGCCTATACAAAAATTTGCTTCCAACTCCTTCATTATTTTGCCTCGGAGATATATCTTTATGATGCATTATTGTATTCCTAATGTCTGGTATCGATTTAATAACCTTATTTTCAATAGGAAATCCATTGATATCGATTTTCTCATACTTCATAAATTTAAGCAAATCTCTAAGGTCGAAGTATTGAAATTTTGGCAAGATAATCTCTCGCTTTTCTTTTTCTATCCTTTCAAGATTTTTAATGGCCAATTTTTTTTCTTCATTTTTTTCCAAATTATTTATTTTTGTATTTTTATACCATTCGAAAAAGTCTTCATTGTGTTTGTCCTTCTTTGATAAAATATCTCTAACTTGCTTTTCAAATTCATGGAAAATCGCATAAAAATAAATATAAGCCCATGAATTGATAAGATCTGAAAAATGTATTATGCCGATAAGTGATGTCTTATCCATAACAAAAAATAAATCTGCTTTCTTTGTTGCCTCGATGTAATCGCTGATTATCATTTCAGGCGATATTATCTCTTCCTGTTTGATTTCTCTTTCAATAAACGTCTCAGTTTTTTTATCAAAAAGCATATACTTACGGCTACTTCTTAAAGGAAGCCACTCAATATCCCTATCCCTGCAAAATTCGATATCCTCGGGCAAACCACTATAGTAATAGATATCAGAAGTCATCAAATCCTTAACTTTAATTAATTCCGCAATCCTTAGTACTATACTATTCATTGAATTTAGAACGTTCTGAGGGTTTTTATTTTTTAGCTAAAATCCCTTCTTCCTCTCTTCTTCCTAAAATCCCTGAACAACAGAACAGCGAGAACAATTATTGCTATAAATCCTGCCAGGGCAGCTCCGGGAGCATCTCCATCTCCAATGCCTACGAATATCAGCAAAGCAGCCAGGATAAAGACCGCAAGATAAATCCAGTATCTGTATTTCATATAAAAAGCACGCGAGTGTTTATTTTAACCCTTTCCCCTAACAATCTCACGTTCCATCTGCTCAAATCTCCCCTGAGCCATGTCAACAGCCTTTACAAACATTCCATCATTTTGATACCTTTCTCTGATATCATCGAATCTTTCCTTCAAAGACATTCTTCTCTGACCAAAATAACCATCGGCAAGCGCAACTATCTTGTTTTCCATTTGAACAGGAAGCAAATCCGGAACGACAATCCCTGCTAGCTTCATTTTTTCATATAGAAAACCGTGCTGTCTGACAATCCCTGCTAGCTTTTTGTCCATATTCATCAAAATAGCCCCGGAATAAATTTCATGGGGTTCCCCAATAGTCCTCCCTATATCATGCAACAATCCGGCAACACGAACCCTCTCAGGATTAACCCCATGTCCATTAACCTTAGATGCAAGCTCATACGCCACACCAGCAACACCTACGGAGTGATTCACTAATCTATTATCTGCCCCGAAAAACTTCAGCATTTCCAAGCCCGCTTCATAATCCATAAAAATCCCACAAAAAGAGCATTTTTAACCCTTCCTATCTCCTAATTCCTTCCCATTTCAGAAACCCCTATCTTCCCAATCCAATTCGCCGTTCATAAAGAGGATGCCGCATCCCATTGTCATATGCAATATGGGCTTCTTCCAGACTGCAAGTGCTATGCTCCCAAATATCAACAGCCCCGCCCATTCTCGCAAGAGCCCCATCAAAACTATCATGATAACTCTCCCTGTATTTTATTGGTTCTGTTTCTTCTTGCCTGTCTGTCATATAGTTCAACCGAATTGATTGCTTTTAAACCCCCTTATCCCCTCTCCCCCTTCCCCCCTATAAATTTATAAATCAAAAAAGGCATTAAACATTCATGGAAGAAATGATTAAAATTCCGAGAAAAGAATACGAAAAGCTGAAAATGCAGGCAAATATAGATGTAGATTTACTAAAGCAATTTCTGGAAAGTTTCAAGGATATTAAAAAAGGAAGGATAAGAAGAGTCAGGTAATATCTTTATCATCAAACAAATCACCTATCTCTTTCTTAAAAAAATCAAACATCAGTCTTATAGTGTTAATGACTCTCTGCTGGTCTTTCTTCTCGCTTATTCCAACCATAAAAACAGCAGAAAAGTCTTCATAAATAAGATAATAAACCCTATATTTTCCAATTCTTTTTTCTCTGAACCATTTAACATTTAAGGGGTCTCCTGTATAAGGATTATCAACTAACTGGCCCTCAATCTTATCTACTCTTCTCTGGAAATCCAGGTCAAACTTTGCTAGCTCACCATCGAATCTTGCAGAATGATAAATCTTATATTTTTTCATCCCTTAGAAAGTATGTGCTTATTAATAATCTTTTTATAATCCCATCCAAATCCCCACTACCATTCCTATCAATTTCCCTCATTGTCCAAAAAATCCCAGATATCTCAATTAAGACATCATCAAAAACCTTTAAATACTGGTATATACCAAGTATATACATGATAAAACAAGAACAGCTCATAAGAAAAGTGACAAAGATAGGCAACGGCGCCCATATATTTGCCCCTAAAGAATGGCTTGGTGAAGAGGTCATTATAATAAAATCAGCAGGGACATTAAAAGAGAGAATCTTATCTCTTTTGAAAGACCAATTAGAGCACATCGAAGGGATATACCTATACGGCTCGTATGCAAGAGAAGATCATGATTTAGAATCAGACATCGATTTATTGATAATATCTGACAAAAAACAAAGAATAAAATCCCCTAAATATGAGATTATCAGCATCAGCAAGGATAATATTGAGAAAGCAATAAAATCCAATCCAATACTTATGTATTCTCTGCTTTCCGAAGCAAGGCCGATAATGAATTCCCCCCTCCTGGAAAGATTAAAAGATGAATACAAGCCAAAAAAAAGATATCTTGAAACAAGTCTAAAAGAGATATCAGGGATCCTTAAGATAAATAAAGAGGCAATAGAAGACTGCATCCATGAAAAGAGAAATGTCCCTGATGGAATAGTCTATTCTATTGTTTTAAGGCTAAGAGAACTCCATCTGGCAAGACTTCTGCTTTCTGGCAAGCCCTATAATAAAAAAGGTTTCCTAGACCTTATAGGGAGCAAGGCATATTCGGCATATTTGAGAATAAAGAGAGATGAAAAAGAACTTGATAATGCCAATCCTGGAGATATAGCAGGGTTGATTGAATTATCTGAAAAATGGCTAAAAGAGCTAAAAGACTGAAGAAAGGCATAGAAAGCCTGAAAGAAGAAATAGAAAATCATTTTGTAAAAATCGAAGAAGATGCTAAAAATGAAAATACGGAGATGAGAAGATACCATATCAAAGAAATAGATAAAAGCCTGCTGAAAACTTTGGAAACAAAGATACACGCTTTGAGCACAGATGATGATTCCGCTAGAGAATATAGAAAAAGACTGGAAGAATTAAAAAGGAGGGAAGGTATTATCTAACATGCCCCTCGACCTCACCCTCATCGCCCTCCTTGTCCTTGCACTAATCCTAATCTTCATCGCATTCAAACTAGGAATCCGATACGGCTCGCACAAAAAAGAACAATACTGGCTCGGAGAATTGCCAGGCCAGAGAAAAGACGCAATAATGAAATCTCGTGCAGTATTAGGAGGCCATTTCACAGAAAACCTTGCCCCCTATTTGCCAAACTTCCCCTTCCTGCCAACAGAATGCAGATTTGTAGGAAAACCTGTAGACTTTTTAGTATTCAAAGGCATGGATGAAAAGGAAATAAGCGAAGTCATTTTCGTAGAAGTCAAATCAGGAAACGCCAAGCTCACTTCACAAGAAAAAAACCTCAAGGAAGCCATAGATAAAAAGCGTGTCAAGTTCATTGAATACCGCATCCCAGAAGAATTGACAAAGAAAGGCGACGTTGAAGATAGGATTGATGGTTTTGTCAATGATGATTAAACCAATTCCTTAATATCAAAAACTCTGATTCTCTTCTGCTTCTTGAAATACTTATCAAAACTCCAAAGCCCATCTGCATCAATAGCTAAAGCACACGCAATAAAAGAAGAATCCTTAATATCAATAGTCTTCATGATCTCTTCACCCTCAAGCATGCTCTCTTTGATTCTATCCTTCGGAACAATTCTCAAATTCTCCAAGAGATTATTAACTATTAACTTAAACTCTTTTCTATCATATCCCGATTTCTCTAGTAATTCATCCTCATACTTTTTTATTTCTTCAATAGCAAATTCAGGCAGAAAGAACTCATTTCCAGATAAAACTAATATCTTCCTGACAGCAGAATCTTTTAGCAAGCCAGCCATTAATACATTAGTATCAATAACAATCCTCATTCCTTTAACTTAGAATGCAGACCTTTTTTTATCTTTTCATTAATCTCTTCAATGTCTTTCATATTCAGCTTGCTCTTTCCTGCAATCTGATCCATCATCTCAAGCTTCTCTACCTGGCTGATAATTGCAGCTCTAGCTACCTCGCTCCATCTCATTTCCCTATGCTTCTTCATCTTCCTGTACACGTCATCCGGCACAGACAAGGTTATATTAGCCATATGTGAATAATGTGTTCTCACATATTTAAGCTTTTCGTCCAGAAACATTTATATACTTTCTATATCTAACGTATACGTATCATATACATAAAATGACAGAGAAAAAAGACAAAGAATCAGGCAAGGAAGAGGAAGGATATACAACAATCAGAGTTCCTATAAGTGTGAAGAAGCAGGCAGAGAAGCTGAAAGCCCATTTGGAATCTAGACCGGAATACAAATGGATAGGCACTCTGGCCTTAGGAGCAGTTCTGGGATACGCAATTTCTGAAAGTTTAAGGAAAGGATAAATAGGCAAATTTAAATACTATAGCCTATTATAATCTACTATAAGGAGCTATAACAAAATGTCCACTACAATACAGATATCTGATGAAGTAAAGCAGAGACTGGAAAAGATGAAGATGTTTGCCAGAGAGACATATAATGAGATAATTGAAAGGATGATAGAAGACGAAATGGAGCTGAATGAAAAAACAAAGAAAGAGATAGAAGATCGCAAAAAGAGTTCTAATCTGATATCCCACGAAGATGTCAAGAAAAGACTGGGGATCTGATGTACAATATTCATTGGGAAGAAAAAGCATTGCATGAACTAGAAAAACTTGACTCTAAGGTTTCTTCAAGGATATTCAAAAAAGTGGAATCGCTGAAAGAAGGACTTCATCTGTCAGACATCAAGCGCCTGAAGAATTCAGATTATTTTAGATTAAGAGTCGGGGACTACAGAATAATTTTTTCCTTTGAAGATAACACAATAACTGTCTGGAAAGTAGGCCACAGAAACCATATTTATGACAGGATTTAGATATCTTCCCACTCGCCCTTAGCTTCAGCTGAGCTTCCTGTTTATAATACCCCTCATTTTTCTTTGAGATTCCAAAGTCCTGCCATAAGAAAGTTCATGCCTTCTTAATTCAGAATCAACTTCTCTTGCTTCCGGACTGGCAAGTTCAGGTAGCATCTTTCCAATTATATATCCTGCATCCGGAAGTTCGTTATGATAATCAAAGTATTTTTGAAAGGCCCTATAAACTCTCAAAAAGCTAGGCTCTGTATTATCTCTATCAGTTAACCTCTTCTTAACATGCTCCAGTATTACAACATCCATATTTTTCCAATTGCACTTTGTTCCCCGGTCATCTCTTCCATTATAAGGGGCTGTAAACCTTACAAGGCTTTTCAGTTGTGCAATTTTATTAACATCAGGAAGCCGATTCCAGTGCAATCCTGGCTTTGAATCGCAGATATCGTTTATCTGCCCGACGAGTTCCCTTGCCCTTTCAGGCTGGGAATAAAATCTTCCAACCTTATCAGCGAATCTGTATACTTTACTCATGAAAATTAGATAAAAAGTTGGCTTTTAACCCTTTCTAAAATAAATTTTAAGAAAAGATTAATCTTATATACCTGTGATTATAGGAATTTTTATGAAGAATGCAGTTTACGGAGGCCTTGTATCCTTATTGATGCTTACAGGATGCGAAAAGAAAAGTTCTAACACGGGCCAGCCTGTTCAGGCTCCCTTGCAGGCTAAGCAGGCTCCTGCCTCGGCAAAGAATTATGCAAGCTCACTAGGTTATACGGCATCCGTTGACCCAAGGGATTTCGGCCTTTCTCTTATAGAGACTAGCTCCAGACAGGTGGGAGAAAGAACCCTTTATAATGAAAGTTTTGGATCAATAGGAAATGGCTTTATGGTTGTAAGAACCTTGCCTGTAGATACAGATATGAACGAAAGCTATGTCAAGCTCATGGCCATTAATTGTAAGATACAGGAAACAGGATTAAATCCTGGCCAGGGAATCCGTCTTATAGGGGAAGGCAACCCGGAACCAATCACTTTAGATGATATGCCTGGTCTTAAAGGAGGGATTCAGCTCTGGACATTCAATAGCGAGCAGGAGATGCTAAATGACATCTACCAGCAGAAAGGGGAAATCAGGCTACAATTGCCTCTGATGGAGATTATCTTTACACATTCACATTGATATCCACAGACAGGAATAGCCCAAAATACGCTTCCCTGCTCAAGATGTATAATCAGTTCACAGATACCTTTGACGCTGAATAATTAGGCATCCTTCTTACCTCTACTTCCAATATCTCTTAGCCCCTGAAGAAGGAAACTCTGCAGGGCACGCGCCGCTGGAAGAATAATAAACATCCATACTCATTTCATCTACAACTTTGAAATACACATATCCCTGATTCTCTAAGCCCTGCAAAAACTGATAGCAATGCTCTTCCGTGACTTCTTCAGGCAATTTATAACTCGGATTATCAGAATAAACCCTTGATGTCTTGCTCGGCCCTAAATTTCCTATAGTTACCGCCTCTTCATCCGCTGAAATAGGCAACGTGCTCCCATAATCTCCATCCTTATAGCCCTCTTCCTCAAAAGGATATCCCTTTATTTCCTTCTCCAAAAACCACATCCCTGATATACTTCCAGGAACATCTCTTGAAGCACTCCCACAATCTTTAACTTCAAACAATTTTCCTCCCGCACTTCCGAGCAGGTTGTAATAAGCCTCTTTCTTCTCGCCTGTGTAAAAGTCATAAGGGCATACTCCATGCAACAAATTCTGCGAGCTTCTATCCTGGTATCTTTCCTGATTTGTGAAAGTGTTTTCAAAACCTGCGTCGCGGGTAATAAAATCAAATCCTGCAACCGCTCCTTCTCCTCTTTGCTGTACATAATATCCTATTAATTCTCCCGCCTCAAACTTTATATCTCCCAGGCTTTGCGTCCTGCTATCTCCTTTCGCTTCAGGCAATTTCTCTGCAACAACAGGAACAACTTCTTTTACATGTCCCAAACTGACTTGTATCCCGCATCCTGCATCAAAATCAAGCGCATAATCATCCAGATATTTATCATTGTTAATATTATACCGGCTCCCAGACCTCAAGACCATATCTGTAGGAGCGTAAAGTGGTATCTTCTGCTCCCAAAATTCCTGCTTTATGCTGATATAAGACCTCTCAACAATATACTTCCCGGAGCCATGCACAACCCCAATCTGCCCGACTTTCTGCAAATATTTAGGATCAACTAAATACTCTGTGAATACAAGAGGGCAATTTTCATTTCCGTTACTTTCCAAGCGCTTATCTCCGCTATTTTCTTCATCCTGCCCATTTTCCCCAAAAATAAGATTTTTCCCTTCATCGTTCAACTGGCCTTCACTATAATCTGTGCTTTCATAATCACTTTCATGATTTATAAAAAATAAACCAGCAATCGCCAGCACAATCACTATAACTACTGCAGCAATCACCCACTTTTTCATCTCTAAGACAAGAAATTAATTATTTTAAACCTTCTCAAGCATCCTTCCCGCTCGCCCCTAACTTCCTATTTTTAACAACATTCTCCATCGCCTGCCTAACTCTCTTCATTCTTGTCTCCGGCCTCTTGGCATGCAAAATCCAGCGGAAGTACATTCTCCTGTTGCTCGGAGACATTTTATCAAACCCTTCCTTTGCTTTCCTATTTCCCGGCTTATCTAATTCCATTTTCAATTCAGGTACATCTGAAAGGCTAGGATTTTTTGGAAGGCCATGATCATGTGTCTTCTTCTTGCTTCCCATGAGAAACATCTCCAATCCAAATTTGCTCATCTTCCCCAATTTGATCATCTCTCTGGCTCTGGCAAATGTATTCTCACTCCACTTACTTTTTTTATTCCTCTTAACAAAAGTCACCCCATATCTTTCATCATCAATCCTCTTTAATGTAGTATCAATCCATCCAAAACATATAGCCTCATTCATCGCCACACTCTGATTAAACATCTTTTTGCCAGTGTGTTTCTTATATCTGATTAACAATACTCTATCTTCTTTCTTATGATTTTTCGAAAGCCATGAACGCCATTCCTTGGGCGTATAGCAAGTTATTTCTTTCATCTCACTCATAATCTCTCCCCGAAATAAACTTCTTTCAAAGCCCCTTTGGAAAACACAATCTGCCACAAATTCATCTTTCCAGCCCTGAAAGCTCCCGCGCATGAAAGCAGATAGTAATTCCACATCCTGTAAAATCTTTCATCATAATTTTTCTTTATCTTATTCCAATTCTTAACAAAATTCTTATGCCACGCCATCAAAGTCTTATCATAATAAGGGGCAAAATTCTGCCAGTCCTGGATTGTGAAGAAACCTTCTGCAGCGGTTGTTATCTGTTTTGCAGAAGGAAGCATAGAATTAGGAAAAATATATTTTGAGAGCCAAAGCAAATCCGCGGAAGATTTGACTGAAGTATCTCTGGCAATAGTATGCAATAAGAACAGCCCTCCAGGATTCAGGCAACTATTAACAACTTTCATTATCTCCCTATAATTCTTATATCCGACATGCTCTATCATCCCGCAAATCAAAACTTTGTCAAATTTCTCCTTTACATCTCTGTAATCCATTTTCTTTATCTCGACATTAAGCCCTTGGCAGAATTTCTTTGCATATTTTACTTGCTCTTCAGATATGCTTATTCCAGTAACATGGCACCCATAATTCTTTGAGGCAAACTTGGCAAATCCTCCCCACCCGCATCCAATGTCCAAAACCCTGTCTCCTTTCTTCAATTTTAATTTTTTACATATCAAGTGAAGTTTCTGTTCCTGCGCCTTATTCAAATCTTTTGTATTCTTCCAATAACCGCAGGTATATTGATTGTAAGGATCAAGAAAAGACATGTACAATTCAGGGCTCAGATCGTAATGCTCCTTGGCAACTCTTTTAGCCCTACTCTTGCTCTGAAGATTAAGCATTCTTGCTTTTATGGAAGCTAAAAAGAAATTAAAACCAATCACTTTCTCATTTAATTTTGTTTCCAAAATCTTATAAAAAAATTCATCAAGCCTCTTGCAGTCCCACCATCCATCCATATATGACTCCCCAAGCCCAAGAGAACCCTTTGACAATACCCTTCTGTAAGTTTCAGGATTATGTATTATAATGTCCCATGGCCTTTTTCCGTTTATTTTCACGTCAGCAAAAGAAAGCATCCCCTGAAACGACTTTTTTAACGAGTCCGACATAGGAATAGCTGGAATTCTATTATTTTAAATTATTCTAAAAATCTTCCCCTATCATGTATCCTTCAGGAAAAGCAGGCCTCTCCGCAAAATACTTTCCTAAATCATCCCCGCAAAATTTCCTAAGTCTCTCTTCCCTTGTAACCGCAAACAAAATTTCATCATTGCTAAAAATGCCCTCTTCAGGCTCAAAATCCCTGAAAGCCCTTGAAGTACTTATTTCTGGCGAAACAAAGCTCCAGAGCAGAGTCACAATACTTCCATTATCTTCAGATAAAAACGCAATCTGATAAGAAGGACTTTCTAAAGAAGGATTGCTCAAGTTCAGGTTGCACGCGTCAAGGCCTATGATGTGATTTCTGATATTTTCTGCCCTCCTGTCCAAAACTCTCTCAAGGCCTTGGGAAGGATAGACAATTGTAGGGACCTCCAAAACTCTTGTAACAAAAGGATTGTAAAAAGGCATAAAATAGAACGATTCCAGAATAAATAAATTTAATCTTCCGGGAATCTATATATCCCAAGGAAAACTGCTTCCTTGCCAGGCTTGAAAAGGTGCTCTTTCAATTGCTCTGGATAAAAGACCAGCTCATCCAGCTCTTCCTTATCAACAAACTTCACTTCCTCAACTTTCCCGTCAGGATCGTTTATTTCCAGTTTTCCTCCGACAATCTCACATTCATATATCATGTCTAAAGAATAATATTCATCATTATACAATATCTTATAATAAGCTAATCTCCCGACTTTCACTTTAAATCCTGTCTCCTCAATAAACTCCCTTTCAAGGGCCTGTTGCGGACTTTCCTCATTCTCAAGCCCTCCTCCTGGAAGGACGTAATATGTCTTGCCTTCTTTGTGATGCCTAGCAATTATCAGTTTTCCGTCCTTGTAAGCAATCCCACCGGCACGGATTTTGATTATTTTATCCATTCAGTTCCAGAAAAAAAGAAGATTTAAACTCTCCTAAACACTTAAATACTAATAAAAACCAGCATTAAATAGAGATTGTCTGCAGTTAATTCTGGATTCGATTTTTAATAACAAGATGGCATTTAAGAGATTCAACAGAGACCTGCCTCCTAAAACTATAGGATGCAGCTGCGGGGGAGAAGCAAAGCTTTCATCCAGAAGGAACTATCCGTTCGGAGCAAAATCAGATCCGGTAACTTCTAAATTCTATAAGTGTAAATCCTGCAAGAAGATAAAACACTGGTAATACGCAGGTTTAAATAGCCATAAAATACGACTATTGTATAAAGTGTGAAGGAATAGTTTCAATTCGTTGAATATCTATTTCTATAAAAACATGAAGACATTTGAAGAACTCGGACTAAGCGAAAAGCTCTTGAGAAAAGTAAAGAGCCTCGGATTTGAGTCTCCTACTGAAATTCAGGAGAAGTCGATTCCCCTAGTCCTGCATGGAAAGGATTTAATTGGAACATCAGCCACTGGTTCAGGAAAAACACTTGCATTCGGGCTTGGATTGATAGAAAAGATTCAGGAAAAAAAAGGAGTTCAGGTTCTTGTGCTGACGCCTACGAGAGAGCTTGCAGGCCAGATAACCAAAGTATTTCATTCAATCACCCAGGATTATCCTATCAGGGTGTGCGAAGTCTACGGCGGAGTTCCGATGGACAGGCAGATAGACAATATGGGAAAATCAGAAATAATCATAGCAACTCCCGGAAGGATTCTGGATCATCTGAAGAGAAGGAACGTCAGGTTAACAATGTTGAAAACACTCATACTTGACGAAGCCGACAGAATGGCTGACATGGGATTCCTTCAGGATGTAAAAGAAATACTCAAGTACTGCCCTGAAGAAAGACAGACCTTACTTTTCACAGCAACTCTTTCGCCAGATATTAATTATATAGCAAAAAACTACATGAAAGCTCCTGTAACTATTTCAGTTGAGTCTTACGTTGATCCGTCAAAACTTCAGCAGCACTATTATGATGTTCCAAAAAACATGAAATTCTCTCTTCTAGTCCATTTGTTGAAAAATGAAAACTCAAAATTAGTCATGATCTTCTGCAACACCAGGATTCATACAGATATGCTAGCAAAAAATCTTGAAAAAAACGGGCTGGATGCAATGGCGATACATGGAGGGCTGGATCAAAAAAAGAGAATAAGATTAATGAAAGAGTTTCACAGAGGAGACATAAAAATTCTTGTCTGCACGGACGTTGCCGCAAGAGGATTGGACATCAAGGGAATTTCTCATGTATATAATTATGACATTCCGAAAACTCCTTCAGAATACATTCACAGGATTGGAAGGACAGCAAGAGCTGGAAAAGAAGGAATGGCAATAAGCATAGTATCGAATAACGATTATGATAATTTCAGAAGGCTGACTGAAAATGAATCCCTTAAAATAAAAGAGATTAAGATGCCTCAAGTTGAAAGCATAAGGGTAAATTTTACGAGGTCCGACGACAGAGAGGGATTTGGAAGATCAAGAGACTCATCAGACAGAAGGAGTTCGTCAGGATTCAGAAGAAGCTCTTCGGGATTCAGAGGGTCTGGAAGAGGAGATAGAGGTTCACGGGGAGATTCAAGGGGTTCAAGAAGAGATTCGCGGGGTTCAAGAAGATCATCAGGATTCAGAAGGTCAGGAAATCCAAGAAGATATTAATCAGATTCCTACATCAAGCCCTGTCAGGTGGGGCCTTAAATCATCAAATCCTGTTACTTCAACCCTGTCAGTTCCAAGAGATTTATTCCTTTGTTTCCAATCTGCTCCATATCTACCGTAAAAGCCAGCAACTCCTCCTCTTACAACTTGGGAATTAACAGGCCTCGGTTCAGGTTGGGTGTCCTGGGATACATGATGCATACAATTCAAGGCATACTCCATATGTTCATCGCTCTGGGGGTAAGCCACTGTCTTGCTATACTTTCCTGCAGTCAGAGCAGTATTTTTTGTAGGCATATAATAAAAATAAAAGACCAATCCTTATAAACATTATTGCTTCAGAATTTAAATGAAGATAATTGCTAAAGGCGCAGAAGCAGTAATAGAAAAATCTGAAAAAAAGGTAGTAAAAACAAGAATAGTAAAGGGATACAGGCATCCAATACTCGACGAAAAACTAAGAAAATTACGCACGCGTTCAGAAGCAAAAATACTGGAGAAAGCATCTCAAATAATCCCAGTTCCGAAAATAATCTCTGCAGATGAAAAAACAAAGATTATTGAGCTCGAATTCGTAGCAGGAAAGAAATTATCAGATAATTTGGAAAAATTGGATTATTCAAAATTGTGCAGGCAAATCGGCTCTTCATTGGCAAAATTGCACGACGCAGGATTAATACATGGAGATTTAACAACCTCCAATTTAATTTACAAAGAAGAAAATAAGACGCAACAAAACGAACAACGTCTAATTTCAAAAATAGGAAAGGTTTATTTCATAGACTTCGGCCTTGGATTCCACAGCAATAAGATAGAAGACAAGGCAGTAGATCTGCATCTGATAAAAAAAGCCCTGGAAGCAAGGCATTCCAAAATCCATGAAAAAGCATTCAGGTCTGTTTTGGAGGGATACAAATCCGCAAAAGATTACAAAAAGATAATAAAACAACTGGAAAAAGTAGAGGCAAGAGGAAGATACAAGAAAGGCTCATAAAAACCCTTAAAAAGCAACTACTTTTAGTTTCGTTATAGCCCTGTAGTCTAGTGGTCAAGGACGAAGCCCTTTGGCGGCTTAAACCCCGGTTCGAATCCGGGCAGGGCTATCAAAATGAAGTCAAAATTTTATGTTTTAACCGGGGCATGTTGCACAGGCAAGACTACTCTGATAAACGAATTATCTAAGCTAGGTTATGAAACTATAAGAGAAGGGACAGAGACTTATGCCTCAGAGGATTCAGGAGAAGATTTTGACAGAAAAATGTTTGAATATAGGAAAAAACAGATGGATCTGAAGAAGGATAAAGGCACAGTTTTCTGCGATAGGGGATTAATAGACACAATTGCTTACTATAAAATAAGAAACAGAAGAGTTCCTTCAGAATTTATAGAACATATGAAAAAGGTAACCTATGAAAAAGTTTTCATCCTTGGCGATCTGGGATTCTACAGGAATACTTCAGAGAGAAAAATGCTGAGGGAAGAGCAGAAAGAATTCGAAAAAAAACTGATTGATGCTTATCAAAACATGGGTTACGAGATTGAATTTATTCCAAAAGACACAACAACGGAAAGGTTGCATCAAATACTCTCTTTTCTGGATTAAACCCTGTAAATGTTTAAAGAAAACTCCTTGCCTGTATCGATAACTGCATACTCTCCTGAGGGTTTTCCTCCGTTATCCTCGGTCATGGAAGGGACTGTAAAAGTGCTTACTCCCTTGATCTTACTTTTGTTGTATTGATGAACATGCCCAAAAACAATAAGCTTAATTTTGGTTGAATATTTCCCAACCAGCCTCTGAACATCATCTCTTTCTCTTAAAAATACATCAATCTCTTTTGAGAAATATTTGCTTTTTTTCAAATTTTGATTATCGAAAGGGTAATGGCTATAGATTATGCAAGGAACATTAGAATTTTTTAGCTCTTCATCTAACCAGCCCAGCTCATCTTCAAGAAGAGTGTATCCCTTCTTGTCAACCCAATTTGCACTTAAAACAATGTGCTTCACTCCCATAATATCTGCAGAATAATAAGTTCTTTTCCTGTTAATCAATTTTGATAAATCAGAATGGGAGAGATTCTTGCAATCATGATTTCCTACGACAAAAAGGCACTCTGCTTTAATTTTTTTCAGAAAGGATATAACCTCAGCATACGATTTAAAATCCTCAGAAGAAGATTTGTCAGCTATTAAATCCCCAAGACAAACAAGAAGGTCAAAATCCTTCTCCTTCTTCAGGATTTTATTAAACAAAGAGGAAAATTCGTTTCCCCAAATATCTATTCTTTCTGGTTTGAAAACAGAAATATCTTTTCCTCTGTGTGGATCTGAAAAAACAACAATTTTCATCTTAAGAAAGAATTTGTTTGAGAGTCATCCTCACATTATCAAAAAGTTCCAATGATTGCATTTCCTCCAAACCAAACCATTGTAAAGAGTGAGACTCGGAGTCACTATTCTTGACTTCTGAAACAGGAATTCTGATTACTTGAATGAAGTCTAAATGATAATGCTCTGGATGGCCTTCTCTTTCATCAATTCTCTCTTCATAGATATGGTCTGGCAATGGCAACGAACTAGCACGATCATCTATCTTCTTTATGCCTGAAATAAAAGGAGAGATGTCTATTCCTGTTTCCTCAAGGACCTCCCTGATAGCAGATTCTATGTGATTCTCAAACTTCTCCTGATGTCCTCCTGGGGGCATCCATTTGTCTAATTTCTTATGATGCATAAGAAGGACCCTTTTAGGCTCTTCCTCTGAAACTAAAAAGACTGTAGAAGTATAATGCTTCTCTCCTTTCTGAGGGGCCTCTCTAAACATAAAAGAATTTCCTGAATCAAATATATAAACTTATTTATATTTCGTGTGCTGCTTTTCTGATACTTTGAATAATATAATTAATTTCTTCTTTTGTAAATACGGGAGTTATGGGGATTGTGGCCATATCCTCTATGAACTTCTCTGATCTTTTACATTTCCTCTTGAAGTTGGAAAAGATTGGTTTATTATAAGCAACATCATAGCCATATTTAATCCTGTCAGAAGAGATCCCTTTAGAATCAAGAATTTCCAGAAATCTTAAGTTCCTTTCTTTTCCCCAGGGAAGAATCAAAACTAGGCTGTAATAGCTAGGCTTGGATCTTTCTGGGAATCCGAGTTCCTTTATGCCCAAGCCCTTTATTCCTTTAAGAATCTCAAAAGCAATAATTCTTTTTTTCTCAAGGTTTTTTTCCATGTGACTGAGTCTGGATGAACCTAAAGCGGCTTGCAATCTGGAAATTTTGTAATTGACTCCATAATCTACACCGTTCATTGAACCAAGCCTTGTAAATTTCCTCAGTTTAACACTTAGAGTTTCATCATCTGTTAGAATAAATCCCCCCTCTCCCGTAGAAAGTAACTTCCTGTCATGGGTACTAAAACATCCCACCTTCCCAAAAGTACCGATGTATCTTTTTCCTATTCTCGCCCCATGTGCTTGGGCAGCATCCTCTATAAGAGGTATGCCCTTTTCATTCAGAATTTTTAAATTCTCATCATATGAAATAGGATAACCCCAAAGGGGAGCAAGAATTGCAGCCTTGGTCTTTTTGTTTATTTTTGAAACTAAATCTTCATTGTCGAAAGCCAATCCGTTACCAATATCGACAAAAACAGGGGTTGCACCAGCTGTAAGTACCGGCAAAATTGTAGGAAGGGGGGCTATTGCCTGTATCAAAACTTCATCTCCAGGTTTAACATCAAGGCAGTACAAAGCGGAGTGTAATGCCGCGCTTCCAGAGGAAACTGCGATGGAGAATTTAGATGAAAAAAATTTGCTCAAGGAAGCCTCGTATTCTTCAACAAGGGCCCCAGTCCCAGAAAGTTGAGCAATTTCAAGGGCTTTCTGAATAACTTTTAGTTCCCCATCAACGTTTTTAAACAGAAACTTGTCATTTATCTCAGTCATATTTTAAAATCACCTTTACAGTTTTATCTGGGTTTTCTCTAATCATTTTGTAGGCTTTTAGGCTATCCTTAAATCTTATTCTATGGGAGATCATAGGTTTAGTTTTTAAAATATTTTTACTCAGGAGTTCTTTTGCTAGAAGATTTAGTCTATGCAAATCCCATAAAGGGTAATCTCTATGGGGGCACCCATTAACGGTCATAGAGGATATCAAAGACAACCTGTTTCTATGCCACTCTTCGGCAAATGGCAGGGAAGCCTTTCCTGTGTTCCTATATGTACCAAGAGTCACTATTCTTCCACCAATTTTAGATGAACTCAGGCAATCCTTCAAGGCCTCAATCTGACCAGAGGTTTCTATAGAAAAATCAACTCCTGGGCTTATCAAAGAATGGATTCTCGAAGGCAAATCTGAATTTTTGGAATCAAAAGGAATAGCTCCTAATTTTTTAGCAATGCCTCTCTTTAATTTTGAAGGGTCAGAGGATAGAATCTTGCTGGCTCCTGAAAGCTTAGCTAGTTGGCATGAAATTAACCCAAGAGTTCCAAGTCCGGTGATCAGGCAATTTTCTCCAATCAGGGGTTTTGCATCATGGATGCCTCCAATGGCAACCCGGGTCATAGCCAGAAAAGCATATTTCTCAAGGTTTTTTTCGCTAGGGAGTAAATAGTAGGAAGAGTCTCTAGAATCTAAAACAAACTCTTCTGAATGCGGTTGATCAGCCCATAAAAAATCTCCTTTTCTTACGCCCTTGACCTTGCCTCCTATTGCAACAACCTCCCCAACACATTCATAGCCTAAGGAAGCAGGATACTTTTTAGATCCGAAATTAGCCGAGTAAAACCTTCTTTCCTTATCCCACGTCTTGTGGAACGAAGGAGTAGTCTCCTCCAGAATAGCCATTTCAGTCTGATGACTTATCCCAGAAAACAAGGACTTGACCCTGATACCATAATCATTTAGAGAAGGGAGACTGTAACTAACTATCTGGAGTTCTCCCTTATCCTTCGCAATAAGTTTCAAAGGCATTGAAAAAAAAGGAAAAACGGTTATTAAAACTATCTTCTTCCGACTTATCCAAAACCTTAAAAACCCATAATCCAAATCTTAAACATGGCAGAATCAAAATTATCATGGATGAAAATGAAGGCAGAAGATGTTGAAAAACTGGTTGTAGACCTAGCAAAGCATGGTACTCCTTCAGAGAAGATAGGACTAATATTAAGAGACCAGCACGGAATACCAAAAGTCCAGCTTGTCACAAAGAAAAAGATTTCACAGATTCTGGATGAAAATAACTTGGATACAGACTCTGAAAAAGTCAATATTACAAAAAGGATTGATGGCCTGAGAAAACATGTGGAAAAAAACAAACAGGATTACACTGCAAAGCAGAAACTGACAAAAAGGCTTGCTCGTCTTAGAAAGATGAGCAATTAAGTGAAAGGAAAAGGGGTTATGTTAGAGCAAATAAAGTTAGCTATTGAAAATCTGGACAATCTATCAAAGACCAAACCCATTAAAGTGATTTCTCATAATGATACGGATGGAATAACTTCTGCATCAATTTTCTCAAGAGCCCTCCAAAGATGGAATAAAAGGTTCTCAATAGAGATCGTAAAAAATCTTGAGAAAGATTACATCAAAGAGCTCCCTGAAGACTGCATTTTGATATTCCTTGACTTGGGATCAGGAAGCCTTCCTGAACTTGCTGAAAAAAAGACTGAAGTTTTTATTTTAGACCATCACGAGCTTGCATCAAGGGAGATTCCAAAGAACATAACCATGATTAACCCTCAATTGTATGGAAAAGAAAATATATCCGGGGCAGGAATCTGCTATTTATTCGCCAAACAGCTTTCCTCTGGAAATTACGATCTTGCAACTCTTGCAACAATAGGGATGGTTGGAGACCAGATGGAAAAAGAGCTGACAAAAACATATCAGGAAATACTTCAGGATGCCGATGTAACAATAAAAAAAGGGCTTTTACTATACCCTGCTACAAGGCCGATAGATAAAGTTCTTGAGTATTCCTCTTCCCTATACATCCCTGGAATAACTGGTTCGTTCGCAGGAACAATTGCCCTGCTAAGGGATGCAGGCCTGCAAAAGACACAGCATGGATACAAATCTCTCGCTGAATTTACAGAAGAAGAGATGTCCAATCTGATAACTGCTATAATGTTAAGAAAAATACACAAATCTCCGGAAGATGCAGAAAAAATGGTCGGAAATCTTTACCTTATAAAATTCTTCAACAAGCTAGAAGATGCAAGGGAAATTTCTGCCCTTATCAATGCATGTAGCCGAATGGATTCTCCTGAAATAGCACTTTCATTCTGCCTTGGAAATAAAGAATCAAGAAAAAAAGCTGAGAAGATATATCTCAATTACAAGCAGAATATAGCCGCGGCATTAAGATATATAAATGAGATGGAAAAAATTGAAGGCAAGAACTATACAATAATAAATGCCCAGGACAAGATAAAAGACACAATCATAGGGACAACCGCCTCAATAATGTCACATTCTCCATTATATCCAGAAGGGACAATAATAATAGCTATGGCTTACAACCAGGACAAGATAAAAGTTTCTGCAAGACTAGTGGGTAAAAAGGGAAGAAATGTCCGTGAGGTTCTGACAAAAGCAACAGTTCCATTAAAGGGAGAAGTCGGAGGCCATCCTGGAGCTGCAGGCTGTCTGATTTCCAAGGAGCACGAGCAGACATTCACCCAAACTCTACAGAGTATCCTTGAAGTTGATTTAGTAAAAATATAGTAATACTAAACTCTTAAAAACCCTGCCAAATATCACTTCTGATGCCAGAATCCAAATTCCTTAAGATAAAATGTCCGCGTTGTAGCACCCAGCATATAACATTTGGAAAAGCAACAACAAGGATTAAATGCAGGTCATGCAACAAGCTGCTTGTAAAATTAACAGGTGGAAAAGTGAAGATAAAGGCACCTATCAAGGAGGTAATATGATAGATTTCGAAGAAGATGACATAGTTCTCTGCACAGTCAAAAGAATTGAAGGCACAACTGTTTTTCTGGAAATGGACGATTACCCTGGGATTCAGGCAGCAATGATTTTTGCGGAGGTTTCAGCAGGAAGAATAAGAAACATAAGGGACTTTGTGTCCCCCGGAAAGAAAATTGTCTGCAAGATTCTTAGGATAAAAGGAAATAGTATAGAGCTGTCTTTGAGAAGAGTTACAGGAAAGGAGAGGGAACAGCTCATGGACAGGTACAAGAAAGAGAAGCAGTTCCAAAGCATGCTTAAGCCTGTCCTGAAGGAAAAAACCCTTGAAGTCTATAGAAAAATAAGAGAAGACTACGACATAGCCGAATTCATAGAAGAAGCAAGAGAGAACCCAAAGATAATAGAAAATTTCATGACAAAGAGCGAAGCAGAACAGCTGTCAAAGATACTCCTTGAAAAAAAAGAAAAGGCAAAAGAAGTTATAAGCACCATCACAATCAAGTCCACTGACCCAGATGGGATAAACAGGATAAAAGACATCCTGAAAACAAGCAAGGCTGAAATAAGGTACAAAGGCTCCTCGCAGTTTGCAATAGGGGTAAAGACGCCTGATTTCAAAACGGCAAACCACATAATGGATTCTGTCCTGGCGGAGATAAAGGAAAAGGCAAAGAAGCTCAATGTTAAAATTGAGATAAAGGAAAAATAATGCCGAAAAAACTAAGATACTACATCAAAGACAGAAAAAAGATTTACACTTTAAAAGAATCTACAGATAGGCAGCAGACTCACCCAGCGCACTATAAATTCGTCAAAATCAGGAACGCCCCAAAATCCTAAAACAGTGTCTTCTGCCCGACTTCCGTCTTTACAACTTCCATATCTTTCTCCCATAAAGGCAGTAGTTTTCTGTTATAGATAATAGCTGCCGGATGAAAAAGAGGAATAAGCTTGACCTGCAATCCGTTAATATTTATCATCCTGGCTTTCCCATGGACTGCAGTTATTCCAGGCATGTCCTTCATTCTGTCAACATCCCCTCCAGCCAGAAAAAACTTGGTAGCATAATTTCCAAGACTGCACACAACTTTTGGTTTTATCTCCGAGATCTGATTCAGCAGCCAGGGAGTATGGGCCCTTATTTCTTCAGGCAGAGGATCCCTGTTTTCTGGAGGCCTGCATTTCAGTATATTTGCAACATAAATATCATTCAGGTTCAATCCCACTATTTCAAGTAGCCTGTCAAGATTCTTTCCGGCAGCCCCAACAAAAGGAATTCCTTCCAGGTCCTCGTTTCTTCCAGGTGCCTCTCCGACAAATAAAATGTCAGCATTCAGATTCCCTTTTCCTATAACAATATTTTTGCATTTCCTGCATATTTCAGTATTCTTTGCAAGCTCGATGAAGTCAAAATCAGCCATATAATCAAAAAATCTCTGCTCTTATAACAATTTCTGTTCCCTCCTGTATAAGTGTATTCCAAAAGACAAATCTTTAAAACCCCTTTTTCATAAATCTTCTAATGGTTAAGGAAAAATCATTAATTTTGATAAAGCACGATGGAGTTGCAAGAGGCCTTATAGGAAAAATAGTATCCAGAATAGAGGATATAGGGCTCAAGATTATAGCGATGAAAATGGTCTGGGCTGATGAAAAGCTTGCCGGAGATCACTATAAGCTGGATGAAACCTGGGCTAAGAATGTCTATGAAAAGACAAAGAAAGCAAGATTAGAACAGGGTGATGAATTTCCTTTCAAAGACCACATGGAATACGGCAAAATGATTCAATCGTGGAATATTAACTTCTTAAGGGAAGGCCCTGTGGTAGCAATGGTCATTGAAGGCCCTCACGCTATAGAGATATTAAGAAAAATTGTAGGAACGACAGAGCCCAGGCAGTCTCCTCCAGGAACAATAAGAGGGGATTTTGCAATGATAGAGTCCTATGCTCTTGCGAATGACAAACAGAGAGTTACAAGAAATCTTATCCATGCTTCAGACAGCAAAGAAAATGCAGAGCACGAAATAGCGCTCTGGTTCGCAGAAAATGAACTGCACTCTTATTCAAAAGAGCTGGACAAGCATTATTAAGATGACTGAAATTAGGGGTGGAAGAGGATGCATGCCTCCTGGATACAGGCAGCTAATGCACATAGCAGGATTTCTCGGAATAGATGTCAGAGAATATGAATCTCAATATCAGGGCCCTCATCGAAGTATGGATGCCATATGCGCAGAAATAAGCGTCAGAATGCAGGCATTATTACACGATAAAGAATCCAGCGCAAGAGAAGCCAGAAACCCTTTGAATTGGTCAAGAAAAAGATTGGAAGAAGAGTATATGTGGGCGCTTTACGAGAAAGATAAACTGAAAAGAGTCTAAACCCTTTTAAACCTCGCCGTTTTTGTTTTTCAGTCCCCGTAGTTTAGTGGATAGAACAAAACCTTGCGGAGGTTTAGACCGGAGTTCAATTCTCCGCGGGGACGTTTCCCTCTATTATAACAAAACTGCCCTCTGCTTTATTATTCAGATATTTCACAAAATCATTCATCCCTTCTCTGCTTATAACACATAGTGCATTTCCAACAACGGGAAAAATCATCGGCTCGTCCGAGACATAAACTTTATACCCTCCCCATTCATCCTTCCAAGTTTCAGAAACAAAAAAGAAAAAATCAGCGCCCTTTCTCTCAACCTCGTCATGAATAAGAGTATAATCCTTCCATGAAAATTTCCTGAACCTGACTTCAAAATCATCCCTGCCCGTCAGTCCTTTGATAAAATCCCTGAATTCCCCCCTAAACAATCCAAGAAATTCATCTCCATTAATCTCTTCATAGCTAAATCTGTCAGCCACATATTTCTTCTCCCCTCCCGCCTTGAGTATCCCTTTAAGTCTGTCATACATTGCTCTATCAAAAAAATCATGAAGAACAATCATTCCAGATTCAGAATATCTGTCTTTAATCTGCTTAAAGACGTCCCTTGATAAATAAATTCCGTTTATCAATGCAGCCATCCCCCTATAGCATATCTCTTCTTCTCTGCAATGACTTCCTCAACTTCATGAAAACTCTCCTTGGAAACTTTGAAAGCCATAAAACCATTGAAATTCGCAGGATACTTTTTTATCTTCTTTCCTGGTTTTCCTGAATCCGAAGAAAGCAGGGCAAAATTTCCCCCATCCTCTTCTGAAAGATTATCCCCAAGATAGAAAATGTATGCAATCTTTCTTCCTTCAAGCTGGTCGTCATGGCATAAAAGATAATCAGTATTCTCATAGAGCGTTCCTGAAACATCAATAGCAGAAGGAATTACAGTAATTCCCGTAAGTTTCTGCATGAATTCAGCAAATTCTCTTCCCTGTAAAAAACCATAGAACTTCTTCATACCTTCGCTCCCGGATAAATCTTTAGTCTGCTTAAATTGAAATAAATCAGAATTTTTTTCCTCAAATTCCTCTTTCTTCAGAAGCTCTCTCAGCTCTTCTGCTTTTTCTTCCTTCAGAAAGTCAGCCAGGAATATATGCTGGAAAGGAAGGTTGCCTGCAAAAGTCCTGTGCAGATTAGAAAGAGTCCCCAGGTCAGTATATTTTTCATTTATCCATTCAATCATAAAATTATCCAGAAGCACCGAATTTAAACTTTCCCCAAAGATTTAAAAACCGATTTCATGAGGACAAAACACCAATGACAAGAGAAATAGTAGAAAAACTGATAGGCAATCCGGATGGAAGGAGATTAGTTGCGGATTTATCCCACCATATGCAGGACGATGACGGAATAGCAAGGGTGCAGGAAGCTCACGCCTTCGCCGGAAGGTATGCTATAGCAGAATTTAATGGAGATGTCAACGCAATGATTGAAGATTTCAAGACAAATGGTTTATTCGAGGCAATGCTGGCAAACTACGCAAAAGAATATTTAGGGTTTTAAGTCTGGTCAGTCACGCCGGCTTCTGTAACATAGAATACTGCCTCATTATCTGGCAAGTTCGGAGAGTCAATCATCTTTGCAACTCTGCTTCCCTGTTTTCCTCTTCTTAAATAAATCCTATAAGTGCTTGCATGCCCGACTATGTTCCCTCCTATTGCCGTCGTAGGGTCCCCAAACATCATTGCCGGATTTGCCATAACTTGGTTTGTGACATATATTGCAACATTGCTTTTTTCAGCAAGTTTCATTAAATTATGCAGGTACCTGTTAAGTCTTTGCTGTCTGTCAGCTAACTGCCCTCTACCTGCAAATTCTGCCCTGAAATGTGCCGTTAGTGAATCTATAATAACAATCTTTATTGGCTCTCCTTCTTTTATCATTTCAGCAATCCTATCAACCAAAAGTATCTGATGGTCTGAATTGAAAGCTCTTGCAACTAGAATGTTCTTCAAAACTTTTTCCGAATTGGCTCCCATTGCCTGAGCTATCTGCCTTATCCTTTCAGGCCTGAATGTCCCTTCAGTATCAATATACACTGCCTTCCCGTTAGATCCTCCCTTTTCTTTAGGCAGCTGGACATTGACGGCTAGAGTAAGCCCAAGCTGTGTCTTCCCCGACCCAAAAGCACCATAAGCCTCTGTAATTGACCTGCTCTCAACACCTTTTCCTCCAAGCAAGTCGTTAAATGCCTTGCTCCCTGTTGTTATATAATGGACATCCTTCCTTCTATTGTCATATTCGATTCCATCAGAAAAGCCAAGCTTCATCATGTTCCTTGCTGCTTGTATAGCTTTTCTTGCAACAGCCGCACCTACACCAGCCATTTCAGCCAAATCAGAAGGAGACATGACTGCCAAACCCATTAAATCATAAACTCCTGCAGCCTCAAGCTTGCTTGCGATTCCTGGTCCTATTCCCGGAATATCTGTCAATCCCGGCTCTTCTTCTTTTTTTTCCTCTTCTTTCGTCATTTCAATCCCTGCAAATTCAAGTTTATAAAGATTATATCAATCCAACTTATATTCTGTTAATCACGCTCTTGAACCAAGTTCTTTTATGACCTCACCCACATTCAACTCTTCAACCCCGTTCATGATGAGTTCAGCCCTGTTAAAAAACTGGTTCATTCTCACATTCCCCAGAAAGTATTTCTCCTCCCCAATTATCTCACTTTTCTTTCCCTCAAATTTCTCAATTTCGAATATCTCCTCTTCTTCAAATCCTATTTTCTTTATGTCTTCCCCAAAAAGGACTCCTCTGATTGCCTCGCTTCCATCGTCCAAAACAACGTTCATAACAGCCTTCTTCTCTCCTGTATTCTTATCATTGAAATATTTTGGCTCAAAAACCTGAACTATATTCGCCCTGACTTTTACTGTCTGCCCAACAGCGCAATCCTTCAGTTTCATCTCCTGATAATTCCTTCCCTCAACAACCGCATCCATTTTCTCCAAACTCTTTTTAATATCAGCAAAACTTGAAAGATGCACCTCTCCGTTCCTTATGCCTGCATTATTTATTTCAACAACGTCCCCTTCTTTTAGCTTTCCGCTTTCTATAAGCTCTATATGATGAGTATCCCAGAGTGCAACTCTTATGTTTCCTGTATCATCTGCAAGAATAAAGCTTGCAACCTTCCCCTCTCTTCCATTCTTGTTAAACTCTCTTACAGGAAAAACCCTTAATATCTTCCCCACAACATTGGCTTTTTTCATACCCTGTACCAGTTCGCTTATTTTCATCCTCTCATTATCAAAAACAACTCCCAATTCAGCGGCGACAATCTGCGCTGCCCCTTCTTTGCTTATCAGTCCGGAAAGTTTTGCTCTCTTTGCCTCTACCCTTCTCTCTATCTCCCCTAACTCAAGTCCGGAAGATTTTGCGACTCTCTCCAAAAGCTGCTCATAATTGCCCATAGCCATCCGTGTAAGCTTATCTTTAAAAGGATTTTGCTAGTTTTAGCCTACCCAACAACATTTATAAACAACCATAAATAAAAAACTAATGGCACAAGCCGCTGTAATAGCAAAAATAATGCCTGATTCTCCGGATACCGATCTGGAACAAATAAAGGAAAAAGCCAAGTCAAAGCTTGAGGCAGAAGGAGCCCAGAATATCTCATTTGAAATCCAGGATGTGGCGTTTGGATTAAGGGCAGTTATGATGAAATTTGCCTGGCCTGAAGAAAAAAGCACAGATATTATTGAAAAAAAGCTATCTGAAGTGGAAAATGTCTCCTCCGTAAACATCGAGGATTATAGAAGGGCTTTCGGATAATCCTCCTATTTTAGTTTTCTGAACTTATAGAAGGTCTTTTTCTAAAAGAGCTTGTATGAGGGTTATAGAAGGGCTTTCGGATAATCCTCCTATTTTAGATAATCCTCCAATTTCAGATAAACAAATTATTAAAACCCCTTCTTCTATACACTTAATGGCCTTAACCCAAAAAGAAATCAAAGAGCTTAAAAACCAGCTTCTGGCTCAAATACAAGACCTTCCCCCAGAACAGAAAGAAGAGGCGCAGCAGCAGATAGAATCAATGTCCCAGGAAGCTCTTGAGACCATGTTAAGACAGCAGCAGGCGCAGCAGGCGCAGGTCTTTAGAAAGATAGCTTCAAAGGAAATACCCTCAAAGATAGTTGATGAAAATCAGGAAGCCATAGCGGTCCTTGAAATCCGCCCCATTTCGGAAGGGCACACGATAATAATCCCAAAAAAAGAGATAAAAGAAACAAAAAATCTCCCCTCTTCAGTCCTTGCTCTATCGGAAAGAGTCGCAGAAAAGTTGACAAAGGCACTTTCAGCAAAAAAAGTGGAAATTCAGTCAGGAATTCAATTAGGAGAGGTCATAATAAACCTCATCCCTGTTTATGACAAGCCCCTAAATCTAAACTCCCAGAGAACACAGGCATCTGAAGAAGCTCTTGAATCTGTTCTGAAAAAGATTTCGTCTTTCAGGGAAATTAAGAAAGAAGAAAAAGAGCCACAGGTCAAAAAAGTGAGAAAATCCAGGCCCCGTGTAAGAAAAATATCCAGAAGAATACCATAAGAGCAAAAAGAAAGTTAATTGTAAATGGAATCCCATCTCTGATTAAGACACTCTTCTTATGCTTTCTAAGAAATTCAATTTCCTCATTTGTCAGCCCGTGAACGCTTCTTTTTATCAATTTCCCTGCAACCCTGGCGTCCTTGTATAGCCAGTCGCCCTCTCTTAATTTTTTTGCAGGAATCATCTTAATCATGCAAACCTCATCCATTATTTTAGCATAGATGTAAAGCCCTGGAGCCAACCCAAGAAGAATAAATGAAAATCTTAAGTAGCCCTCAAAATAAATTCCCAAAACGACTCCAAAAATAAAACTAACAGCCATAACTCCTTTCTTCCAGTTATCAATATCGGCAAACTTCCTTATAACCTTCCTTGAGTTTCCCTTCATAAGAAAAATGCTGTAGGCAAAACTCCATGCTGCTCCAATGCCGAACAGAAGAAATACAAATACAGCCGAAACAAGAATCAGGTCTTCCGGCCGAGAAAAAGGAAGAATTGCGCCAACTGCAAAAAGAAGTTTGGCATCTCCCCCTCCGAAAGCCCTTCCGTAATAAAATGCAAAACCGAGTGCCGTAAATATCAGGACACCTAAGATTCCGTATATGAAAAACTCCGAACTTCCTGCAGAAATTGAATAAAATCCCCTGTAAGCCAGCGCAACAGCAATCAGGGAAAAATTAAGCCAGTTTGGAACCTCTCTTGTCTTGAAATCATTTACAGAAGCAAAAAGCATCCACGCAGCCCCGAAAAAAAACAGAAAATAATACTCCTCCATTTCAGATATTAAAAAACAATCTTTATTAACTTTCTTCTCCAGAATAACTCATGAAAATAGAGGAAATAAAAAAATACGCAGTCCCTGTTGCAATAATTATCCTGGCAATAATATCTTTTTTCATAATAAAGGACTTCCTTATTCCTCTTTTGGCGGCATTCATACTCGCATTTCTCATAAGGCCCATTTACAAGTCACTTGAAAAAAGAATGCCAAGACAGCTTGCAGCCATTATCTCCATCCTCCTTGTTGCCCTTGTCGTGCTTGTCCCTCTTGTGATAATAGTCATAGCCGTCCTAAGCCAGCTGTCATCTTATCTTTCATCTGCACTCCTTATATCATTAATAAGAAGGGTTTCGCAATTAGACATATTCACCACACTTGGAATAAACCTTTCAGATATCCGGGGCAAGCTTACAGAGATAGTTATTTCCTTCCTCGGAGACCTGACTGCATCACTTCCGGCTATAGCAATCAGCCTTGTAATTTTCTTCCTTGCAATGTACTATGCCCTGATAGACTGGGAAAAACTCGTTAAAAAAGTAAAAGCCTACCTGCCTTCAAAAAACAAGGAAAAGGTTTCAATAGAATTAGCTAAAGTTACAAAGTCCGTATTATACGGCTCAATTCTTATAGCATTTATACAGTTTGTAATATCACTTTTAGGATTCTGGATTATTGGAATCGATTACTACCTCATACTTGCAGCAATTATAGGTCTGTTCTCTTTCATACCTGGCCTCGGCCCTGCAATAGTCTGGATTCCAGCGGCAATAATATTTGCAATGCAAGGAAAACCATTCGCCTCTGCAGGAACAATAATAATGGGACTGATATTGAGTATCTATGTAGACACGATATTAAGGGCTCAAATATCAGGAAGGGGAACAAAGGTTCATCCAATAACAATGTTAGTGGGAATCATTGGAGGGCTGGCATTATTTGGGATTGCAGGATTCGTTCTTGGGCCATTGATACTCAACTATACAATAACACTCATAGATGAAATAGTTCAGGACTGAACTTCTAAATCCTTGCCTCTATATTTCCCGCCTCTCTTGTACGGATGCTTCCTCTTCTCTCTCTTCTTGTCCTTTCCCTTTCTTCTCTTTTCAGGATATGCATAATCTCCCATGTCTGCTAAAAGCATCCTTAATTTAAAAATCTTATAGTATATCTTCACAAAGCATATAAACCCGTATTTTATCTAAAATCTATGAACCAGGATGTAACAAAACAAAATGCATCACAACTTATACAGGTAATCAGCACGATAGATCACAGGAAGATAGAAGAAATAGCTAAGCTGATTAAAAGCACAATCTACAACCCCGTAACAAGGCAGAAGACTGGAAGAAAACTTCTTATCTGTGGTAATGGAGGTTCTGCAGCGCAGGCAGATCACATGATGGGCGAGCTAATAGGCAGATACAAAGACGACAGAACTCCATTTCCATGCTTAAATCTTGCAGCGTCAGCAGCCACAACAACATGCATAACAAACGATTACGGAGGAGATTATATTTTCACAAGAAATCTTGAGGCTCTCGGCGAGGAAGGGGACATCCTGATGGTCTTAACAACCTCAGGGTATTCAAAGAATATAATGGAAGCCGTTACAAAGGCAAAAGAACTTGGAATCAAGACAGTCTCACTTCTTGGCCAGAAAAGGGATCCAAAACATCCATACCAGAAAGCAGTCCATGGGCTAGCAGACTATGAGATAGAAATACCTTCGTTATCAACAGCCAGAACACAGGAAGCCCATATATTCATCCTGCATTCAATCTGCGACTATCTGGAAAAATTCTCTTTAGAAAACGGAAATTAACCTGTTTGCCAATCTACATTTTTATTTTTGTCCAGAATAATTATTGATTGGTATAATTTTCTTATCTCCCTTGAAATAATCCTGCTATTTAGAATTAGGGAGTAGTAGGATTGTCCTTCTCAAATAATTCACATGTCTTTCCATCAACAGTAGTCTTCCCTTTATCACTGGACCTTACATCACTGCAAATGTCCCTCATTTCCTGAATCCTTCTACTACTATCACATGTAGTTGTAGCCGCATAGTTAACACTTTCATTGCTTAATATATCCGTAATCCTGCCATCAAAACAACTTACCCATACATCATCCTCTACTTCCTTGAAAACATAGCAGAGCTCATTTATGTTCTGCTGCCCTGCAACAATCCTGCAGGCCTCAACTCTTAATGTCAAAGCTTCAGGAGAGATAACATCCCTTGCTCTTTCAATATTGCTGAATGTATCAGTAAAGAAATACAAAGCAACAAACACAACTATGCCTATGACAACTATAGCAGCAATTATTGTAAGGAACGACTGCTCAACACCTCTCTTATTCATGAAGAAGAATAAGCTGTATTATTTATAAACCTTATGTAATCACTGATAAAATTCAAGGACAATCCTTCTGAAATTCCCATCCAGCAGAAACTCCTTCTTGCTCTCTATCCTTACTAAATCCCCTTCCTCGCCAGAAGTAATTTTCACATCGAAATTAAACAATTTTTCTTTAAGGCACATCTCATCCAGCTGGCAGAAAATCGCAGAATCATAAATGTAAGAAAAATCGTGCAGCCCGATTTCAGTCAGGTTCAGCCGCGCCTTAAGTTCAGGCCTGTAAATGACTCCAATATCTTTCTCAAGCTCATCGGGAACCTCCTTCCACAAAATCTCTCCATCCACTACATCTATGATAAAAGGAAATCCCTCCATCTCAAGGCTCATATCTGAATAATTAAAAGTAAAGGTCTTCAGCTCAATCTCCCTGTCAAATCTCTCCATCACAATATCGTTTTCAATGTTTGTTTTTTTCATCCTGGAAGATACAGAGTTGCTGAATCTACCGGCATTATCATTATACTCTCCCAAAACCAATTTTCCATTTCTCATATCAGGATTACCCCCAAAAAAGGAATTATCCAAAGACATCCTGTAATACTCCTCAACAACTCCCTTCCTCAAAGATTCGTAAAGATAGAACTCAACCTCATTTTCTTTTGCATACGCAGCATCAAGATAGTTGGAATTCTGGATTTCCGCCTCAACCTTTCCGGAAGTTGTAAGAAAACTGAAAATAGTCCCAAGCAGTACAACAATTACAAGAAAAATAAAAACTAGGACAGCAGTATCTCCTTTTTTATTCATAACATCCTCCTCCATAAATCTCAATCCTTGCCCCCGGCAGATTAAATCCTGCTCCCCTTGAATCGAGGAGGGATTCCATATTCACCCTGGAATAAACAAGCCCTCCTCTACCTTCCAAGTCAATCACCTCAATCTCCCTGGAAGAAGATTCTACTCTGGAAATATAGCATTCATAATCATTTAAATCCATGTATTCCTTTAATTCATTCTCAATTAAATCTTCAAAGCTCCCGTCTGCACCCCACTTTTCAATCCTGTCTGCCATCCCCGAATTCAGGAAGACAATCAAATCTCTCTGCAACTCCAGGTTGCTCCCATAATCTGCTGAAGATATTTCATTCCCATTCCCAAAAATTTCTTTTGTGCCTGCCAGATAGAAAGTTGCAGCAAAAAAAATGAAAAGAAGAATTGCCAAGATTGGAATCGCAACAAACCAGCTCAAACCCGACGCCTGTCCTCTCTTTTTCATTGTAAGCTTACTTTCCTCCCGAAATTATTTGAAGCAGACAGAATAGTCAATTTCTCTACAAACCCATTAGAAACGTAAGTCTCCTCTTTCCATATGCACTTAGGGTATTTGTCTGCTTCACTATCTCTGGCAATTTCACAGTCTGTCCTGAAAGAAGGGTTTCCTACCTCAATTCTTTCCCCTGATGAAAAGATTATTTGTGAATAATATTTTCCCTCTTCTCCAAAGACTTCTCTGTTCAAAGAGCAAATTTCATAAATATCTCCATCTATAAAAAATCCGTTTTCAATCAGGCAATCCAGCAGCCTTTCAGAAAGGACTTCTGCTTCGTACTCCCTGGCATCAACGTCAGCCCCATGGAATGCACCGACGGCAATTATCACAGCAAGCCCGACTGCCGCAAGCATCGCATACAGCCATATAGAAAGAACTTTTCTCTCCCCTCTTCTATTCATCATAAATCCTCACTACTAAATATCCTTTTTCATCAAAACTCTCTTCTATCTTATAATCTGTAAAGAACTGAAAGCTATACCCTCTGAATCCAAGAAGAGATACAGTAACCCGATTGTTCTCTATACTCACTATTTTTTCAACACCCTCGCTGTCAAGGATAAAAGACAGATCCTTGCTGTCCAGGTTCTTTTCTCCATAGATTTCAAGCCCCTCCTTCATATCAATTAAAATAGTCATATTTGGCTGGGCATTGTCAAGCAATAATCCTATCTCTTTCGCATAAGCCTGCTCATACACTATTGCCCCTGAAGAAGAATTCCATACAAAATAAGACAAAGAGCCAATTACAATCAAAGTTAAAACCCAGAACATAATTGCAGGAGCAAATATCTCATCACCTTTTTTATCCATCATAAAATCAGTCCTGTTTGAATTATAAATTTATTGCCAAATTAAGTCTGGTGCCTAGCATCTCTAATGCATTCTTTTATTTGGCAATTAGAGATTTCCGCCTTGAAATTTTAGGAAATCTCTTTATGGAATGCTATAGGTTGAATCACATTCAAGATACTTTATGTCATCTGTATCAACTAAAAACTGCCCTGAAATATAAGGTTCTCCTTTGAATTCAAACTCGGCGTCAATCGCAGTATTCAGAGCATCTCCTCCTTTATATCCTGCAACTCCCCCGACAACCGTCGTAACAGCGCCTACAACAAAACCAATGCCGGCGCCTATAGGACCTCCGACAAATCCTCCGACAGCAAAGCCTACTCCAACTCCTCCCCCTCCCCCTAAAAGCGCACCAAACCATCCCGCTCCTGTCGTTTTCCTTTTCTCAATGAAAACAATTGACTTCTCCGTGCTGGTATTTATCACATCCCCTTCCAGCCCCTGTTTAAGGATATTGTCTGCAGATGTCTCGCTGTTAGTCAAAAACTCCCAGTAAGTATAATCCTTCCCGGGAACATTTGCCCTTATCATATAACTTGTAAACCCTTCTATTTCAGGGCTGCTCTTCTGAACATCTTCATCAAAAGCGATTCTTGAGCAGATAACACAGGCAGACCTCTGCGTCTCACTAAAGCTAAAGTCCCTGTTAAATATCTGCACTTTGCCCTGCCCCATCATCTCCCAGCATTCAACCATCTCATCAGCCAGGAACTTTATTGCCTGGGCTTCATTCTTTACCTCCTCTCCAGAAACCCTCACATTTCCATACCCGCTCCCGAGACTTTCACACTCTCCCTTAACAACAAGGTTATCAGTGACACAGGATTTTTCAGTCTTACACTTTAATGAAACAGCTTCTTTGGAATTTCCTATAAGAGTATCAGGGATTGTCGCTTTAAACACCACACTCTCATGGCACGCGCTTCTGTCAACCTCTCCCGAAAAATTAAATTTCCATATCCCTATCAGTATAAGGGCGAAAGCGATAAGAACAAGGACAACATAAATAAGAACATGCGCTTCAACTGCCCCTCTCTTTCCTCTTAATGCCATAAGCAAATCAGGAATTTCTAGTTTTTAATTCTTTACGATTGTTCAAAATGAAGTCAAAAATCTGATAAGAAAATAAGCTCCCCCAAGAAGGATTATGAATATTATAATCCAAATGATGTATTGAATCAGCCCCTCAATGACTCCCTTGTTATCCATCAAAGACTAAGAGAAAAAAAGAATTTAAACCTGTCTATTCAAATTCAGACAAATCCAGGAGGTCACTCCCGACAACAGACAGATGCCCTTCAGGGCTTATAGCAAAATCAATATCAATCGGCCAGGTCGGGAAATTGATAACAGGATTATGGAGAGTTAAATTATATTTCGCATCAGGATGTGTAATGTCTATATGATTCACAATGCTTACACTTTTAGCATCAACAGGCATACAAACCCCTTCAGATTCGCAGGAGCTTGCTCTTGCTTCCGGATCAGCATATCTAAGAATTTCAGTAGGCCTTCCATTAACATAACTTATTTCATAATTTCCATAAGTAAATTCCGGGGCTCCAAGCTGGTTTAGTGCCCAAAATAACGGGCTGCTTGAAATCGGTCGCCCTGCATCCCAAACAGGCCATTTAGAAAAGATATCTTCTAATGGATAATTTCTAAATCCTGTCACGTCATAAACATTTGTAGAAGAACAGATGCACAAACATGTATCTCCTCCGCAATTTTCTGGTCTTATTTCATCGTCCCTGTCGTATCCTGTCAGAGTCCATCCTGTAGGTCCCTGCACATTCTCTACTCTCTGTCTTAAATTAATAACTTCATTAGCATTTATCTCATAAGTTATAAAATTTAATGCCTCCTTTGCCTGCTCAATTTTATGCCCTATTGTAAAAATACTGATAATGGCGACAGCAAGCCCAATAAGGATTGCAATTACAATAGCTGCAATAAAAAGCCTTACCCCCTCCTCTGTAAAAAGAAACGCTCCTCTCTTATCCATTTAATCTGGCTCCCTCTTCAACAGCTTTCGCATATTCCTGCAAAATAGGGCTGTAAAACTCATTTTTACTCTTCTTGCTCAAGCTCTCAAAAACCAACACCTCTCCCTGTATATTTACTCTTATATTTTCAGCATCTAAAATTACAAGCTTGTCTGCAATCTCTACAAGACCCTTTCCGAAGGTTCCTTTATTTTCCTCTTCTATAGCAAGCCCTTCAACATCTGAAGGATGTCTAAGTTCCCATGAAGGCGCATGTGATTCTCCTGAATACTTCTCTTCCCACTCATACAGCCCTTCTGTCTCCTCGCTGCTGAACCATCCTGTCTTCTTTTCAAAATCAAAATATACCAAAACCTTTGGGACATACTCCACTTTTGCAAGTCCCTCAAACTCGCTCAAATCAATGTCTTCCGGGTCCTGGTATGTATAGCCAGGAAGATTCTTCAAAGTGTAATTCAACCCTGATTTGACGGCGACAAAATAAAGGACAACCGCAACAACAATGGCGACAATAATTATTCCGGCAATCTTCGCAAACATAATGCTAATCCCTTTTTTATTCATCATCCGAACCTCAATCTGTTCCCTATCTCCTGAATTGCCCCCAGAAAGGAATCGTTCTGTATTATCATCCATCCAATTGCAATTGCCAAAACCCCTAAAGCCAGAATCCACCATCCTATAGTTTGTATCTCGAAGCCTTTCTTGTTCATTCCAGTTAAACCTCTTCAATAATTATAAACCTAACCTTTATATTTATAACTCTCTATTCCCTGATAAAAGAGAATGGTATCCACTGAAGAAATCCTGGCAAAATACAGCAAGAAGATGGAATCCCAGCTCAACAATAATTCATACTCTAAAGAATACCAGCAGTTCAGACAGGACATGCTTCCTGAAATGTCAAGATATAAGAGATGGGCTGAATCTCTTGGAAGCCTTATTAAGATAAATGTTTCAGAAAAAGACAGGAAGAAAGTTGAAAAATATCTGACTATAGCTCATCTGGACGTAACTCCATCGCAGGCCCTTACCCTTTCTGTCATGTCAATGCTTGCCGTATTCTTTGGAACAATCCTCGTAATAGGAGCAATGTTTTTCATAACAGGGGAATTCCAAATTCTTCTCCTTATTTTAGGGATGATAGCAAGTGCTTTTGTCTTTTATTACACTTACACAATGCCCCATCGTCTTGCAAATTCCTGGAGATTAAAAGCATCCTCGCAGATGGTCCCAGCTATCCTGTATATTGTTGTTTACATGAAGCATACTCCCAATCTAGAAAGAGCGATTGAATTTGCATCACAGCACCTTGAAATCCCTCTCGCGCTTGATTTCCGAAAAGTAATTTATGATGTCGAAGTGGGAAAATATTCAACTGTAAAACAGTCCCTTGATTCTTATCTTGAAACATGGAGAGATTATGCTCCTGAATTTGTAGAGTCCCTGCACTTAATAGAATCCTCTCTTTTTGAGTCACAGGAAGTCCGAAGGGTGCAGATTCTGGAAAAATCGCTTCAGGTAATCCTTGATGGAGTTTATGAAAAAATGCTCCACTATTCAAGGGAAATTCGCTCTCCTTTGACTAATATTTACATGCTGGGGATAATACTTCCAACTCTTGCTCTTGCTCTCCTTCCACTGGCTTCTGCTCTTCTTCAGGGCTCCATACAGGCAATACATGTATTTGTATTGTTCAATGTAATAGTCCCCTTCTTTGTATTCTATATGACTTCAGAAATATTATTCAAGCGTCCCGGAGGCCATGGAGAATCTTCAGTCCTTGAACTAAATCCAGGGTATGAAAAATTCAAATCCAAAAAACCATGGGTAACTGCCTTGATGATTGCCCTTCCCCTCTTCATAATTGGGATACTTCCCTTCATATTCCAGATTGACTTCCTTACATCCCCTCTTGGATTAAAGTCAGATTATACTTTCCAGGAAATTGGCATGCCATTTTTGCAGCAGGAAAAACTTTTTGATTTCAAGACTTCAGGTGAGAGAACAACAGGCCCGTTCGGCCTGCTTGCTGTGATTTTGAGCCTTTTCATCCCTCTTTCTATAGCCATGTTTTTCGCAATAGCCTACAAGCAGAAAACAAAGGATTTAATAAAATCAAGAGAAGAAACAAGAAAGCTTGAATCAGAATTTACGAACTCTCTTTTCCAGCTCGGAAACAGGCTGGGAGATGGAGTTCCTGCAGAGATAGCTTTTGCAAAAGTTGCTGAATCAACACAGGGGCAGAGAACACAGAATTTCTTTGCACTTGTAAACCAAAATATCCAGAGAATGGGGATGTCAGTAGAAAAAGCAATATTCGATAAAAAAAGAGGCGCAATAATATATTATCCGTCCTCACTTATAGCAACATCAATGCGAATTCTTGTAGAATCAGTAAAAAAAGGACTTCAGGCAGCCGCCCGCTCATTGATGTCCATTTCTGAATATGTGAAGAATATACAAAAGATTAACGAAAGGCTTCGTGACTTACTCGCAGAAATAATTTCAGATATGAAATCTAACATGGTCTTCCTTGCCCCTCTTCTTGCAGGAATAGTGGTAGGCCTTTCAGCAATGATAGCTGCAATACTGAACAAGCTTGATATAATCTCACAGCTTGAAGGCGCAGACCAGGTATCAGGATTCAGCTTCTCTTCGATAACAGAAATATTTGACATAACTGCCATAATCCCTCCCTATTTCATACAGGTTTCAATAGGGATTTACATAGTAGAGGTTATATTCATACTCACCTCCGCTTTAATAACTGTAGACTCCGGTAAAGACCCCCTGAAAACAAAGCACGACACAGCAAAGAACTTGAAGAGAGGAATCTTCTTGTATATAGGCACCTCTCTCATAGCCACACTCTCTCTGGTTATCCTGGCGGCAGTAGCTCTCGGAGGATTGAACTTCTGATGAGCAAACCAAAAAAATATTTTTCTGGTTATTTGGATGTAGGAAGCGGGCACGAAATATATTATGAATTATCTGGAAATAAAAAGGGAAAGCCAATCCTGTTTTTGCACGGAGGTCCTGGCGGAGGTTTCTCGCAGAAGGATAAAAGATTTTTCAATCCCAAAAAATTTAACATGATTCATTTTGACCAAAGAGGTTCCGGAAAAAGCAGGCCGTTCGCCTCTTTAAAAGACAATACAACATTCAATCTTGTAGGGGATATAAAAAAGCTTCTGAATCATTTGAAAATAAAAAAGACCCTTATCTTTGGAGGAAGCTGGGGCTCAACCCTTGCCCTTGTATATGCAATCAGGTATCCCGAAACCGTTGCAGGAATGGTAATTCGTGGCATCTACCTTCCATCAAAAGAAGAAAATGAATACTTCACTTATGGTGCAAAAAACCATTTCCCTGAACAATGGAAAAAATTATCATCTTTAGTTCCGGAAAAAATAATAATTAAAAGACAGATAGAGAATTATTATTATAAAAAAATTCTTTCAGGGAATCATGAAGAAAAAATAAAATACTCGAAGGCATGGGCAGAATACGAATTCTCCATATCAAAGCTTGTTTACTCAAAGAAAAAAGTTGAAGAAGTAATGAAAGAGGTAAAAACAGAGGCTTTTTCAGCGATAGAGCTTCATTATTTAACGCATAGCTGCTTCATGCCTAAAGATTATATTCTGAAGAATGCGCATAAAATAAAGCAGATTCCTGCATCAATAATTCACGGACGATACGACTGCGTCTGCCGCCCTCTTTCGGCATATAAGCTTCACAAGCTCCTGCCGAAATCAAGTTTAATTTTCACAACTGCAGGACATGGGACCTCAGAAAAAGAGACTCAAGATGCCTTGATAAAAGAAACCAACAAGCTTCTCAAAATAAAAATCTAGAAATCCTTTGCCTTCTTCAAAAGCCATTCTTTCCACTTCGGAAAGACTCTTTCAGAATCAGGTAATCCGACTTCTTCCCTCACCTCTTCGCTTATTCTGTGAAAGACATCATTTGACATGGAATTGAATTTTGCCTCCAGGATTTCAGGCTTACCAAGCTTTCTCGCAATATCCACAACTTCCTGCTTTATTTTTCCCCTCAGGATTATATTGTCATAGACAGCATCCCAGTTTCCGGCCCATCCTTTCACATTCCCTGCAATTGATTTTATTACTTCAGATTCCCCATTGATTAACTCCTCTGTAGGCTCCAGCTCATCTTTCTCAACATCATATCTAAGAAGATCAACAAATCCATTCTCCTCTTCAGGATCGTGAGTCCAGTGCTTTCTCACTTCAGTCAGTTGTACAACTCTTTTCATGCTATGCAATCCATCAGAAGTTTTTATTGGATTAGCGACAAGAACAAGGTCAGTTGCCTTGAAGCTTGTAACAGGCACTTTCAAATCATTGACAAGTCTGTCAAAAACTCCGTAAGGGCTGGCTCCATGGATTGTTCCCGCAACAACATTTGCAAGAGCACCGACTCTCATTGCTTCATACAGGGCTTTTGCCTCCTCGCTCCTTACTTCTCCGACAATCATTGCCGAGTCTCCAAGTCTAAGGCTTGCTCTTATTCCCTCACTGGCTTCAATCTCGTTGCTTGTCTCAAGCAGAGCGCTCCTGACTTTCATGCTCTGTATATTATACCCTATTTTTCTCAAGGCAGATACAGGAAGCTCAAGCGTGTCTTCCAGGACAAGTGTTCTGACTCTTGGCATTATTTCCAGCATTAGGCTTCCAAGCAGAGACGTCTTTCCAGAGCTTCTTGTCCCCGCAATCAGCAGCGTCCTGCTTCCATCTATCAAAAAGCTCAATAGCCCTGCTGAAAAGCTATTAATCATCTTATTATTGATGAATAGGGGGAGTGTCCACGGCCTGTCCCTGTGCCTTCTTATAGCATATGCAAGTCCGCTTGGAGACAGAGGCTTTTGTATGGCAGAAACTCTCGCTCTCAAATTTCCAATGTTCAAATCGCTGTCAAGAATAGGATTTGCCTCATCCAACGGCCTCCCGGACTGCAGTCTTAATTTCGCAGCCCATGAATCTGCATCCTCAAAACTAGGAATTACATTGGTTGAACACTCTCCCCACTCCTGATGCCTGACAAAAACCGGATTCTGCGCTATCGGAGAATTGAGATAAACGTCCTGCAGCTTGTCATCCATTAAAAGAACCTCTATAAGCCCTAGTCCAACAGTCTGCCTGACAAGAATTGTAGCAAGTCTGTTCAGCTCCCTGAAATTAAGATTTATCCCCTTGCTCTGCGCTAATTCACTCACAAGATCTCTTGCAACATTAAAAAATAAAGTTCTTGTCCTTTCAGGGTCTGTAAATTCCTCTGCTTTCGGCTCGTGCTGGATAAGGACATTTCTTGCAAGATTCAGAAGCATATGATGTTCCTCACTTAAAATATATTCGGAGGGCATTATGTGATACAGAAATTTTGAATCCTCTTCCCTTTCAAGAACTGTCACAGTTATATCTTCATACTCCCCTTTTATTTTATATTGGTCTATAAGTTCTGCATTTTCGGGAAGCTGTGCAACCAATCTCGTAAATGTAAAGTTAGGCATTATGTCTGCCCTGAAAATGTCGTCATAAACACTCCTGTCCCCGGGAGTGTAGCTTTCAATTATCCCTTTCAGCCGGTCTATGATACCAAGTTTGCCGACGAGAGATTTTATCCTGTCAAGAAGTCTTACATATGCTTTCAGGCTTTCAACATAAACTTCCTCTCCCGTCCTTATCCTCTGCCCGTAGAATGAGAGCTTTGCATTTAGTTCAAGATAGCAAGCAACAGGGTCCTGCCTTAATAAATTGACAAGATAAGTTAGCTCGCCATGGACAGAAGATATGTCTCCTATGCCTCCCAGCTCGAGCCGCTCGGGAGAAAGTATGTTTTCCTGTTTTAGAAGATAATTATAGACTCTTGCAACTTCCGCAAGAAGGGAAATCTGCGAGAAAGGATAATTATAGTTTTTCTGCTGCACAAAAACTATTCTGGAAACTCCTGGATTTTCTATAAGTGCATCGACAACTCTTCCCATAACTTCCCCTGAATCAGAAATTGACGGGACAAATCCGGCCCCTAAAAAATTTATATAGAGAATATCCTCTCCTTCTCTTCTCTCAATCTGAACATCATAAAGTTTGCCTCCTTCAAAAACCATACAGAACCCAGAATCCCGATAATTAAATACATTTCTATGCGGAGATACAAAACAATTTTAAACTCCCCCCTCTTTAAATACGGATGCAAGACTCCTCCGCCCTTCCCGGAAATTCCCAGTTTGTTTCAGACACAGGAACAAGAATAAGGGACTTGGAAGAAAAGCATCGCCTTTTAAAAGACAGAACCCTATTAATTGGAGAGAATCTTGTTGAAGAAAGAGAGAAAACTTTCAAGGACATGCAGGAAATGAAAAAAGAGATACTGGTACTAAAAGAAGAGACATTGAGGATGAGAGAGCTCATGCAGAGAATTTCAGAGCAGCTATCACAAACAGCAAGAAAGGAAGAGCTCATGATGCTTCAGAGGCAGTTTGACATATTTAGGGAGGAATAATGGCATTAGTTGATGAAATAAGACAGATGAGATCAAGAGGATTAAATGAAGGGCAGATAAGGGACAATCTAAAAGCCAGAGGCATACCGGAAAATCAGGTTTCAGAAGCATTTTCCCAGACCCAGATAAAAGAAGCTGTTGAAAAGGATTCATTTCCAATTTCAAAAGAGCAAAACTCTCCTGCGAGATCAGGATTTGTAGAGCCAAGGATACAGGCCCAATCTTCCGGAGAAATGGAGAAGTCAATCCTTCTCCCCCAGGAACAGGAAAACCAACAGCAGGAAGAATATACCCCTCAATATCCACAGCAAAAAGGATATGAAACCACTCCTCCTGTCTCCCAACCTCAAAATTCCATTGTCCAGGAATATTCCCCGGAACAGCCGGGATATCAGGACTATCAGCCATACCAATCTTACTCTACCGGCCCAAGCCCCGACTTAATAACTGAAATTTCAGAACAGATAATCGCTGAAAAATTATCAGCGGTAAGAAAAGCACTTGAAAAATCATTAGACATAAGAAACACACTTGGAACCAAGGTAGACTACCTCGATGAGAGGCTCAAAAGAATAGAAAAAATAATAGATACTCTCCAGTCTTCAGTGCTTAGAAAAGTAGGAGATTATGTAAACGATGTTCAGGATATAAAAAAAGAGCTGATAGAAACACAAAAATCATTTACAAAGATTCAGGGGAAAAAGCATTCAGGCCATAAGCCACAAAAGCATCACCATAAAAAATAACTTACTCTTGCCTGCTAACCCTCAAGCCATCAGCAGAAAAAGTGCCTTTATCATCCTCTATCCTGTATTGAAATAATTCAGGACTCTCGAAAAAAATCCCTAGCCCAACATCAATACCTGTTACGACTCCTTGCCTTTGAAAAAAATCTCCAACTCTTTCATACCCTGTTCTCTTCATCTCTTCAGCAACTCCGGCTCGCAAGTCCGAAACAGGATAGCTGACAATAACCCTGTCTCCTGGCATTATCGGCACTTTTCCATTTAAATCAAAAACGTGCCTGGCAGCTCTTTCTAATGTCTGTGGATCATCAATTCTATTTCGCCTTTACAAGTATCCAGCTTACTATTCCTGAAAGGACTAAAAGCAAAAGGGCACCCATAATCGGCCCTGAAAGAAGCCAGTCAAAGAAAACAAGATTTTCAGGCTCAACTCCCAGCCCATATACAGGGCTTCCGGGAATGTAAGGGCTTATTACTCCATAGAACACCTTGACTCCCGAGACAACAAAAACAACTATGGCTAATATAACTGCGCCCACTCCTATCCCCTTATTCATAAATCCAGCATCCTTCCCAACAAATCCTATGAGAACTAAAATGAAAAACAACGCAATAATCAGAACAGCCATCCATGGGATTATAGTCGTCACATACTGCTGCACGCTTGCTGCAGAAATAAATATCGTTGCAATCACAAAACTGACAAAAAGCAGGCCCCACCGGCCCTCTCCTATAACCTTAGTCTTATATAACAATCCAAAGGTTATTCCGAACACTGCTAAAAAAACCCAAATTGGGGCAAAATAAGCAATTAATGATAAGTCCGCAGGCATTTTTGACTTTTAGTTTCCCCCTGTAATACTATCCCAGAGTCTCCCAAGTTTCTTGCTTGGAGCTTCCTTCTTGCTGGCTCCGGCGGTAACCACCGCTACGATAACTCCTATAAGCAAAGCCACAATTATTACCCAGCCAATCATATCACTGTTGACATAGCTTCCGTATCCGGCTCCCTGCAAATCAGAATACGATTGGGCAAAGATCACAAGAGCTATAACAACAGCAACACCAATCATAATCCATCCCATGATTGCCTGCGATTTTTCAGGAATGAAAAGGCCCATCAGCAAAACTAAGACAAGTATTATTGTCAGCCCAACCCCAAGCTTCGGAGAGACTATAGCAAGAAAGTCTCTGTACACCGGCCATCTTATAGCAAGAAATGCAAGAACAATAGCAATCAGGGCATGAATAGGCTTTTCCCCTCCAAACATATTCGTCCAGGACAAAACCCCATAGACAATCGCAAACATGAGAAGAAGAGGAAGAATAAATTCAAACAATCCAAGCTGTTCGAGTTTTATAAGAATATCCTCGAAAGCCACATACTGCATAAAAGCAAAACTGCTAATAACCTGCGCTATCATGTTCTTAAAAGAGAGAGTTCATTTAAATACATTTCTACAGAAATAAAAAACAGCGATTACTTCTTATCGCCCTTTCCGCCGCCCCAAAAAACAGCAGCGACCGCCCCGATGATTACGACAAAGAAAACTATATTGATGAATATATCTCCACCGCTTCCGTATACCCAGTTCTCAAGAATATAATCCCAGGCTCCTGTAGTAAACAGCACTGCAATAAGAAGCCCTATACCTATAAGGATTCCAAAAGCAATTTTTAATCCATGACTCATTTCAAACTCCCCTTCCTTGTAAACCATTCCGTAAAGAATCATGAATACAAGGATTATTACAGCAGTAACTGCCAGAAAGGGCATCAGGCTCACAATGATTCCGACTGCATTTCCAAAAGCAACAACTATGAGGCCGATTACAAGTGCGATAATAGCATCAATCTGCCTTTTTCCATCGCCGAATATTTTTGTCTTCTGAAGAATAGCAAACATAACGACGAAAACCAGAAGAAATGGAAGCACAAGCTCAATGAAAAAAGGATTCTGTAATATTGTAGCCATTGTCAAATCAAAGTTTAATTCTATTTAAATATTGCTCTTCCGAAGAATAAGATCTTAACTTAAGAAGCTTAATGCACGCCATTTAATACCTATCTAAAATTCATTCAAACTCGTTCTCTTCAGAAACACTCATTTCCATAGAGTCATCCCTTATAGGCAATGATGCCTTGTTCACTATGAACACATCACCTATAGCTTTTACAAACTGCTGAGGAATTATCACCCCTTTAGCTCCCCCCAGAAGATTCATAAAGCCTGAACCGACTTTGATTTTCCATCCGTCTATTTTATTGTCAATAAGGTTAACTTCCTCTACCTGCCCAAAATAATCTCCATCAGAAGTATAAACATTTTTACCCAATACCTCGCTAAGTTTCTTGACTCTCAACATATCGAATTTTACTCAAGCCCCTATTTATACTTTGCGATTGTGAGAACTATATACTATCGTAGACACAACAATTTTTATAACCTCTCCTATATTGTATATCAAATGAATGAGAAAGAATCAATCCATCTGATCATTGCAATAATTCTTCTTGCAATAGTAATAAGCTTCAAAGAGATGGTATTAGATTCCAATTTTCTCTATTTTGGAATTGCCCTCCTCTTCTCTTTTATTATAATCCTCGTTAATGTAACGTCAAAAAAGGTTATGGCTGGCTGGCTGGATGCTTCTGTAGAACATAGAATATGGTTTTGGAAGAGGTTTGGATTCAAGCCCCACAGGCATCTTAAAAAAGAAATCCCCTTAGGGGCGATTATTCCCCTAATTTTTTCAGCGTTCTCCCTGGGATTCATAAAGATAATGTCAATATTGACTTACGAAACTTCTGCTCTTAAAAGAAGGGCTGCAAGAAGGCAGGGATACTATTCTTATACTGAAATGACTGACTTCCACATCTCTCTTATAGGGGCAGCAGGAATTCTTGGAGTCCTGGTTCTTTCATTCATATCCTACTGGTTCCAGCCCCTGGAAGAATTGGCAAGAATAGCTGCATTTTATGCATTCTGGAATATGATTCCGGTATCAAAGCTGGATGGTACGCACATTCTTTTCGGATCAAAAGTTATATGGACAATACTTGCGGCAATCACTCTTGTTTTCACAATATTCGCAATCCTGCTCGGTTTTTACTGAATACCAAAAACCTTATATCTGAAAGCATTTAACAGATTCAATGGTTCTGCAGGACATTTCTCCGAGAGATTATCAAAAAGCTATCCTTGAGACTGCAAAAAACAATAATACTCTTGTAGTTCTCCCGACAGGAGTAGGAAAGACACTTATTGCGCTGATGCTTGCAGTAGAAAGACTGGAAAAACATCCCGATAAGAAAATTCTTTTCCTTGCTCCGACAAAGCCTTTAGTGGAACAGCACCTGGCTTCTTTTAAGAAAATTCTTCCGGAATTATTTGCCCAACTTGAAATATTTACGGGAACAATCCCTGCAAAAACAAGGAAAAAGCTCTGGGACACTTCAGAAATAATTTTTTCAACGCCACAATGCGTAGCCAATGATATTAGCAATTACCTCTACGACCTAAAAGAGGTTTCCCTGCTGATAATAGACGAGGCGCATAGGTGCCTGAAAAATTATGATTATACCAAAGTCGCAAGGCAATACAAATCACAGGCCATATATCCCAGAATTTTAGGATTGACTGCCTCCCCTGGCTCTGATTCTGGAAAAGTAAAGCAAATCTGTGACAATCTTAACATAGAGAAAATAGAGATAAGAACAAGGGATTCTGAAGATGTGAAGCCCTATTTACAGGAGTTGGAATTTGAAAAGCACCTTGTGCCTTTCCCAAAAGAATTTCTCGAGATAAAAGTGCTTTTGAAAAGAATCTATGACAATAAAGTTAATCAGCTAAGGGAGCGCTCATTGCTCTTCGGACCTGCAAACAAGATAACTCTTCTTACGCTTCAGGGCAGATTGGCCGCGCAGGCAAATCAAAAAAATGGAAATGCAATGTATGGCATGTCTCTGACAGCACAGGCAATAAAGATTTCCCACGCCCTGGAATTATTGGAAACACAAACGCTTTCTGGCCTTAATACTTACTTAAGCAAGCTTGTAAAAGAGTCGGAAACAAAGAAAAGCAAAGGCGTACAAACCATTGTTAACTCTCCTGAATTTCAGGCGTCCTTAATCTCATTAAAAAAATTGCTGGCCGAGAAAATAGAACATCCTAAAGTAGAAGAGCTTAAGGTTTTAATAGAAAATGAATTCAAAAAGAATAGAGATGCAAAAGTAATCGCATTCACACAGTTCAGAGACACTGCATCTGTAATTAAATCAAGGCTAAAAGAAATCCCTGAAGCAAAGCCGGAAATCTTCGTTGGTCAGGCAAAAAAATCAAACTCATCCGGCTCGACTGGACTTTCACAAAAAGAACAGAAGCAGATTATAGAAAAATTCAGGGAAGGGATTATAAATATATTAATCGCCACTTCGATAGGAGAAGAAGGTCTAGATATTCCGGAAGTCAGCGCAGTCTATTTCTACGAACCAATACCAAGTGCAATAAGAAAAATCCAGCGAGCGGGAAGAACTGCCCGTTTATCCAAGGGCAAGCTTGCCATCCTTATTACAAAAGACACCCGAGATGAAATAAATCACTTCGCATCCACAGCAAGGGAAAAGAAGATGCACTCAATAATAGACAAGGTTAAGACCGACTTGAAAAATAAGCCAAAAACACTCAAGGAGTTTATATGATCTCTATTTTCTGAACGAAATCCAAAGAGAGGCAATCAGAATACCTACAAGGTTCAAAAATAAATCCAAGGCATTATTCAAGTAATCGCCAACTCCGTTATTCTCTAAAAAAATATAACCTCCGAGTTCAAGAACTTCAAATAGTGCCCCGACACCCATGGCACTTAGAGCTGCAAGAAGTAAAAGAACCTCTTTATTAGCCTTCTTAAATTTGGTGCTTATAATATGATAAATTATCAAAGCAGCCATAAAAGACCCTATTGCATGAATAACCATATCCAATTTGACAAATCCAAAGTAAAAATCATAAAGCCTTATACCTTCTACAAAAACTAAACCTCCGGTTAAATTGAGGAGTCCGACAACAATGAGCCCGAAAACATAAATTTCTGGAAGTTGAAATATTCTGTGCAGAAAAAAAATTAGAACCATGACGATCAGCAAAAGGGAATTGTAATAAACTAGTTCAGTCAAATTAAAAACAAAAAGAACAATTTCCACGATAATCAGAACAATAACTCCGCTCAAAATCCACCATTTTTTTGAATCCATCTTGGACATGTTCAAATAACTTTAAATATTTTATCCAGATTTGTATAATCATGGCATTCTACAACATCTTCTCAAATAAAAAAGAAAAGAAAGAGAAATTAAGCATAATCATAGACTACAGAGAGAAAAACTCTCTTGTTGTTTCAGAATTAATGAAACTCGGGTTTAAAATACAATTTGAACAATTGCCCGTAGCAGACTACCTTATAGACAATACAGCAATAGAAAGAAAGACCCTCTCTGATTTCAAGTCATCTATAATTAACAAAAGAATTGTGCAACAACTGCTTGAAATAAAACAATACCCCCAGCATTTACTGATACTTGAAGGTCTGGAATCTGAAGACCCTTATTCAGGGGCAATACATGAAAATGCTTTCCGTGGATTTCTTCTTTCAGTAGCTTTGGAGTACAAGACACCCATAATATTCACATTAAACGAGAAGGATACTGCAAAATACCTTTACGTCATGGCAAAAAAGAAGAAAAAAGTAGAATATGCAATACGCTCCGCAAAAATAATTTTGTCAGAAAAAGAGCGGCTGCAGTTCATCCTTGAAGGCTTTCCAGGAATAGGCCCTTCAACAGCAAAGAAACTCCTCAACGAATATAAAACAATAAAGCAGATTAGCAACGCCCCTTTAGGAGATTTAGAAAAATTTATAGGAAAAAAAGCGATTCTCCTCTACAAATTCTTCAATTACGCATACCTATAGCAACCCTTCCATCTTCATTGCTCTTGCCATTCTTGTAACTCCTATTCCTCCGCCAAATCTCGGGAACATCTTCAGGGAAAAATAACTTTCAAGTTCTTTCAAAACTCTTTCCTGTCCAAACTTTTCAAACAACAGACTTGAATACCCGCCATCTGAAATCGTTTCAAAACTATTTCTCATCTCTTCAGCATCGCATGACCTTTCAGCGCTTCCTATTGTCTCCATCCCATGTAGTATCACATCTACCTTTCCGTAAATACCTCCTCCAAGGTGCTTCATGTTCCAGAACGGGCTTGTTCTCTCCGGAAATTTCTGCAGCAAAACAGCAGACCCGTAATCTTTACACAGTTTGGCTTCTTCTTCAGCCTCTATACTTTCTACTCCATACTTCTTGCAAATTTCCTCATAATCAGCTTCCTGAAAATCCTTAAATCCGAGAAATCTGAGCAATTCAACTTCCAATTCTTTTAGATTAAACATGCTTCCTTTGGATTCAAACTCAAACATTGGAAAAATCAGGTCGTGCCTCCCCTGAATCGGATTGGGCTCATCCCTGTAGCTGGTAGTTACGCAAAAAACCCCGTTGAAGCCAGGATTTTTCAGCAATTCGTATTCAAGCCACATCTGCCCTGTTTGCGGCAGCGGCCAAATTTTCCCGGAGAAATTATAAGTGCTTATTGTCTTGGGATCTTCGCATGCAGCAAGTATACTTCTTCTGGCCTGTGCAGGAACTTCAACAAAGCCTTTCCCCTCAAAGAATTCCCTTAGTCTCCGAACAACCTTATGGTAAGTCCTGCTGTCATCCATTAAAAAAATTACTAGATAATAGGGATTATAAGTAAATCCGTGATGAAAAAAATATATTCTTCCAAAAGTATATTAATACTCAAAACATCATATAATGGTTTCTGTTTCACACTGACTTTTTAACAATCAGGGCATCCACTTCAAGAACATCTTCATATTTCTCCACAACTCCTTCAACAGTAACTGTCAAATCAAGGTAGCTTTCCCTGCACCCTCGGCAGATTATTCTTATATCCTTAATATAAAAGGCGGATCCCTTCTCATTAAATTTCTCTTCATCTACAACCCCTTCAACAAATATTTTCTGATTGTCGTTCAGGCCCTCCAGCTCGTCAGGACCATTTACAACTATTGGCTTAGAAAAATAGAATATTCCTGCAAGTATAAATATCCCGAGCATAGCCGCAATAAAAGCCAACTCCCTCACCCTATTTTAAAAGCAATAAAGATTTAAATCCCTTCTCCCTGGAATGAAAATGAACGTGGAAGAGAGATACAAGCTGGTTACAAGAAACCTTCAGGAAGTGGTCACAGAAGCAGAGCTGCGTGAGGTGCTAAAAAAGAAAAACCCTTCTGTGTATTGGGGAACAATGCCCACAGGCAGCCCGCATATTGCTTATTTTCTTCCGCTGCTAAAAATTGCAGATTTCCTTAAGGCCAATCTAAAAGTAATGGTTCTGATAGCCGATTTACATGCCGCGTTAGACGGAGTTCCATGGAAAATTCTGGAAAAAAGGCAAAAGTATTATGAGGCTCTTATTCCTGAAATGCTTAAATCTCTCGGCGTTAATACAAAAAAGCTGAAGTTTGTCAAGGGTTCAAAAATTCAGGATAACCCTAGATACTTCAGGGATGTATTAAAGATGAGCATGCTTAGCACTATAAATGACACAACAAGAGCTGCTTCTGAAGTTGTTAAGATGAGTGATAATCCGAAACTTGGAAATCTGATTTATCCAATAATGCAGGCCCTGGATGAGGAGTATCTGAAAGCAGATATCCAGTTCGGCGGTTTGGATCAGAGAAAGATACTTGTCTTTGCCCGTGAATTTTTACCAAAGCTCGGATACAAAGCGCGGGTTGAACTGATGAATCCTATAATTCCAGGGCTCATAGGGAAGAAAATGTCTGCAAGCATAGAAGGAAGCAAAGTTGACATTTTAGATGATGAAAATATTGTAATAAAGAAGATAAAAGAGGCAGAGTGCCAGGAAGGCAATCCTGACAACGGAATAATGCAGTTCGCTAAATACGTGCTCTTTCCGGTTAAGCAGGATAAAAAACAATCCTTAAAGATAGAAAGGCCTGAAAAATTCGGAGGCAGCCTAACTTATAGAAATTATGAGGAGATGGAAAAAGATTTCATATCCAAAAAACTTCATCCTCTGGATTTAAAGAACGCCGTAGCAAAAGAAATCAACTCCCTTCTCGCACCGATAAGAAAAAACAAGGCAAAATTGCAGAAGTTGTACAATGAGGCTTATCAGAAATAAATCTGCCTGGCTATCAAAAAAAATCACCTTGTGTGAAATTCGACAACATCCCTGTCCTTTAGCACATGTGTCAATCCGACTTTCTGGTTCGCAAACTTTGCGCTCGGCCCCGTAACTCTTGTCTCCTTTATCTGTCTTGAGAATCCTTTCAGAATCTTTTCAGCAGCATCCTTCACATTGCTTCCCTCTTTTAGCACCATCGGCTCCTTCCCGGGATTTTTACCAGGTTCTTTTGTATACACTCTGACAACTTTCATCTTTTGAAAAATTGCCTCCTTAAGTTCATCTATTCCTTCTTTTTCAGTCGAGCTGACAAGAACAAAATCCTTCAGCCGCCTCGACTTGCACCTTTCCTTAAGCTTCCTCTTCCCGTTTTCATCAAGAAGGTCAATCTTGTTAAGGACAATAATTTTGTCCCCTCTGTTTCTTTCTGCATATTTATTCAGTTCTACCAGATCATCCAAGTTATCTGTAACTAAAATAAGGCAGTCAGCTCCATGCAGCATCCCGTAATCAAAATTCTCGCTCCCTATAGCAGGAGTGTCAATAACCTGGCATTTTACTCCCTGATACTCCATCGTCCCTATTTCTGGCTCCTTAGTGCTGAACATATGCTCCGCAATAAGAGGATTTGCGTTAGTCATAGCATTTAACAGACTGCTCTTTCCGGAATTTGTCTTCCCAATAAGTAAAACCTGATATCCTTCCTTTCTTATCCCCTTCCTGCTTCCTGATTTTTTCCTTGCAGTTTCCGCCTTTTCTTTGAACTTTTTCAATCTCGTCTTCAATTCAGAAAGGAAATTTTCAGAGCTCTTGTGTTTCGGGGCCTTCCTAATCATCTCTTCAAGCCAGAAGACTTTATCTTCCAAATTCTGTGCAGAAAGATATTTTTTCTCTGCTTCCAGGAACTCATGGCCTGCATTTATTGGCATATATCTAACAAAAAGATTTACTTTTTAAAACTAATCAATAAAATCAGCCCTATTTCTGATATAAATTACCTTGCGCTTATCGACCCACTAAAAAACCTCGGGGCCTCCCATATACTAGGCCTGAAAGTAGAGTTTAAAAGATTTCCCACAACATTTATTAAGCGCAAGATTTTCCCTCGGAATACAATGAAGTTTCAGAAAAAGACCTTAAATAATGGCATAACCGTTGTTCATGAGCAAAGAGATCTTCCGGTTGTTTCATTCTCTATATCAAACAAGTTCGGAGGAGCCTATGAAAGTTCGGAAATAAAAGGCATTGCCCATGTTATAGAACACTTATTGTTTACAGGGACAAAGACAAGAAGCCATGAAGACATTTCAAGGGAAATTGAAAAGAGGGGAGGAATATTGAATGCATTTACTTCAAATGACCTTACCTCTTACTGGTTCAAGCTTCCTGCAGAGCACTTGTTCTCTGGAATGGATATACTTATAGATATGCTGAAAAATGCCTCTTTTGATAAGGAGAAATTTGAGAAAGAAAAAAAAGTCATACTTGAAGAGATAAAAATGTATCATGACATGCCCCAAAGGCACATTTATGACAAGATTATAGCAAATTTATACGAAGAGCCCTTTGGAATCGGGATAATAGGAACGAAAGAGACTGTCTCCTCCCTGACAAGAGATTTCGTGAAGGATTATTTTGAAAAGCATTATTCTCCTGAAAATTTCATAGTTACTCTCGTCGGTCAGGCAGACTTCGAAAAAGTATGCAATTATCTTGAAAAAGAATTTGAAAGACAGAATAAAGTCCTTCCTCCTGTCGAGTTAAAAAAGATAAATAAAAACTCTGTTGAAGAAAGACAGGGGCTTGACCAGGCCCATTACATTATGGCAATGCACGCACCTCTTGCAGACGATAAAAAAAGATATTCTCTTGAAGTCCTTGATGCTTATCTTGCAAACGGGATGTCTTCCAGACTTTTCCTTGAAATCAGGGAAAAGAGAGGGCTTGCTTATACGGTAAGAAGCGCATACGAAGTGGAAAAAAATTATGCTTATTATTCAATCTATGTAGGTACGACAAAAGAAGCAATCCCTGAAGTTGAAAAGATAATTATAGCAGAATTCAAAGACGTTGAAAAAATGACGGACAATGATTTGAAAGAAGCGAAAGAAAGACTCATCGGGTTAAGAAAAGTTTCCTCTGAAGAAAGCATCAATGTAATGAATGAGCTAATATTTTCAGAGTTAAGCACACAGGCAGAGGATTATTATAGGCATGAAGAAGAAATAAACAAAATCTCTCTGGAAGATGTTAAGTCAATGGCAAAAGAAATTATATCAAAATATAGCACTGCTTCAATAATCCCAAAGTAGGGTCCTGGCTCCCTTCCATTCTTGTCCTCTTAATATAAGAATTCTTAAATATCCGGGTTAATTATAAGATATATGGATTGGAAAAGAGGCATTGTAAGAGGAGGCGCATATTCTACTCTCGCGGCCTTAGTCCTTGGATCAGCATGGGGAATAAGCCATTTTTCTCCCAATCTTACAGGAAAAGAGACTGAATTGAGGGAGGTTACAGGAATCGTTAAAATTTCTAAAAATCCTGAATACAATTTTGAGCTTAGATCCTCCGACGGGTTTTATCTCTTTAATACTTACTCGTCCGAGGTTTTTGGAAAATACAAGTTTCCAATCACGGCCACAATAACAACCCAAATCCAAATATTCTTTTTTGTTTTCATACCAATCTAAAGAAACACTCTTTTATAAAACTTAAGAGAACAGAGTTAACTTCAGTAAAATACTCATTTTATAGTATCTGCTATTGCTGCGCTCATTGATGCAGGAAGAGTTACAATTACAGCTCTTTTTAATGAAATGATTAAATCCGAATATAGAGACGCCCCGCCTATTAGGATAAGTAGTATACAAACAGTAATAAAAGAGAAAACATAGGTCAAAGAGACTCTCTTGATAAATAATTTCCAATTCTTCTTAACACTTATGTTATGATAATGATAATATGTAAAAATACTGATAAATATAACAGACACTATAAAGATCCCTACAATGTTGATTATAGGCAGATCAATAGAAAATTCCCAAACTTCTTGTGTAAAACCAACAGGTATAGCTAAAATAGTCGCACCAATTATAACTTGAACTAAATCATGAATAAAAAATCCAGGAACATATCTTTTGTTTTTTACCATAATTGCATTACTAATTTATTCTCTTGTTGTCAAGATAAACGTACATCTCCCTTTTACCTAGTTCCTTAATAAATAGTTTGTGTGGTATAACTGCTTCTGGAGCAAATACTCCCTTTTCTTTGATTAAATCATTTTTAATCATCTGAGACATGATAGAAATGGTTCTTCCTGTATCAATATTGCTTCCAGCATCTTCCCAACCCTTTACAGTTTTAATTATACAATCAACTTTCATTTTCTTTGTCTTTCCATTTTTTGTCCCATTTATTTCAGCCCATAAGTTTTCAGTTTCCCTATAGCCTTTGGGAATATTTAATCTTCCAAGTACTTTGTCTGTAAAGTCAACTATCCTAAATTTTACCCCATCTACTTCAATTTCCTTATCTAAAGAAAAGCCCAAATCTAATAATAATTGTATAACTTTAGCAGAATGTTCTGGAAATCCAGCCATATAATGGACATTCTTTAGCCCATACTTCCTAAAATACTTAGCAAATGAATAAACCTCGGAGTGAACTATGCAATACACTGTTTGTTTTCCAACTTCCTTAAAATCTTTTGTTCCTTTACAGACTATTCTATCTTCCTTCAAAAATTTACCATTATGATAAGTAACAGGGTGTTGAGTGAATTCATCAAATATACTATGCATTGAATAAGGAATGACAAATTTCTTTATGTTGGAATCCCATGCAAAACCAAGTTCAATTGTATTAATTTTATCAAAATTCTCAATAGCATGTTTTACAACTACATTTAGTAAACCTGGAGTTGAACCACACCCAGTTAAACATAAAATATTAGAATTCTTAAAATCTTTATTCAGCTTAAATTGCTCTTTTGTCACATATTGTAATCCTCCGAGGTCTGTAAGAGATTTTTTTGTTTTTAGACAGGCCCTCATAATCGGAACATTAAAGACAAGTTCAGCACAATTTACTACAACTTCTGCTCCACTGTTTGTAATTGCATTAATAATTTCTTCATTATCGCTAAGATTAATATGGGTAAATCCTGTTTTTTTATTCTTTAACAATTTTTTAACTGCATTTTTATTTCTTCCGGCAATCATAACACTATACCCTGATTCAAGTAAGTCTCTAGAACAGATCTTGCCTTGTTGACCAGTACCTCCAAAGACAATAAAATCGTATTTCATTAATTTATAATCCTTCCATTTTCATAAATGATTATATCTCTCTTTTTTAATTCCTTAAAAAAGAGGACAGGATTTATTGCATCTTCCGGAGCAAAAACTCCAGATTTACACAATTTTTCATTAACAATTCCTTGAGCTGCAATTGAACATGGAATTCCAGTGTCCAAAACACCAGCACTTATTTTTCCATTGCTTTGAGTAACAGCATCAACAATTTTATTCCCATTAAGAATAACTCTAATAATCTCTTTATCTTTTATGCGCACCCCTTCTTTAGGAACAAGTTTGTCCATAATTTTAGTAGTGGCATTTATTACTTTGACATCTTTTTCTCTGAATATGATATTCTCATTTGAAGAAAATCCAAGAGTTATAAGCAGACTTACTTTTTCAACAAAAGCATCTGGAAAAGTAACTCTAAATTCGCATTTTCTTATTCCTTTTTTTCTGAAATAATTTGAAAGAGTAGCAATCTCAGAATGCAATGTTAAAAATCCTTTTTGTTTTCCAAACTCTTTTCCAAAATTATATTCTTTCAACCCAGAACGAGGTTCAACAAACTTTGTTTTGCCATCTTGAAAGATTGCAGGCTTCAATGTAAATTCCTCTATAAGAGTTTTAAAACTATACGGAAGAACAAAGAACTGGTTATATTTTGTATAATCAACGTCTGCGAAAACAATTTCAATACTATTTACTCTTTTTAACTTTTCTCCAGCATAACTAGCTAAAACGTTGCTTAATCCTGGGGCTCCACCCATTCCCAGTATGGCGCATCTGCCAATAGTTGTAAATTCCTTGCACAGTTCAAATTGTTTCCGTGTCATGTGAAACATCCCCCCCAAATCAACATAATTTGTTCTAGCCTTTATACACGCTTTCATTATAATAAGATTAAAATAATATTGAACACAATTAATACATATATCCTTACCGATAAGGGAGTTAATTAATTCTCTCTCGTTAGTTATATCTATTTTTTGATATTTAACCCTTTTAGAATTAAAAGATTTTGCAAAATTCATTGCCTTGTCTTTATCTCTACCTGCAATTATTATCTCATCATTTTTAGAAAATCTAAATAAATCATTAACAACTGCTCTTCCAATTATTCCGTACCCTCCTAGAACAACATACTTTTTCATTTTCCATCACCAGTTAACCCAACATAAATATGCTTTAAGTAAGTATATTCCTCTAAGGCATAGATACCTAAATCCTTGCCGTGCCCAGTGTGCTTAAGCCCACCATGAGGCATCTCACTTACCAAAGGTAAATGGTCATTTATCCATACCTCGCTAAATTCTAATGCATTAGAAACTCTAAATGCTCTTTGCACATTTCCAGTCCATACACTAGAAGCAAGTCCGTAATCAACATCGTTAGCTTTCATAATAACTTCTTCTTCAGTATTAAATTTAGTAATAGCAATCACAGGCCCAAATATTTCTCTTTGACAAAGATTACTTTTTTGTTCAAAATCCTTTACAATAGTTACTGGAAAGAAAAATCCTTTTTTTGGTATCTTTGATTGATATACGACCTTCTCGGTTTTTTTCAGATTATCTAAAAAACTCTGTACTCTTTCTTTTTGTCTTAAAGAAATCAAAGGTCCGATGTTTATATTTTTATCTTTGGGGTTCCCAAGTTTAATTTTTTCAGCATAGTTAATGGCTAATCCTATAAACTTCTCATAAACTTTATTTTGTACATAAATCCTGGCTGCGGCTGTGCAATCCTGTCCAGAGTTAACAATGGAAGCATCAACCGCAAATTTAGCTGCTCTTTCTAGGTTAGCATCCTCAAAAACAATAAATGGGGCTTTTCCACCTAGCTCAAAATGAGTTTTCTTTAGTGTAGAAGAAGCAAGTTTCATTATTTCCATTCCTGTCTCAGTACTTCCCGTAAGGGAAATCATATCTACCTCCGAATGTGTGGCCAACATTTTGCCAATCTTTTCTCCTGAGCCAGTTAGAACATTTATAACTCCATTGGGAAACCCGGCTTTTGTTGCAAGAGCAGCTAATTCTAATGTTGTTAAGGGAGTATAAGAACTCGGTTTCAGAATAATTGTATTTCCAACGGAAACAGCCGCAAGTTTCCAGCAGGCTATCATCATCGGATAATTCCAAGGAGTTATCGCAGCTACAACCCCAATTGGTTCTCTTTTTAGTATTGAAGTTCCTAAGGGTTTATGTTGATTATCTGATAAATGCGTATCTACATAATTCCCTGCTGATGTAGTAGTTAGTGTTCTACAGGCTCCAGCAAAAAATCGTAAATTGTCTATTCCAAATTCTATATCGGCTTTAGCCAACAACAAAGTCTTACCTTGATTATCAGACTCAATTTTTGCAAGTCTTTCTTTGTCTTTCTCAAGTAAATCTGCGAGTTTTAGAAAAAACAAAGATCTTTCAGCAGGAGTTGTGGTTTTCCATGATTCAAAAGACGCTTTGGCTGCCTTTACAGCCAAATTAACATCTGAATTATCAGAATCGGCAACTCTAGCAATCACCTTTTCAGTAAAAGGATTTGTCACATTTAAATTATGTTTAGATGACGAAGACCACTTTCCATTTATGTAATTCTTTAAGTTGTTTATCTCTTTTTTCATGAGTCTTATTAGCTCTTGATATTTAAAAGGCTTTTTAATCTGTCTTCATCAAAGCCAACGATTATCTCCCCATCAACATCTATTACAGGTACGCCCTGCTGTCCAGATTTTTTTATCATTTCTTGAGCAGCTTTTTGGTCTTCACCAACATTCTTATCAGTAAACTTAACTTTATGCTCTTTCATAAATTCTCTTGCCTTATGACACCAAGGACAACTATCTGTTCCATATATTATTATTTTCATGATTAAATTAGAAATGTTTTGTTTATAAATTTTCGGGAAACTAAGTTAACTTTGTTTTAGTTTTCGCATTTCTTTTATTTCAATGAAAGATTTCAACAATGCAGGGATAAACCCCGTTAGAACAAAATTTCCCAAGTCAAGTATGCCATTATATTTTCCAAGACTAATTACTAGCGGGGTCTTTTTACTATGATATGACACAAGATTGTTTTTGTTTTCCAAAGCAATTATATTTTTAACGACAATTTTTGCCTGTCTTTCTGCATTTTGAGCGGTTTTTTCTTCTAATCTGTCAGTGATGTCTCCTGCTACAAAAATATTTTTCTCTCCAATCAACTGTAAATGTTCATTGACTATAATTTGATTTTTTTCATTTAAACTGAGAGAGAAATTAGATTCCATAAAATCATAATTAGGAGTAATCCCCGTGCATAGAAAAATCATGTCAGACTTTAATTTATTTCCCTTATCTGTTAAAAAGAAATTCTTTTTCTTTTGTATAGCTCTCTCGCCATAAATTATTTTTACTCCTTTCTTTTTCAAGAAACGCTCTGCATATTTGATAGCTTTTTCATGATTCCTTTCAATTAATTTCTCTTTTGAGTGAATTATTGTTATTTTTTTATCATTGTAATGTGTGCAGATTTCTGCTGCCAATTCAACACCAACCAACCCTCCACCGATTATAAGAATTTCTTTTGCCTTGCATAAATCATTATAACGGTCTCTAAGATGTTCGGCTCTTGTTACTTTGATTATATCTTTTTCTTTGAAGGGGACATTGTAACCTGAGCCAGAGCAGATAACTAAATAATCAAAATGAATTTGTTTATTATCTTCAAGAGTTACATCCTTACTAGTTATCTTTTTAACACATCTAACAATTACTTTTGCTTTTTTGAGATAATGTGTATGTAGTATTTGTATTTTTTTAATATGCTCGGGCTCAACAATTGTCCTCAAGATTCCCGGAGTGAATTCAAAAGAATCTTTAGAATCTATTAAAGTGACATTAAATTTATTTTCTAACTCTCTTGCAACATATGGGCCTGCGAAACCTCCACCTATGACAACTACGTTTTTCATACTAAAAATAAAAAATAAAAATAAATGGGTCTTTATTTGCTAACAGCCCATGCTCCTGGTCCATCCAAAAAGATGCTTATCAATGCTCCTATTCCAACTAAATGAAACAGCACATTAACCCAGCCCATTGGATTTTCTAATGCTCCTGGAAGCGCAACAGTTAAAGTAGCTACAAGCAGAACGATAACTAATGGCCATGTTGTATATTTTGTTTTCCATCCCACAATTAGAGAAGCGCCAAATATTATTTCAGACAATAAAAGTATCCAAGCCAAAAATGATGGTGCTGGAAAGCCTAAGCCAGTTAACATTCCAGTTATTCCTGCTGGATCCATGAGTTTCATTATCCCCGGAAGTAAAAATAACAATCCAGCAACAATTCTTAAGATAGCCAATCCGTATCCTTTATTATTCTCCATTTTTTCCTCCTTTCACTGATTTTATTTTAAACATAATAAAAAATCTCAAACAACCTATTTAAAGTTTCAGTGAACTCGGTTAACTAATTGCTTATAATTTCCTTATTTCTTCAAATTCTATATTAGGCAAAAATTTAGATAAGATAAACCGTTTATTATAGGGAAAAAATAAATTACGAATGTCAGTAAGACAGCAAGAATGGTCAATTCCCAATAGTTTTCAATTTTCTCATTTTAAGGAATAAATTAATTTTAATAACTTCTTAGAAAACCCAGTTAGTTTATCAGCGTATAATCTAGTTATTGCTTTTTTATTTATTCTTGAGGCGGTTGGATAGGGATAGATTTTACCGAATATGTTTTTAATTTTTAATTTAGAGGACATTGCTAGACTTAACTCCTGAAAAATCTCTCCTGCGTTGGGCGAGATTAAAGTTCCTCCAAGAATTCTTTTATTTTTACTTACATAAATAATTAACTTCCCTTTGGCGTTATTAACTATTCCCCTATCAACATCGCCAAATTCTTGAATTAGTTTTTTGTATTTGGCATCTCTCTTTCTGAGCTCTTCTTCGCTCAAACCGAAAGTTGCGATTTCAGGGTCAGTGTAAGTTACCCATGAAAAATTATCATAAGAAAGTTTTTTCTTAAATGGTGAAAAGAAATTATTCAAGATGACTGAAGCGTGCAATTCTGCGGCGTGAGTAAATTGATAACCTCCTGCAACGTCTCCGCAAAGATAAATATTTTTATTGGCTGTCTGCAAATACTCATTAACATTTATTTTTCTTTTATCCTCTGTTAGTTCAACTCCTGCTTTTTTTAATCCTTTTGGAATGTTTAGTTCTCTTCCAACCGCTAAAAGAACTGCATCAAAAGCTATATTGACGATCTTTCCTGATTTAGTTTTAGCTTCCAAAGAGTTTTGAGAGAGGAAAGAAATCGGCTCACAATCAAAGTGAATCTTCATTCCTTCTTCAATTAATTGTTTATACAATATTTCAGAAATCTCTGGTATTTCTTTTGGTAGAAAATGTGAGCCTCTTTGGATTATCGTGACATCAGAGCCCAGTCTTGAGAAAGCCTGCCCTAGCTCCAGACCTATTGGACCCGCACCAATCACAGCGAGTTTTTTGGGAAGATAATTTAAATCAAAGATTGTTTCATTAGTATAAATTTTCTTGATTTTTTCAATTCCCTTTATTAGTGGCATCAATGGGCGAGAGCCTGTTGCAATGACAATTTTCTCCCCTTCGTAAGTTTTGCCATTTACTTTTATTTCTTTCTTGCTCACAAATTCAGCTTCCCCTAATTCTACATCAATCCCCAGTTTTCTAAACCACGAAGCATTTTCATGTTCTCGAATTATTCTTTGCTTATTTTTAACATATTCTATGACTTTTTTCATATTCAGTTTTCCATTTATAGAAAAACCAAACTCTTCTGATAATTTTGCATTGTGAATTATTCTTGCTATGTGAATCAACGCTTTGCTTGGAACACATCCGAAGTTTAGGCAGTCTCCTCCGATGTTCTTATCTGACTTGTCTATAAGTAATACCTTGAAACCTGCCTTGTTCATGAAACCTGCTATGTTTAAACCTCCAGAACCAGCGCCAACAATAATTATATTATGCTTTTTCATTATATCCTAAATTTATTCGTGTTTTTAAGTTTTGGGAAAATCCCTTTGGTAGTCTACCGAGTTTACTAAAGATATAAAAACCTTTTTTAGTATTTATTTAAATGAAAGAAGAGAGTTTTGATTATATGATATTGGGGGCTGGTGGAACTGGTCTAGCTTCTGCAATGTATGCTGGAAGATTAGGATTAAAAACTCTTGTACTTGGAGCATCTCATGGATCAGAGCTTCCGGTTGGCGGAATTATCACAACTACAAATATTGTTGAAAATTATCCTGGGTTCACTAAATTAACAGGAACAGAGTTAGCAAAGAAGATAGAAGATCACGCAAGAAGTTATGAGTTAGTAACAATAAAAGAAGAGAAAGCACAGAAAATTGAGAAACATAAGGATTGCTTTAAGATAACAACCAATAAGTCTGCTTACTCTACGAAGACAATCCTTTTTGCAACAGGGACAAAGTGGAGAAAACTTGATGTTCCGGGAGCTAAGGAATTTGAAAATAAAGGTTTAGCATTCTGTGCTTTATGCGATGGAGTATTATTCAAAAACAAAGTTGTCGGAGTAGTTGGTGGAAGCGATTCTGCAGTTAAAGATGCTTTGCTTCTTTCAGAATATACAAAGAGAGTTTACATTATTTACCGAGGAGAACAAATTCGTCCTGAACCGATTAATATGGGAAGAGTAATGTCAAATAAAAAGATAGAAATTATAAACAATACAAATGTTGTTAAGATAAATGGCAGTAAATTTCTAGAAAAAATTATTCTTGATAAATCTTACAAAGGATCAAATGAATTAAAATTGGATGGACTATTTATTGCAATAGGGCACATAGTTCTTTCGGATTTAGCGAAAGAACTAGGAGTTAAGACAAATGAGAAAGGTGAAATTATAACAGACAAGACAGCATTGACCAATGTTCCCGGAATTTTTGCAGCTGGAGACGTTGCAGATACTCCCTTCAAACAACTTATAACCGGGGTTGCAGAGGGTTGCATTGGAGCTCATTCAGCATATGAATATATAACTAAAAATAGAGTAGTTGCCTGTTAATCTCTTTATATTTTTCCAAGTAATTTCTAGTAACTAAATTAATAGGTTCCCTCAGTTCACTAAAAGTATATAAACCCCCTTTTACTTCGCCCAGTATGGAAGAAAAAAACAATAATGGTATTGATGTAAATGTAATAGAAAAACATTTCAGAGAAATCTTGGATAAGGGTCTAAAAGTAGACCTCAAAGATCCTAACTTTCTTGAAACTCCAAAAAGGGTAGCAAAGGCTTACAAAGAAATTTTTGCAGGTTTGGATCACACCAAAGAAGATATAAAAAATATTTTCAAAGCATGTTTTCCGACTAATTATAAGGGGATTGTATTTGAGAAGAACATAACTGTTTTCTCAATGTGCCCGCATCATTTTCTTCCTGTTAGATATGAGGTTTCAGTAGGGTATATCCCAGACGGCTGTGGAGTTGGTTTGAGCAAATTAGTCAGGATAATTGAACTATTAGCAAAAAGACCGGCATTGCAGGAAACGCTCACACAAGAAATTGTAGAATTAATTGAGGAAAATATGCATACTAAAGGTGCTATTTGTCTTGTCAGAGGAGAGCATTATTGCATGCAAATGCGAGGCGTTAAGCAAAAGGACGTTTCTACTACAACAAGTTCAGCTAATGGAGTTTTCCTTACAAAACCTGAAATGGAATTAAAGTTTTATGAATCAATGAGGAATAGCTAAAATGTTGGAAAATAAAGTTGCTATTGTAACTGGAGGAAGCGAAGGCATTGGTTTTGGAATAGCATCAGCTTTGGCTTCCAAAGGCACACGAGTTTATTTGGTGGCAAGGACTTTAGAAAAATTAGAAAAAGCAAAAGAGAGAATAACACAACAAGGTGGAAAGGTTGATATCAAATCTGCCGATATTACAAATATCGAATCGATGAAAGAGATTGTCGAGAACGTTTATAGAGATAATGGTCGTTTAGACATCTTTGTAAATAATGCCGGAGCATGGAAGGGACAATCACTTGATACGCCTTTTGATGATATATGGAAGCTTGTAGAATTTGATATGAAAGCCCCCTATCAATTAGCACACTATTTATCAAGTAGATTTAGAAGTGAGAAAGAAAATACATTAAAAATATTAACAGTCTCATCGCAAGCAGCTCTTCAGGTTATGGACATTGGTCTCGGCTACGGGCCTGCTAAGATGGGACTTGTTGCAGGATTATTTCACCTAGAAAACGAATTGAGGCAGGGAAATGTTGATCATGTTAAACTTTATAGATTATATCCCAATACAGTAGCCACAGAAAAAATGATGGGTGCAATTAGATCCAATCAAGTTCAAAATCCTGTTAAATTGGAATCTGTTGTAGATACGGCTGTTGATTTACTTTTAGATAAAACTCCTACAAGAGATGTTAGAATTGGATATTATCCTGGAAAGGGAATTGTAAGGACATATCTTCCATCAAATCCTGATGATTTTTATCATCAAACAAAAACAAGTGAGGAAGTTGTAGATCCAGATTTCATTCCAGAAGATCTATTAAAATAGACATAGGAGAATAAAATGCAATTTACGAGGAAATTTAAATTTGATGCATCCCATACTCTTCCGCGAGAGTTTGGTGAAAAAGAGAATCAAATGCACGGACATACTTATAAGTTTGAAATAACAATTGACGGCCAAGTTGTTAATGGCAAAGCAGTAGACCTTAATAAATTTAAGAAGATAGTTCAGGAAGAAGTTATAGACAAATTGGATCATAGTCATTTAAATGATCATCTAGAAATTCCAAGTGCTGAAAATATATCCATTTGGATATGGAGTCAATTAAAAGAAAAACTACAAGATATTTATGAAGTAAAATTATTTGAAACAGAAAGCCATTGGGTAACTTATAGAGGAGAAGATGGAAATTAAATCTCTTACAATTATTGGTGCTTCCAGCAGTTCGGAAAAATTTGGATACAAAGCTCTGAAAAAAGCACTGGAAGAAGAAATAGAAGTTTATGCCGTCAATCCAAATAAAAGATAAATTCAGGTAAGACTAGATAATGGAGAAGTGAGAAGAGTCCATCCATTTGAAACAGTAATCTCTATTCCTAAGACAACGGATTATATTGCACTTTATATTCCGAGGAGAACTATTTTAGGGAGCAATATTTTAGAGCAGACAGCCATGAAAGGATACCAGAATGTGATTATTCCACCGGACGAGACTTTTAGCGAGGAGAATATTGCGCTTGGTGGTGAAATCAGAAATCGGCTAAGAGAAATAAGTTACAACGAAAGCCACATACTCATTGATGTATGTTATTTAAGAGGGATTTAATTTCCATGAATTCCAAACTAATTGAGAAATTAAAAGAAGCTGTTATGGAAAAACGAGTCGGAAATGGTCCAAGAATTTACTTAGTGGACGAAAAAACCGTAGGAAAAAGATGTTGGAGTGATCTTGCCAGGCATAACGGTTTTAACATTGGGAAGTTTTTGTTTGAAAGAGGAGTTCAGGTTCCAAAGATGTATAATTAGTAAGGGTTGATGGATTAGAAGATTTCTTTGATAACAATGGGATGAGCAATTGGTTTATTCTTATGCAGAGAATCAATGGAATAGCCATAAATAACTTAACGCCTAAACAAAAGAGGATTGTATTGCTACAGCATAGAAGAGAAATAGAAAAGGTTTTGGATTTTGGAATTTTTCCATTTGATTCTTACCAAGGCTATAAATCTTGTCTGCCTCCAAATACTTTATTTAATGTTTTAGAGCAAAGACTTTATCTCATTGACTTTGAGTTTTGGAGACATGGGACAAGAGAAGAAATAGACGAATGTAGAAATAACCTCAACAGATTTTATCACAAATGTGTCTGGAAATAAACTTAATTTCTACTCTATTTTAGGAAACTTGCCTTTAAAAGCAAATTCTTCAACATGTTTTCTTTCATTTGGTTTTTCTGATTTTTGCATTCTTTCATGTAAATCCTCAACATCTCCCTGTGTTCCTACGGCAAGCATTGCTTCAACATTGTAATCATCTGGAACGTTTAAGATTTTTCTTGCTTTTTCATAGTCAAAACCAGTCATGCCATGAGCAATAAAGTTTTTCATTCGTGCTTGCAAAGCGAAAGACATCCATGCAGAACCAGTATCAAAACTATGCGTCACATTCGGTTTGCCTTCATCGTTTGTTTTCTTGGAGAGAACAACTATTAACGCCCCAGCATCTTTTGTCCACATTTGATTAAATTCTCCCAATAAACCAAAAAATGTATTCCAATTTTCATCACCATTCATGGCATATAAAAATCTCCATGGTTGAACATTAAACGAGCTTGGCGCCCACCGAGCCGCCTCAAACAAAGATATCAAATCATTTTCAGTAAAATCTCTTTTACTAATAGCTCTTGGGCTCCATCTTTTGATAAAAATTCCATCTACATCATGTTCAAGTTTTCTTTCATTTTCAATATTATATGGTTTTGTCATATTGTTCTCAATCAAATATCTTTTATAAATGTTTAGTGAACTTGGTTAACTTTTTCCTTAACTCAGTTTACTGAATATATAAAAAGAAAACAGCAATCTTATTTTTGGAGGTGCAATTATGGAAGAAATAAAAATATGTGCGGAATGTCAATACGCGGAAGCAACAAAATGTTGTAGAAAATGTAATGAATGCTATTGTGACGAATGTATGAGGTTACATTATGCAGAGAAACATATGAAGAAACATTTGAAAAAGTTAAGAATGTAGAATCTTAATTTACCTTAACTGTGCGTTTAGTTATTTCAAGATTGCAACCGTTATAAGCCTTGCAAAAATCTTCACATTTTTGTGCTAATTGTTCTTCTTTGTAAAAAAATCCGCATATTGAACACTTAAAATAATTTTTATCATTAACAATTTTTTCTTCAACCATTTTAATCACATTACTACTTCTGGGATTTTAACATCTTTGCAATTATGCAGTTCCCCATCAATCATTTCTCCACACATTTCGCAATGTAGTTTTTTCTTTTTTATAATCTCTAATACCCTCAATATTTCTTTTGCTACGTTGCTTTTATTTTTTACAATTCGATTACAGGAAACTTTTACTTCTTCTAAAGCTTTTGGATGCATCTTTATCCTTTCAACTCTTTTTCCAGCAATATACTGCGAAATAGCAGCCTTAGTTAAGCCCATCATTAAAGCAATGTTATCATAACTAATTTTGTGTTCCCTGGAAAAACACATAGCCATCTCTCTTCTTATTGCGGGGATGATATACCAGACTTCTATTTCTTGTGGTAACGTGTGCATAACGCAGAAAAGATATAGAAGATTATAAAGCTTGTCTTTCTCTAAAATAAGAAAAACTTACTTTTCAAAACAAACTTTCTTATATATCCCTGAGATCATTCTGTAAACTGCAAGATTATCTTTCAAGATCACATCTCTTACAAACTGAGCAAGAGTCTTATATCCGAGAGATTCTTTTCTAAGCTGAATCCTTTTAAATTGTTTTTCTGTTACTCTTACCTGAATTACTCTGTTTCTAGGCATAGACAAATTCTATAGAATATCTATAAAAATATATTTCTGCACTTATTTATCTGTTTCAACAACTACTTTTTCCTCTTGCTTTTCAGTCTCTTTCTTCTTAGGAGATAAAACTTCTTTTTCTGCTTTAATCCTATACTCTTTGTCAATATCTTCAAATTTTTGTTTCAACTTTTTTATAATTGTTAGCTTTTGTTTTTCGATCTGCTGTATAGGTAACAATCCCAATTTCTTTAATCTGCTATTTATCTGATTTTGAAGCCTAAAATATAATTTTTCAAAATAGGGATGAACATTGTGCTCTCTATTTAATGGATGATGTGTGTGTTCAAAGGGAGCTGTTTTGATTAAAACATCATCTTTATGAATCACGTAAACAAAGGGAATGACCTGCATTTGTAATAAAACTTTTTCCATAGTGATCATGCTCATAGCTGCCTGATTAATTATGGTCCTAGAAGAGAAAGTCAATTCCATCCCAGTTTCCTTAAAATCTCTCTCTAATTCCACTACAACTTGATCAAATCTCTTTATGTGAACTTCGAACATCTTTTTATTTAACTCCGGACCTTCCTTGTTTGCTCTTTTAATATCCGAGCAAGGAATTATAGCTAGCCTTGTTGAATCAAATACTGCCTTTGCCAGATACTTTTGATATTCTTCAGAGTTCATTTTAAAAATTTACATATTTTGTAATTTTGACAGATCTGCGTATAATTCCATTAACCTAGTCAACTGGACTATATCTGTTACCTTGTCAACATTAAGATTTAGTTTTTCAAAGTTTAATAAGATAAATTCAAAGTCTTTCTGGAACTGCTGACATTTCTGAATCAGCCTATGTTTGAAAACCCTTTTATGATTAATACTAAGTTTATCAAAATTCTCTATATTTTGTTTGTCTGTTGGAGTTAACATTTTCTATAACTTTTTGTCTAGTTTTTTAATTAATTTATTTAGTCTCTTTACTCCATTTCCAAGGAGTTTAACACTCTTCACGTGAGACTTCAGATGTACAGCATAATTGTTAAGATTCTCTGCATTCTGTGTTACAGCCTTCATCATAATCTGAGGAGTATAATTTTCAGTTGCCTTTAACCCATTAAAGTAATTTTGAACCTTGGTATTATTGTCTACCACTGTTACTGGATGCCCTGTCTCAGCTTCATTCAAATTGTAAGAGTTATCTACCACAAACCAGGGCCCCTCTTCAGAATAAACCTTCAATTTTTTATTCTCTCAATTATAGTGTTCAGCCAAGGCGTTTTGAACAAGAGCATAATGCTGCCTGGAAACCTTAAAGCAGTATTTCTTATTTACTCTGAAATTAGCTCTTAGAAGCGTCTCTAATCTTCCTACAAGCTCGAATAAATCATAAATTGCATATCTCCTTGCATCTTTTGCAGTCTTAGCCAAATAGCTCGATTTCTCAAAAATTATTACTGATTTATTTGTCAGCCATATCTTTCTTCCTTTAAGCGTGAGCTCCTGGTCCTTCCCAATAAGATGATCTAACTCCTTAAACTCAATTCCTTTCTTTTTTAGGACCTCTTCTCTTTTCTCCCAATTTCTTAATTTAGGAATCTTCAGCTTAAACTGAAAGGCATGACCTCTAACAGAATCCTGCTTAATATTGACAGGGTGATACTTGGTTATTCGGATTGTTTCTTTTACCTTTTTCTCATCGAATTCTCCACAAATCTCCCAAACCCCATAGCCTACTTTTCTAATGCACTCAGAACGTTTCAGCGATGATAAATAATAATTAAGCCCTTGTTTAGAAATATTAATCCTTTTACATATCTCAGATGACCTGACTCCTTCTTTTATCTGATTATAAATAGTCAAGTAAAAGCTTTTACTTTCATTATTCTTTACTTCTTCAAAATCCAAATTGCTCTCACTCTTATCTTGTTCCATTTTCTTCATCCTCTAAATTTTTTAAAGATTTTAGAATTAAGTCTAGCTTAAAATGCAAATCTGGCCTGAAGAGCTGATCTTTTAAGAATTGACTCATAGTTGCATAATTAGCCGATTTTGTCAGCATGATTAATCTCTCTTTTTCTGTTTTGCTTAATCTTAAATGAAAGTCATGATTTGATCTTTCCCCATTTTGTTTAACTGGTTTTGCCCTCAACTCTTCATAATTCATTTTTGCTTTTTTCCTCTTTTTTCAAGATGCTCTTTAAACTAATCTCAATAAGACCGCTGAATGTTCTTCCCGTCGCTCTGGCATATTCTTTGGCTTTCTCACAAAGGTTCTTATCGATCACAATTGTCTTTTTCATATTTCTTAGACACATAAATACTTATAAAGCATTATTGATATGTATTAACAAGATGTTAACATATGACGAGTTAATAAAAAATCTAAAAAGACAGGAAACAAGAGCAGTTATCTTAGTTCTATTATCTTCTGAAAAAAGGTTGGCAAATGTTCAAATTATTAAAAAAGCGTTAAAAAGAGACTTGCTTAGAGGAAAGATGGCCTCTCTGAGAGTTATGGTCTCCAGAACATTAGCAAAACTCTACGAATTGGAGATAGTAAAAATTCACAAACTAGGCGGCACTAACCTTTATAGCATACATCCCAATGCAAAGGGAAAACTAGTAACCTTAATGGCTCCTTATTCGGATTATTCCAAATTATCCCTTTTTCACCAGAATGCTATCTTTCATACGTGGACTGGAGTAACAATATATGGAATAACGAAGGAAACAAAGGAGAAAACAAGTTCAGAAATAACTCAAGCCATCGCCCATCTAAGAAATGTAACCTCAGGATTAGAAGCATTAAAAGATAAGCAGAGAAAGCAATTTTTAGAGGAGCATATCACAAAAACAGTTAAGAAATCTAAAGCAGATCTTAAATTGAAAAGAGTCCTTACTAAAAATAAAAGCCAACTTGTAGAACTAATGGTATCAAAAGAAGCTCTCTTTATAGAAACTATTTTTTCTAACAATAAAAACAAATATTTTAATATTTTTAAGAACCTCAATAAAAAAGGAAAAGGAAAAATCAAACAAATACTTGAGAAGGGAACCTCTCTATCTCTTGAATTATACCCTAATAACCTCTCTATTGCTATTCACAGTAGTAATGCGACATGGGCGCCGGATGAAATTGAGGAAATAGCGTATCCTCGCTAAAAACCACTCAAAAACGTCCCATATACTCAAAACCCATTCAAAATGATAAGAAATAAGTCAAGGGAGGCACATCAAAACAAGTTTTATCGACTATAAAATAATCTGTGTTAGCCTGAAAGTAAAAGGGTATATTAAACCACACAGTTTTTTATGAAAAAGTCCGGGGAGACAACATTTATAAAAGCTTGATGGTTATACAAATCATAAAGAAAAGGCTATTTTACCGTCGGTAAAATTGATGCGGAGCAAAATGATTATTGAATTAATCATTGCTTTATTGCTCGGATGTACAATAGGTACGTTCACAGGCCTTGCCCCAGGAATTCATATAAACCTTATCTCAGCAATCCTTCTTGTTTACCTTCCTGGATTAAGCAGTAAGTTTTCCCTTCTTTTCGTTGCAATTTTTATAGTTTCCATGTCGACAACCCACACCTTCTTGGATTTCATTCCATCTGTCTTCCTCGGAGCCCCTGATGAAGATACCTTCCTGTCAGTCATGCCCGGGCATCAGATGCTCAAGGAAGGAAAAGCACATGAAGCCGTGATGCTGACCTTGTACGGCTCATTACTTGCACTGCCTATAATCCTTATTTTCAGTCCCGCATTTGTCTATATAATGCCTTTAATATACGAGTCAGCAAAATCTCTTCTTCCATACCTTTTGATATTTATAGGCCTCTATGCAGTATTCAGAGAGGATAGGGTTTTACTTGCAATAACAATATTCCTCATGTCCGGCTTTATCGGGCTTATTTCCCTTAATCTTCCTGTTAACCAGCCTATGCTTCCATTATTAAGCGGGCTTTTTGGGGCTTCTTCTTTAATCCTTGCAGTAAAACAAAAGTCAGAAATTCCAAAGCAAGAATTTTCCGGACTGAGAGACATAAAAGTCTCCAGAAAAGATTTTTTCAGGGCGTCTCTTGGATCTATTTTTTCTGCCCCTCTCTGCTCCTTTCTCCCGGGAGTAGGTTCCGGACATGCTGCAGCAATTGGCTCTGAAATCATAGAGCAGACACAAAAAAGTTTTCTCATTCTTCTTGGTGCTATAAATACGATTGTGATGGGCTTGAGCTTTATCACTATTTTCAGCATAGGCAGAGCGAGAACAGGTTCAGCTCTGGCAGTAAAGAACATTCTCGAAACAATTTCAGTAGGAGATATTATTACAATAATTACAGCGATAATTTTCTCAGGATTTTTATCTTTCCTTATTGGAATAAAGATTTCAAAGTATTTTTCGGCTAAGATAAGTAAAATCAATTATTCCGTTTTTTCTCTCTTTGTAATCGGGCTGCTGGCAGCAATAGTGCCGGTGTTTTCGGGATGGATAGGCATGATAATTTTCATAACTTCCACATCGCTCGGCCTTTTCACAATTCTTTCAGGAACAAGAAGGATAAACCTTATGGGTTCTCTCTTAATCCCTACTATAATTTTTTACCTTGTGGGGTGAACCATTTCCCAAGAGCTTCCTGTTTCTCCTTCTCTTTCCCAAACATGCTCTCTATATCCTTCTCAACAAGCTCAAGGCATTCAAGAAGATAAGGGCTCACATTATAAGTCCTTGCAAGCTCAAGGGCCTTCTGAAGATATTTTATTATGCTTCCTTCAGAAATTGTGAATATTATCCTTCCACCACACTTTGTACATTTTCCTATGAGGGGAGGCCTTCGGAACTTCTCATTACATCCAACACATCTGAAGACCTGCATAGAAAATTTCCTGAAATTACCCCTCGTGTCCCTAATGAAATGCCTCTCTATGATAAGTCTTGCGACATCACTGGTCTCAACAGCCCTTATTTTTTCGCAGAGTTTCATCATCTTCCCCACTTTTTCATCCATAGTGGGAAGGGACTTATAAGAAGAATTCACAACTCCCTGGTTTATGTTCAAGCACGAATGAGTGAAGAAAATATGGCTGAATGGATTTTTTCCTTCCTTCATCCTGCTTCCGACTGTCTCCAGTTTTACTTCAGATGAATGTTTACCTTCTTCAGAAAATCTGTAAAGCTCAATAGGATAGGGGCCTACTTCAAAATCAAGAATCTGGTCATCAACCTCTCCAGCATTTATCTTCGAATTCAGGACAAGCGGAGCATCTTGGGTTCCTCCTCTGTGAGCAGGAAGAAATTTTCTCGAAAAATTAAGAAGCATGTCCATCAAGAGCATCACCGCAGCCTCATCCCCATCACAATCTCTTCTCATAGCCGCGTGCATAAATGGGCTTGCAAGAAGACTTTGTGTTTTTGAGAATCCAATCAATCTACCGACAACTGCGGTACAGATATGTGGTGCTATACAGGCAAAAAGGGTCCCGATTATATCATCTTTAGTTTTAGCATTAAAATATCTCTCCTGCCCATATAACTTTTCAAGTTCGTCATCGACAAATCCTGCAACCTTCACAAAAACATCTTCAGCCATCTCGTCTCCGGAATCGGGGCATGAGGGAAGGATGATATCATGCGGAAATAATTCAAGAATTTGGTCCCCATTTTCCAGCTCCTTTCCATAAATGTCTTTTTCATATCCTAATGATTTCAATTTTTCTATCTTCGTCCCAATCTCTGTAGGAGTAAAATGGGTAATAGGCATTTCAGTAATATCATACCTGATTGTTCCATCTTTATTGACATGGAGATCGTATTTGGCTCTTAAGAAGCCCTTAGCCATATTCTCGCACTCATGGCCCTCGTTGCTCGTTCCCCTGACGCCTTTTACAGCAACAGGAAGCTCTTCTATTCTTGTTCCTGTAATTTTTTTTGCTATATCATAATAATGCTTTACATCTATCCTTTTTTCCTTGTACTTCCTGATTCTTTGATTATAATCATCTTTTTCTTCCACAAGTCTGCATTTGCTCCCGCAATTCTCACAGGAAGGGTATACAGTTTCGTTCTTACACGAGTCACAATAGAAATTACTAAAATCAGCCTTGACGCTTCCTGCTTCAACAGCGGCCTGTATGCTCCTCAACCTTCCACCCTCTGCACCAACAGGAAAAAGAACATGTGGGCTTCCTGTCAGCTTTCTAAGCTTGGCTTTTTCAGGCCTCCCCATTCTTGCCCCAATGAAAGTTCCAGCCTTGTCTTTTATCTCTAAACCACAAACTAAATTTACAGCTTCAAGTGTCTTTCCCTCTTTTGGAATCTTTCTTATTGTTAAATCAATCTCTTTTTCTACATCCCTTCCATTAATTCCAAGATTAAAAAGAAAGGCCCTTGCTTCATCTCCCTTTATAATAACATTCTCCACATAAACCTCATGCTCAACACCTATAAGTTCCAGCGCCCTTTTTCCTTTTGCAAATCTTTCCCTTTCTTCTTTATTATAGGGAATAACAAGGTTATCCTCAAATTTTGCTCTCGCAACCCAATCAAGCAAAGCAAGGAAAAAGCCATAATCAATCTGGCTCCAATAAAAGATAAATTTTGGATGAAGCGGAATACCATGCTCTTTTGAAAGAGAAAGAGCAGTATCGAAGTTCACATCAAAGCAATCCTTGACACTTCCTCCTTTTTCTTTTAGCTCCAAGTCCCACCACTCCTCAACAAATCCCTGCTTCATAAGGGTATAATTTCTGTTAATCACATCGCCTAAAGGAACTAAAATATCCCCGAGATAGATTATTTCAGAGACATTCGGATAGAGTTTTTTTCCCTCATTGAAGTCGCTGACTTTCTTTACACTTCCGTCCCTCATCTTCACAATCGGGCCATCAATTCCATCGCAGGGCGCAACAACACACCCCTTTGTCGGCTTTTCAATCTTAAGCTGTGTTCCAGCTGAAATAAAGGAGTCAGTGATAGCCATTGTTGCAGGATGAACTGCCATTGCCGAGAATCCACAATTCCGGCTTCTTCCATATCTCAATCTAAAGCTTCCAGAACTTCCTGGATGTCCAAAAACAGGCCTTCCGGCAACAAGATCCTTGATATATGTTGGAGAATCATCGCTTCCTTTCTTTTCCCTTTTTTCGTGCAGTTTTACATAGTCCTCTAAAAAGTCCCATCCTGTTGAACTAAACCCTTTTTCCTTTGCACCCTTCAGCAGTCTTAGTCCTTTCTTTGCTTTTTGAGCAAGCCCTTCAGAGAATATAAGGCACATTCCCCCCCTTATGTAATTTGTCTCAATTCTGTCAAGGTCCTTATAATTGCTGACCTCCCTATCCTCCGTCGGCTCCCCTGCAATTTGTATAGGAAGATTTTTTGCAAGAAAAGCTATTTCATCTTCAGTTGGAAGATACTGCAGGTTTGTGACTCTCTCATGATAATCATAATTCTCCGTGACATACCTCTTTACTTCTTCTTCAGTGGGATCATATTTTGCAAATCCAAAGTTTTCTCTTAGATAGTCTATAAGCATTAAAACAACACATCCTGCAGTTGTTCCGGCGCTTCTGATTGGACCGGAAAAATAGGCTTTGAAATATTCCTTCCCATCTCTTGTCTTCTCAATCTTTAATCCTGTAAATCCTTCTATTGGAGAAGAAACAACCCCAAGGGTGACATAGGCAAATCCCACTCTTGTCCCTGCGTCTATAGCCTGGAGAAGGTTCTCAAATTTGCAGTATTTTTCCTTTGCTATCTCTTCAGCTATCTTAAATGCAACAGAGATGCTAAGCTGCCCGTACTCCTTTTCAAGATCAAGAATGCGGTTTACGACTCTCTTGTCATTAATCTGCGGATAAAGTACAGAGATAAGCCCGATAGCTTTTTCAGCAAGGGAGATTGCAAGCGGAACTTCAACTTTTTCAACAGGGTCAATTCCTTTTTTTCTTGCAGCTTCAGCTATCTGATAATACTTATCAACCCCTTCCCTTATATCTTCAAAATGCTCATTGACTTTCATCTTGTGTAAAATCCAAAATTTTTAATTCTCCAGTTTTCAGATTTAAAACAGGAACTTTGCAGGGATCAGGTATATTTCCCACCTTTTCCTCAAATTCAGTTTGTGATTGCCAACAGCTCCCAGTGATTATCTTTGTGCCATTATAGCTGTCTATATCCAGTCTGTGTACCTCCCCCGTGCACAAAACATCAGGAACCTCTCTTATCACCAAAGGGTCATACTCTCCGTTTGGCGTATAAACAATTGAATGGGCAACACCATGCATAGGTGCAAGATGCCTTCTTTTCAGCATATGCTTGACCGCCTTTGCAGGACATCTATGGGCTTTCATCAGTCTAAGTTCTTCAATCTCGTTGATAAATACATGAATGCTCGCCCCATGATACATCAAAACCTTAAATTCCTTCTCACCTTCAATCAGTTTTATCATTGCAGGGTTTGATACCAAAGTCAGATTTTCAATTCCATACAGGCACTCTCCATAATCTCTTCCTATGATTGGTTGGGGCTCAGGGACACGCACAGCATCGTGCTGTCCGGGACACATGAACATCGTTATGTCTTTTGGAATTTTTTCAAGATAGCTTGCAAGCAATTCGTACTGTTCCTTTGTACTTTTCAGCTTCAAGACTCTCTCCTGCCCAGGGAAGACCCCTACTCCATCTATATTATCCCCAACAAAAAAGATGTACTTTATTTTCCTTGCAAGCTCTTCATCCGTATTGAGCCACTCCACAAATCTCTGGAATTCTTTCCCAAGATGTTTATTGCTTCCTGCATGAATATCAGAAGTGAAAGCAATACAAACATCCTCATCAAACCTAGTTTTTTCAAGGAGGTAAGAATCTGGCCAGAAAATATCATAAACAAATATCATGTCCTTGTTTCCGGATCCTTTCACCGCAACAATCTCATCTACCTGCACCTCTCTCGCCTTACTAAAACACTCGCTGTCAAACCTTACTAAAACACTTACTTCTCCCGTAAGGTCTTCAAGCTTTACAATCATATTCTTATTTTTTGTAATCCTTTTTTCTGTTACTATGCCTATGATTGTAAGGCTCTGTCTTGAAACTCCAAGCTTGTTTATAGAAGTAAGATTAGCCTGAACTTCCGGCCTTTGCATTAGAATTCTCTGAATCTCATGGTATCTGGCCCTAAAGTGTCCTACAAAGTCTTTCACTTCTATCTTCCTGGCATTGTTCCCATCGGCATAAAAAACCTTATGAGTTATCTTCTTTTCAGGCTTTGTCTCCATCTGAACCTTGTACTCTCTTTTTATCTCAAGGCTTAGGCCCAGTTTAATAAATATTTTTTCAACTCCCCTTTTTGTTTCCCCTGGAAGCTCATTAACTATCTCCTTGACAAACTCAAAATTCTTTGAAAGATTCGAAATCGTGATTATCTTATTGCCGGAAGCCCTCTCAAGATTATCAAGAAAACTCTTCACAAGCTCCATGTTTTCAAACCCGTCAAGTGCATCAAACAAATCCTTTTCGAGAAGAAGGCCTTTCTCTCTAACAAGTTTTAATATTTCTTCTCTCATTTTGAGCATTAATTAAAAGTTTAGGCCTGTATGTAATATTTCTCTCACCTTTTCATTTAGGTTATCAGGAAGCATTAACTTAATCACTCTTGTTCTTCCCTGTCTCCCCTTGCTTACAACATCTGCGTTAATAATCCCAAGCATATCAAACTCCGCGATTATATCACTTACTCTCCTTTGTGTAAGTATCTCATTCTTTGTTCTTTCACATATTTCTTGATATTTATTGTATATATTACCAGTGTAAATTTTATCATATCCTTTGTCTTCGGTCAACTGCATGATTGAAAGAAGAACAAGCTGAAACTGTTTTGGCTCATTTTCTATAATATCAAGCATTTTGTCTCTCTCTATTTTTCTATTGGCCTCGTCTATATGCCTCAATTCTATTCTCTTCCCTCTTTCCCTTTCAGCTAGTTCCCCTGCAACCCTAAGCAAGTCAAGTGCCCTCCTGGCATCCCCATGTTCCCTTGCAGCGTAAGCAGCACATTTGGAAATGACTCCCTCATCCAGAACCCCATCAACAAAAGCATGATTTGATCTCTCTTTCAATATATCCTGAAGCTGTAACGCATTATAAGGAGGAAAGACAAGTTCTTCTTCCCCAAGACTGCTCCTCACTCTCGGATCGAGATTATCCATAAAAGTAAGGCTGTTACTTATCCCTATAATTCCTATTTGAGCATTTTTTAAATCCGAATTAAGTCTTGTTAGAGTATAAAGAAAACTGTCTGATATTTTTTTCACCGCCTGGTCTACCTCATCAAGAATAAGCAGAATCATCTGCCTCTTATTATCAATCATTTCAATAAACTTGTTATATACTGCATCTGTAGGAAGCCCTGTGATTGGAACACTCCCTCCAAGATTGCTTATTATTTCAGCAAGAATCCTATATTCCGTATCTGCTACTTTTTTCAGCTTACAATTGACATAAACGATTTTAAGATTATCTCTGTTGGATTGTTTTGTTCTTCTTGAAATTTCATTTGCAACATGCTGCACGCTTAAAGTTTTTCCAGTCCCTGTCTTCCCGTAGATAAAAAGATTGCTGACTCTATCTCCTCTTAAAGACGGGGCTAATATAGAAGCCACGGCCTCAATCTGATCGGTTCTGTGAGGGATAGTATCTGGATTGTAATTAACCTGCAACACCCTTTTATCTTTAAAAAGTGTGTTTTCCATGAAAGAATCAAAAATTTTGTCGAGCTTCTGAGTCATCGCCCCCTCTTTTTCTTTCATCCCGTACCAAAATAGATTTAGATTATAAACTTATCTGTACCATAACCTATGTTTCCACTCCAAAAAACATTTTCTCCTCGAAAATATACTAAGAAATGACAAGAACCCCCACACCATCATTTCCATTGGAAGATAAACCTTTTCAAGAAAAAAAGAGCAAGTTAAAACGAACTTATTATCTACTCTAAAATATATATTTGATATAGATATTATCTAATTGATATATTATATAATATATATTACATATTATACTATACTATACTATAGAAAAATTTAAAAAAGAAAAGAAGAAGAGAAAGAAAAGCTCTTCCTTTTTAAACCATTTCATATTTTCATCATATTTTCCACACGAAATCAAAGGGTGAGGGCCCTCGAATTCACCTTAATTTCAGATAATTTTCTTCTTCATTCGCAACACGCTCTTTTATCGTTAAATCTTTTCGAATATCAAAATCTTTATATACCTCTTCTATCTACTCTCAACATGGCACTCGATAAGAAACCCCTTCGGGAAATTGTAGGAAGATTAGTTGTGACAAAGGAAGGGAAGCGCCTTGGGATGGTAAAGGATGTAACTTTCGAGACGAGAACAGGCGAACTGATTCAACTTCTTCTTAAAGATCACACACCATACACAAAAAATCTTAACCTTGAAATCAGCTCACAGAAAGAGCTTATAGTGCCTTATAATTCAATAGTGGCTATAGGCGACTTTGTAGTCGTTTCTGAAGAAGATTTAATGTAATAGCATAATCTTTTTAAACCCCTCTGGATAGAAGTTTCCATGAACATACAAATACTTGGTTTTTCATTCAGCAAGATCTCCGCTGAGAAATTTGATTCAAACCTTCCAAAGGGCCCAAAACAAAGAAAGATAACAACCAATATCAAATTTACTGAGATAGAAAAGGAAAATTTCGCTCTCATCAACGAGGAGACTATAAGAGTTTCTTTCAATTTTTCAGTAGTCTATGAGCCCAAGCATGCCGAAATAACCTTTAACGGAACAATTATGCTTAGAATGGACAAAGAGGATTCAAAGAGAGTAATGAAAGAGTGGAAGAAAAGGAAAATTCTTCCGGAGATTCAGATCCCTCTTTTTAACATAGTTCTGAATAAATGCACTGTGCGTGCTTTACAATTAGAAGAAGAACTGAATCTTCCAACACACATGCCCCTTCCAAGAATTTCCAAGAACCAGGTTCAGAACTAACTCTTCAGTTTTTCCAAAGGCCCAAAGTCCAGAGCTTCAACTTCGTCTTCCTGAACAACTTTAACTTTAAATTTCATCAAATCAAACACCCAAGCCATTCCTAAATCAAAATCCCTGGCATCTGTGCCCTCATTTACAGAAAAGAAACTCGGCACAATAATAACTTCTTTCTCATCCTTTTCCCATATCTTCTTAATTCTTTCCCCCCTATCCTCTTTCTTTACTTTATACTCTCCAACTAAAAAGCACTTATATTTTTCCTCTTTCACACCATCTGAAATTCTAACAGCAGGATGCCCGTGTCCCATTATCCAATACCTTATTCCAGAATCATAGATCTCGCTTCCTTCCAGTTTCCTATCCCCATGTACAAACGCGATATCCGTGGAAATATAATAATCCACAATCTCCAGGCCCTTCTTTCCAGCAACAACATCCGTAATAGCATCATGATTTCCCTTAACAATAATAATCTTGGCGCATTTTCCATTCAAATAATCCAGGAAATCCGAAATCTCCCTCCATTCACTCCTCATTATCTTCCCAAACTCATGCTTCAAATCCCCAAGCAAGACAACCTCATCAACCTTCCCATAACTCTCACTAACATGCTCAAATATCAAGTCCATTTCCTTAACAATATCCTTATACAAATTATCAGGAATCATTATCCCTGACATGCGCATGCTCTCCCCATACCCGAAATGAAGGTCTCCGATTACAAGTATCCTTTTCCCAATACCCCTCTCCCTATTCCTCTTATCATTCTTATTATTCGTTTCAATCAACAGGCATTTCCCAACGTAATTTATTTTAGTCATAAAAATAAAGAAAACCGAGAGTAATTAAGGCTTTTGATATAACAAAATCAATCCAATAATAAGTAGTATAAGATACAAAGGCCCAAGAGCTGCCAAGAATAAAACTCCCGCTCCTCCAGGTTGAATTTTCCATAGAAATATATATTGGGTAACCTGTGCTAAATATGCCGCTAAAATAAGGAGGGCTCCTGCCTTATTCTTCTTACTTTCCTTTTTTCTAAAATAAAATCCAATAAGCAGCAAAACAAAAAGCCCAACAAGAGCATAATAGACCCATCTAAGTGATAATGCAAACAAAAAGTAACTAGAAATATAAATAATAAAAATTCCTAAAACAATAAATGCCTTATATCTATTCATAAAAATCCAATCAAAAACTCCTTTTTAAACCTACTCCCCAATCACCTTCATCTGCAGCTGATGCATCCTCTTCAAAAACTTAATCCTGTCCTCTATCTTAATAAAGTCAGCATGACCCTGCACAAACAAGTTTAAGCCGAACGGAGAGACCAAAGGCACACGTATAACTTTTATCTTCATGCCTCCCTTTTCAATTTTCTTTAATATCTCTCTCGCATGCTCAATATCCATAACATCTCTAAGCACTTCTCTTCTGGCCTCTCGTAAAATAGGGAACTCATCCGAGATTTTCTTGACAGCAGCTAGTAAAAAATGCGAGTGTACTTGTTGCTTTCCAACGCTCTTTGTCCTTCCCTTATAGCTTCTAAGAATCATCAACCCTCTAGAAGCGCAATGCCTGAACCTTCTCTTCAAAACATCAGTCTTTTCAATAGCCAGCTTCAAAATCTCTTCAAGTTTGTCAGCAGTAACTGCTTTCAATATTTTATTCTCATCTAATGACTCTCCAGCAATAAAAAACCCATTGTCATTTATACCCATCTCAACATCTCTCATCTTAAAGTGTGCGGCTGCATAAGCATAAGCCCTGGCTAAAGCATCGTTAACTCTCCTGCCAAACATCGTATGAAAAAGTAAATACTCTTTATCCTGCTTGAACTTCTCAACAACTATTGTCCTATTATCTGGAATCTCTGAAAATTTATCCTGTTCCCTGAAATATTTGTAAATATTTTCAGCAGCCAGAGAGTCAACATATAGGCAATCTTTAATGAAATTAATACACTCTCCTTTCTTTTTCATTCTTTCTTTCACAAGTCCCCTAAAACGGGCAATATCAAGCGCGACATCATAACTTAAAGGCAGCATCTCTGAAAACCACGAAGGCACAGTAGGTGACCTGGAAACATCTGCCCGGACATAAGCTTTCATACCTCTTGTATACATAAACTGATACTTCTGGCCTCCTAAAACAAACACATCTCCTTTCTTCAGTCTCTCTAAGAATCCTTCATCTATTTTTCCAACACTCTGCCCCTTCCTATCAACAGGAGCAATCAGCTCAACACTAATGAATCCTTCTTCAGGTATCGTGCCAATATTAGTCATATAAATTACTCTGGCAAGCTTGCCCTTCTTACCTATCTGCTTGGATTCCCGGTCGTACCATATCTTTGCATAAACATAACTCTGCTCCAAAGCATAATCTCCTGCCAAGTAAGAAACAATGTCATAAAAATCCTCTTTGCTTAATGAATGATAGCAATAGCTCCTCCTGATTATCTTTAGCATATTCTCCGCATCCCATATCTTTGAAATAGCCATCCCGTATATCTGCTGGGCCAAAACATCCAGACAATTCTTAGGTATTGCAACCTCATCAATCCTTTTTTCAATCATATCTTTCATTAATACCCCACACTCAACTAAATCATCTCTGTCAAGCACAACAAACTTTCCCTTAGGATTAGCATGTAGCATATGTCCAGCCCTTCCAATCCTTTGCAGAGCCCTAGCAACTCCCTTTGGAGAACGTAATAAAACAACAAGATCAATAGAGCCAATGTCAATTCCCAATTCCAGTGAAGTTGAAGAAACAACAACTTTCAGCTCACCTTTTCTCAATTTCTCTTCAATCTCAAATCTCTTCTCTTTGCTCATGCTGCTATGATGCGCTCCGATTAAATCACTATACTTTCCAGGAAAATGCAAATCCAGATGATGCACAACTCTTTCTGTCGCTGCCCTTGTGTTTGTGAATATCAGCGTCGTTCTATTCTCCTGTATCAAATCATCTAAAATTTTATACAACTTCTTCTGATTCTCAGGGTCTTCAGCTTCTAATATATCTTCAGTTGGCGTTATTAGATCAATCTCAACAGTTTTAACTAAAGGTACTTGTGCAATCAAGCACTCTCTTGCTTGCCCATCATCAAATCCAACAAGAAACTTCGCAATTTCTTCAATAGGGGCAATAGTTGCGCTTAATCCAATCCTAACAGGTTCAATAATTCCCTCTTCTTGCAATCTCTCCAAGGAAAGTGAAAGATAAACTCCCCTTTTGTTAGCCATTGCATGAATCTCATCAACAATAACAAACTCCACAGCCCTAAGATTCTCAATAAACTTAGGAGACGTTAAAATAATAGATAAGCTTTCAGGCGTCGTAACCATGATATGAGGCACTTTCTTTGCCATCTTAGCCCTTTCATAGACAGTAGTATCTCCTGTTCGCAATCCAACCCTTATTTCCTGCATCTTTATGCCTTTAGAATCAGCGAGGGCCTTTATTTCATCTAAAGGAGTAAGCAAATTTATGCTAATGTCTGAGGCAAGTGCCTTTAAAGGGCTTGAGTATATAGCATAAATTTTGCTTTCTAGTTCATCTTTCACAGCCAACTCTACCAAATAGTTGATTATGGCTAAAAATGCTGTTAATGTCTTGGTGCCTCCAGTAGGAGCGCTAACAAGAATGTTTTTTCTATCCCAAATTCTCTTTACCCCATAAAGTTGCGTCAAACTCAAATCCTTGAATTTGCCAAAAAACCATTCCTTAACAAGCGGATGCAGAATCCCGATTACCTCTTCCTGCGAACACGCCTCAACATATTCCAGGCTGCCATGTTTCCCAGTTTTGATTTCTTCCATCTTTCTAATCTACACAAAATGCCTAAGCCAAATAGAACAAGGACAATTTAGGCGCACATTTATCCCTTCTTCAAGGTTTAAGAATTTATTGGTTTACTGATAGTTAAAAGGAGAGATATACTCGTGAGCATACCAACTAAGAGCCTGGAAACAATTTCCCCCCAACCTATCAAGCTGGTCTCTCCTTTTTTCTAAAACATCATACCTAACTTCAGAATCCTTAGAATCTCTATCAAGTTCTTGAATTTCTGATTCTATCTCCCTTAATATTCTTCCTCTAGCGCCAGAAGAGGTTACAACCTTCCTTAGGTATCTTTTCAACCCCATGATTAATAATAAAGTAATTCACTTTTAAATCTTCCTAAACCAAATAACTTTTATACTTACCAGTACACAAATACTCATGCCCACAATATCAAAAAAGAAACAAGACAAGATACAAGAGCAGATACTGCATCATCTCTTCGAAATCTCCCCGCAATCAGCGTTCACATCGCAGATAGCAGAAGCCACAGCCAGAGATGAGGAATTCATCAAATCCCTTCTTCAGGACCTAAAATCCAAAGTCCTGGTAGCAGAAATCAATAAGAACTCCCAGGGCACAGATTACAAACGCAGGCAAAGATGGAGATTAAGCAACAAAGCTTTCGAAGTCTTCAAGAAGAATCAGGCCTGAACCCGCACTCAAGAACCCTCGGTATCTCTATCCAGCAATCCAGGAGCTTAATAATTCTTCCAGGCATCACAATCAATCTTTCAGGGGCGCTTCTGATCGCAACACCCGTAGCCATAAGATAATCCTCCCTATAGGGCCCCCCTTCTTCATCTTCTTTAAACCGGAAGTTAGGCGTCAAATAAGTGAAATGATCTTCTTCAACACTATTGACCAAACCAGGAACTATTCCAGGGTTCCCCTGAAATTCAGAAGAGCTAGTCCAAATGGTCGCAAAATATCTTTCTACTTGAGGGCTGGAAAGGTAGAGGTCCCCCATCCTTAAATTTCTGGGTGATAACTCTTTGATTGTTACATTCATAATTTCAGGTGAAGCCTCTTTCTTTTAAACTTTCTTATCATACAAATCCTTAAATCTCCTAATATTATAAAAAATCATGCAAGAAGACAAGCTCAAAGAAGCCTTCCAGAAAATCAAGGAAGACATAGACACCCTGTTCTATAATTACCAGCACTTGAACACGGAATTAGCAGACATAAAAACCCTGATAGCTCATCAGAGTAACGAGTTTAAGATACTCGTCCAGGCACAGAAAGAGCATATACAAGACCTAAAAAAAGCCCTAAAAGACAACATTAACCGAACTAATGAAGATAAGACACAAGTTCGCTCTAATTTCGACACCCCTTCATTTCCTGTCGACACATCGACAGACACATCGACACATAATTTGCCTTTAGAAGCCGTAAAAACGCAAAATCCAGATATTTCCACACGAAATAAGGGGGTCTCGACAGACAGACAGACACATCGACAGACAGACAACACGTTAAATCAGATACCTGAAGTGTTGGAATCCCTCACCAAAATCAAAGAAGAAGTTCGCATTAAATTTAAGAGCTTAACCAAACAAGAAATAGCTATTTTCGCCTTAATGTATCAATTAGAAGACCAGGGCCTGCAAGTAGATTATCACCTTCTGGCTCAAAGGCTAAGCATAACAGAATCCTCTATCAGAGATCATATCTCCAGGATAATAAAGAAGGGAATCCCCGTCGAGAAAATAAAAGAAAACAATAAAAAAATCATTCTAAAAATATCAAAAAATCTTAAAGAAATAGCTTCCCTGGAAACAATCTTTAAACTAAGAGAACCAGATTTCCGTCACACCGAATAATTATTAAGGGCTTCAGCTAAGAAGAAATTCAATCAATTTTGCACGTTTTAAGCCGTAAAAAGCCTGATTTCAGCCTTTAGGCACTACACCTTTTTCCCCAAACATCAGGAAAATCGATCCTTAACTCCGATTTTCCCTCACTTTCCTATCATTCTAACTTTTGAAAATGACTCACTTTTCCCAATAAATAAAGAACATAATCTGAAGCGCTCACTTTATCTCTTTTTTTCATTTTTTTTCGCCAATTTTTTCCATCGAAACTCTCACTTTCCCTCTTTCTCCAAAAGATAGGCTAATTTCTCACCTTTTTCTTCATCTTTTTCTTATTCTTAACTCTCACTTTTGCATATTTTAGCAGTTTGTTGCGAACTTCTTCACTCACATACACTCTTTTCTTCCCTGAAGGTTCGGTTAATTCTAATATCAAACCCTCACTTTTCTGTTTTATAGCATTTATCTGCCCTCTGACTGTAGATCTCTCTTTTCCCAATAGTCTGGCTAGGTCCTCGTAACTTAGCTTCATATCGCTATTCATCAGCGTAAAAATCAATAACCTTTCATTAGAACTCAATCCTTGCAAAATTTGGTGTAAATTAGCTGTTTGAACAGGTGTTTGGACAGCTTCTTCAACACCCTCAACAGCTGTTTGTTTAACATAAACACCCGTTTTTTTGCTTAGCTGTTTGTTTTTTCCGCCTTCTCCAACAATTTCAACAGCCTCGCGCAGTCCGTCAATCTCTTCTCTTATCGACGATAACTCTAATTTTAGCTGTCCAAGAACATCAAACACCTGTTTGTCTTTCTCATCTAGGTGTTTAATCCACTCTCCAACCTTATCAAAATCACCTTTCACTGCTTGAAAACTTCTCTTAGTTTCTTCTTCAAGCTGTTTTGTGCTTTTTCCGCCAAATAGTCCAAAAAACATACCTGTTTTAAACAGCTATACTATATAAATATTGCGTCTTTAAGGGCTGTAAAGGCAAATGCAAAAGTGTGCAACAAACACCCATGTTTGTCTTTTACACTACAGACAAACACCCCTTAAACACCCCTACGCCTTAAAAAAACACCTGTTTAAACACACATAAACAGCCCGCAAACAGCAACGAACAGCAACAAACACCCATAAAAAATTAGCACAATTGCGCAAAATATTTCAAGCAAAATCAATAGGCAAAAAATTCAGGGAAAAACGCTATAAACGGCCAAAAAGCTCAGGGCAAACACACCTTAAACACCTTCCAGCGTCGGAAAAACAGCGAGCAAAACAAGCAAAAAACATCAAAAACAAACACCCGTTTGCCCCTGTTTAAGCCAATTTTTCAACCTAATTTTTTTCTTTATTTCTATTTACTCACAAACATATAAAAACCTCGACACATTAATTACGACATGCCTGAAGATTTAACTACAAAACACCAAGTCGAAGTCCAGAAAGAGGTAAAAAAGCAGCTAAAAGTCATACAAAAAAGCAGGGAATTTGGCTCAGAATTCAAGAAACAGGCCGCTACAGCCATGATTGCCGCCTTCGGTTTCCTCATAGCCCTGGAGTGGAGAGATCTCATAACCCTTTTTGTAAACAATTTTGCCCAGACAGAATTCATAAAAAACGAATACGCTGCAGCTGTTTACACAGCCCTAATAGTCACAGCGATAGCAGTGATAGGCATCGCCCTCATCTCCCGATGGTCCAAACAGCCCGATGCCGAGAAGAAGTAAAGTTCGGGTTAAGCAAAGTTTTAAAATAGCTTTCTACCCTCCTTTTCATGGATAAACAAAGAGACGAAAGATACAACGAAAATGGAATCCCAGTAGTTTTGCCTTGGGTAATAGAACATGCAATTGGCAATCCAGAAATAGTCAAAGCGACATATAGGACAATGCAGGAGCAACAGCCACACTTAATAGAATTGATAGAAGAGCTATTTCCGAATATAGAAAGAGATTATAGCAAACCAGCAGCCGAACATTTTATATCGGGAATGATTATGATGTATTCTTGTTTAAATGGTCAAGCATTTAATTATAGGATAGATGACGAAAAACGAAAAGCCCGCACTAACTAAAAAATTAGCCTCAATATATGTGAGGCGCGAAGCGCCGAACGCGCCCGGCATCATTCATCAATAGATTAAAAAAGTTCAGATTCTATAAATGTTCAATGGAGGTGGAAAAATGCAAAGTCCATGGTATGCTTGGCTCGTCCTGATTTTAGGAATATTATTGATCTTACCAATGCTCGGCGTTACAGCATTAGGTGACATAACTTCCGGAGTGATTGGATGGCTAATACCTATAATAATCCTGGTTATCGGTATAATCGGCCTTATTAAAGTGTACAATAAGTAAGGGAAAATCATTCCTTTTTTCATTTTTATTTTATTATATCACGCTAAAACTTCCTAGCGTCTCCAACAACTTCCAACATACCCGATAAGTTCGGGTTAAGCAAAATATTTAAACTCAAAAATAGATGAATTATCATGGCCACAAGACATCCAGAATACGCTGTCGCAAGACATCCAGAATTTAAAGATGGGGCGGGAAATTTTATTCAAGAACATGCCTTTTACAAAGACCTTTCTCGTAATCAACTTATTTATACAGAATTAATGCATTTTATATGGTGGAAAGCAGAGTCAGCAGGAGAGAGTCGACCTATAACCCAAGATCTAAGTGCCTCTTTAATTCCTCTATCTAACTCAGAAGCAAAAAGATGCATTGAAGCAGAGCAGGATGTAAAAGTAAGATTATGGCTTCGTACTCGTTTAGAGACCAAACTCTACCAAGAGGCACTTGAGGCTGGAAAAGCAGGGCATAATCTCGCTTCCACGGGTCTTTTACCCTGGGTTCCGATACCCAAAGATGATTATGTCCATTACGAAGATCTCTGATTTAATCGCAGAATCTTCCTAGCGTCTCCGAAAAAATCCTACAATCTCAAAACGGCGGTTAATGACACTTGTGCGCACTTTATAGGGCCCTAAACACCCTAAAAATCAACTTTTCTCTATTTTCCTTAAAATAAGTTGGTTTTTCTCGGCAATACACTCCAATTCATCCCCTTCTTTCAATCCAGCACCATCTAATCTCATTTCTGGAAGATTAACCTTAAACTTATAATAATCCTGACCCTTATAAGTCCTGGACTTCTCTTTTAATATTTTCATATCCAAAAAGAGCTAAAGAACTATTTAAATCTTTAGAGACCGAAAAGTTTAGTAAGTTATTTTTTCAAAAGATTGTCAGATTAATCCATGCTAAACCTTCCTGCTTTCGCCAAGAATATCCTACATAGAGAAAAGTTTAAATACCATAGCCAACTATATACTAACTATGGATACTACAATACAGATAAGTAAAGAACTGTTGAATAAGCTAAAGACCTTTAAGATTCATGAAAAGGAAAGCTATGAGGATTTAATTTGGGATCTATTGGAGGATAGAATGGAATTAAGCAAGGAAACAAAAGAAAACATAGCAAGAGCTGAAGAAGATATGAGAAAAGGAAGAGTACATAAGTGGGAAGATGTTAAAAGAGAGCTAGATATAGATGTATGAAATCATTTTTACAAACGAGGCGAAGGAGCAATTAGCCAGGTTGGAGAAAGAGGCAAGAAATAGGATTGCTTCTGCCTTAGAAAGGATAAAAATCAGACCTCACAATTTTGTCAAACGGCTTTATAACAGCGGATATTATCGTGCAAGAGTGGATGATTACAGGATAATTCTAGATATCAAAGACACACAATTGATAATTTACATTATAGAAATCGGGCACCGCAGTAAGATTTACAAATAAGATTTATCCTATTAGTGCCTTTCCCTAAACACAATTCTCAAATGAGGCGGTCTACTCAACTGCCACAAAACAAACACCAAAATAACCAATCCTATAACAAATGCTAAAGCAATCCAATAAGCCCATACAGGTAATCCCCTAATTATCTCCAAAACACTCCTATCTTCATCGGCACTATCTATAATCTCCTCATCCTTTTCTTCAACAGGCACAGCAGGAACCTCTTCATATACCCATTTCATTCCTAATTCTGCTTTATCAGCAATCAAACTCTTTAATACAACTATTAAATCATAAAATCCATCATCATTTAAATCAAACTTAGCACTTCCAGCTATTTTCAATTCAGCTGTCTGCTCTTCGCTTTCAACTCCGATTGTAACAACATTCCCCTCAATACTAATCACTCCAACATGGTGCTTTTCTCCTATAATCTTTATCCTCACTCTTTCCTTCGCTTTCAATCCCTGCACAAGCTCTCCTGAAAACTGCAGGTCATTCAAATCTCTGACATAAGTGTTAGTATAGAATGGCGGGACATAATTAGGGTCTCCTCCCCCTCCTGAAGATGAACTTGATTCAGAAGTAGAGGAAGATTCGGCCCCTTCCTCAGTCGTATAAACAGAAAAGCCGGTGACGTTGAACACTAATACGCCGGAGCTATAGCTTAACTGTGTGCAAATGCTTCCACATTCTGCTCCATCCCTTAATATTCTCGGAGTTGTAAAAGTAAGATTCTGCAAAGTCAGATTAGCTGAAACATTCAAGCCAAGAGCTGCAGAAGAATTAAGCTCAATTCTATTGGATGTGATATTAACCCATGAATCAATATCTGTGGCATTATTGCTTCCTGAAGTATTAGTCAAATCAACACTTCTCAAAAATTTAATCTTCCCGTGTAATGGCTCGTGCAATACAAATCCTGATAAGTTAGCCAATTGTGAATCGTTTAATCCATCTAAGTTAGTAGTATCTCCCTGTCCATAAAATCCTTCATATCTAACGTATCTTCTATCATTCAAAACATGGAATGTGATATTCTCACTATTATTCAGATTGTTTGAAGTGTCATTAGCATATAAGAAGAAAGTAAAGTTACTCCCAGTCACAGGCATTGTGAATGTTGTATTGCCAGTCAGCGTCGTATTAGCAACAATCACAGCCCCGGAAGAATTCATCACGAAATACCATGCCGTATCCAACTCAGTCTCATCCGTTGCTCTGTAACGAACATCAATAGCGGAATGATTGTTGTAGGTTCTGTTACGAGGGGAGTGGATGATTACACTTGGAGCGGTCAAATCCGTTTGGTAAGTGATTGTAAAGTTGCTTGAAGCAAAAGCTCCATTGCTTGAATTATCATAAGCAAGATAATTCCATGTAAATGTGCCTTCGTAAGGCAAAGTCACAGATAAATTAGTGCTGTTTGAAGTTCCTGTAATAGTTGTAGTCGTTGTATTAATATTATTTCCAGTTGAATTCCACAGATAAAATGTATTATTAGCTAATTGCACTCCGTCTGTAAATGTTGCATTGAAAGATTGCGAAGCACTGGTAACACTTGCGCTGTTTGATGGAGCGGAGAGAGTTATAGACGGGGCAGTTGTGTCAGAGCCACCAGATTGAAACTGCAATGCTCCAATTGCCGCGGTTCCGTCTGTCGGCAATTCAGTTCCTTCTAAATCAGCAGGAACGATTTGGCTTCCGTTTCCAGGAATCCTGTTTCTTAAGATGGAAGTTTCATTAGGAGAATAGTCACCACTAGTTTGATTGGTAAATCCTGCAGTTCCATTTGTAGAATTAGTACCTAAAGTAACATCATTAATAAAGTGGTTATTGACAAAATTGTTTGAAGAAAGATTAAGCGCAATAGAATTCGGTTCACCGATCGAACTAAGTATAGAATTCCTCACATCTAAATAATAAGACTCATCAGAGGCATTCGTTCTCCAAAGCAATCCTAAATCAATTTGGGCTATATGCCATAATAATAAATGAGATGTAGTAGGAAATATCTGGCTTGTCAAAGCAGAAGAAGTATTCTTTTCAATTAGAACATTAACAAATGCTGAATTTAAAAGATATTTTTGATATAAGTCATTTCCTGTGCCAACACCAGGATTAAGAAACAATCCCTGGGCATCGAAGTTAATTGCTTTAACGTTATACAAAATTCTATTATCTATCCAGTTGTTTGGACTATAAATCTGATAAACATCTGGATGAGCTCCGCTGTCCTCCGCATCAATGCCATCCACAAAAGAATTAATTACAAAATTAGCATTTTGGAAAGCATCAGAAAGGATATCATAAATACTAATATTTCTAGCAATCATAGTGCCAACGACACCATTTTGAGTTCCATTAATTACACTATTCGTCCAGTATTGTTCATCCCAAGTAGTTCCTCCTATAAAAATGATACTATCGAATTTACTATCTTGAGTAATATAAACATTGTCTAACCAAACATCATAATCTCCAACTGAACTTGTCAAAGAAGTATTATAGATAGTTAAATCCTTCAGTTTAAGTAAATGAGCGTCCATTCTAGTAGTTCCCCCGGCAACAATTCTAACAGAATCTCTGGAAACTCCGGGAGCTGCAGAAACAGTTAACCATGAATAGCCCGTTGTTGGATTACCAAAACTTGTATTCCCCGTCCAGTTATAATCTCCAGCTAAAAGATAGATCATGCCGTTACTTGCATAATAAGGATCTCCACCCTCATCACTTATATTCACAGAAGCTTTTTCTATTGTCCTGAAAGGATTTCCTATCGTTCCATCCCCCGTATAATCACTTCCATTATTAGCCACATATTTTATTATTTGGCCTAAAGAATTCCCTGAATTTGCAAATAAAGTCAAGTTCAATTCTCTCGTATACCCGGTTCCATTTGGATAAGCAACAGCAGTAATATTGACATTCCCATCGTTATAATCAGAAGCATTAAGAGTTGTCCAGTATTCCCAAACATTCGTTCTTGGGTTTAAGATCATAGAAGTAACATTAGCAAAAGTTGAATTGCCTGCCTCATCCGTAGCATTAAATGTCACGCTAGAAATGCCATTAACATGAAATGCAATAACGCCTATATTAAATGTGCTATTAAATACCTGATGGGGAACAACGTCAAATCTCGCTATTGCCCTTGGTCTGTCCTGAATAACTCTGACAAAAGAAGTTGAATTTTGTGCGGTGAAGTTCTCATTTCCATTGAATACGACAGTTATATTGAACACATCAACATAATCTGTGTTAAAAGTTGTCAGATTATATAAAGGAGAGCTCCTGTTATTTATCAAAGAGCCATTGTTATACAATAACAATTCTCCTGCTCCTGCAATACTTGCATTAATACTCAAATTGTCATTATTAAATATTAATATATTTGATGTAATAGAATTGTTTAGGTAAATAGTAACATTCGGGTCTCCAATAGAGACAGTATAGTATTTACTCCCAGAACTATTAGAAGTACCCTCTGTATTATTTGCCCACCATGTATAATTATAGGTTCCAGCCCCTAAATCGCTTCTATTAAAACTATAAACATTACTTCCCCTACTATAAACTTCATCTGTGAAATTAGTTACTTGCCAATCTATCCAAACAGTGTCTACATTAGCAGTTGTCGTAACATTAAACTCATAAAAAGCCCCTTGAGAATAATTTGTTCCATTAGTAGGAGAGACTTGATAATTTGAGAATGTGGGCGGAACACTAGTGTTCACAAAAAACGTGATGCTTGTTGAATTCAAATTATTGCTGGTATCATTTGCATAGAAGATGTAAGTGTGACTTCCATCACTAATTGTCTCACTTGTAAACCCTGAATAAGTCACATTAGCAGTTTCATTATAATACCAGGAACTATCAATAAAAGCATTGTCAGTAGCAGAAAAGTTGATAGTAATATTTGATACGGTATAAGTTGTATTAGTAGGTGACGTTACTGTTATCACGGGCAATTCATTGTCTGTACCAGTAAAAACCTGACGTTCTTCTGTATTGTTTTTATTGCCACTTATATCTACTGCATATCCCTTAAAGCTATGCCTTGCTGCAGAAAGACTTGTAAAGTTATTCGAGTATTTATATACAGATGCGTTATATAATGCTTGAATCTCTGATGCAGATAAACTACGATTAAATACAATCACTTCATCTATTGAGCCATTAAAATATCTTGCTTCCACTGCTCCATCGCGTCCAATGGCTATTGTGTTCTCAGAGTTTAAAGAACCAAGATTCTTGGCACTGCTCACATTCAACAACCCATTTATATATATTATCGCAGTCGTGCCGTTCCATGTAGTAACTAGATGGTACCAAGAATTTGTTTGTACAAAATTAGAAGTTATAGGTTGTACTCTGTCAGTGCCATTAGAAAGAGAAAACATGATGTTATTCGCTCCAAATCTAGCTATTACAATATAATATTGTTCAACATCTGGAGAACCTGAAACTCTTCCCCTGGCAATCAAAGTATTTTCAGAAGTAATTCTTAATGCATTAAACCATAAAGAGATTGTAAAGTTTTCAGTTGTAAAGTTAACTGTCGGAGAAGCACCCAGATTAATACTGTCTCCTGCACCATCGTACCAACTTGCATTTCCAAATCTTCCTGATTCATTGATAAATGCATTCCCCGTCAAAGTCCCATTATTACCATAACCACTCTCATCAAACACCGTAGACGAATTCGCAGAATCCATCCTATACCAACCCACAAGAGAATTATCAAAATCAACAAAAC